>Ga0100388_10004155_pt1 | contig 12133 bp, 10 predicted proteins | sample CryGeymeta201512_FD_81536 | JGI IMG/M metagenome (GOLD analysis project Ga0100388, IMG submission 81536) | Groundwater microbial communities from Crystal Geyser aquifers in Utah, USA - Crystal Geyser metaG 2015-12 | ecosystem: Environmental > Aquatic > Deep subsurface > Groundwater | place... | reverse complement strand
TAGAAACCTTGTGGAAAGCGGCTTGCGGATTCCGTAACAAGGTCAGGTTCAGAACGGTGATACTTTTTCACCTAGGCGGCCTCGATCTGTACCCTGTTACCCACTGAAAACCCGGAAGCACCTTATATTTGTTGCCAACATTGCCAACAAGAGCTGTTGAACCCCCGCTGGATATCGGCTAAAATGTCGTGTCTGTTGGGGATGTTTATGTGGCCGGTTGAGGTTGGCCGACCGGCTTCGATTTGGGTACTGTCCTTGGCCATTAACGGAAGTTTCATGGAAGATCTCTGCAAATGGCCGATCTGGTGGTGTCTGCCGGCTTTTGTGGTGCTTGTGCTGGCGAGTGGCGTTCTGCCAGCGCGGGCGACCGGCCAGGCCTTTGACCTGAAACCCGGTCAACGCTGCCTCGACTGCCACGGCGAATTAAATGAGAAAAAGACCATCCACCCGGCCACCGAGGGGGGGGCTGCCTGCGCCGGTTCATGCCATAAACAGGACAATCCGGCTCGCCACCAGTTTACGGCGCTACCGCAACCGATTGGCCAGTTATGTTTGGAATGTCACGACGATCCGGTGGCCGGCCAGCACCGGCACAAGCCGGCCGCCGACGGCGAGTGCATCATCTGTCACAATCCGCATCAGTCAGAGCAGGCGAAACTGCTGCGCGAAGCCATTCCCGATCTCTGTTTTACCTGCCATGGCGCGCAGCTTAAAGATAGTCAGGGGATCGATCTGCCGCCGACCAAACGACTGTTTGATGATTCCCAGGCCCAGCTCCATCCGCCCTTTGCCGAGGGCGACTGTTTAGCCTGCCATCGGCCCCATGCCTCCGACAATATCCGCCTGCTGGTCGCCGCCTACCCGTCCGGCTTTTACCAGAATTACAGCGAGACGGCTTACGCCCTTTGCCTGTCGTGCCATGATGCCGAAGCCTTCACCGCCCCCCGCACCCTTACGGCCACAGCCTTTCGCAACGGCAATTTGAATTTGCACGTGCGGCATGTCAACAAGGAAAAGGGGCGCGGCTGCCGGGCCTGCCATAGTCCGCATGGCTCGCGCCAGCCGCATCTGATCGTCGCATCGTTCCGTTTTGGCGAGCGTACCTTGGGTTTCAGTTATGAAACGACCGACAATGGCGGCAGTTGCGCTCCCGGTTGTCATGTCAAAGTTGTCTACGATCGGCTGGCGCCGATCAATAATTTGTTGCGCGCTACACCCCGCGCAGGCAAGGACGCCAGCGTCGAGGAATTGCGGAGCCAATCCGGCGCGCAAAAAATAAAGAGCAAGTAATTTTTCCCCGGCGGAGCATCCCGTTTAAGCTGTCATAACAGGAGTCTAATTATGTCCCGAGTCCTCGTATTGCTGGCCTTCTTGACTGCCCTGTGCGGATGCGCCACCACCGCCCCCAAGGTACCCACTACCTTTTATCCTGAGTTGCCACAGCAACCGCGCCTGCAGTACCTGACCTCGATCACCACGGAAGATGACCTGGGTAAAAAGGCCAGCGCCTTTCGCGAGATGGTGGTTGGCAAGGAGACCACGAAATCCATTGCCCGCCCCTATGATGTCGGCAGCGTCAAGGGCAAAATTTACATTTCCGACCGCACCCTTAAAAGGATTTTGATCCTCGATCTGGAAAAAAAGGAGATCGATTACATTAAGGAGGCCCGGCTGGGGGCGCTGAAGGACCCCTTCGGCATCCATGTGACTGCGGACGGTTACAAATATGTGGCTGACGCCGGGCGTCGGCAGATTTTGGTATTTGGCCCGGACGAGAGCTACGTTCGGGCCTACGGCGAAAAAGATCAGTTTGAGAAACCAATGGACGTGGCGGTTTTTGGCGAGCATATCTACGTCGTTGATTTTAGCCGGCATGCGGTGGTGGTGCTGGATAAAGAGAGCGGCCAGACCATCCAGACTATCGGTAGCCGCGGCACCGAACCTGGAATGTTTAATCGCCCTACCCATATCCGGATCGACCGACAGGGGAATTTGTTCGTCAACGACGCCTTTAATTTCCGCGTGCAGAAGCTTGATCCACAAGGCAAATACCTCAAGGAATACGGTTACGCCGGCGACACCCTCGGCGGCTTCGGTCGCCCCAAGGGGATGGATGTCTCTCCCGACGGCAAGCTGTTGTATGTTGCGGACGCCGCCTTTGAAAATGTTCAGATATTCGATGACGAAAGCACCGATCTGCTGCTTTTTTTCGGCACCTACGGCAATTCGCCGGGAAGTCTTTATTTGCCGTCCGGAGTCTATGTCGACGCCCAAAATTTGGAATATTTCAGCCGTTATGTCGACAAGGATTTCAAGGTAAAGTACCTGGTTATTGCCTGTAGCATGCTCGGCGAAAAGAAGCTGAATTTTTACGGCTTCGGCGACTGGGTCGGTGAAAAACTGCCGGAGATCGCTCCTCAAAAACCGGCGGCGACGGCTCCTGCCAAGGCGGATCAGGCGGCGCCCCCGGATGCGACGAAGTAGGCTGGCGATTCTGCTCCCTTCGCTGCTGGCGGCGTTGGCCCTGCTGGCCGTCTTCTCCGGCTGCACCCGACAGGCCCGCTATCCGGTGTTGACCTTCTTCTTTACCGGCGTGCCGCCTCTAGACGCCCCGGATGAACCGCCGCCGGCCGAGACGCCCACCGTCGATCCGGCATTGGCCAAGCGGGCTTTAATCCTTGCCAAGGCAGCGGCCGAGGCCGCGAAGCCATACGAAGGGCCCTTCATCCATGGTCCTTACGCCAGCCGTGCGTGCGATCAATGCCACGAGATGGCTGCTGGCGGTTTCGGTTTTGGCACGACCTCGCAGGGGGCCGACAAAACAATCGTACCGGGGAAATTCGTCCTGCCGCCCGATCAGTTGTGCGTGGCTTGTCATACCAGCAAGAGCGTTGCGGTCGTGCAGGCCGCCGGGCTGAGATTGCACGGACCGGCATGGAACTGCACTCTTTGCCACCATCCTCACAACAGCCAAAACCGCTATTTTCTGCGCCTTGTCCCAGCTAAATTGTGCCGTCAGTGCCATGCCGATGGGTTTATTCACGACACCGAGTTGCATGCGGGGGTGGAAGACTGTCTGGATTGCCACAATCCTCATATGGGACGGGATGCTTTCATGCTGCGCGATGACTACCAGGAGACCTTCTGACGCCATGACTCGCTCATCCTTGGCATGGATGCGCCAGGCCGGTGTGGTCGTCGCTCTTACGGTGCTGCTGGTGGCCGATTTGGGTAAAACCGCCAGGGCCAGAATGTTCTATCTCGAGCGCCCGCGCCTGGGGACGGAACTCGAATATGCGTTTCAGCAGAGTGATCAAAATACCCCTTTTTCTCGGACACAGGGAACCAGTGATCGTTTCACCGAAGGTCTTTTGCTGGCGACCCGTGGTTTTGCCTATCATCCGGCCCTTTTCATCTTTGATCTGGATCTTAATCCCAAGTGGGAGCAACAGACGCAGGCCTATGATCCCGGCCAAAATGACTCGAGACGATCCTTTTTTCTTGACTACGGCATTGACGGAACTTTGCTGCCGCAACGCCCCATCTCTGTCATGTTGCTCGCCAGACACAACAGTTCCACTAACACCACCAGTCTCGCCTCCGCGACGACCGGGGAAACAACCCTTTACGGCGCCAGCCTGTTATCCAAATCAAAAAAAATCCCCACCCGCCTGAGCTACACATCGAGCGAGCGGATACAGGAAGGATTCTACCCGTCCACCGAGACCAGCGACAGCCTGAGCCTGGCCTCAACCCACCGATCATCGCGGTATTTCACCAACCTGAATGCCGACTATGAAATGCGCCAGCGCAACGCTCTGGGGCTGGCGCAGAACATGGACAATGCCTCGGCGCGGCTGCACAACGACCTGCAGGTCACCGACGATCGCAGGGTACGCCTTGCCTCGGGAGTGATTACCCGCGCGATGGACACCCCGGGGCTGACCACGAGTTTGCTGGACCTGAGCGAAGTTCTCAATTGGCAGCATACCCCGGAGAAGCAGCGTTTGCAGGTTATCAGCAGCTATGTGGTCAACTACACCGCCAACCGACGGGATGATTACTTGAGTGAGTCGATGCCGTTGGCCGCCAGCCTCACCGTGTCTCATCGTCTTTATGAGAACCTGGTAAGTTCGCTGAGCGGTAACGGCGGTCATAACCGTTTCACTGGGGGAAGCGAGGACGACCTTGGCGGGCGACTGAATTTCGACTATAGCCGCCGGGTACCCAAGGGGTTGCTCAACCTCGACCTTGGTCATGCCTATCAGGTGCGCGATCGAACCATCACTACGGATGTTATTGATGCTTTCGACGAACCGCAGACCCTCAGCGCTTCTGTTTTTACCCTGCTGGCCAACCGGCATGTCGATTTGGCGACGATTCGCGTCTTCAATGCGGATAAGTCCCGCGAGTACGTACTCAACTTTGATTACACCGTCAAACCGGTCGGCGACTTTGTGCAGATCGAACGTATGCCGTTGGGTGGGCTTATTAGCGATGGTCAGCCGGTGCTGGTCAGCTACCGCTACCAGAGCGACCCATCCGCCAAGATGGCCACGCTGACCCGTTCCTTCGGCACCGGGCTCTCCCTCTGGTCTGTCCTACCGTTACGCTACTACTTCACCCTGGTGCAGGAAGAGCTGCTGGGTGGTCTGCCGCCGGAGACCCTGGTTGACGATACCTTGCAAAGTTACTCCGCGCAACTGGGCCATGATTGGTCAAGCACCTTGGTGACCCTTGACGATGAACAACACGCCGCCGGTAATTCGCGGCGCAGTTGGAAAGTTGCGCAGGACTTCCATTGGCGGCTCCGTGCCAATCTTACCTTGGGGGTGGGTGGTAGTTACGGGGAGTCCGAGCTGCTGGAGAGTGCAAGCAGTGGTCGGGCCTACAGTCTGCGAACCACCGGACAATATCAACCCGACGCCAGCCAGAACTTGCGGCTGGAAATGTTTACAAACACCAGCACCACGGATAGCCCGACCCGCAATGAAAGTTTTGGTCTGGGCCTTTTTTATGTCTACCGTTTTGGGGTGTGGAGTGTGCAGGCCGACTATCGCTATCTTTCCGACCAGCAACCCATAGTCGCTCAGGAGCATAATCTGAACGCCCTGAACCTTACATTACGCCGGAATTTGTACTAAGCCGCTGTAAAAAAATAACATGGCCAACGAGTTGACTGGAGCGGCATAAGGAGCCGTAACGAAATCAATATAAATGGCCAAGTTATTTCGTAACGGCTCCTAAGCCCATGGGCGCACGGATGCGACACAGAGGACGTTTTATGAGATTTTATCGAGCCAAGCTGATGAACCACGGGTTAGGGACGTTCGCCTTGACGCTGGCCCTTCTCGTCTTTATGGGTGGCTGCATGCCGTTGCGTCCGTCTCGTTCATCCCTGCCGAACATGATCTGGCCTGAACCGCCGGCAATCCCCCGCATTGCCCTGGTAAACATGGTGCAACGGCCGGATGATCTGGGGATTCATCCCGGTGTCTTCAAGCAGCTCTGGCACGGCCTGGCCGGGCGCAGGTCTCCGGAAATCCAATCCCCCCACGGCCTGACCACGGACAGGGCGGGGCGGCTCTACGTGGTGGACAAGGTGTTACGGCAGGTGCATATCTTTGATGAACAGGGCCAGCGCTACCAGGTGATTCCGGAGTCAGGTCCACCCCTGCTGACCCCGATCGATGTGGCGATTGACGAGCGCCGCGGCCGGATCTTTGTGAGCGACGCCGCGGACGGTGCGGTGCGCATCTTTACCATGGGTGGCGAAGCAGCGGGAGAAATCAGGCGCGGGCTCCTTGGACGTCCGACTGGACTGGCGGTTAATCTTGCGACCGATGAATTATTGATCATTGATTCCGAGCATGCCAGTCTCCTGCGGTTTTCCCTGGAGGATCTACAACCGCATGGCATGATCGGCCACCAGGGCAAAGCAGCCGGACTGTTCAATGCCCCAACGGCGGTCACGGCCGGGCCCGATGGTTTGATTTATGTGGTCGACACCCTCAATAACCGGGTGCAGATTTTGACCGCCACCGGCGAGTTTGTTCGCTCTTTTGGCGCCGCTGGCGATGCTCCGGGATTTTTTTCCCGTCCCAAGGGGGTGGCCCTTGATGCACAGGGCAACATTCATGTGGTCGATGCGTTGTTCGATAATGTTCAGGTGTTCGATGATAAGGGGCGGTTACTGATGGCCTATGGCGGGCCAGGGCATGAACCCGGCCACTTCTGGCTTCCCGCTGGCATCGCCAGCGACGGTCGCGGGCGGATTTATGTGGCGGATACCTATAATCGGCGCGTCCAGGTTTTTCAGTTTCTGCAAGGAGGAGAGTTGCCAGAATGAAGAAGCGATTGATCATTAGTGGCATGTGTTTTTTTATATCCGTGGCAGGGATGACGCTTGGTTTTCGACAGTCGGCGGTGGCGGGAATTCGTGAAACCAAGCATAACCTGTCCGTCAGCGGCCCGGGGCCGATTAAAGCGCTGGGAGAGGAGGACTTGTGCATTTTTTGTCACACGCCACATCAGGCGCGGCGCGATATTCCGTACCTTTGGAACCGTGCCGACTCCACGGCCAACTACGTCCCCTATCAGAGTTCGACCCTGTACTCCAGCGTCGGCCAACCGACCGGCGCCTCGAAGTTATGTCTGAGCTGCCATGACGGCACCGTCGCCCTCGGTATGCTGGGGACGCGCGCCGCCGAGGTTGAGTTCGTCGGAGGACTGCGTTTTATGCCGGCGGGGCCTGCACTGCTCGGCACCGATCTTTCGACCTCGCATCCGGTTTCGTTGGTGTATGATGCCGCCTTGGCGGCAGCCAATCCGGCCCTGGCCGCCCCGGCAACCTTAACGCCGCCAATCCATCTGGACAAAGATCAGCAACTGCAGTGTACCGCCTGCCACGACCCTCACGACAACAGCTACGGTAAATTTCTGGTCATGTCCAACCAGCACTCCGCGCTCTGCACCTTCTGTCATATCCAGCCGGGTTGGGCGACAGGAGCCCACGCTTTGTCCGCCGCCACTTGGAACGGACTCGGCGCTGATCCTTGGCCCGGCAGTCAGTACGTCAGCGTGGCCGATAATGGTTGCACCAGTTGTCATAGGAACCACGGGGGCGGCGGGGCGCAACGACTGCTCAGGCAGGCCGCCGAGGAAGATAACTGCCTGGGTTGTCATAACGGCAATGTGGCGGCCAGCGACATCGGTCAGGAACTGACCAAGCCGTCCCGGCATGCGGTGCAGGATTATTTTGGCGTCCATGACCCGGTGGAGGATTTCACCAGCGGCTTGGTGGCCAAGCATGTGGAGTGTGCCGACTGCCACAACCCCCACGCGGCCAACGACCAGCCCGGCGCCAACCCAGGAGACCCGCCCTTGGTCGGCGGCGCTACCTCTGGAGTGAGCGGCATCGACATCGGAGGAAGTGCGGTACGGCCAGCCGTTTACGTCTATGAAATTTGTTTCAAGTGTCACGGCGACACGCGGATGCTCGGCCGTCTGCCAATGACCCGACAACTCGACCAGCAGAACACCCGTTTGGAGTTCGACCCGGCCAACCCGTCGTTTCATCCCGTGGCGGCTCTTGGCATCAATCAAAATGTGCCGAGTCTGCTAAATCCTTTGACCGAGCAGAGCCGGATCAATTGTCTCGATTGCCACAACAACAGCGTCAGGCTCGGCCCGCGTGGCCCCCACGGCTCGGATTTTCCATTCATTCTCGCCCGGGAGTATGCCACGGCGGATCTCACCACCGAGACCGTCAGCAGCTATGCCCTCTGCTATCAGTGTCACAGCCGCACCAGTTTGCTGGCCAATGAGAGTTTCCGACACAGGCAGCACGTTGTGGAGGCGCAAGCCCCGTGTTCGGCCTGCCATGATCCCCACGGCGTAAGCATCATCCAGGGGAACGCAACCAATAACAGTCATTTGATCAACTTCGACCTCGAGATTGTCCAGCCAGATTCCCAAGGGCGCCTCTATTTCGAGGATCAAGGAACCTTTACCGGACAATGTTTTTTGAACTGCCACGGTGTGCCGCATGAGCCGAAGCGTTATAGGCCGATGGGCTCTGGAGGGCCGTTACCATAATGTTGTGAGGCAACAATAAGTTCCCTACAAAAAGGTGCGGCTCTATGGCCGCGCCTGCTATGGCAAAATAGTTTTTTCCACATGGATGGTCCGCTATGTCATACTCAAAATGGCGATTAAAACGCTTACGGTCAATGTTAAGGGGAGCCTTGCTCCTTGGTCTGCTTGTGCTATGCATGAGCACCACGGCCGGCCCTGCCTTAGCCTTTAATCCCTGGACGTTCCCTCCTCTACCACCGCCGGAACAGTATGGGAACATTTTGATCAACCGCACGTCCACTGCCAATGGCCTACAGCCCGTGGGTTTTTCCCATTTGTCCCATCGGCTGCTCTACACCTGCCGGGTTTGTCACCTGGAGCTTGGCTTCGAGATGTTTGTAAACACCACGGAGATCACCGAGGGGAAGAACCTTCAGGGGCACTATTGCGGCGCCTGTCATAATGGTAAGATCGCCTTTGGCCATACCCGTGAGCATTGTCAAAAATGCCACAGCGGCTCGACCGCTTTTGGCGAAGCGGCATTTGCCAAGCTTGGTCGGTTGCCACGGACCGCTTTTGGCAATCGGATCGATTGGGTCTATGCCATGTATGAAAAGCTTATTCATCCGCAACAGAGCCTTATTGACAAAGACTACAAACCCCTTGACTTCAACAAAAAGCTTAGCCTTGAATCGCGGTGGTCGGGAACCCCGCCGGCCATTTTCCCGCACGAACCGCACAACTTGTGGCTCGACTGTTCCAACTGCCATCCGGATATCTTCAATATTCAAAAAAAGACCACCGAGCATTTTGAAATGAACTATATTGTGCAGCGCAAATTTTGCGGCGTTTGTCATCTCAAGGTCGCCTTTCCGCTCGATGACTGTCGCCGTTGCCATCCGGGGATGAAAAAATAAGATGTATACGTCACCACAACTGGAGGAACTAAACGCCGCGGGCGCTGCCCGGCTGTCATCCGTTTTTTTGACCCGTGCTCCCCAGGAAAGATGCGTCTATGTGCGTCACGGCAATGCCGACATACTTTCCTCAAGATTTTTTAGCCGCGCAACCCCGATCGTCATTGGGTAGCGCTTTTTCCCCAAGTGAACACAGGAGCCTCTTATGAACCGCCATAAATGTTTTTTGACCTTGTTGTTTTTATGCCTTTTTCTGCCGACCCTTGCCCCCGGGGAAGAAGCGGAAGAAGAGGAGATTCTTGCCGGAACGGTGATTTTTACCCAGTTGGCCGGCAAGTACACGTATCTTCAAATCAAGCAGGAGGATAAGGAGGTGTGGCTGGCCGCCGCAGCCTTTGAGGTGGCGGTGGGGGACAAGATCGAATACATGGGAGGGACGCCGATGGTTAATTTTTATGCGAAAGCCATGGACCGGACCTTTGACGAGATCCTCTTTTTGTCCAATATCCGTAAGGCGGTCGATGTTCAGCAGGAGAAGAAGAACGAGGGGGCTAAACAGGCGGATATCCCAGACGATAATTATCACCGGAATATTTCCCCGGGCCAAGCGGCGATAGTGCCTCCCGCGCCGGGCGAGGTGGTAAAAGCGGCAACCGAGTTGACCATTGCCGAGCTCTTTATGCGTCGCGGTGAACTGGCCGATCAGACCGTGAGCATGCGTGGCAAGGTTTTGAAGCTCAGCAAAAATATCCTGGGGCGAACCTGGGTCACCCTGGCCGACGGCAGCGGTGTCGCGCCGGATGACAAGTTGCTGGCCACTACCAAGCAGGAGGTCCAGATTGGCGAAACGCTTGCCGTCACCGGCATCGTCAGGATCGATATCAATCTCGGGAGCGGTTACGCATACAAGGTAATGCTTGAAGAGGCAACCTTCACGCGGTAGTGATCGGGCAGCCCTTTGCGGCAAGATGCTATTTGATACTCCGAGGCCGGGACTGCCGTGCACGGCAAACAGTTGTTGCCACCCCTTTGGCTTTTGATTGAGCAAATTGTGGGATACAAGTTGGTTGAATCATGAAAAGGTCACAGGTGATTTTTATATTATTGATATTTGCTGTGTGCGTGGTGACCAAGGTCATTTCGATGCAGACCGGGCACCAGTTCACCGCTGAACAGTGTATAATCTGTCACTTGCACGAAAAAGGCGGGCGCGAAGACCTGCGTCTCGATGTCACCGGGGCCTGTGCCACCTGTCATCCGGCTTTGAAAGATTACAAGTCGCATCCAACAGATATCATACCAAAAATGCATATCCCCGGCGATATGCTGCTGCTTGATGGCCGTTTTACCTGCGTCAGTTGCCACGATGCGCATGCCCAGGGAGGGGAAGGGGCCAACCAACCCTATTTCCTGCGGCGCAATGTCTCAGGGAAGCCTTTCTGTCTGATTTGTCATAGTGTCGATGACGAGGGCCATCTCTTCATTGGCGTCACCCATGAAGGCCAATTCCAGGTTACCGATTTCCACTCAAGGGTCGATCCGACAACGCTCATCTGTCTTGAATGCCATGTTGACCGGATTGACTCACTGGACAAAGGCCTTGGCGCCGGGACTTGGAGCCACTTCTCCGGGCGGTTGGAACATCCCCTTGGCGTTTCCTATCAGGACGCCTACCTAAGAAGGCCCGTTGCCTATATCCCGCCTGCATCCCTCAATGATGAGATTAAATTGTTTGATGGCAAAATAGGCTGCGGGACTTGTCATAACCGTTATTCGCGCTACAGTTTCATGCTCGTGATGAGCAATGAGGGAAGCCAATTGTGTTTTTCTTGCCATATCAAGTGATGAGATGATTGGTATTAAAGAATGTCCCTTCGGGAACTATGTTTTCAGCTATCAGTGTTCAGCAAAAAAATCTTAAGCAATAAGAAGGTGATGCTGAAAGCGGGATCCTGACATTCATCCTGTTTTATGTGATTGCCGGATGGACGTTAGAGATAATAGAGAATAACGAAATAGAGGGCCATCAGTGCCAATCCGAAAGGTATGCCAACCACTGCCCAGGCACGGCTTGAGATGCGCAGCTTGTTGGCGGCGATAATATTCGGGATATTGCCGGGGATGAGCATGCCGCCGGCGATGATGAGGCCCATGATAATGCCCTTTACCTGCGCCGCGGTCATGCCTGGGCCGAGTTCCGCCGCGGCAAGCGTGGCGTTGTCGAGGATTGCCGAGGTGATGTTGACCCAATAGAGGAGTGGGGCCGACATTTTTGAGATATACAGATCAATCAAAGGTTTGAAACCCGTACCGAGCAGAATCAGGGCCATGACAAAAATATAGACCTTGAACGCCCGGAGCGCGATCTGGCCCAAAGACTCCTCGAAGTCTTCGGTAATACTCTCGCAGGATCCGACTTGCTTGCCGCGGCAAAGTCCTCCGGTCACGGCGATCAGGACGAGGCCCGGAATGATGTAAATTCCGAAGAGGCGTATCAGCATCAGAAAATCGCCGTTCAGCGCCCCGCCCCGCAGCTTGGCAACGGCAATGGTGGACAACGGCTCGCCGATGGGGGTAAGGGCCGCTCCCATGCCTATCGCAAAGCAGGCAAAAATGACCAGGAGCGTTTCGTACTTTTTGTCCAGGTTGATGGCGCTCACCACCTCGCACAGGATCAACGCCGCGATAATCGCGGTGATCACACTGGAAAGCAAGCCTAGGGCCAGGATGAGCAGGAAGGCGAAGAGGCGCGGCCCGAGCCAGAGTTCGGCAATCACGATCTTTTTTTTCAGCGGGGCGCGGATGGCCCGGAAGGCCACGCCAAAGAGCAGGGTGGCGATGGTCAGCTTGACCGGTTCAAGCAGGGCCGACTCGACAAGGTGCCAGGTGATGAGCGGCTCCGGGCCCAGGAGATGTGAGAGGATAAGCGTGGTGCCGCCGGTGACGAGCAGGAACAGCTCGAGATTATGCTCCACCTTCTTTGCGAGCATCGGCAGGAGCAGGATCAGCAGAAATATGAGGACAAGAATGTAGGTGATCATGATGTCTGCGAAACTAGTATCAAAACTCATTAGTTACGAAACATAATGCCGAGCCATTTTTGTATCTGCATCTTGCCGAGTGAATGTCCATGCGATTCC
>Ga0100388_10004146_pt1 | contig 12145 bp, 11 predicted proteins | sample CryGeymeta201512_FD_81536 | JGI IMG/M metagenome (GOLD analysis project Ga0100388, IMG submission 81536) | Groundwater microbial communities from Crystal Geyser aquifers in Utah, USA - Crystal Geyser metaG 2015-12 | ecosystem: Environmental > Aquatic > Deep subsurface > Groundwater | place... | reverse complement strand
GGAATACCTCGGCCGATTCGGTGCCGGCGGCCGCCTTTATCGTCTCAGTCAGCTGAGCTTCCGCCCGAGGCGTGTCACAGGTGCCGCGCAGCAGCAACTCCCCGGTTAGCCTCACCGTCGCGACGTCGTTTTTCACACTTGCTTCCGTTACGCTCAAATCAGCTTCGTACAGCGAATTGTACAGCTCGGTGCCGGAAACTATAGAATCTCTGCCAGCCAGCAGCCGATCCAAAGCAGCCTTCAGCCTATCATTTGTCTCTACCGGTTCGGTCAACGTTGGCACCAGGCTATCGCCACAACCAATCCGTTCACCGACCTTTCCTTCGTCCGCCATGGCCACGTAGAATAACGCGAGCGGGGCCTTTACAGGCGTAGCTTCGGTCCGTTGCTCCGATTTCGTCTCATTTCGCGCCGCTGTATCGTCACCGCTACTACCCGGGCCGTCGAGTCGAAGCAGCAGGAATGTCACCAAAAAAGCGACGACCACCAGAAGAATCAAGGTAAGCACTCGCACGATCATCATACTCGCTTTCATATGCACCTCCTTATGCACTCAAGCGTTGTCGGTCGACTCGTATCATAGGCGTTACCTCCTGCTATTTTCAGTATAGTCTTCCGCTGTAGGCATGACAACTAATCGGTTTGACGGCCAACGCCACGGATTGGTATAGTGGCAACAATAATGTGGGCAAAACGAAAACAAACCGGTTTCAACATCGTCGAGCTCCTCATCGTCATCGTGGTGATTGCAATTCTAGCGTCCATTACGGTCGTGGCGTTCAATGGCGTGCAAGCGAGGGCGCAAGATTCTCATATGCGATCGGCCATGAATCAGCTTGAGAAAGCCATACTCAGATGGCACGTCAGCTCTGGCGAACGGCCCCGTGGTGGCTGGAGTTCGACCGTCGGGGTCAGTGGCAACAACTGCGTTGACGGAAGCGGCGGCTGGGTGTTCAGCGGCGCCTATCCATGCGCGCTCGAAGACATTTTGTTAACTCAGCAACTTATACCAAGTGGCTTTACTCATAGCCTGCCACCGAATAAGGAATATAACTCTGCGAATCATGGCCGCTACTCCGTCATGTTCTATCCCTGCGGGAGCACAGGCAGATATGCGTTGTACTACCATTTGCGTAGCCCTAGCGCCGAAGATACGGCCAGTATCACTGCTGCCGAAGCCGCCAGTTGCCCGACGGCTCCGCGCGCCACCTATATGATGCGTGCGGCAAAGATACTAAGTTTTAGCTAGCGCTAAGCCAGTCAATCCAATACTTTTCCGAATATCAAGCGAACGATTGACAAAAATTATCATTGTTAACGCATATGCCTGCTAAATAGCAGGTTATTCTTAATTTCTGTAATTTATTTCTCAAACAGGCAATATTGTGAGGTCCACAATGAAAATAAGATTGGAGGACTAAGCGTAAGTATTATAGTATATAGTTGCATAATTTACTAATTTAGTGTATTTTACCTTACAACATTAACTGCGAGGTGCCCCTACGTGGAGTGGAGGCAGGAAGAGGTGAATATGATCAAGAAACTAATGACCGCGATGGTGGCGATCGCGATGACGGTGGGGCTAATCGGCAGCCTTTCGTCAACCACTGGAGCGGAAGCTGGTGACCCAGTTAAAAAAGTTGTGATTTGTCACAGTCGGCAACCGCAACCTTCAAGCGGACAAGGTGCAGGTGCTCAGGGTAACCCCTACGGACCTTCCGCCCTGGAAGTAAGCGTAGCTTCAATCTTCAGCACCAATGGGCATGATACCCATAACGGACCAGTGTTCAACAATACGAACCAAGACTTTTGGGGTGACATCATCCCACCGTTTTATTATGAAGCCGGGACTGGACGCGACAAAGAAGTCAAGTATTACGCAGGTATGAATTGGACCGCCGCAGGACAAGCCATTTATAATGCTGATTGTCAGCACGCTATGGCTCGGGTCACTTTCCGCGTTGACTGTGACGCTCGTGACCGCGTACGCGTCATTCTGAGGAACCAAGGAGATGCAGAGGGCAAAGTTACCGTTAACGATACAGAATACACGCTGGCAGCTGGCGAACGTAAAGTTGTACGCTTCGAGGATGGCAGTCGTGTAGTTATCGTTATTGACGGACAGACCGTCTATGACGAAGTTGTAACCTGTAACGACGCCGGTGTCCTTGAGCCAAACATGTCGTACTCATACGTATGTGACGTTAGGACCGAGACTTTCAAACTTACCCTTACCAACAGCGGTAACGCCGAAGGTTCCGTGGTACTGAACGACGAAAACGTGACCGTACCAGCTGGTGAGACGAAAGAAATCTCACTGCCTGCAGGTGGCGATGGCGTAGATGTTACGCTCGTCGTGAACGAAGAAACCGTACTCGACCAGACATTCGTCTGTATCCAAGGTCGCGGCAATGTCGTTCAGACTCCGACCACTCCTGTGGCCCCACTTGGTGGTGGTGCTGGCGCCGTAACCGGTGAGGTTACCTCATTGCCAGTCACATCTGGCACTGGTGAGCAGTTCGCTGCCATCGCCGTGATGATCAGCTCGATCCTGGCTACTGCCGGAACCTACGCGCTACGCGGCCGAGCTACTCTGCCACTATAAGGAAAGGAGATTTCCTTGAAGCGGTTGGGCAAAACAAACGTACGGCTACCACTCTTTCTACGAGTGGTAGCTTTGTACGTGTTCGTGCTTGGGCCGCTTTATCTGCTATGGGCATTGCAGCCCCCTGAACCGGTATTGGCAACCGTTCCGACGAATACCGAACCTCCTATTACTATCCGCACCAGCGACAAGCGGGTAGGGCAGCCAGCCGTCATCACGGTTCCCCGGCTTGGCATGACACTGCCCATTGTCGACGGGGAGTACGACAAAGAAGCTGATACCTGGACGTTGAGCGAAGACAAGGCCATGTTCGCGACGATTACCGCGTTGCCGAACAACGAGGTGGGCAATACCTTCATTTACGGCCACAACACCATGGCCGTCTTCATGCCGCTGGCCGAACTGCGCACTGGCGACATCGTACGTATCGGAACGACCAACGGCCTGACATTCCAGTACCGCTTTACCGGCAAGACGTTCGTCGAGCCAGATGCCGCCGAAATATTGGCGCCGACTTCGAAACCGCGCCTGACACTGATGACCTGCGAAGGCATCTTCAGTGAAAGCCGCCGGGTGATGTACTTTGACTTTGAGAAGGTATCGTAATGGACCTGAACGCTTTCCTGTTACCACTGCCGTTGACCATCGCCGGTCTGGCGCTCTTCTTCCTAGGTAGTATGTGGGCGCATGAACTACGGCGAGCAATTGATCGCCGACGCTTACTTGAACTTATGAGTCGGTATGGGCGCACCAAGGCTGCGAAGCCAGTGAGCGTCGCAGTGAAGCTCGACGATAAGCCCGATGAGGCATGGCCGCTACTCGAACACCTGGCAGCCCAGAACTACGAGCAGCTCCAGGTAGTGGTATTAGTGCGAAACAAAGCGACTTTGACGGCACTGCGCCGGTATCAGCGCCGTAACCGTACCCGCTTGATGCTGTCTGTTGTTTCTCTGAAGCACGATGCGGATGCTCGCACCGTGCTAAAACGATATACGAAAGGCGACGCATTACTTTGGCTTACGCCGCAGCAGCGCCTGACACCAGGCTTCCTGCGTCGTGTGGCGGCAGAGTTCCTGGTGAGTGACGTAGATGCGGTACTACCGCACCGCGCGTTGCAACCCGGTGACAGCCTGGTGAGCGCGTTCAGGGCACTGAATGTCGTTGCCGGCGAGGCGATACCTGCTACCTTGGCTGGTCGGCAGCCGCTAGTATACCGCCGCAGCGCGTACTTCAACGACTCCGCCGGCCTGATACGACGCACCGGTCATGCCGCCATCATTACTCCGGCCGCCGTACAGCACAGGGCAGGGGATGGCTCATGGGTAGCATTTGGCATTCTGAGCTTTCTGGTGTTCGCAGGCGTGCTATCGCTACTGCTCCTGCCGCAGGGGTGGGAGCTAGTATTGCTGACTGCTGCCGGTGGCTGGCTGCTGGTTATGAGCCACCGGCTGATAGAGTATCCGTACACACTGGGCACTACATTCTCATTGCTGTTGTTGTTGCCATATTGGCCGATCGTCGGCAGCGTAGGGCTTCTGCGTCAACCTTTGCATTATGTCCGTTCGAACGCTCGCTCGCGCCGGTTGCTCAGGCTCCACCGTTAGTGGCTCGCCTCGCTGGTCATACGCTACATAGAACCCTGTCGTGAATATCACGAAAAACATAGCAAAAAACGTTGACATCTAAAGTCAAGAGGCGTATAACAAGTCCATACGCATGATTTCTTCGGGAAGGAATCGCCTACGCCGCAACCAGCGACGACCAGGAGCGCGTACCGCACATTTCATTCGGGAAAGGTTTGATCGTATGTCCAAGCACATGACGAGCATCACTCCGCGCCAGCTGCGTCGCTTCATCGACAGCGAGGCGGCAGCCGGAGCCCCCATCACCGGTCTCGACACCCGCGGCATCGTCGTGGACGTCATGGCCAGGCGGGGCATGCACCCGTCGAGCTTCAACTCCATCCAGCAGGCCTACGAGCGGCTCATCGCCGACAACCTCGTGACGGTCGAGTACGCCAAGGTGCGTACCACGACCGAGGCGGAGCGCCGGGCGGTCGAGCAGACCGAGATGGAGCGTCACCGCACCCAGGCCACCCTGAAGCGGCGTGGCCAGATCAGGCGGCAGGCCAAGCGCCGCCGGGCGCACGCGGTGCACCAGCACCGGCTCCAGGTCGCCTGATCCTTTCCCACCCCAGCGCGAGCCGGGACCGAGCCTCCGAAAGGAGGACGGTCCCGGCTCGCCGGACACACTTTATCGATTCATTACACCGCCTGAGGCGGATTTTTTATTGCCAAAGTTTGTGACTGTTGCGGAGCAGGAACGACGCCGTGGATAAGCTCCCAGTCCATAGCCGCCGTATCGCCATGATTGCTCCGAAACTGCTCAGCCCGGTGGACCATGCGCTTGCGCCGGCCAGCGTGTGCCAACGGATGTAGCAGGGACGCGTGCGTACCATTCGGTACGACTTTCACCACCACGTTAGGATGACCCTGCCAGGCTTCGGTGATGATATCAGGGTGCGACAGGTCGTCGCGGCCATATAGGATGTCGATGCCCCGAGCGTCTTTCGGCACCCAATCGAGCATGCGACGGGTCTCGCCGCTCGCAAGCGCCCGCATGGTACCTGTCAGGCTGCTGGCGATGAAATTCGGATTGAGTGAGGCGCTGCCGCGTAGGCTAGCTAGTTGGCCTTGTTTCGCCAGGCACAGGCTAACAGCGACGCCACCGATGGTCGTGTCGGCCAGCCAGTTGGCGAACTCCGGCAGGTTTTCGAAATTCACTTTCTCGGGTGCGCAGCGACCCTTATTGTCGAACGCGATGATATCCGACTCGTAATGCTTCATGTAGGCATATTGGCCAGCGGTAGTATTACTGTCACGCGAATCACCGATTGCCACCTGCGTGCGCGGTAGGTCGTACATGCTCGAAAGCGCCGCGAACACCAGCTGTTCGGTCTGGGCGGTACGTGCCAGCGAGGTTTCGTTCGCCTCACGGATGGTACGAGGTACCCGCAGTAGCTCAAGCGGGCGTGGCAATGCATGCGAGCTATGCGGCGGACCGACCTGCAGTAATGGCATGTGCGTATCGGCGACGAGTTTTCGGGAACGATCGAGTGCATAGCCGTCAATCGTCGTCATCCAAGCCGTACCGCTCGTAATAGTGAAATCGTGATCGGTACGAAGCTCATCAGCGGGTACGAATGCCCGCGCCAGATGATCGACCCCGTTCACATCGATCCGGTGCAGCACACTGCGACCGAGCTTACGGCCACGCTTGGTAATGAACGGCTCGTCGTCGAGTGTGCGGACCTTCGTGATTTCAAGGTCAAAAAAAGGCACCTGCTCGATGTGCCCTTCGTCGATCACCGTGTCCAACATGATGGCGCCGCCCCGCTGCCACAGTTCCTCGGGAGAAGGGAAGAGGTGGTCGAAGGTTTGGCGAGCGATGTCTTTCACGTGATACCTCATTTTTCGGTAGCTACTGCTATGATACTCCTTTTAAACGCGAACTCAAGCGTAACTTGTTGTTCCGCTTGTGCAAGCTATAGCGATTTGCGATAATGACCGCAGGAACAAATAGGGGGCCCTGCTATCCAACCGATTACACTGACGCGCTTCTGGCACCGTCGTATCTGCGAAGCTACGATGTTCGTTTCGTTCGCCGTGATTGCGCTCTACGCGTTACCGTACGTATTAGTACCAGGGGTGGTGAGTGAATTACTCCTCGTCAGCTGGCAGGGGCTTATCGTGGCGGCAATCACGCTCGTAGCGTCCTTCGTGCTTTACCTGTGGGTGCCGAAGTCGAACCTGTCGACGTATAGCTTTCTGGTATACACCCTCTTAGCCGCTACGACGGCCAGTCTTATCCTCAGCACAGGCGGAATCGGCTCACCGTTCGTCGCGCTATGGCTAGCCATCGCCGTATTCTCAGGCATTTTTGCGCTACGCGGTTTCACGCTGATAGGCGGCGCCGTGTTTGCCTACGTTCTGTATGGCTACGTCACGCAGGAACCGATCGCTGGACTGATCGTCGTCGGCGTGGCTGGTTTCGCGCCGCTCATCGCCAGCTTTATCATCTGGCACACTAAATCGGCCAAGGATGACAAGCAGGACAAGGCCTACGCCGAATTGGCCAACGAACTAACGAATGAAGCCCACAAGGCTGACACCGTTATCAACGCCATCAACGACGGCGTGGTGGCGGTCGACAAACAAGGCGTCATACAACTAATCAACCCGGCCGCCCAGCGCCTGATAGGGTGGGGACAAAGCGACGCAGTCGGCCTGAGCTATAAGTCGGTCATCAAGCTGCTCGACCGAGCCGACAAGCCGCTGACGTCGGCAAACGACCCGATAGCACAGGTGCTGGCTTCGAACCAGGAAGTGCACAGTGAGGATTTCTCAGTGCAGACCGAAGCCGGCAAGAAACTGCTGCTTTCCATCGTGGCGTCGCCGATTGGTACGCCCAGCACCGGCGCCATCCTGGTATTCCGTGACATGACCAAGGAAAAGGCGGAGGAGCGTGAGCAGGCAGAATTCATTTCGACGGCGTCACACGAGATGCGCACGCCGGTGGCTAGTATCGAAGGCTACTTGGGATTGGCCCTGAACCCGGCGACGGCTCAAGTGGATGACAAAGCCAGGGAATACATCGGCAAGGCCCAGGAAGCCGCCAAACACCTTGGGCGCTTGTTCCAGGACTTGCTTGATGTGTCACGAGCCGAAGATGGCAGATTATCGAACAAGCCGGGCGTGGTTGACGTAGTAGATTTCGTCGGCGACGTGGCCGAAGGCCTGAAGCCGAAAGCGACCGAGAAGAACCTGCGCTTCCTGTTCAAGCCGCGCCCTGATGACCGGCCGGCTAATGACCGTCTGGTCGCACCCGTCTTTTATGCCAACGTCGACAACGACCATCTGCGCGAAGTGGTCGCTAACTTGATTGAAAACGCCATTAAGTACACGCCGGAGGGTGACGTTGTCATCGATGTCGATGGCGACGAGACGCATGTGCGTATCAGCGTACAAGACAGTGGTATCGGTATTCCCGCAGAAGATATCCCACACCTGTTCCAGAAATTCTACCGTGTCGATAACACCGCCACGCGCGAGATCGCCGGCACCGGCCTCGGCCTCTACCTATGCCGACGGTTGGCGGAAGTAATGGGCGGGCAGATTAAGCTGGAGAGTGAGTTCAAGAAGGGAAGCACGTTCACGCTCGAGATACCCCGTATCGACCATGAGGAAGCCGAACGGCTGATGGAAGCCGCGACGGTGGCGGAGGACATGATGGATACGCCGATCGATGCCGCTGCTGATGCCGGAGAAACCGCACCTCTGCCACCTGAAGTCCCGGCAGCCCCCGCACCGCCCGCCGCCATGCAACAGACCGGCACGCCAGGAGTGTATCAGATGCAACCGGCACCGACCGCACCAGCTCAGCCGCCACAACCAGTCGCCGACGCACAGCCCGCAGCCCAGCCAGCTGCACCGACTATGCCATATGTCGCACCACAGCCGGTTCAGTTGCAACCAGTGCAGCCCGTGCCGCCACCTTCCGCCCCCATGGCCCAACCGGTCGCACAACCACCAGCGTTCACGCCCGGACCCCAGAACGTACCGCTGACCCAAATCGAGCAGAATCCGGGAGCGTACGTCGGCCGCGGCAGCGTCCAGATTCCGGTTCGCGGACCAGAGGAAACAAATCAGCCATAAGTGGTATGGCATTTTAAAAACCTTACGGTTACAATGGAGCTAATATGGCAAAGATTTTACTAGTAGAAGACGACAAGAGTCTTCGCGAGATATACGGGGTGAGGCTACTAGCAGAAGGGTACGACATCGTCAGTGCCGGTGATGGCGAGGAAGCGCTAGCCATGGCCATCAAGGAGCGGCCGCACCTGATCGTCTCGGACGTGATGATGCCAAAGATCTCCGGGTTCGACATGCTTGATATCCTGCGCTCGACGACCGAGACCAAAGATATCAAGGTGATTATGATGACCGCACTTTCAAGCGAGGACCAACGGCAGCGTGGCCAGCAGCTCGGCGCCGACCGTTACTTGGTGAAGAGCCAGGTCGGTATCGAAGACGTCGTGCGAACGGTTCACGAAGTGCTCGGTGACGCACCAGTGGCGCCGACCGCCAATGCCTTCGCTCCCAACAGCGCACCGTCCGCAGTACCACGACCGGCTCCAGCTGGTGTTCCGCCCCGTCCCGAAACTACCGCCCCGCAGCCACCAGCCCCGGCCGCAGCGCCAGTGACGCCGGCACCCACCGCGCCTGGCCCACAAGTGAGCCAACCACCAACGCCGCCAGCTAATCCGGCTCCCGCCCCTGCGGCGCCTCAGGCTCCTGCCGCTCCCACACCACCAGCGCCGGCTGCTCCTGAACAGCCGTCCGCTCCGACTACTACTCTGCCGCAGCCGACCGCCCCATTTTCGACACCACGCCCAGCCGGTTTGGCCGACCGCATCATCCAACCGATTGAGAAACCGGTCGATGAAGCTCAGCCGATAGGTGATTTGATGGCGAAGGAACTCGGTGGCGTGCCAAGTACTCCTCCTGCTGCGCCGAGCCCCGGCGTACCTCCGCTCCCTGGTTCATCAGAACCGAGCGGCATCTCTTTCGAGGAAACGCCGCGCCAGAACAACGACACGCCGACATCGTAGGTGCCTTACAGGCCTGCTATACTTTAACGAAGTATGTCCGAGCCTTCTATCCGTCTTAATAAACATCTCGCGCTTCAGCTCGGGGTATCTCGTCGTGAAGCTGATGAGTTGATCGCCGATGGCCGCGTTGCGGTCGATGGCACGGTCGCTGCGATTGGTGGACGCATCAGCGATACCAGCCAAGTGACGGTTGACGACAAGGTGGTGACGGGTAACGCCCAGCGACGCTACGTAGCATTTCACAAGCCGGTTGGCTACGTCTGCTCACGCAAGGCCCAGGATGACAACCCGACTATTTACGAACTTCTGCCTGCCGACATGCGCGCTCTGAAGCCGGTTGGCCGGCTCGACAAAGACAGCTCGGGGTTGCTACTGCTGTCGAATGACGGCGATTTTGCCCTGCAAATGACCCATCCTCGCTTCGCCAAGCGTAAACGCTACGAAGTCACCCTTGACCGGGCGCTCGAGCCCTTGCACCACCAGATGATCGCCGACCATGGCATCGAACTACCCGACGGCACCAGCCGCCTGCAGCTAGAGCGTCGGCGCGAAGATTCCGGCAGCGAATGGATCGTCACCATGCACGAAGGCCGCAACCGACAGATTCGCCGCACATTCGCTGCGTTAGGCTACACCGTCACTGCGCTCCATCGTGTCGAGTTCGGTCCGTATCAACTGGCCGGGTTAGCAGCTGGTGAGTATCGGGCTGTCCAGCCGTAGCGATGCGGCCTATGTAGGCCTGCGCCAGGTAGCGGTACAGCCTGTCCTCCCACGACTCAATCAGTGCATCGAGTTGCTGGTGGGTATAGGCGTTCCGGAGTTGGACCACTTTGAAGTCGTCATCACTTGCCGCCAAGAGGTCGCGCGCATCAGGGTAGAGCGGAACCTTCAGGGCTTCGCTCCGCTCGATGCAGTGCGCCGTGAAGCTTCGCAGCCTGGCCGTGAACGTTTCGAAGTTCACCGTTTCGGCTCGAATAATTTCTTTCATATGCTAGAACAACATGTCAGCCGTGCGCGCCGCGCTCGCTAGGCGTCGTTCGATTTCGAGCAACCGGGGTACCAGCCCCATCTCGCGCTGCTCGGCCCGTAGCTTATAGCCCTCATCATCAATCGGTCGGCTGACTTCACCGGGATTCCATAGCCGCCCACGTACATAGTGCTGCCCAATCAAGCCTCGGTCTGAAACCAAGTGAGTCTCAGGCCCCACCGTCACAGGGAAGGGAACTTGCAGCTCGTCCGCGACATAGGCGCTGTCAGCTACCAGACCGCCGCCTAGCGGATGACGGAAATATAATTCTTCATCTTTCTCGAGCGGCAACGTCAGATGCTCCATTGGTACCGTCAGGCCGGATGCGACGGTCACCGCCACGATCTCGCTGCCGTCCCGATGTAAGAATTCTCTGTGCGCCATATGTTGGTCTCCTCCACGAATCTGATTGTGTAGTATCATCACAAACCTACCACCGGTTGTCAATCCATCGCTGCGGGCAAGCCGCTTATGCTCGCCAAGTTGAGCTACCTCTGTTATAATTAGCCTCACTATGAGTTCAAAACTACCAACCGTCGCTATCATCGGCCGTGCCAACGCGGGCAAAAGCTCGCTGTTTAACCGTATGGTGCGCGCCCAGCAGGCCATCGTCGCCCGCGAAGCCGGCACCACCCGCGATAACGTGCTCGGCAAGGTAAGTTACGGCGACCATCAGTTCTGGCTGGTTGATACGGCCGGTTTGAAGACGGCCGAAGACGAGTTCGAAGCCTCGATCCAGGAACAGATCGAGGAGGCTGCGGCTGCTGCCGACGTCATCCTGGTAGTCGTCGACTCGACCCACTACGTCAGCGACGAGGAGCGATTGGTCGCCAAGAAAGCCCTGAAGAGCCAGAAGCCCGTTCTACTGGTAACGAACAAGGCCGACCTGAAGACCGCCTTGCCAGATGATGAGTTCCGCCGTCTCGGCATCAAGGACATCATCCGAACCTCGGCTGAACACAATTCCGGCATCAGCGACGTGCTACGCAAAGTCACCGAACTGATTCCTCCCCGCAGCGAGCGCGAAGATGACGACATTTTACGGGTCGCCCTGATTGGCCGGCCGAACGTCGGTAAGAGCAACCTGTTCAACACATTGGCAGGCAAGCAGCAGGCCGTGGTCGCCAACATCGCCGGCACCACCCGCGACGTCAACCGCGTGCAAGTGCGCTACAACCAGCGCACCATCGAGCTGCTCGACACCGCCGGCGTCCGTCGCCAGGGCAAGCAAGAGGTCGGTATTGAAAAATTCTCAGTACTACGCACCCTGCAGGCCATTGAAGAAGCCGACATCTGCCTGCTGCTCATGGACGTCAACGAATTAAACACCCAGCTCGATCAACGCCTGGCCGGTATCATCGCCGAGGCTGGCAAGGGACTGGTCATCGTCATTTCCAAATGGGACAGCGTCGAAGGCAAGGATGCTTACACCCGTGACGCCCTGGCGCCGAAGATTGCCTACAACTTCAAATTCACACCGTGGGCTCCGCTCATCTTCACCTCGAGCGTCACCGGGCAGAACGTCACCAAGCTGTTCGACCTGGCGCTGGACATCGAGGCCCGCCGTAAACAGGAAACCAAGACACGCGTGTTGAACGACCTGCTGCAAAAGGCCGTGCAGAAGCATCCGCCGGCCGGGCTGAAAAACAGCCACCCGAAACTGCGCTACATGGTGCAGACCGACACCACACCGCCATGGTTCGTCATCCACGGCTCGAACCTGAAGTTCGTCCACTGGAGCTACAAGCGCTACCTGGAACGACTGGTGCGTGAAACCTACGATTATTCCGGTACGCCGATCAAGTTCTCGTTCCGTGACGAGAAGCAGATCAAAGCCAACAAG
>Ga0100388_10004141_pt1 | contig 12153 bp, 15 predicted proteins | sample CryGeymeta201512_FD_81536 | JGI IMG/M metagenome (GOLD analysis project Ga0100388, IMG submission 81536) | Groundwater microbial communities from Crystal Geyser aquifers in Utah, USA - Crystal Geyser metaG 2015-12 | ecosystem: Environmental > Aquatic > Deep subsurface > Groundwater | place... | reverse complement strand
ACGAACCCTCCGGTGAGAGCGAGAATGAGGGCTAGTTGTAAGCTTCTCATTGATATTCGAAGCAAGCCTCTCCTTGTGTGCATGGTAATAGTATACTATAAGTAGATATAAAAAGCAAAGACCGCAACCTATTCAATTTGAATGTGGTTGTGGTCATGTGGATTTTTTTCGAACTTATGATCGTTTATGTCCATTTGTTGTGATTTTATCCGGGTGCTGCTCCAGAAATATATCGAGTAACTCTCTGATTTTGGCAAGGTCAAGTTTTCTGTCGTTTCCGACGGTTTTGGTTTCGCAACTTATTGAGTGCGCTCACTTGAATCTGGCGCACTCTTTCTCGAGATATTTGGAAAATCCTACCTGTATCTTCGAGCGTCCGACACCCTTGACCATCCAACCCATATCGGAGTTCCATAATCGTCTGTTCGCGGTCGCTTAATACCTGCGTAAAGAGCACTTTGAGTTCTGCGCGCAGATCTGCATCGAACGCTACTTCCTCTGGACTCTTACTAATCCAATCGACAACATAATCCCCAATCGTCGTCTCCCCTTCCTCATCAACTATTACATCAAGAGATGCTGCATCGGGAATATCATTCATCAATTCTTGGGTCTTTTGTTCACTCCATCCAAGATGCAATGAAATTTCTGCTACCGTCGGTGCGTACCCATGTTTTTGGAGAAATAGTGCGCATGTTTTACTATATTGCTAGATAGCTTCTACAATATGCACTGGCAGACGTATCTTTCTGCCTTGGTCGGCAATTGCGCGCGTTACTGCTTGACGGATCCAGTACGTTGCGATGGTACTAAACCTATATCCCTTATCTCCATTGAACTTCTTTACCGCGTGAATCAAACCGATATTTCCCTCTTGAATAAGATCGGCGATAGTAAGCGATGTCCCCTCTGTCATTCGTATAAACATGCGAGCTATATTGACCACAAGACGAAGATTTGCCTCTATCATTTTAATGCGAGCTTCTTGGTCTCCCCTCCTAATTCTACGTGATAATACCTTTTCTCGATCTGCACTCAGAAGCGGGATGGCATTTACCCTGCGACAATAGTTTCTTGTGGAATCTGCTGCATCGAGACTATATGTGTCTTTTTGTAAATCATTCTCGATGTCACGAGACATAGTAATCACCTCAATTATTATAGAATAAATGAACAACGATGATACTCCATATATACCTTATATACCACAAAAATACAACTATATAATTAAGCCCGTTGAAAAAAGTATTAGACTATCCCATTTTTCGTAATTCCGGACCTGTCTGCCGGCAGGCAGGCTTGATCCAAAATCCAGTAAACCCGAATATGGATCATGAAACAAGTTCAGGATGACATGTAAAGAGATCATTTAACGGGCTTTAATTAAGAAATACACTCGTGCGAGTGCATTTCTTTGTCAGACTGACTGATTTTACTATTACTTGTCTGCTTCTTTTTCTTCTTTTTGTTCTCCTGAAGCACCGTCAGCACTCTCTGTACTGTCCTCATCTTCTTCTTTACCTTTCTTTTCGACTTCTACCGCTTTGACATCTTCAACAACTTCTTGTTCGAGTTTGGCAAGTTCTTCTTCGCTGCGTGGTTCTTGAATAGAAACGATCACATCGTCCGGATCATCGAGAACGTCTATCTTTGCAGGGACGATAAGATCTTTGACATGAATTACTTGGTCGAACTCTGCAAGTTCGGATACATTGACAACAATTTCGTGAATTAGATCTTGCGGGAACGCTTCTACTTCTATGTGATCTTTATTAGTAATAATTGACCCTTCTTTTTCTTTAACAACGGGGGCATTTTCTTCACCTTCTAGAACAATAGGGATCTCTGTTTTAATCTTTTCTGTAAGTTTAACTTGGAGAAAATCCGCATGGACATAGTCACCACTGACTGGATTTCTATCAATTTGATGGAATAATATGTTGATGGGTTCTGTATTGTCGTCGATGATAATCTTGACCATAGTGCTTGACCCGGAATGCGCGAATGCACGCGCAAACTCTTTGGCATCGACAGAGAGAGATTTTGGTTCTATCCCATGCCCATACAAAACGACAGGGAGCATGCCGCTCTCCCTGATTTGTCTTACCTTTTTTCCCGTTATTTCACGGGTTTGTGCTTTAAGTAATGTCTCGTCCACTTGGTAACCTTTCTGTTGGAAATACTTTCTCAAAATCACCATCAAAGGTGTCAAGAGCATTTTTAATGTCAAGAACTTCATCCCCCGATAACGGATCGCTTAACCCATGATTGCCCGTGTTAAATTGCCCTATTGCGCTGATAAACATGGCGTTGACTGGGTTGTGCCCACTATCACAATGGGTCTGGATAATAAATTTGTCCTCAAACATGCCACGAATTGAAATACTATCTTCGCTAAAATGTGACCCGCATACGGGACAATGGAGAAATTCTTGAGCAAGTTGGAGAATATCACTCATATCCATTCACTCTCCTTGAGGTAAGTGTATCAGCATGGGGGAAAATTGTCAATCAGCGCTAAGGTCGGGTCGACGCTTCTTTGTGCGCGATAGTGATTGTTGCATGCGCCACGTCGCTATTTTTTGATGATCCCCTGTGAGTAATACCGCTGGAACCTTTTTCCCGTTATATATTTCTGGACGAGTATAGTGGGGATACTCTAATAATAGAGGTCGAACGTCGGAGGTCGGAGGTCGGAAATTCATCGAAAAGGATTCTTCATGTAGTGATGATTCTTTTCCTAAAAACCCAGGGAGATTGCGTGCGATTGCATCGATCATAACCATCGCAGGGAACTCGCCACCCGTGACGACAAAATCACCAAGGGAGATCTCCGCGTCAACGAGATCGCGTACCCGTTCATCGAACCCTTCGTAATGTCCACAGATATAAATATGGCGGTGTATAGTTGAGAGGTTATGGCTCATGGTATGATTAAAAACCACACCTTGGGGGGTGAGTAAGATAATTTTTGTCTTGCTGCGTTTGATGGAACATTTTTTGAGAACCGCTTTGAGCGCTGCATCGACAATATCAACACGCAAAACCATGCCTGCCCCACCGCCGTATGGTCTGCCATCGACCGTTTTATGAGTATCGGTTGCAACCGATCTGATATCAAACGTGTTGATGGTAAATATCTTTTTTTCTATACCACGAGCAATGAGACTCGTAGAGATAAACGAATCAAACATCTGCGGAAAAAGAGTGAGAATATCAATACGTAGCATCACTAATACACTCTAATAATAACAAATACACACAAATATAGTTTTTGTATTGTTTAAAATTCGAAATAATTCGTTTTGATTTGATTTTATTCGTATCACACTATCTCTGTTGCTTTTTCTTCTTCTATCGGCACCGTATCTGTATCGTCGTCTGATTTTTCTACCGGTTTGTCGTCTGTTGAAGTTGGAGTTTCTTCGGTGCTCTCTTGGGGTTGAGGTTGTTCATCGTCGCGAGGACGTTCCGGGCGTTCATATCCTTCCGGTTCCATAATTTTTAAGTTTACGCGTTCGTTTTCTTTTGCACCGACGATGCGAAGAAGTGTCCTTATCGCTTTTGCGGTGCGACCTTCTTTCCCGATAATTTTGCCCATATCCTCTGGGTTGATTGAAAGTTGGAGAAATACCCCTCGTTCATCGAGTGATCGCTCTACTTTGACATCATCCGGATAATCAACGACTGCTTTAACGACCATTTCGACAAATGCTTGATCTTTTTCAACTGCCATACAACTCCTTTCCGACGATTGTCGGTCTTCAGGCAATGAATCCTGAAGTTATTTATGCTTGTGTATCTTTATTTTCTTTGGTGACATTTTCTTCTGCGCTCTCTGGGCTTTCTTCTTTGTGATCTGATATTTCTTCTGGACTCGATTCTTGTGGCGGTTCGCTGGCTACGTCTGCGCCCTCTTTTTCTGGTGAATCAGGCTCTTGGGCTTTTGCGACAGGTTTTTCTTTTTTTTTCTCACTGCGCGGTGCGCGTTTTGGCGTGATTCGAACACTGATACGTTTATGTGTAATCTTTTCTCGTTCCATAAGCTTAGCAACCGTGTTTGACGGTTGTGCACCCTTATCAATCCAGGCAAGAAGCTGGTCTTTATCTAAAACTATCTCTTTAGTGTGTGGATTGTAATGACCTAACCGCTGCATGAACTTGCCTTGTATGGGAGCAGTGCTTTGCGCAACCACAATCCGATAGGTAGCATAATTCTTTTTTCCGGCTCGGCGTAATCTGATAGTCAACATACGATTATATAGTATCAAGATTGCGACAAAATGTCAACGGGTTTACACAAGAGGTAGTTTAGAGTTTAGAATCTTCAACGTCGATCCCCTCTTCTAATAATTGCGATCGCAGTGCATCGGCTTCTTTGAATTTTTTTTCACTGCGTAACTGTGTGCGCAGGGCGATGAGTTTTTGTTGTTCTTCGGTTAATTCTTTTTTTATCGTCCCGAGTGATATCCCATGCACCCCTTCGAGTTCTCTCCACAACCACGGGTTATTTTCTTTTTCTAAAAATGCCAACATCTTTGGAGACGCTAAATCATCTGAAATGATTTCGATCGCTCGTTTTTTTGCATCGTAATCTTTTTTGCCTACTTTACTCACCAGCGTATCGATCCTTTTTACGGCAGTCTGTGATGCGGCGAGTGACTCCCATGTAAAGTTGAGTGTATCTCTGTAGTGAGCGCCCAAACAGAGATGACGAAACGCACGGGGGTCAAAACCTTTATCGATAATGTCCTGTAGTATATAGAAATTCCCTGCTGATTTTGCCATTTTTGTGCCATCAACTAAGAGATGTTCATTATGAAGCCAATAATTGACAAATTTTTTTCCTGTCCGTGCTTCCGATTGTGCAATTTCGTTTTCATGATGGGGAAAGACAAGATCGACCCCACCGGTGTGAATATCAATCGTATCACCAAGCACATCTTGAGACATCGCCGAACATTCGATACTCCACCCCGGTCTCCCCTTACCCAAACTCGTCTCCCAAAATATATCTCCATCGGATGCGTCCCACGCCTTCCAGAGCGCAAAATCGGTCAGGTTTTCTTTTGTATATTCATCTTGATTAACGCGCACGCCTATTTTTAGTCCGCTCGGGTCGATGCGCGCAAGTGACCCATATGTTTTGAACTTTTCTATCGAAAAATACGTTGACCCATCGCTCGGGGTATACGCAAATCCTTTTTCTTTTAACTCTTCGATAAAAGATACTATTTTATTAATATAGTCCGTCGCATGAGTAACGCTGTCCGGTCGCAAGATGTTTAGCCCATCTAAATCGTGCCAAAACTTTTCTTCATAGCGCTTAGTAAGCTCGGTAAACACTGCTTTATCGCCACCTGACTTTGTAATAGTTTTATCATCAACATCAGTAACATTCATGACTAATTGCACGTCATACTGGTTGGCGCGGAGCATCCGATGGAGCGTGTCAACAAATATATATGCTCGTAAATTGCCAATATGGACACTGTCGTAGACAGTCGGTCCACAGGCATACACACCCACTGTGCCAGCGCGGAGTGGCGTAAATGGTTCTCTCGTTCTACCCAGCGTATTATACAATCTAATCGGCGTGTTTTGGCTCACTGTCTTCTCCTATTAAATCGATCTCGTCTTCGTCATCAAAATCATCATCGAATTCGTCACCAAGATCATCAGAAAGAGTATCGTCGTCGACAACTTTGCCAGTCGTCTGGTCAACAGACAACGATTCCGTTGGCGATCCACAGATGGCGCACAGCGTTTCTTCCCCTTCCCACCCACAATCCGGACAAAAATAACTTTTTTCTTTTGGCATTGGTCCTCCTTTACGCAGCTTTTGCTCGTCCTTCAAGCGCACGGCGAAGCGTGACCTCACCTGCATATTCAAGGTCGCCTCCCACCGGTAGCCCCAGAGCAATTCTGGTAATATTCACAGATGATGGTATATCACCCTTTATACTAGCTTGATTGATAAGCGTTGATATGTAAAGAGCTGTCGCCTCTCCCTCCAAAGATGGATCTGTTGCGAGGATACATTCCGCAATAACCGATGTTGGATCTTTGAGGCGATCTATCAACTCTTTAATACGCAGATTATCCGGACCGATACCATCAATGGGAGAGATGACCCCACCTAAAACATGATACAAGCCGGTGTATCCCGTCTTTTCTAGTGCGACGGTATCGAGTGGTTCCTCAACGATCATTATGGTGGTTACATCTCTTCGTTGATCTTCGCAGATATCACACATCTCATGTTCGCTTATTGAATAACATTTTTTACATGTGACTAACGATCGGCGTAGCTCTCCAAGTGCAGCGCTAAAATTCTCGACATCAGTGGCGGGTTGCGTTAAAAGGTAAAATACAAGACGGCTTGCTGTTTTAGGACCGATCCCCGGTAACTTAGCAAACTCATCGATAACACGAATTATTGATTTTGGAAGAATAGACATAATAGTATCTTAAATTTTAAATGTCAAAGCTCAAAATTATACATAAGTTATTATATTTTCTGGTCTTGAGTTGAAGTTTTGAGATTTGAGTTTTGAGATTTGAGTTTCGTTGGATTATCCCACGTCGCATAGGTGCATTTTGGATAATGGTCACACCCCCAAAACAATCGATTTCTTTTGCGTGTGTGGCGCTCAATAACGTTGCCTTCTTTACATTCGGGGCATGATAAGCCCGTTTCTACTTGTATCTGACGCGTATACTTACACTGCGGAAAACCGCTGCACGCAATAAATGTACCAAATTTTCCTAATCGTTCAATGAGCTGTTTTCCACATGTGGGACATTTTTCATTAATTTCTTTGGTCATATCAAGCTTTTCCACATTTTTTGTTTTAGCGGCAAGGAGCGTTTCAAACGGTCCCCAAAATGCTGCAATGGGTTTAGTCCATGATTGTTTCCCATCAGCGATACTATCGAGATTATCTTCCATAGTTGCGGTAAATGTTGCATCAACGATATTGGGAAAATGTTCCTTGAGAAGATCGATAACAATACATCCAACTTCGTTTGGATAAAATGTGCGATTTTCAACACGCACATATCCACGATCAACGATGGTAGAGATAGTGGGAACATAGGTTGATGGTCTGCCGATCCCAAGATTTTCTAATTCTTTGACAAGAGAGGCTTCGGTAAACCGACCCGGTGGTTGGGTAAAATGTTGTTCGGGGGTCAGTTTGGTGCAATCGACTCCTTCATCGACTGTAAGTTGTGGCAATGTTTTTTCTTCTATAACAATCGGATAGACCTTCATAAAACCGTCAAATACAACTTTTTGCCCTGTTGTCTTAAAAAGCGACTTACTTTTTTTGCCGTTAACGACAAGTGACTGTCTGTCGATTCGTGCATCTGCCATTTGACTCGCGATACTCCGACGCCAAATCAAAGTATACAATTTGGTATGTTTATCAGACCACGACGCGCCCAGCGTATCGGGATTAGTATCTGGGTTTGTAGGACGAATCGCCTCGTGCGCTTCTTGTGCACCCTTTGATTTTGTGATAAACACTTTTGGTTTGGGAGATAGGTATTTTTCTGAATAGGTAGCGCTAATATATTTTCTAAAAGCGTTGACCGCTTGGGTTGATACGTTTGTCGAATCTGTCCTCATGTAGGTGATTAACCCAGCTTCGTATAAATCTTGGGCGAGCTTCATGGTTTGTTTACTGGAAAAGTATAACCGTTTGCTCGCATCTTGCTGCAAGGTCGACGTTGTATATGGCGCATAAGGATATTTTTGTTCGTGTGTTGTGTCAAGTGATGCGACGTGATATTCATCTTCCTTGAGTGCTGTGATAGCAGCGTCTGCATCGCGTGTATTGGTAAGCGTTAATTTCTCTATCGGTTTACCGTCAAGTTTAATAAGTGACGCAGTAAATGACTTCGTATGTGCTAAAAAGTCTGCGACAATCGACCAATACTCTTGTGGAGTAAACGCTTCTATCTCCCGTTCTCTGTCCACGATAAGACGGACCGCAACAGACTGCACGCGCCCTGCAGAAAGACCCTTATATACTTTTTTCCATAAAAATGGTGATAATTTATAACCGACTAACCTATCGAGCACACGACGCGCCTGCTGTGCATCAACGAGATTTTGGTCTATATCACGTGAATGTTCTATCGCCTGTTTGAGCGCCTCTTTGGTTATCTCATGAAACGTTATTCGGTATATTTTCTTTACTTTTTGACTTTTGACTTTTGATCCCTCGGTTGCGCTCGGGACAGGATTTTGACTTTGTATTCCAACAGCTTGGGCAACGTGCCACGCTATCGCTTCTCCTTCTCTATCGTAGTCAGTTGCAAGATACACTGCAGATGCCCTGTCGCATTCTTTTTTAAGCATCGCAATCGTTTTACGTGCTTTTGTCGGGATAACATACGTTGGCGTAAAATTATGGTCCACGTCAACACCGAGATCATTTTTAGGGAGATCGCGGACATGCCCATACGACGCAACAACACGAAACCCCGCCCCAAGATATCCTTGGATCGTTTTACTTTTTGCCGGAGATTCTACAATAACAACGGCATCACTCATTCGATAATACCTTCCGATTGTTCGTTGTTGGGAAATCGGACAATATCCACATCTTTGACACCATAATGGCGTAACACTTCTGTAGCAGACATGCGCACAGTATCGGCAGATGAATATCCGAGCTGCGTGACAAAATCGTTTACAAGTTCATCGGTTGGACCTTCTATCTCTATATAACTAGGGATTTTAGGAAATTCATCGAGCTCTATATGCACACCCTGGGATGTGGTATAACCGGTGCGCATTTTTTCCTGATAACGAAACGCCGTAAACCCCAGACTTTCGAACATAGAAAATGCTTGGTTAAAATCGTTGAGTTCGAGTTCACTTTCATACACTTTTTGAAACCTGCTGTCCGGTGCGCCATCGCCACCCGATTTTATCGATAAAAATACTTTCTTACCCACTTGGCGCAACCGGAGCACACGCCCCGTGTTTCGCAAACGAAGTGTGGGGTGATCGAACATCAACGTCCGCGTCATCAGCCGGTCAAATATTTTACGTGCACCCTTTTTGCAGAGCCGCTCGTCGATCTCTTTTGGATTAACATCGAGTATCTTAACTCGAACATCGTGGCGTTTCGTATCTTGATTTTCCTGCATACTACATCCTTTCATTACCTCAGAGCCTGTTTAATAACGTATTGGATAACTGCACAATGTGTATATTTGGCTACACATTAAGAATTACTCGTCACCATAACTGTGGCTATGCTTCCTCATAATTCTCACTGTTCGCTCAAAATACCCTATTTTTTGCTTCTCAATAAGTTATTAAAAAGGCTCTTTGTGGGTAAATGTTATTTGTCCCATACTTTTTATGTGTTGTCAAGAGATATTATTGTACTTCGCACGTTTCTACCAAACTTTACTATACCGTTTTCCGCCGATATGGCGCACATGCCCACTCATCTCTAACACGGCGAGCGATGCGCTAACATCCCCAATTGCATATTCCGATGTTACCACAATATCATCAATATGCAGAGGTTCTTTTGTCAAGAGTGAGAGAATAGCAGAATCTGTCTGTGACAGTGGAATGGAACTGACGTGCGGTTGCTGCGGTGTATCTGCAATCCCCAGCACATCAAGTATATCATTATATGTGCGCACAAGTGTTGCACCCGCGCGGATAAGACTATGTGGACCTTCGCCTCCCGCTGTTGCCAGCGCGTGGGGAACCGCCATAACATCTCTATTGTAATCGAGCGCCGCATGAGCGGTATGCAGTGACCCCGACTGGTGCGCCGCCTCAACAACCACTGTTCCCAGAGATAGTCCTGCTATAATACGGTTTCTCACGGGAAAATGCGCTGGATACGATGGCGTCCCTACAGGATATTCGCTTAGTATGCATCCCCCACTCTCAATAATCGACTGTGCAAGTCGTGTGTGCGATGACGGATAGATTGTGTCGAGACCGTTACCGAGAACGGCAACGGTGAGCCCCTCGGCGTCAACCGCGCTCCGATGCGCAACTGCGTCAATGCCAAGTGCAAGCCCCGACACGATGGTGATACCTTTTTGGCAGAGCCCATCAACTAACTTTTTTGTAATAAAAGTTCCATACGTCGACGCCTTACGTGATCCGACGAGTGCAACCGTTGGGTGCGCGAGTGACGCAAGTGTCCCCTTGTAATACAAAACAGAAGGTGGGTCGGGCAGCTCGGCGAGTAACGACGGATACTCTCTGTCTCCAAAAACGGCGTAGTTAATGGAAAACCGTTGTAACTGTTTTTTAACAGCATCAATATCTATCAAGTGTGCATCGGCGATACTGCGTGCAACATCAGTGGTAAACCCAATGCTATGCAATTTTTGAGCCGACAAAGAAATTACGGTGCCGATCTTGCCGAGTGCCCGCAATTTGACACACGTCCGCGCACCGATGGTTATATTTTGGCTTAATGCGAGTGCACCATCGCGATCGTTCATATATATGTGGTTTGCTTGGCAATAGAGCTGACGAAATCGTTAGAACGTAAACGCAGGAGGTGCAGGTGTAGTGTCTGTTGGTGGTTGGTCGGTGCTCGGGTATGGCATCATATCTTCCCCTCCCCACACTTCATAATCTGATTCATCAACCGGTACATCATTCATATATTTCATTATCATAAGAATAAATGTTGCGACAAGTGCAATTTGCAGAATAATGAGAATAAATCCCCAACTTTTCCACGCATTTTGCACATCTTTATACTGCTCGACCGATGCAAACTTTCTATGTTCCCACGCGAGTTCGTTTCCCTTTGCACCAAGATAAAACGGCATAATGATATTGACAAAAGGAACGAACATAAGCAACCCTATCCACACGCTATTGCCTATTGCCCACATCCAGTTGAGTAAAAACGCTCCCCAGTTCCACCCATTGAGTTCTTGAGGGAATGGACCGTTGATACTCATGCCCCCTGTCGCTGGTATACCCGTGGGAACGGTTGGTTGTGGTGCCGGTTGAGGTGTGGACAGTTGCGCCTCTTTGGGCACCGATTGAACCGGTTGTTTCTCTGGCGTCGATGCTTGTGGTGTGTGTGTTGGGACTTCTGATGATGTTTTCATATGCCTTCTTATGTTTTGTGTGTATACATAGAGTATAACACTCTATATGAAAGTGTCCAGTAGGTCGAAAGAAACGCTTGGTAGGCGCCACCGATAACGGCAAACAGACACACGATGATAACGAGCGCCGGTGCGATAAGTAACAGTGTACCCCCAGCTCCACCAACAGAATAGATCTGTAATGCGAAAAGACCGCCGATAAGAACGATGGCAAGGAGAATCCCCGCGTGCGCAAAACTATAGACTAACCCGATGAGTAACGATATCGCCCACGTTGTTACAGCGGTCATTTTGTGATATCGAATAAGATGATATGCATCATGCGAAGCAAGTTGGATGCGTCTATGATGTAAAACAATTGCACGCGATGCTATCGGCATAAATAAAGACGCATACACAGAACACATGACATAGACCACGAGCGTGACGAAACCATACGCACAAAAGAATATAAGTTTTGCATTATTACTTGGCATATATATCCACATGATATATGCGGGCAAACCGAATGCAATAAGCACTGCGAAGATAAAGAGACCCACCGTTACCTACAGTCCAAACAAACGCCATCCAAATGCCGCTCCCTTAAGAAAATAGTTTTTACTTCTATTGTTGAGTTTTTCCTCTGTATCGTTCGCCGCGAGTATCAACCCCGCACGTGCACAATATGAGATATACATAATGACAATACAGATAAGTAAAAGAGTAAGTGTAATAAGTGTTATCAGACGCACGTGTTCGACACTGTAGTTTTGTAATCGGTCAAAGGCACTCATGAGACACGCACTCGTGAAACTATTGATATCTAACTTTTTTTCCGATACATCGTTTACAGAAAACATATTGAGCCCAGCCCCTTGGGTAAAGAGCGCTAAAATCCCCAACCACCACATATAATGATGGGTTTTGGTTATCTCCCACGACCGCTGAACTATTTTTGCAATATCCATTATTGTTAGTATAGAACGGAATGCATCTATGACGCAAGGAGGTATAAAATCCTTGACAAATCTATACTAATATGATATACTT
>Ga0100388_10004137_pt1 | contig 12165 bp, 7 predicted proteins | sample CryGeymeta201512_FD_81536 | JGI IMG/M metagenome (GOLD analysis project Ga0100388, IMG submission 81536) | Groundwater microbial communities from Crystal Geyser aquifers in Utah, USA - Crystal Geyser metaG 2015-12 | ecosystem: Environmental > Aquatic > Deep subsurface > Groundwater | place: USA... | reverse complement strand
TCATCCTCCAAAACACCAATGAGAAGAGGCCGAATGGCTGATTTTTCTGATCGTTCGCATTCATCACTGTAGACGGCGGACGCATCAAGGACTTGGAGATTGTCGATTCGTATTATCCGGATTTCATTGCGCATAATACACGCATCACCGCTCCTGCTCGGACCAAATCATTCTTGCCGGATCGTAATATAGGATATATCGCCGGAAATAAATTCTGATTTACTGATATCGATGGAAAAAATCTGAAAGACTTATATGAAAAGATGTTCAATGAGACCTATGATATCAGAAAAGTGAAACAGACTATGGAACCAGATTTGTACAACAAATTATTGAAAAAATACGTCAAAGGAGTCATTTTCATCAGATCAGATTCTTTAGAAAAAATCATTCCAGGATTCACTGAAAAGATGCGGGAATGGCAGTTCCTCAATGCTGCCGTCGACCTTATCAGAAAAGAGGTCCGTGGAAATAAAAAGGAACTCTATATCAAAGAAGTGAAAGAATTCTTCTCCAAAAATAGTCTCAAATTACTGCAGAATACCGTCAATAATTTTGGTGAATTAGCCAAGGCGCAATTCCTCAATGTCTATCTGTCCAATGCCTCTACCTGATTCGTTAAGGTACTGCAGAATCATAGTCTGGAAAACGTTTTCAAGGCTTGATATATCTACGCATGGGATACCAATAGCTCCTTCAATAAAGTCGATGGATTCGTCGCCAAAAATATCCAGATAGCGAATTCAAATGGTGATATCGTGCTTGATAGCAATGAGGACATTATTGATGTCAGAGATCTTCCTCAAGGAAAATATGAGATGACGGTCTTGTACAATCTTAATGTCCCTGGTTATTATCTTGATATGATGCATGAATTGGAAAAAAAGTATGACGTTACTCTTACGAAGAGAGAGAAAAGTATCCTCGCTATGCAGCCTGCGACCTATGATATCTTTGGTGGCGGAGAAACCTACAAATGGCGGGAAAGCAAAGCGACCATCTATTTCCCAAGAAACATAAAGATCCTGAACGTGACTGGTGAAATATATACCTGGTCTCATTTTGACCCGTGATTTGCGAATGGTGTGTATTATAAGGTCTGAAGCAATGACAATCACTCCACGAGAAGCGTGAAAATTGAGTTTAAGATTGAATAAATCAGTCCGGTCATTGCGAGGAACGAAGCAATCTAGGACTGTAATTCTGCAGATTGCCACGTCGTTACACTCCTCGCAATGACAGGCAGAATAGTTTATTATTTCATAATTTCTCATGCAAAAAGCTCAGCTCATCCAAAACATCATCCTGCTCCAATCGTATTACAAATTTCTGTACTTATGAAAATACTTAGAGCAGGAGGCCAAACTAAAGGATTTTTCCAAGAATGTGGAAGACAGTAAAATCGCTACTTGAGATAAATCCTACTTCGTCATCAAGTGAAAAATGGTGAAGCCATTGCTGGAAAATATCTACAAAAATCCCGACAAGAAAAATCTTTTCTGATATTTGGTGGAAATCAGCGCCTTCAGATGACTCTTCAGTACTTTCAAAGAATTACTTGATAACGAGCCGGTTTTTGAAAGATTTCTCAAGCAGAAATTAGCCAAACAATACGTCGTTTTTGAGCAGATTATTAAGTTTTTGAGGAACATATTGAGCCATTCCACGACCTCTCATGTGAATTTGAAGACGGATGATTTCGAGAAGCAAAAGGACTATCTCAAGAAATATGTCGATACCTTATTGGATTTCAAGTTTGTCTATGCGGATTTCTTCCCTGAGTGGAAAGGCAGTAAGGACTATGGAATGAGGTTGTATGTAGATTTCAAGAAGCTCAAAGATGGGCAGTCCTTATTTGATGTTATTTCTCTGCATCAATTATATATGCTTTCTGAGCTGTGCTACAATATTTCTGAAGTTTTCAGGATGAAGTATAAGTTGAAATAATTTTCTCTCTCTGTTCTGGTTAACAAACCTCCCACCCTTCGGGTCCCCCCTCCTTATCAGGAGGGACAATTATTAACTGTGTCTCCTGATAAGGAGAAGAGGCTCCGCTGAGAGGCGGAGTAGAGGTTTGTTTTCTTTTTTATTTTTTTTAGAAAAAAAAGCAGAGAAATTCTCTGCTTGATTATTGGTATTAAATTTAATAGATTTTATTCTTCGTCGGGTACATCGCACATGGGGCATAACCATCCATCCCATTTGTGCCAAAACATAATAAATCCACAACCACATCTTGGTGGATTTTTGAACAAGATACTACCAGCAGTTCTTGCTGTTTTGCCGTTTAAAATTAAAAATTTTCTCATAAATTTTTGTGTTATTGTTTATATTTTTTGTTTATATAATTATTTAACGTCAAAAAGTCAACTCATTTCCTGATAATTGCCCTGTATTTCAAGGGTTTCTGGCCTATGGAGGCGGATTTTTTTGGTTCTGGGGTGTTTCGGGGTATAATTAAGATGTATCAATTGGATTCCGGCTCCAGATTGCCACACTACGTTCGCAATGACAATGCCGGAATGACTACGCAAGCGAGTGAAAAAAGGTTTTATAAATAATCTATTCCAATGATGACTACCAGAAACATAAGAAAAAAGATTTTTGCAGGAGGAGTTGTGATGCTTGGCGTCATCGCTCCAGTTTTGGCGATCAAAGTCTCTTTGGATCCATTGTATATGGATGCGAGATTTGAGCCAGCTTCTACTTTGCATGCAGGATGCATCAATAGTACCAATGTCATGTTCCAATCTGAAGGGCAGAAGATAGAAAATGTCCATTTGGTATTTTCTTATATACCAGATGATATCCAGATTGTGCGTGTTACTTCCACTGCCGACAAGAGTCTTATCAACTACAATATAGACCACAATTCGCTCGTACTCAATTATCTGAATCAGAAGAGCAAGAAATTAAGCAATGTCACCTTGTTCCAGATATATTTCAAGAGTTCCGACAATCTGACTTCTACCGTCTTATCATTGGGTAAATGATCATATGCGCTTCTGAAAGGCGGTGACAAGGTTGCGCTTAATAGCAAATCACAACTCACTTTCGCTAAAGGCATGGAATGTGATCCTGATGAAGTTCCACCCGTGGTTTCTCTTGTGAGTCCGCAAAATAATGAAGAGCCGATTCCCTTGGATAGATATTTCGTCTTTGATATCAAAGATACCGGAAAATGAGTGGACAAGCAGAGCATTCAGATAGATTTCGCTGGTGAACAATATGATGCTACTTCCAAATATCTTCAACGAAACAGTGATTATCTCGTGTTTTATCCTAAGACCTGGTTGCCTGTAGATGTTTCATTGGTGTTGACCATCACGGCATCAGATCTTCAGAAATATGGATGAGCTAATGAAATCAAGAAGAGCTTCTCTTTTGAGACTGCCAAATGAATGGTGCTGCTCAATAATATCAATCCTGAAATCTATAGGAAAATTGTCGGCAAAGCCGTCAATGTCTTTGCTTCTGCTCCTGAATGTAGAATGCTCAAACAATTATATGCTGAAATCGATACAACCAGTCAGACAATCCTCGGTGGTGTGTTTGGTAAGTTGGCGTGTGATGTTTCCGATCTTTCCACTTTTGTCCAGCAAGAAGCGGCTGATAAAGTCCATGCTGCTGATATGACCTCTTTCCAAGCAAATAAAAAAGTGTCTGTCTTGGGTGTTTTGTGATGGGTATTATTCAGTGTTGCATTGATGTTGAAATTATATTACTATGTCGCTTATAGAAAACATAAAAAGATTGCAGAGCAAATCAGTTTACAACTTACAACTAACAACTAATAGTGAACAATTGATATATGCCAGCTAGATTGCCACACTTTGTTCGCAATGACGGCTGGTTTTTTTAGATATCAGAAATTTTCGTGATGAGGGAGTGTAGTCCTTTGCGGGCAGCTTCGTCCTTGAATGGTATCTTTGCTAATGTTTTTTCTGCTACATCAGTATGTTTTTTGATAAGTCCCTTGCCGTATTCCAATGCTCATGAACGTTCAAACATTTCCTGTAAACTGATTATCTGTTCCTTGTTGAGCTTTTTTTTCATGCAAGAGGCGAGTAATTCCTGCTCTTCTTTCGTGCCCTTGGTGAATATATAATTTGTGAAAAATGTCTGTTGTCCTTCTTGAATGTCAGAGAAGAGTGATTTTGTCTTGTCAGCAGAAATGATATCAAAAAGATCATCTTTGATCTGGAATGCCAAGCCCAAATCTTTTCATAATTCTATGATGAGGTCTTGGCTTTCTTTGTCTGCACCCGCAAGAATCGCTCCTGTCAACATCGGTCTGATAAAGGTATATCATGCTGTCTTGTACATATTCTTTTTTTCGATCATATCTTCTGTGACCGCTTCACCACCCATCATATCTACATCTATCATCTGTCCTAATATGACTTCTTCAATCATCTCGTGGACATTCCTTCTTGCCTCAAATAGCAATTCTTCTGGAAAATCATGATGTTTGTATTGAAGTTCATACACCCGAGAAATCAACAAATCTCCTATGAGGATTGCTTGTCACTGGGCTATATGTTCATCAGACTTATCGAGGATAGAATTGATGTATTGATGGATTGTCAGGATGTTGTGTCTTTTTTCTGATTGGTCGATGATGTCGTCATGAATCAATGCCATCGTGTGGAATAACTCAAACATGATTCAGAAGTTGAGGATAGCTTTTTCATCTTTTCCGCCGAATCCTTTATAGGCGATCCGAAGTCCGTATGGCCTGATTCTTTTGCCTCCGGAAAAAATAAAAGTCTCAATATATTCGATATATTTATTGAGCTTTGGATTGTTCAGGAGCTTTTCCGCTTCTTGTACTTTTTCTCTAACATAATTTTCGAGAATGCCGTCAAAGGTAACTTTGAAGTCTCATAAATTCATCCTTAAGTAAATTTTAGATGATAAATGATAGATTTTAGATTGATTGTACTATATACAAATGACTGACAAATGCAATTTCTGAAGCACCTCTGTTTTCTTGACTATTATCGTTCAATGTGTATTATTTCGTCCACTAAGATTTACACTTTCATTGTCAGATATGCTCGTCAAATTGAATCAGATTATTTTGTTTTCCTTATTCGCGTTTTTTCTTGCATGGGCTCTGTATCCTCTATATATCAGGTTTCTCAAATATATACATGCGGGAAAACAAATACGTGAAGATGCCGTAACCGGTGAAAAGTCTGCAATTTTTTCCAAGATGCACTCTCACAAATCCGGCACTCCGACTATGGGAGGCTGACTTTTTCTTCTCGTGATGTGAATCATGATAGGGATCTCTTACTTCTTACAATATAAAGGCATCATCAATAATACGCTTGTCAGCAGACAAGAAACCTATGTCTTGCTCTTTGGTTTTTTCAGTCTAGGGCTTTTGTGATTGCTCGATGACTTCTTCAACATCAGAGGAAGGGGAACGATCAAATGATTGAGTGCCAAAGCAAAAATGGTCTGAATGATCATCGTAGCATGATTCATCAGCCGATGGTTTTATAGTAAGCTTGGTGTCGATTTCATCAATTTCCGGCCGTTTGCCTGGCAGATTCATCTGTGAATATTCTATCCGATCATTACCTTCTTCATCACGATAAGTATCGTCAATGCCATCAATATTACTGATGGACTGGATGGTCTTGCCGGGGGATTAATGACGATTATCTTATTTGTATTGTGAATAGTGACCTTCGGGTATCAGACGTATATCGCCACTACGGTGATAGCGATATTGATTGCGGTATTGGTCGCGTTCATGTTCTTTAATATCAATCCTGCCAAAATATTTATGTGAGACAGCTGAGCTTTCGCTCTGTGAGGATTTCTTGCCTCACTACTGTATATTCTCAATATGAGGATGGGAATCATCATTCCTTTTATAATTATATTCTTGTTGTTTATCATAGATATTTTTTCTGTATTACTACAAATCATCTGGAAAAAAAGATTTCATAGAAAATTATTTGCTATTTCTCCACTTCATCATTTGTTTGAATATAAAGGAATGCCAGAGCCGACCATTGTTATGAAGGCGTGGATGTTGCAGGGGATTCTTGCTGCGATAGCGATTATTGCGGTGTTCTATCAGATTTCGGGATAAAACTGGTTGTGTTGACTTTTTCGTGAGAATCGATATATACTTTTTTACGTTATATCGATTGTTTTCGAAAACAGCAATCACTTCGCTTTGTTTGTGCTTGTCGTTTCTCAAATCATCGATATAAGTTCGACATCATGAAAACCTTCAATACTTCAGGCTTTCGTTGTGTCTCACTTAACAAAAAATAATGAATTATAAAAACAAAAATGAAATGACGTTCATTTTTTTTTGTTATTCCTAAATTGTAATTAAATTATTGTCAAACTAATATCTAAAAAAATGAGTAAAAGAAAAAAAAATGCGTTGATTTCCGTTTATAATAAAGACGGGATCGTGGAATTCGCCAAAAGGCTTATACTTCTTGGGTATAGAATCTTCTCTTCAGGAGGTACGGCGGATATGCTTAAAAAAGCCGGAATCAAAGTTACAAATGTTTCAAGACTTGTGGGTGGAGGCGCAATACTCGGACACCGAGTAGTTACCATCTCCCGTGAGTTACATGCAGGATTGTTGGCAAACAAATTTAGCGAAGCTGATATGCTCGAATTACAGTCCTTGGGACTTCGTGTTTTTGACCTGGTATGTGTGGATTGTTATCCGCTCAAGCAGGAAATTGCTAAACCCAATGCAATATTTGAAATGGTGATCGAAAAAACTGATATCGGTGGCCCATTGATTCTGCGTTCCGCTATTAAGGGAGACAGAATTGCTTTGTGTGATTCACGTGACCGTATGGAGGTTATTGAATGGCTCGAAGCTGGACAGCCCGATGAATTGACATTCATCCGTACACTTGCTGCAAAAGCCGAAACTTATGTGGCTGATTATGTGCTTACTTCCGCAATGTATCGCGGAGGCGGTAAATATTACGGCTTTATCGGTGAAAAGGTTTGTGATGTTCGTTATGGAGAAAATCCTCAACAAAAATCCGCCGGTCTGTTTAAAACGTTTAATGCCGATAATGATTCACTTGCTCTGTATAATTTTAAACAGATAGCCGGAGAATTCGGTTATGTGAACTTCACCGATCTGGATCGTATGCTGCAAACTATTACTCACATCATGGCCGGTTATCACAAGAATCATTTGTGGCATAATATGGGTATGAATGAGTTGGACCTGCCTTGTGTAGCATTGGGCGTAAAACATGGTAACTGTTGTGGAGCGACAATTGCAAGCACTCCTATCCAGGCTTTGGCAGACATGCTTGATGGAAATCTGCTCAGCATTTTTGGCGGGGCTATTATCACCAACTTCCCGATCACCAAAGAGCTTGCCAGTATGATTAGTTACTTCCACTCCGGTTCCGTAAGAAGGATTATGGATGTTGTTGTTGCTCCGAGTATTACTGAAGATGCACAAACAATCCTCAATCGCAAAAATGCAGCCTGCAAAATGGCAGTCAACCCTGCACTGTCACTTCTCGGACCTAATTGTTTGAGCAAAGAACCATTGATGAGAAAGGTACGAGGAGGCTTCCTTGTTCAGCAAAATTATGATTTTGTTCTGGACCTGAATGCTGCTTCTCTGAAGCGCTATGGCGACGATTTCGCACCAGCAGGGCAGACCAGAATTGATATGGTTCTGGCGTCGGCTATCTGCGCAACAAGTAATTCAAACACTATCACTCTCGTGAAAAACGGCAAACTCATCGGGAATGGAGTCGGTCAGCAGGACAGAAAAGAATGTTGTGAGCTTGCAGTTAAACGAGCTGATGACGCTGATCACTCAACAAAACGTGCTGTGGCTTGTAGCGACAGTTTCTTCCCCTTCCCTGATGGACCGAAAATACTTATCCAGGCTGGTGTCAAAACAATACTTTCGCTCAGCGGATCGCTTAAAGATAATTTGACGATTGATCTGTGCAAGAAAGAAAATGTATCATTGATAATGATGCCGAATGCAGAAGCCCGGATGTTCTTCAATCATTAAAAATCATTATTATCTAATATTATGACAGCCTGCGGATAAGCGGGCTGTTTTTTTACAATATTTTTTTACTTTCGCAGAACATACTATGTCCTATTTTAAAAACAATGAACGATTTATCCTTGTCATCACGCCTGAAGGTACCAAAAAAAAGACCGACACTTGGAAGAGAGGATTTCATGTCGTAGCCAGAAAGGTCAAAGTGCCATTGATCATCGGCACTATCGATTATGGGAAGAAAGAACTCAATATCGTCGGTGAATTCAAACTGACTGATGATGTCGAATCCGATATCAAAGGCATCCAGAGTTTTTATCTGAATGTGACTGCTAAATACCCAGCTAAATTTAATCTGAGTCCTATTGTATAGGGGTAAATGATTATTCGCGCTGATGATTTATAATCCCGCCTCTGTTTCATGCGGGATTTTTTTAGTTCTCAGATTGCTTTGTCATACTCGCAATGACGGGCTTTTATTTATCTGCGTCTATTACCTCACCTTCTACGGTTGACCCGTTGTTCCCTTTCTCCAATTCTGAATCTGGATTTGGAGCTGGTTGTGATGGAGCGGCTTGATATTTTTGGTAGATTGTTTGAAATTCAGCTTCGATTCTTTTGATTTCTTCGTCGATTTCTTCCTTGGTCACATCTTCCTTATCTTTCAACGCTTTACCGTCAGCGACAAGCTTGTTGACTATCTCTTTGTCAGCATCAGGAATCGTATCTTTCTTTTCTGCGATGAGATTTTCCATTTGGTAGAGCAGTGCTTCCATTCTGTTTTTTGATTCAACATTTTCTCTTCTATTCTTGTCTTCTTCAGCGAATTTCTCTGCTTCAGCTTTTGCTTTTGTGATTTCTTCGTCAGAAAGATTTGTTGAACCTTGAATTTTCACTTCCTGCTTTTTGCCTGTTGATTTTTCTTCAGCAGTGACATTTAAGATTCCATTTGCGTCGATATCAAAAGTCACTTCGATCTGAGGCTGGCCTCTTCTCATACTTGGGATTCATTCCAAGTTAAACATTCAAAGTGATTTATTGTCTCTGGCAAATTGTCTTTCTCCTTGAGTCACGTGAACAGTCACCGCATTCTGATTGTCAGCAGCTGTTGTGAAAATATTATTTTTCTTTGCTGGGATTGTAGTATTTCTTGCAATCATGACATGAGCAAGTCCTCATTCCACTTCCACTGCAAGTGACAATGGTGTAACATCCAAAAGTAAGATATCTTTAACATCTCCCTGGATGATTCCTCATTGGATAGCGGCACCTTGTGCTACGGATTCGTCAGGATTGACAGTAGCTTTCGGTTCTTTGTCGAAGATTTCTTTCACGAGTTTCAATACTGCCGGCATTCTGGTAGCTCAACCGACAAGGATGATCTGATTGATATCTTTTTTGGAGAGTTTGGAATCTTGTAATGCATTAAGACATGGTTTTTTGCATCTACCGAAAAGATCTTTGCACATGTTTTCAAACTGAGCTCTCGTGAGCGATTCCTCAAGATTTCTCGGTTGTCCGTCTTTGCCTGTGATGATGAACGGGATAGAAATATCTACTCTTTCTGTCTGAGAGAGCTGGTGTTTAGCATTTTCTGCTTCGGTTTTTAATCTTTGCATCGCCATAGCGTTTTCTGTGAGGTCTATGCCTTCTTTGAGTTTAAATCCTGTCACTAACCGATCCATGATTCTTTGATCAAAATCTGTTCACCCAAGATGAGTATCTCATGATGTTGAAAGAACTTGAAAGGTCCCTTCGGATCCGATTTCCAGTACGGTTACATCAAATGTTCCTCATCAAAGATCGAATACGACTACTTTTTCATCTTTATTTTTTCCTTCACCATAGGCAAGTGAGGCTGCCGTAGGTTCGTTAATGATTCTTTCTACCTTTAGACCTGCGATTTCTCCAGCGGCCTTAGTAGCATTTCTCTGGGAATCGTTAAAATATGCAGGCGTAGTAATGACTGCTTGCGTAACAGGTTGTCCAAGAAATTTTTCAGCATCTTCTTTCATTTTTTTGAGGATAAATGCAGAAATCTGTTCCGGTTTGTATTCTTTTTTGCCGATGACGATAAGCACTCCGCCGTCTTTGTCTTCTTTGATGTCGTATGGAAGATTTTCTTTACCGATAACTTCGGAATATTTTCTTCCGATGAATCTTTTGACTTCGCGGATCACATTTTTTGGCTCAAGAATAGCTTTTCTCTTGGCGAGATCTCCAACGAGCAATTCATCTCCTTTGATGTAGACGACAGAAGGAGTTGTTCTTTTGCCTTCAGCATTTGCGATGACTTCGGACTTATCTCCGAGCATGTATGACACACAGGAATTGGTCGTTCCTAGGTCGATTCCGATAATTTTTCACATTATTTTATAATTAAAAAACTAAAAGATTAAAAGATTAAAAAATAAGATGTTGTCGTGCAACAACAATGTTTTATGTTCTAAATTTTTTAATATTTTAATTGACGTAGCACGTAGTGTATAATGATGCTACGTAAAAAATCAAGAGAAAATTTAAAAATGTTTTGGATGCTATGGGACTATGGATTCGTGAAATATTTTATCTTCATCTTTACTGTGCCTGTACTGCCTGCTGGGATGGAAGAATGGTACTTAAACCCTCATGGAAGTTCGACAAAGCTGCTATCAGTCGCTGCCTGCGGTGCATCCTACGGAGTGCCACTTTCCCTCATTGCCGGGAAAGTGGCCAAAGAGGCTAGTTCTTTGCCAGGCTCGCTGGTATGTTCAGTTTGCTCTTCTTGAATGTAGTCTAGCTCGGACAATTGGCAAAGAACCAAAGGGATTGACTAGAATTTCTGCTTGGTTTTTTTTAGAAAAAATAGTTCCTTCAAGTCCGCCCTGACAAGGGAGAATTTAGGAGGGTTTGTTCTCTTTCTTCTTATTTCACGAAATATTTGATTTTTACATTTGCTGTGGCGGTGTCGTTGGGGGCGATGGGGGTATCGAGGTGAAGGATGTGTCCTCAAGGGAGAGGGATTTTGTTGGATGGTGAGGCAGAGGTATTTTTGGCATTGATAGTGATATTGTAGGTTTGCCCTAGAGTTATTCGTGATTTTCGATTGTTTCCGTAGTCAAATGTATTGAAACTGACGTTGAGCCGAGAGCAGAGAGGATTGATTTGTGGGTTGCAGTCATCGAAGTAGGAGTTGAGATCTGGGGTGCTTTGACTCGTGAGGTCACCAAGTGCATATCGACTGGCATGGGTGCCAGTGAATTCTACATAAGGCATTGCTGTCTCTGGATCCCAAATTCATCCATATCAACTTTCACACATATTTGAGCAAGAACTGTATCATTTCTTAATACATTGATCTTCATTTAGTCATCCATCTGGATTGCTACACGATGGTTTCATAATATCTATGACTGTTCCATTTTTCTCAAATGTCCGATCAGGAGAAGTACCATCAAAGATGCTTTCTTTGTCGGAGCTGTAGATCTTGACGGTGGATCAGGATGTCGCACTTCTTGCTGGCATACGGATGGTGATCGGTTGATCAAATTCTATTCTCTGGATACGATCGCCAAACCTTGTGAGTGCAAGCACTCCTGTCATCCCAGGGACTATCGCTCAAGTAGAGAAAAGGTAGGGACGATGAAGGACTCCCGTAAAGGGAATGCCTCAGCTATAGGTGATGTGTGTGCCTGACTCGTATTGTATCTCTACGGGAGTAGCGTCAAGAATCCAGTCTCGTCGATTATTACTCTCATAACAGTATGATTGCATGATGACTGGTGCTAAGACCTGGTTGTTGGCATTGGGATTATTGAAGCTCATAGCGCCTATATATCCACCGATGTAGTAGGGATTGTTCAAGATGTATGGATATAATCCTTGTGTGGTGAGTTGATTGATAAAGCCTGTAACATCTGTAGTATTGATAGGTATGCAGTTAGCCTTGTCTATAGTAGCTGATCGTGATGGAGTAGTTGAGGTGATAGTTTCTGTCCCATTGGTATTGCAGTTATAGTTAAGATTCAAATAAGTGAGTGAGGAAAGGCCGGCAAAATCACCCGATTCGATACTCGTCAGCTGGTTATAGTTAAGATTCAAATAAGTGAGTGAGGAAAGGCCGGCAAAATCACCCGATTCGATACTCG
>Ga0100388_10004135_pt1 | contig 12170 bp, 10 predicted proteins | sample CryGeymeta201512_FD_81536 | JGI IMG/M metagenome (GOLD analysis project Ga0100388, IMG submission 81536) | Groundwater microbial communities from Crystal Geyser aquifers in Utah, USA - Crystal Geyser metaG 2015-12 | ecosystem: Environmental > Aquatic > Deep subsurface > Groundwater | place... | reverse complement strand
GACCCCGAAACCGGCTGCCCGTGGGATATCGCGCAGGATTTCGCCAGCATTGCCCCCTACACGATCGAAGAGGCCTACGAGGTTGCCGACGCGATCGACCGCGAAGCGTGGGACGAGTTGAAGGGGGAACTTGGCGACCTGCTGTTCCAGTCGGTCTTTCACGCCCAGATCGCCGCCGAGAAGGGGCTGTTCGGCTTCGATGATGTCGCCGACACGATGTCGAACAAGATGGTGGCGCGCCATCCGCATGTCTTCGGTGATGAATGCCGCGAGAAATCCGCCGAGCAGCAGACGCGGGACTGGGAGGAGATCAAGGCCGCCGAACGCGCGGCGAAGGCGCGCGGCGGGGTGCTCGACGACGTGGCGCTCGGGCTGCCGGCGCTGATGCGGGCGGTCAAGCTGCAAAAGCGCGCCGCGCGGGTCGGCTTCGACTGGCCCGAGATCGGCCAGGTGGTGGACAAGATCGCCGAGGAGGCCCGCGAACTGGCCGAGGCGAGAGACGGCCTGCCGCACGACAAGATCGCCGAGGAAATGGGCGACCTCATGTTCGTGATGGCCAACCTCGCGCGGCATCTGAAGGTGGACCCGGAAACCGCCCTGCGTGCGGCAAACGCGAAATTCACCCGCCGATTTCGCCACATCGAGGCGGACCTTGCCCGCCGAGGCAAGGCGCCCGGTGACAGCGATCTTGCCGAGATGCACACGCTCTGGAACGACGCCAAGGCGCGTGGATTGTAACGGGCGCCTCTTCGCCCTCCTGTCGTCGGCTCATCGGCCGATGAGCGCGCCCAAAGGCGCACGCGAAGAGGCAGCGGCTACTGGCCGATTTCGTAGGTGATCGTCACATGTGCGCTGACCGTCACCTGCCCTTGCGCCACCGGCACTGGCACCGGCATCGCCGAAAACGCTATCATCTCCGATCGCATCGCAGGCTGAGCGCCCCCGCCTTCCGCGATGGACAGAATCCCGGCAATCTCCACCCCGGCCGCATCGGCATAGAGTGCCGCGCGCGCCTGCGCGTCGGCCACCGCCGCACGGCGCGCGGCCTCCTGCAACAGGGCCGGGTCCTGAAGCCCGAATTGCAGCCCCCCGAAATCGTTGGCCCCGGCTTGCGTCACGGTGTCGAGCACGGTGCCAATGCGGCCAAGGTCGCGCAGGGTGACGCTCAGGCTGTTGGTGACGGTGTAGCCATCGATCCGCGGCGGTTCGCGGCTGTCAAGGTCGCGCTGTGACCAGATCGGGTCGATCGAGAACCGCGTCGTCTGCATGTCCTCGGCCGCGATCCCCTCGGCCTCCAGCCGGTCGAAGACGCGGGCGAGATGGCGAGAGTTTTCACCAAGCGCCCCGGCCGCCGTCTGCCCCTGCGTCACTACGCCGAGCGACAGCATCGCCATGTCGGGTGTCGCGGCGACCTCGCCGAAGCCTGTCAGGGTCATCGTCGCGGGATCTTCGGCCGAAGCCGGACCGGCGACAAGAAGCGCAAGCGCCAGAAGGATATTTTTCATGACTCAACTTTCCTTTGATCTTGTGCGTGAACAGCTTAGGATGATTTCCGCCCACCCGCGAGCGCGGTGTCGGGTTCTGGTTTTTGTTGGCGGGTTTCTGCTATATCCAGCAGGGCGCAGGCAGGGGCCCTGAGGATCGAACGCCCCGGATCGGCAGAGGATCTTGATGGCACCAAATTTCGCGTTGTTCCTGTCGCCCGAGGGCATTGCCCTGGCGCACCGCCAGACCGGCGGTCACTGGGCCGTGCTGGGCGATACACCGCTCGACGTACCAGACCTTGGCGCGGCGATTGTCGTGTTGCGCAAACTGGCCGAGGCGCGCGTCGGCAAGGACTTCGAGACGCTGGTCATCCTGCCCGACGACCAGGTGCTCTATACCTCGCTGACCGCCCCCGGCCCCGACGAGGACACCCGCCTTTGGCAGATCCGCGACGGGCTGGAGGGGCTGACGCCCTACGCGGTGGAGGATCTGGTTTTCGACTGGGTCGAGATCGAAGACGGCAGGGTCAAGCTTGCCGTCGTCGCACAGGAAACGCTGGACGAGGCACGCGAGTTCGCAAGGCAGCATGGCTTCGTGCCCGCCGGATTCGGGGCGCGCCCGCTCGACAACCGCTTTGCCGGCATCGCGCATTTCGATCGCACGCCCGACTGGATCGCCAGCATCCCGGACATCGAGTTCGGGCGCGACACCTGGCAGACCGAGCAGGCGACGGCGCAATCGGCAGCTGGGTCCACAGCCGTGGCGCAAGACACCCCCGCGCCCGGCGTCGCCACAGTGGATGACGTAGCGGATGACGTAGCGGATGACGTAGCGGATGATGCGGCGGATGATGCGGCGGGCGGAGATGACCCCGCCGACGGCCTTTCAGCAGACCCAACAGCGCCGGACGCGTCCGACAACACCGCTGACGGGACAGCGCCGGTGTCGGAGCCGGTGTCGGAGCCGGTGTCGGTGCCCGTGTCGGTAGCGGTGCCTCAAGACGCACCAGTGGAGGAGCAGGAAAAACCGGCTGACGACGAGACACCAGCGCCGAAGACCGCCGCCGCGCCGCCCCGACGCCTGACCCTGACCGCCGCAGATGCCGCCGCGGACGCGACAGCCCCGCCCCGCACAGACGAGGCCGGGGCGCCGGACACGGGCCCCGAGCCGCAAACCGATTTGCAAACCGGGCAGGAGGATACCCCGGACGCAGCGGAGGCGCCGATCCGGTTGCCAGCAGGCTTCGGCGCCCATCGCAAACGCACCGCCCCCGATTCTGCGGGCGCGCTGGTGCTGGGCCGCAAGTCCCGCTTTGGGCCGGGAGTGCTGGACGAACCCGCGGCGGCGGATCCGGACCTGCCGCGCAAGAAAGGACCCGGCGCTGCCGACAGCGCAGACCCGGCTCTGGGCCGCACCGCCCGCGACACGGCCAAGACGCCGCAGACCACAAGTGCCCAAGGGAAAGCCGAAAGATCTGCGAAAAAGGGCAAGCCCGCGCCGCGCGGCAAGGCGGCGAAGCCGACCGGCAAGCCCGAACGCCCCTCCGGGGCGGGGCCACAGCCCGACTTGCCGCCGCTCGCCCGGGTGAAATCGCGGATCGAGGAGGGCAAGACGAACAGTCAGTTCGGGCCCAACCCATTCGACGGTCCACCGCCCGGACCGGGCAGAAAACCCTCGCTGCGCGACCGCGTGACCGGGATCGGGCGGCAGGGACAGGGGGGCGCCGCAAGCCCGTCGCGGCGCGGCTCCGGCATTGGCGACAAGCTGCGCGGACTTGCGCGCAATGAGGACAAGGCACCGCAGAACCGGGCCGGCGCATCGCTTGCATCCGCGACACCGCCGACGACCGATCATGACGCGCCAAAAACAGCGGCAAAGCCAGACCGCGCGGGCGTCGAGGCCACCGCGGATATCGCGCCGCCGGCGGCGGACACCTCGCGCAAACGCTTCACGCCACCACGACGCAATCCGCAGGGTGCCAGGATTGCCGATGCCGATGCCCCGATCATGGGCGGATTGCTGGCCCGTGACAGCATCCTCACGCAACGCGGCCCGTCGCTGCGCGGTGGGCTGATCCTGACGCTGATCCTGCTGGCGGTGCTGGCGCTGCTGGGCCTATGGGCCGCCGTTTACCTGCCTCAAACCGCGCTTGGCCGCTGGATGGGGCTGGGGGACGATGCGCCCGTCATCATCGTCGAAACCGAACCGGCGCAACTTGACCCGCCGCGTCTTGGCGGCGACGCACCTTTGACCGCGGATGCCCCGCCGGGGCTTGCCGCGCTTCCCGCCGAAGACGGCGCGCCCGAGGCCGCGCTCACCCCCCCGCAAGCGCCGGAGCTTCTACCCGATATCGACGCCGAGGAGCTCGACCTCGGTCCGGCCCCGGTCGCCTCGCCGGTGATCGACCCCGAAACGGTGCTGCCGTCGCCCGAAGAAAACGCCAATTTCTATGCCCGCACCGGCATCTGGCAGCGGCCCCCTGTGATCACCCCGCCCGCCCCCGACACGCGCCTTGAAGAAGTGATCTTCGTCGGTCTCGATCCTGTCGTGATCGGCTTTGACGCCTATGCGCTGCCCGAACCCGACTTCACCCCGGCGGCCGACCTGCCCCGGCGGCAGTCGAACCCGCTTTCCCCCGAGACCGCGCTCGCGCTTGGCGACGATGGGCTCGTGGAGCCATCCGAGGAGGGCACGCTCAACCCTGACGGCATTCTTGTTTATGCCGGGCCGCCCTCTGTCCTGCCGCAGCCGCGCCCGGACGACGCCCCCGCCGCGCTCGCCGCCGCAGAGGCCGAGGCAGCCGCCTCCGCGAACGGTGGCGTGGCCCCCGGTGCCGTCGATACCGCGCTGTTGCGGGCGGTGCGCCCAGAGACGCGGCCGGGCGACCTGGTGGAGCAGCGCGAACGCGCCGTTCTCGGCGGCATCACCTATGGCGAACTGGCCGCGATCCGACCCGAGGCACGCCCGCAATCCGTGCAGGAACAAGCCGCCGCCGAGGCCGAGGCGAGCGCCCAGACCGGTGACGTGACCGGGGCCAGCGCGTTGGCCGTCGCCGCATCCTTCGTGCCGTCGCCCCGACCCGGCAATATCGAAGCGCTGGTCGAAGAGGCGCGCGCGTCAAGCGTTGACGCTGCGACCGCGTCGGTCGCGGCCAACCGATCCGACACCATCGAGCCGGATATCCCAAGCTCCGCCTCCGTCACCCGCGCGGCGACCGCGGAAAACGCCATCAACCTGCGCGCCCTGAATCTGATCGGCGTCAGCGGCACCTCATCGCAGCGCCGGGCGCTTGTCCGCCTGCCCTCGGGACGGTTCGTGACGGTGGAGGTGGGCGACCGGCTCGACGGCGGACAGGTCGCGGCAATCGGCGAAAGCTCGCTGCAATATGTCAAACGGGGGCGCACCTTGACGCTGGAAGTGCCCACCGGCTGATCGCGACACGGTCGGGTGTCGAACGCCTGACCAGAAATGCCGCGCGTCGGGTCGGGCGCGATCCGTCACCGGAGACCTCTGAATAACGTGTAACAGGGCGGGCCTGCCTCGCCTCGGCGTGACACGGAACCGGTGTCGCACGACTTGCGCCAAGGCCTGCAAGGGGCTTCCGGCCGTCGCCGGGTCTGGTTGTTGTCAGACGACGGCGAACGCTAGTTTTCCTGCGCCGCCCGCCCGGCCTCGACGGCGCGCCACGCGGCCACGTTACGGTTGTGCTCGTCCAGCGTTTCGGCAAAGGCATGACCACCGGAGCCGTCCGCCACGAAGAACAGGTAGTCTGTCTGCGCCGGGTTCAGCGCCGCCGCGATCGCGTCGCGGCCGGGGTTGGCGATCGGCGTCGGCGGCAGCCCGTCGATCTGGTAGGTGTTCCAGGGGTTGCCCGCGTTTGCCAACTCGCTCTGCCGGATGCCACGTCCAAGGAACCCGCGCCCCTCGGTCTCGCCGTAGATGATCGTCGGGTCGGTCTGCAACCGCATCCCCGCCTCCAGCCGGTTGACGAAGACCCCCGCGATCTCGTCCCGCTCGCTGGCGACGCCGGTTTCCTTCTCGATCAGCGAGGCCATGATCAGCGCTTCTTCCACGGTTTCATAGGGAAGATCCGCGGCCCGGCCCGCCCACGCGGCCAACAGGATACCGGTCTGCGCATCGGCCATCTCGGTCAGCAGCGCGGAAAGGGCGGTGCCGCGTGCCATCTCATAGGTATCGGGCGCCAGCGTGCCCTCCACCGGCAGATCCTCCACGTCGTCGACCAGGAAATCCGCGCCGCGCAGTCCCTCAACGATCTGCCAGACGGTCAGCCCCTCGGGCACGACCACGCGAAAGACGATCGGTGTTTCCGCCTCGATCAGGGCCGCATAGGCGACGGGGATCTCCGCGCCCGCGTCGAAACTGACAAGGTCGCGCATCTCGCCCGTCCCTGGCACCCGTTCGCGCAGCCGCATCTCGCCGCCGCCGGCCCCTCCGCGGATGACATAGGTCGCCACATAGCGCGACGTCGAGGCCGCGCCGGTGGTCAGGATGTCCATGACCGCGTCCATCGACACGCCCGCCGGGATCTCGTAATTGCCGAAACGCAGGGCATCGGCCCGGTCCGTGTAGCGCGCGCCAAGCCGGAAGAGCATGGCACTGTCGATGATTCCGGCATCGGCCAGATCTTCCGAAACGGCTGCCAGCGTCGCCCCGCGCGCCACCTCGAAATAGGTCGCCGTTTCCAACGGCCCCTCTTCGGTATACTGCCGCTGCGCCCAAGCGATAAGTCCCGCGAAGGCGATGAACGCCACGATCAGCAGGCTTATTCCATTGGCGGCGACATGTTTCCACATCAGTCGGTGACCTTCCCCATGACGAGGCTCGCGTTGGTGCCGCCAAACCCGAAGCTGTTGGACAGCACCACGCTGATCTCGCGCTCATGCTTGGCATTGGCGGCGAGGTTCAGCTTCGGCGTCACCGCCGGATTGTCGAGGTTGATCGTCGGCGGCGCCACCTGATCGCGGATGGCGAGGATCGAGAAGATCGCCTCGATCGCGCCCGCCGCCCCCAGAAGGTGCCCGGTCGAGGACTTGGTCGAGGACATCGTTGCCATGCCCGCCTTGTCACCCAGGAACCGCTCCACCGCCGCCAGCTCGATCGTGTCGGCCATGGTCGAGGTGCCGTGCGCGTTGATGTAATCCACCACGTCCGGCGTCAGGCCCGCGCGTTTCAGCGCCGCCTCCATGGCGCGGTAGCCGCCATCGCCGTCCTGCGACGGGGCGGTGATGTGGTAGGCGTCGCCCGACAGCCCATAGCCGAGGATCTCGGCGTAGATCTTCGCGCCGCGGGCTTTCGCGTGTTCGTAATCTTCCAGAACCACAATACCGGCGCCCTCGCCCATCACGAATCCGTCGCGGTCGGCGTCGTAGGGCCGACTGGCGGCCTGCGGGTCATCGCGGCGCTTGGTGGACAGTGCCTTGCAGGCGTTGAAGCCGGCAATCCCGATCTCGCAGATCGCCGCCTCGGCGCCGCCCGCGACCATCACGTCGGCGTCCCCCCACTGGATCAGCCGCGCCGCGTCACCGATGGCATGGGCGCCGGTCGAACAGGCCGTCACCACCGCGTGGTTCGGCCCCTTGAAACCGTAACGAATGCTGACCTGCCCCGAGATCAGGTTGATCAGCGCGCCGGGAATGAAGAACGGCGACACCCGCCGGGGGCCTTTCTCTTTCAGCGTAACAGCCGTGTCGGCAATCGAGCTGAGCCCGCCGATGCCCGACCCGATCATGACGCCGGTGCGCAGCCGGTCCGCTTCGTCCTCGGGCGTCCAGCCGGCGTCTCGCACCGCCTGCTCGGCGGCGGCCATGCCGAACAGGATGAAATCATCGACCTTGCGCCGGTCCTTGGGCGCCATCCAGTCATCCGGATTGAAACTGCCGTCGCTGCCGTCGCCAAGCGGCACTTCGCAGGCATAGTTGGTGATCAGGTGCGAGGCGTCGAAGCGTTGGATCGTCCCGGCCCCCGATTCCCCGGCCAGGAGCCGGCTCCAGGTGGCTTCGACCCCGCAAGCCAGGGGCGATACCATCCCCAGCCCGGTGACAACAACTCGACGCATGTTCCTGCCCTTTCGCATTCAGTCTTGTCGCGGAGTGATAGCGCCAAGCGGCCCTGTTGGGCAATCCCCCGGCGGCGCGTTTCGCCCGAACCGTCCGCGCGCGGTGCGGGGCCAGAACGCCAAACGGCACCCCGAGGGATGCCGCCGGCAAGGTCTTGATCGAAAGCGGGTGCTTACGACGCTTCGGTGATGAACTTGACCGCATCGCCGAAGGTCTGGATCGTCTCGGCGGCATCATCGGGGATTTCGATCCCGAATTCTTCCTCGAAGGCCATGACCAGTTCGACGGTGTCCAGGCTGTCGGCGCCCAGGTCGTCGATGAAGGAGGCGTTCTCGGTCACCTTGTCTTCTTCCACGCTCAGGTGCTCGACAACGATTTTCTTCACGCGATCTGCGATGTCGCTCATCTTTTCGATCCTCATTCAATTTTGTCGAAGCCATTTGATTGTGGCCCCGATCTTGCATGCGCCGGTCCCGGCGGGTTGAAGGGACATAATGCCCCCGTACCGTCGAACGCAAGCGCCCACCGGCAGAAACTGCGCCGCTCTTAGCACATCGCGGTTGGAAGGCAACGGGTTTGATCGCATTTGACTCGATTCAGCTGGACGTGAGCGGGGCCTTGCGCACGCGTGTTAACGACCCGTCAGGGCCGTGTCGCTTACCCTGCTGTCCAGCCTCAGTCCCTGTTCACCCTGACATCGTAGACGCAGGAGGTGCCATGTCAGACCTGATCGACCACATCACCCTTTTCCTGCGCGCCCTGCCCTACCTGCCCGAACTCGTTTACCCGGTGGTCGCGCTTGCCGCGTTGATCAACGGAATCGTCGCGGGCCGGGTCCGGCGCAGGCTAAGCGCGCACCGCCGACCACCAGCCCGCCTGCCCCGCCTTCGATAGCTGGTGCCGTCACCGGGGCGTCAGATCATCGCCATGCCGCCGTTGACATGCAGCGTGGCACCGGTGACATAGCCAGCCTCGGGCGTGGCGAGGAACAGAACGGCGGCCGCGATCTCTTCGGGCCGGCCCATGCGCCCGGCCGGGATCTGGTCGTTGATCCTGGCCTTCTGCTCATCGCTCAGCTTGTCGGTCATCGCCGTGGCGATGAAGCCCGGCGCAACCGCGTTCACGGTGATTCCGCGCGACGCGACCTCGCTGGCCAGCGATTTGGACATTCCGACCATCGCCGCCTTGGAGGCGGCATAATTGGCCTGACCGGGGTTGCCGGTGGTGCCTACCACGGAGGAGATATTGACGATCCGCCCCCAACGCGCCTTCATCATGCCACGCAGCACGCCCTTGCACAGCTTCATCGTCGCGGTCAGGTTCACGTCGAGCACCGACTGCCATTCCGCATCCGACATCCGCATGAACAGGTTGTCGCGGGTGATCCCGGCATTGTTGACGAGGATATCGACCGATCCCATCGCCTCGGCGGCCTGCTTGGGCAGCGCCGCGACAGCCTCCGCGTCGGACAGGTTGCAGGGCAGCACATGGGCGCGGTCGCCAAGCTCGGCGGTCAGCGCCTGAAGTGGCTCCACCCGTGTGCCCGACAGCCCGACAGCCGCCCCAGCGCCGTGCAAGGCGCGCGCGATCTCTGCGCCGATGCCACCCGACGCGCCGGTTACAAGCGCATTTTTCCCTGTCAGATCAAACATGTCCCGTCCTTCCCCTTCCTGTTGCGACGCCCGCCACCGGGCGCCGGTTTTCTGCGTGGAACCTGGCCCGGCTTTTCCACGAAAAGCCGCCCCGCTCACCCCTCTGCGACAACCGCCGCCGCCGCGCGCACCTCGTCGGGGGTGCCCACCACGCGCGTCGCCAGCGAGCGGTCGATGCGCCGAACCATTCCGGTCAGCGCCTTGCCGGCGCCGATTTCCCAAGTCTCTGTCACGCCATGAGCGGCCATCCAGATCACGCTTTCGCGCCAGCGGACAGACCCGGTGACCTGCGCGACAAGATGATCGCGCAACACCGGGGCCGCGCGTTCCGCCGCCGCCACCACGTTCGCCACCACCGGCACGCGCGGATCTGCAAACGTCACCGCGTTCAGCGCTTCGGCCATGACCTCGGCGGCCGGCTGCATCAGGGCACAATGGAACGGGGCGGAGACCGGCAACAGCAGCGCCCGCCTGGCACCGCGCGCCTTGGCAAGTTCAACCGCGCGTTCGACCGCATCCCGGTGGCCCGAAACCACCACCTGTCCGGGGTCATTGTCATTCGCGGCCTGGCAGACCTGCCCCTGCGCTGCGGCCTCGGCCACCTGCGTCGCAGTCTCGAAGTCGAGCCCCAACAGCGCCGCCATCGCACCCGCGCCCACCGTGACGGCCTCTTGCATGGCCTTGCCGCGAAGCCGCAAGAGCCGCGCGGTGTCTTCGAGGCTCAGCGCCCCGGCAGCGCAGAGTGCCGAGTATTCGCCCAGCGAATGGCCCGCGACACAGGCCGCCGCCGCCACCGTCACGCCCTCGGTCTCAAGCGCCGCCATCGCCGCCAGCGAGGTCGCCATCAGCGCCGGCTGCGCGTTCTCGGTCAGCGTCAGGTCATCCTGCGCGCCTTCCCATATCAGGGTCGAGAGCTTTTCGCCCAGCGCATCATCCACCGCGTCGAACACCGCCTTCGCGGCGGGGTATTCATCGGCCAGCGCCTTGCCCATGCCAATGGTCTGGGCGCCCTGGCCCGGAAACAGGAAAGCTCGTGTCATGCATGCCCCGTAGTTTCATGTCGCTTTGATGACGGGCTACCGCAAGGCGTCCCGGCGCGCAATTGTCTATCCACGCGGGCGCGGCGCCCGGTCATCCGCCAATTGCGCCACCGGCGGGCCTTCACCGGCAAACAGCGCGGCGAAAGCGCTCGGGGCCAGCGCGCGCCAGCCAAGGCTGAGATTGGCGAGGATCCAGCACCTGCTGACCCGATCGGGGCGCGCCAGAACGTTGTTGTAGAAGATTTCATCCGCAGGCACGTAAAAGGTGAACGGGTCAGCGGCGATCAGGAACGCCCGCTCGTCGGCGGGAAGGCGAAAGCCGGGGGCGTTTTCGCACCTGTCCCACCATGTCCAGACTCGCCCATGAGCGCGCAGACAGGGCGCGCCATCGCTGCGTTGCCCTTCCTGCACGGCGGGCAGATTCAGGCTGCGGCCAAGGCGGCGCAATTCCGCCCAGTCCAGATCGTGCGAACCTGTCATGTCCCCGGTCCCCGGATCCGATGTCGCCAAGATACGTAACCAAAACGTAAAACTGTACTGATCGAAATTACCTTACGTCACGCGACGAGTCATCATGAAGATTCCACCGTCCGGCGGCCGCTGCCCGGCCCGTCAACCGTTGCCGGTATTGCGCCCGTTCCCGTTCCCGTTCCCGTTGCCCGGGGTGCCGTCGTCATCGGTATCGTCGCCGGCGCATTGCGGTGCGTTGCCCGGATTGGACGCGTCGCACCCGTCGGCGTCGTTGCCATGGCCATTGTTGCCGTTGCTACCGGCCCCCCCGGTGATCACGAGTGTGCCAGTGCCGCCGCCTGACCCGACGATCAGGGCGATGCCCCCGGCATCCTCACCGTCGCCGTCATCCTCGCCGGAGGCGATGGTGAGAAAGACGCCATCGCCGGTATCGTCGTCCTCGCCGTTCTGACCGGAGGTGATCGTCAGGCTGCCACCGGCATTGTTCCCGGCATTGTTGTTGTACTCCGAGTTGCCGGACGCGTCATGATCCCTGTTGCCGGAGCCATTGTTTCCCTGACCATTGCCGGCGCCGTGCCCATCGTCCTGCCCGTCGTCGTTCCCGTCGTCGTGCCCATCGTCCTGACCGTCGTCGTGCCCGTCGTCGTGCCCGTCGTCGTGCCCGTCGTCGTTCCCGTCGTCCTGCCCGTCGTCCTGACCATCATCGTGCCCATCGTCGTGCCCATCGTCCTGACCGTCGTCCTGACCGTCATCGTTCCCGTCGTCCTGCCCATCGTCCTGCCCGTCGTCGTTCCCGTCGTCCTGCCCATCGTCCTGTCCGTCGTCCTGTCCGTCGTCCTGACCGTCTTCATCGGACGCCTCCACGACATCCTCGACGCCAATACCCGCATCCTCATCCGGCCGGCCCTCGAAGGATGCCACGATGATGGAGTCGCCGCTCATGCTCTCGGACGTGTCACGGGTGATGTCGGCGGCGCCCGAAATGATCTGACCGGAGACCGCAAGCCCAAGCGTCACCGTTGCAGCGATGAGCGGCACCGAATCCGCAGTCACCGCGCCGCTTTCGTCTTTCCACAATGCCTTCACGCAGAACATGGTTTGTCGTCCCGTCGCCTTGATCGCCCCCGGAACGTTCAAAGTGTAGACAAATTATGACAAGAACCGGGCACAGCCTTGTTCTTGCGGTGGTAATCGCAAATCACCCTTGCAGCGTCATCCCGTCTCGCAGGTGATTGCGACGGATTGGCAACGCCGCTGCGAGGCGCCTGCGGGGCGCCTGCGGGGGGGAATTCCCCCTTGATCCCCTGCCGCAAGCGTCTATAAGCAGGCTTCCTCCGCCGCTGCGATATGCACCGGCGCGGTCTCTCGTGGTCCGGGGGGCGGAGGATCACGCCCCGGCCTTTGAAACGCGCCTTGAAACAGGAATGGAGATGACATGCCTCTCT
>Ga0100388_10004126_pt1 | contig 12192 bp, 14 predicted proteins | sample CryGeymeta201512_FD_81536 | JGI IMG/M metagenome (GOLD analysis project Ga0100388, IMG submission 81536) | Groundwater microbial communities from Crystal Geyser aquifers in Utah, USA - Crystal Geyser metaG 2015-12 | ecosystem: Environmental > Aquatic > Deep subsurface > Groundwater | place... | reverse complement strand
CGACGGCTACCGGATGAACCTGGTGTTCGCTTCCAATCTGGGCGGCTGTTTTTATTCCCCTAATAGCTTCTAAAGCGATAGCAGCTTTCTGGTTTGGTGTGCATTGTTTCTTCATTTTTTGATCCTTTCTACCTCTTATTTTACCAGGTAGTAGGGGTCTTTTTGGTGTCTAAATTTTGGGTACCATTATAGTTCATTGCTATTGTGCTTCGAGTACAATGAGCTTTGGTTCTTCTGGTAAATCTTTTTTAGTAATTTTCAGCTTGGGTAATTTTTCCGGTTCCATGCCGATTGCTTCGATGAATTTGCTGACAGGCAAAATATCATCCTTTGGTCCCATATTATAGTGCATGGGTATAATAATTTTCGGTTCTATTTGGTTTATAACTTCAACTGCTTGCTCAGGATTAATGGTAAATTTTCCACCAACCGGTACCATCAAGATATCGACTTCGCTCATTCTTTCAAGCTGAGCCGGACTTAAAACTTCTCCCAAATCACCTAAATGGGCAATTGTCAAATCTTCCATCCTTATCGTAAAAATAGTATTCGGAAGTTCTGCATTATTCCCATGCTTCGAATTTATGCCTTTAAAAGTGATGCTTTTAACCTCGTAGTCTCCGGGCATATCAAAAACAACCGGATCTCCAGAAATAGCAGCGATATTGTTATGGTCCCAATGATCATGCGTAACCAAAGCAACATCGGCAGAGGTTTTGATGGGTTTGGCCCCAAGTTTACTTGACTCGCTATAAGGATCAATTACTACATGGATGTTTTTTCCGACCAATTTAAAAGCGCTGTGTCCAAAATATAAGATTTCCAATTTTCTCTCCTTTTCTCAAGTTTTAAGTTTTACGAGTTTTTTTAGAATATAATTCTTCGGTGATGACAGCAAGAGCCGAAATGACGGGAACCGCTAATAAAATTCCCGCAAAGCCGATCAATTTTGTTGCAATTAAGATACCAATAATGATGACTAACGGACTTAAACCCAAAGCCTTTTTCATTATCTGGGGAACAAGAATATGATTTTCCACCTGCTGAATTGTTAGATAGGCAACTATTACCCACAAGGCTTTGTTTGGACTTATCGTTAAAGCAATTAGGACAGCGGGAACTGCAGAAATAAGTGGCCCAATTACCGGCACAAGTTCCATAATAGCTGCAAATAAAGCTAACGCCAAAGCTAAATCTATGCCCAAAAAAGTAAGAACAACAAAGGTTATAAATCCGACAAATAAAGATAGGACCAATTGGCTTTTAAGCCAAATTGCCAGTTTTGAAGTTATTTTATCTAATATTTCCGAAGCCAATTCCTGCCTTTTAAAAGGCATGTATTTTAGCATTGATTTTCCGACCCCGCCCTTTTCCATAAGCATATAAAAAGTCATTACCAGAACCAAGACCGTACTTACAAAGAAAGAAAAGATATTCATGGCGGTAGAGAATATATTGGAAACAAAACCAGTTGGAATTGATCTAAAGTTTTTAATATAATTTATGGCCTGATTGGATAGTTCCTGTGCAAAATCGGGATTTGAGACGAAGATTTTTTTAGCTGCTTCATCTAAATATGAAGGTAGGAAAGCAATAAAATCTCCCAACTGCTGGGAAAGCGGCGGGACAATAAGCTCAAACATTAAAACAATGAGGCCCAATATTGCCACTATTACACCCAATATTGCCAATACCTTAGGTATATTTCGTTTTTTGGCCTTATCAATAATTGGCTGTATTGCCGAAGCTAAAATAAGGGCCATAAAAATTTGGATGGCAATTTCGCGAAGATAAAAAACTAAACCCAAAAAACCAATTGCCAAAAGTACCCTTATTACAGACCAAAAACTAATGTCGACGGTAATTCTGTCTTTATTCATTTAAAGCTCCTAAGTTACTCTGAATTTTATTAATTAAAGTGATTTTTGGATGACTCATTACATCCATAATAAAACGATCATAAAGAGTATTTCTATATTGATATTCTTCTTTTGGCATAATACAGAAATTAAGTTCTTTGCCGGCATCTTTTTGAAGCTCATCAACCAGATGCTTCAATTTCTTTTTATCAGCTTTGCCGACAATAAAAAGATCAATCTGGCTTTCATGATCGCCCACAAAATAGCCCAGCATTAAAACCATTTCCATGACGCCTGTCCTCTTAAACTTAACCGCCAACTTCTCTTCATTATCTTCCTTTTGAGGAACATCAGCTACTTTAAAAATTGATTTAAATTCGCGGGCAAACTCATATTTATTATCGAGACCATAATAAAGTTTGCCATTTTTGGCCAAAGAAACAACGATACCCAAATCCTGAAGATTGGCCAGCTCTCTTCTGACCGAGTTTATTTGTTCATTAATCTTTCTGGTAATTTCTCTTACAAAAAAAGATCGTTGCGGATTATTAAAAAACATACTAAGCAATTTAACCCTTGTTTTAGAACCAAATAATTGTTCAAGCATTAGCCGCCTCCTTTGTTAAATGGTATTTTTTAAAAAACTTATTACTCTTCTAATCTACATTGTACAACAAAATCAAAAAGAATAAAATATTTGTTCTTTATTACCTCAATATTTCTGTAATTTGATAAATCTTGTTTTTTGTTTTATCGTTTCCTAAGGCACTACTTTTGACAACAATATTTGCGTATTGGATATTTTTTTTTATTTCTTTGCCGGAGTCAACTATTGCCAAAATTTCTTTATCTTTATTTAGCGCATTATAATCAACTGTTTCTAAAATAAGATTTAGGTTTTCATCATAAAGACCCGATTTCTTGTGAATAATTATTTCTTTTGACTCTAGGTTTCGAAGAAAAAACTGCGAATATTCAAAAGCGGTTTGAAGCCGATCATTTTCCTTAATACATTCTTCTCCCAAAGCTTCCCTAAGATGCTGATAAAAAAGTGGCGCTAGTCCTGATGCATCTTCCATAAAGGTATAAAGCGATACTGAAGCCGTAAAACGAGGGTTTATTTCAATAAAAAAATGCCCATTTTTTGAAACGACAAAGTCTAACCCGAAAAAACCCCAAAATCCTTTTTTGTACATTTCATCTGCAATTATTTTGGCATCCCCGATAATTTTTAACTCTATTTCCCTATCTAAGCTAACAGTAAAATCATTACCGAATGTTCCACCCCAATAATTATTAAATTTAGGGTCGCCCGAAAGCTGCCTAAAAGGTTTTCCAATAACCGAAATTCTACCGCATACCGCATTCAAAGTCCAAGTTTCCCCTTCTATAAACTTGAGATATTTGGCCTTAAAACTCATGTAATTCTTTTTTAATTGACTCAAATCTTCTTCGTTTTTTATTAAATAGGTGCTGCTGCCGGCCATTCCCCTTGCAAACTGAATAACAAAGGGGCCTCCGAGCTTACCTTTTATTTCTTCATAATTTATATCATTCACGTTTTCAATTAAATATTTTGGCTGGGGCGCGTCAATTTTGCTCATCAGTTTCGCTGTTTTTAATTTATCTTCGAGATCAAATGATATTCTCCAGTCAGGGTTTAAAACTTCAAAATTATTTTTTTTGGCGTAAATTTCAATTGCCGGCAAGTTTTTAAAAACAACCACTCTTTTCCCCTTTAAAAAAGCTGCCACTTCCCTATTTTTTAAGAGATCAATTGTTTTGGTATTTTTGCCCGCTAAAACCGTAAAAACTCTTTTGCTTTTGATCATATCTGTGGAAGCGCTTTTAAAAGTCACTACTGAAACATTAGGAAATACTTTTAGAATTCCAACGGCTTTAGAAAAATCGTTGACCACAAAAACAATATTATCCGGTAAATTATATTTCAATTTTTTGCTCCAGTTTAAGATTAATTATATCCTCAGGCGTGTCGGCTGAAAATGTTTCCGCACTTATATCTTCCCAAATATAAACCGCCCCCGACATTATACCTAAAACCTTTTTCGAAGGGATTTTGGCCAGATATTGCTTCATGGCAGCCAAGACTGCCCAGCCTTCATCCGAAGTATTCACCCCGAAACCGATAAGTATTTTTTGAGCTTTTTCTATAGCGTCCCCTGTTATGTGCCAACCTGTTCCGCCAGTTTCTTTCACAGTTTTTATGATCGATTCTTTTCTTGGCGTGGTTTTTATGCCCAAGTAACCGGCGTTTGTTTCTCCGATATTTATTTGCGTAAGACCGCCAACAATTGAATAAATTTTTCCGCTTTGGACCACATGAAGCTCCGGAAGATAACTAATCAAGCCTTTTTTAAATAATTCCAGCATTTGCCCGCCAAGCGCCTGAACAGTAGCTCCGGAAGTTGCATAACAAAATATTGCGTCAACTCTCTCTTCCCTCTCAGAAATTTCTAGTGCCAGCGACTTGTAGCCCTCCATGGCGGTATCGTTTAAGGATGGCCTTAGGTTTTCAATTTTGTACCGAGCCGAAATAAAATTGGCAATACGCGGCGCTTTTTTAGATAAAATAATAATGGGCTCAAAACTTTTTAAACGATTTAGCTTGTATTTTGGAGTGTCTGGAGAAACAGCCGCCACAAGTTTAATTCCAGCCTCCTTAGCATAAGCCGCAGCAGATATGGCGGCATTACCCGAAGAAGATATCACAAGAGCTTTCCTTGCCTCCATAAATGCTTTTGAAACGTGATAAGCTAGACTTCTATCCTTATGCGAACCATTTGGGTTTTGATCTTCTCTTTTTATGACGGCCGAAATATCGCCAATTGAAATTTTCTGATGCGCAGTCCAGCCTTCATTTAGGCTAATTTGGAATTTTTCAGGGATTTTGGGATTAAAATAATCCGCGTATCTCCAAATGTTCTTTTTTTTCTCTAAAAGATGGGGTAAAATAATCATGATTATTAATTATATAGGAGACTTGATGGAACTTAAATGCCCGGATTGCGGGGAAACCATTATTCTGGATAAATCTTTTGAATCCGGTGAATTAGTAATCTGCGAGAATTGCGGCCTGGAAATGGAAATTATTGAAGTTGATCCGCTAGAAGTTCGTCCACTGGAAGAAGAAAAATAGTTATAAAATTTCTTCGGAAATCTCCCCTACTTTCTTACCGTTTAAATATTTTGAAAAATATGCTGCACCCGGCGATACTAAAACAATGTCGCCGGTTTTTAAATTATCCTTTATCTTAAATAGTGCATCGCTAAAATCAGAAGCTAAAGTAAAAGGAACTGTAAGTTTTTTTAATAACTCGTCCGAGGCTGTGCCCGGCAAAATTACTACTTTCAGGTTTCTTTTACTAATTTCGGCGGCCAATCCTGAGTAATCTAAATTCTTATTATCACCGCCCAAAATTAAGATAGGATCTTTAAAAACCTTTAATGCCGTTAAAGTTGCTTGCGGCGAGGTACTTTGGAGATCGTCATAAACTTTAAATTCCTTATCAAAAACTAAATTTAACCTGTTCTCAATTCCGGTAAAATTAGAAACAGCTTCTTTTATCTGGTCATTTTTAACGCCCAAAATTTTGGCGGTAAGAATTGAAGCTAAAACATTTTCTATATTATGACTGCCCATTAATTTGACGTCGCTTAAAGAACAAATTATTTCCCCGCTTTCCGCCCATATAATATCTCTGTCTTTTACCCAAACTCCCCTATCCACCGGTTTTTTTAAGCTATAAAAATAAACCTGCGCCGGTATGCTAACGGAAATTTCCATGGATATTTCATCGCCAGAGTTTATGACTGCAAAATCTGAGCTTTCCTGCTGATCGAAAAGACTTTTTTTAACTTTGATATAGTTTTCAAATGTGCCATGATCATCTAAGTGATTTGGCGTAATGTTAGTTAAAACCCCGATAAAAGGCCCTTTTTTAATTCCTATCATCAACTGCCGATCTGAGACCTCTAAAAGCAAAATGTCTTCGGCATTAAAGTTGTCTAGAAAGTCCAATACCTGCACATTAGCCCGGTCATTTCCGGCGAAATAGTGTTTAAGCGTGCTTTTTTCTAAAATAGCATTAATTATTCTTGAAGTAGTTGATTTGCCGTTTGTTCCTGTTACCGCTACTATTTTGGCCTTGGACAAAGAAAAATAAAGATCCAGCATGGAAGAAAAAGTTATACCGCTATCTTTTGCCTGCTTTAACTTTGGAAAGTTAATCTCTTTTTTTATCCAGCCTTGAGAAGCAAATATAATATCAGCTTCTTCTATTCCATCTAAATACTCATCTTTAAATTTAAAATTTATCGGTAAAGACCTTAGTTCATTAAAAATATTGACTCTAATTTCTTTCGGCATAAGCGAGTGGAATTTTAAAAAATTGGAAGCAAAATCGTCCTTTTCTATAAAGTCATGCGCCGTAATATTTTTTACTCCATGTTTATACAAAAACCGGATAATTGTCTCTCCCTCAACTCCGGAAGTTCCAACCACATGGACATTCTTATCTTTTATTTCCTCTATCTTCATTTTAAAAGCCTCCTTGCTTCAACTAAATCATATCGCTTTAAAACTTCTTTAAAATCCTCTACATTCACGCCGTCTTTTGCCTTAGCCGCATGAATAAATTTTCCCTCGCCCAAATAAATCCCAATATGTTTTCCTGCATCATTTTTTTTTAAGAGAAAGATGATATCTAGCGGTTCTAAATCATTTATCTCGACCTGCGTGCCGTATGGCCGCATATCCCAAGAATGCTTTGGAAGTGATATGTCAAAAAATGACTTAAAAACGAACTGGACAAAACCCGAGCAGTCAAACCCCCGTGAACTTCGCCCGCCCCAAACGTAAGGGATGCCCTCAAAATCTTTAATTTCTCTAAGATCTATCTTTTTAGTCTCAAAAACCGTCGATTTTGGCGACAAATTGACATTAAAAACTTCTTGAACTTCATCAATGTTTTCTTTTGGCGTCCATCCTAACGTGCCATCCTCCGTTCTAATAAACAGCCAACTTCCTTCGATACCAATTACACCGCATTTTTCCCCAAAAAGAAGCTGACTTTTTCTTAGCCGTTTGATCGTTTGGTCGGTTAAATTGCCCTTAACCGGTTTACTGAGCAAATCAATAACCTCCTTTTTGGGAGTAGCGGTTTTTAAGATCTGATTTAAGTTTTTTAAAATTGGTTTCATTTGACCTCAAATTATAGCACGTTTAGATTGCAATTGAAATATTCTATAGTGGGTTTAAAAATGAAAATATGACTAGCGAAATTAGAAAAGCGAGAAGAACGGATTTATGGACAACATCGGATGCAGGATTTTCGGACCATTTTTGATATGCTTTACTTTTTATAAAAAGCTTGTCGTGCAATGACCGGACTCTTAAATGAAGCCGATAAGCGATTGATAGTAAAAATATCCGAAACTCTATAAAGCGCTTCATAATCATTGCTGCTCACTATCGCTAAAAGAACCATTCTGCGTCAAAACTTCAAACCAAGTTTGACCTCTATTAAACTCAATTTCCAGGCCGCTTTTGTCATAAAATCTGGTCGGAGACTTCAAGTTTGGTTTTTTCCAAGTGGCATCAATTTTATTTCCATCCAGATAAATTGTGGCGTTACCCGAACCAATAGTTTTCTTTGAATGTTGCTCAGTGCTATCGGATGGATATGCCATAACTTCCTGCACAACAACATTTTTAGCATATAGATCTGCCGAAGTTACCCGGTCTTCATGGGCAAAACCGCCTAGTATTCTTTTATAAGCATTCTTTTCCCGGTCATAAATCCAAGTTACTTTATAAGCCGCTCCGCCGGAAAAATTAATTTTGATATTTTGCGACTTGGATCTTTTTTCTAAAACCATATCCTCTTTAAAAATATAGGCGCTGATTTCACTTTCCTTTGAATAACCTTTTCTCTGCATTGCCGCCTGAATTTTAGCATAACTGGTGTAGACATTATGCGGCGATTCACGGGTCGAATCCCGCCAAAATCCGCCTTCCCCAACAATGCCATTCACTTCTTTAATGTCATCGTCAATAATGCGAGCCTTTGCCGCGTCACTTCCTCCGAAATGAACAAATACGGCGTCGTATGCCGCTACCCAGTCTAGAAAATATGTTCTGGCCGACCGCACCGGGCCAATTTCATTAGGCTCATTTCGCTGAAAAAAAGCCAAAAATCTGGTAATTCCGCCTTCGGCAACAGTTTCGTAAATTATATCTGCTTTATCTAAACCGGATTGCGGCCTGGCATTTGGACTGTTCTCAATAGAAACAGCAATGGGCCGTCCTTTTGTTAGGCCTTCTTTTGCCACCTTCACCCCGGAAAGAGGCATTTCATATTTCAAGTCTTCCCTATCTATGATGATCTGCTGTTTATTTTCTTCCTTTTTCGGAATACCAAGGTCTATTGTCTTTCCGGCAGGCCAGTTGACGGCGACAAAATAAACAGGGACAGCAATAACCAGACCAATTAAGACATATATCAAAACTATTTTTGCCCAAGACCATTTTTTTGTGATCGCGTTTTTTTTAGGTATTGATACCTGGCCTATTTCTTCCTTTGATTTTCCCTGAGGCACGAAAGAAACTACAAACTCGGCCGCAAGATCGGTCTGTTTTAACTTGGCACTTTTTCTAAGCTTCCCCTGCTTAGCCGCCTTTACCTGCTTCTTTTTTATATGCTTTTTTTCGCTACCTTTCATAAACTGATTATACAAAAAAGCGGGCCTTATGTCGCCCGCTTTTTTTATATTCTTTTTAGATTATTTTTCCTCAATCTGGGTTTCCTCTTTTTCTTCTCCCTCAACCCCTGCAGCTGCTTCAGTTTCACCTTCCGCAACAACTTCTTCTTCTACCGGCTCCTCAAGTCCTGCCAGTTCATCATCACTTCTTGGAGGTTCAATCATTGCAATCGGCTCTTCTGGATCGGTCAATATTTTAACTTCAGCAGAAACAGCTAAATTCTTAACATGTAATACGCTTTCAAAATCAACCAGCATTGATAAGTCAACATCTATATGATTTGGAAGTTCAGCCGGAAAGGCCTCTACCTCAACCTCATCTTTTTGTCTAATTAAAGTACCATCTAGTTCTTCTACGGCCGGTGATTCGCCCACAAAATTTAACGGCACAAAAGCAGTAATCTTTTCATTCATCTTGACGGCATAGAAATCGACATGCATCACATGGTTGGAAACACCGTCGTGGTCAAGCTCATGAACCAAAACATTCTTGGTCTTATCGCTTACTTTAACTTGAATAATACCGGTATGACCGGATTTTTTGTAAACTTTAGAAAAGTCATGACCATCGATAGTAATGTTGATTGTTTTTGCACCCTTACCATAAATAACAGCCGGAACAAGCCCCTGCCTTCTTAAAGCTCTTGCCTTCCCCTTTTCCTCCCGAACAGCCGCTTTTAACATTAATTTTTCTTTATCCATTAAAACTCCTATTTGACTTAAAAGATTTTACAACATTTTTTTGTTTTTTTCAAGGCCCATCTTTTTGTGCAATTTAACAATACATTGGGGCAAGCTATTGAAATGATTTTATTAAAATGGTTTTATTTGTTAATAGTACATTAAAAAAAATTGGGGGGATAATAATGATTGAAACAAAAAAAGCAGATGTTTATGAATTTGAATTTAATTCTAGAGAAGATGTTTCCGCAAACAGAGAAAAAATCTTTGCGTATTTAAAACATCATTTTCAAAATCTCTCCGACCGTCACAGCAAGGACTTTACCGACAATCACGATGACTGCAGACAATTAGTTGGAGAACTTGTGGGCAATATTTTAAAACACGTTCCAGAATCCCTGTACCCGGCACAAGTATCCATCGATATCAAAGATGAGGTAATTTCTATTACAACAAGGAATAAGGCTTGCTGGGCAACAGTTAAAGAGTTCATACAAAAGATATCGGATCACGACGAAAAGACTCCACTGGAATACCTAGTAGAAGAAGAAAAAAGTGAAGAATGGCTTTTTGAAGGTCACTCCGGAGCCTGTCTCATTAATAAATATTCTTCGAACACTGAAACCAGCTATGATTTTGTAAAAAAAGAAATTTTGGTTATTTCTACACTCAAGATTGATCTTAAAAAAGATTCATAAGGCCCAGCCGCTATATAAATTAATTTATATAAACTAGCGGTTGGGTATTTTTTTGTGCATTTTCACAAATATTTTGGGGTTATTGTGCTTATGCTAGGTCCTTTAGCCGATGATTATTTAAACAATAAGGAGTATAAATGTATCATAAGCTAGCTTTGCACCTTATAAAATCTTTGTTCTCCATTGGGGGGTGACTAAAATGAGAGCGAAAGAGCGAATAGTTGAAATCAAAACAATTACAAAGTCGAAAGATGAGTTAGAAGAGCTGACCGAGCGAACTAGAAATTTAAATGGTTTTCTGGCCGGCGAAAAAAAGGGTGATGTCGACATCGTCATTGGTGAAATCTTTAAAAATAACGGCGCCAAACATGCAAACGAACAAATAAAAGCAGTTTACAGCGTCGACCAAATTGAAGAGTGCCGCATCATTACGGTGGAAGCGTTTAATGAACTTGAAAAGCATGGTGACAAAAATATTCATCAAAAAGTTCATAAAAACCTAACCGTTAAAGTTAAGGAACAGGTTGATCTCTTGGATCAAGTTGAAGATGAGGAAATTTCTGATGCTCATGGAAATGGACTCTGCTGGGTCAAATTTCTAGCCGACAACTTGCTCGCCGTAATAGAAACTCATCCAAGAAAAAAAACATTTCACGTTCGCGCAAAAATCTTCATTCAAGCCGCCTAAAGGAGAATCAAAGTGTGTAAAAATTATTCTAGGCTAGACTAGTCCGGGCAATTACCAATTATTTGGCAAACCCGGACTTGTTTTTTATTCTTCTTTTCAATATAATCGCCTTAGAAAGGTTAAAAATGAATGAAACAAAATTAAAAGTTTTAAGCCATAGATTGCATGCTGCAAAGGACGAATTCTTGAATGGCTGGCAACGGAGCATCGACGAGTCGGAAATTAAATATTCGGATATCATCGAAAAAGATGTCTTAGATTACGGATCCAAAATATATGACCATACCATAGAAAAACTGAAAGATGCTGAACTTCACCGCAAAAGAATTACAAAAATTGGTAGGGACATAGGTTTTGAAAAGGCACAAAAGGGTGATCATTTAGAAGCAGTTTTAGATGTTTTTATTTTATTTAGAATAAATTTCTGGAAAATGATCAAAAAATATTCGGCTGACTTAAACCTTACAGGCGAGGAATTTTTTGATATCGAAGCTAAAGTTGACTTGTATATTGACCACATTTTAGAATCAATCGCTTTCGCCTACATAACAACAAAGGAACAAGCCGTTGTTGATTTAATTGAAAAAATTATAAAGTAAGATAACAGATAACAGATAACAGATAACAGATCAATTTTAGGCTTTTACCTAAATCTAAGTCAAATTTAGTTTAAAATGGTAAAATGTTTAAAAATAGAGCAAAAAAACTTTGTTAACTGTTTACTACTAACTGTTAACTAATCCTGCGAGTGTGGTTCAATGGTAGAACATAACCTTCCCAAGGTTAAAGCGGGGGTTCGATTCCCCTCACTCGCTCCAAATCAGGAATCAGTTAATTATAAAAATGGAAACAAAAAATACAAGCGCTTTAGAAAAATTATCGGTTTCAATTGTTAACACCTTTTTTGTTCTGCTAATATCAATCCCGTTTTACCTTCATTATGGATTTAGCATTCGATATAAAATTACTCTCGTTGTTATTTTCTTTGTTTATAACTTGATGTTTATATTCATAACCGAAAATAGATGCCTCGGAATGATAATCCTTAATATTTACTGGAAAGAAAAATATCCAAGAAAGAACCAAGTAATTTATACCTTCTTATACACTTTAAGTTTTTCTACTATCATAATTTGGATTTTTTTTCCATTTGATTTGCTTCTCTTTAACCTATTACTAATTCAGCTACCATTTGTTTTAAAAACCGGAACAACGCTCCATGGTTTTTTGAGCGGCAAGATGTCTGGTTTTAAATTAAATTAAATATTTTGATTTTTTCTTTATCATTTTGATTTTTGACTTTTGCATTTTCAATTCTTATTCCTCATTCCCATCCCTCTCAGTCAATTCTAATCCAATAATCGGACTAAACGGAGTGTTTTGGTGCAGGAAAATTCTTACTAGAAATTCTCCTTTCTTGTCATTATTTTAAATAACTTTTCTTTCTCTTTTTGCATTACATTGGCGGCCTCATTATCACTCGCTT
>Ga0100388_10004100_pt1 | contig 12234 bp, 13 predicted proteins | sample CryGeymeta201512_FD_81536 | JGI IMG/M metagenome (GOLD analysis project Ga0100388, IMG submission 81536) | Groundwater microbial communities from Crystal Geyser aquifers in Utah, USA - Crystal Geyser metaG 2015-12 | ecosystem: Environmental > Aquatic > Deep subsurface > Groundwater | place... | reverse complement strand
GTTGCCTTTGCCAATAATAAAGGAGGATATATCGTTTTTGGTGTAAAAGACAAACCGCGTGATCTTGTCGGACTACAAAGTAATAATTAAAGTGGTTGACATTTTAGGGATTGACACAAGTAAAATAATTGAAATAAAAATTTGATATGGAACCCAAATCGCCCCCATCCCTTCGCTTTCAGGCACATTTGGCATTCCCACAGGGCTTGCCCACATACCAAAAATGCCAAAAGAGCCTTCAAGCCCGTCCCACTCCGACACACGGACTGAAAGACTGTGCAGCAAAAATTAAAGACAGAATATCGAATGACAAGAACGGCCAGCTTGTAACAGGCGGTATATTTTATTGCCGAGATAGTGCGGGTTTTAGCGTTTCTGCATCTAATAAACTTTCGTGTAACTTGACAGGTCAGTGCTTCGAAATCGGCAACAAAAACATACCGCCAAAACGTTATGTGCAAGCGTAAAAAACGACACGACAAACTAATAAACGGACAGACAAGTAATGAAAATAATATTAGCAATCGGGACAAGTAGTTTTATCGGAGGTGTTCTCCGTTACTTGCTTTCTCAATTCGTCCAGACAAAGTTTCTTTCCACTTTCCCCTTCGGTACATTGACAGTAAATATTATCGGCTGTTTTCTCATCGGACTGGTTTTCGGACTGACAGACAGAGGAAACCTGACACAAGAGTGGCGACTGTTTCTTGCTACTGGACTGATTGGCGGGTTCACAACATTTTCCGCTTTCTCAAACATGACAGTCGGACTGCTTCGTGACGGACAACTTTGGCATGCGACAGCATACATAATTGCAAGCCTAATCATCGGACTGCTTGCAACATTTATGGGTATCACAATCATTAAACTTTTTTGACAAATGGAAAATAATCCCAATGCCCGACTGCTTCGCATCTTCATCGGTGAGTCCGACAAACACGGACAGCAACCGCTATATGAGACAATTGTGTTTGAAGCAAAAAAGCAAGGACTATCTGGCGCGACAGTGACGCGGGGAATAATGGGCTTCGGTGCTAACTCAAAAGTTCACACGACAAAATTGTTAGAAATCTCCTCCGACCTTCCTTTAGTAATTGAAATCGTGGACACGGAGGACAAAATAAAAAAGTTCACCCAGACAGTTGAGCATTTATTCGAGCATACAAAATCGGGCGGACTAATTACAATTGAGAAAGCAGAAGTAATAAGATACAAAGCAGGACAATGACGAACTTTTAATCCCCGCAAAAAAAAACTTCGCAAACCCCCAGCCGTTGTAGAGCATATCAAAAATAGAAAATTGAGATAATTTAAAATTAGGAATAAGATAATATGGACTATCATACAGAAATAAGGCATTCATATTTAGGTGGTTTTTCAATTTTATTAGTGGAAGGATTTATATGGATATTAGCAGGAATTCTTTGGAATTTTCTTTCATTCAAAATCGGAATTCTTGTAATTATTATTGGCGGAACTTTTTTTTATCCATTAGGACAATTAGTTCAACTTATATTAAAACGATCTAAAATAAGAAAAGAAAATCCACTTAATTTATTATTCACTCAAATAGGTTTAATAATACCCTTTTCCTTCCCATTAATCTTTCTACTTACAAAGGAAAATGTGAATTTGTTTTTTCCTGCATTGACAATAATTATTGGAGTCCACTATTTACCTTTTGTTTATGCATATAAATTGAAGACATATTGGATACTTGCTTCTCTTTTGGTCATTGGAGGCAGTTTCTTTGGTTTTATGATGCAAGATAATTTTGACTATTGTGCTTATTATACTGGAGTTATGCTATTTTTATTTGCGATCCTAAATCGTTATTTAACAAAAAAGGAAATCGAAAAATAATTATTTAGAATATTTAAACAACCTGATAAAATGGAGTAGTAATGAAACAACTTAAAAGCAAAGAAATACACTCTACAACACGCGGTAAAAAACATTGGGGATTAAGTGGTTATTCAAATATTCTACCACGCATGAAGTTCGGTTTAAGTGGACAGGAAAGTAGCCCGCAATCCCCAACGATTTCATACCGCGAACGTTATTGGCGGCAAGTGTAAAGGACGACACCACAACAACAAACAGACGACTAACAACAAGAAAAAAGTAAACCATTATAACAGGTGAACACGAATATAGAAACGATATTACAACAGGACAGCATCTGACCAGACACGCTGACCGACCCTATGTTTTTTATTTTTTTCCCACCGCACAAACCATATGCTCCCCGTTATAAGCCATTTTAAAAACAATAAACACAGGACAAAAAGTGAGCGATGAATTGATGGTCTGGGCAGGTAAGGGGACTCGAACTATTCCGAGTTCGCGTTCCGAAAGGAGCCCCCGCTTCTTTGTTCTCCTTATCTAAAGATTCGGAGAACTTCGAAGTGCAAGCAAAGAAGTGCCCTCAGAAGTTCTCTGCAGTTTGAGAATACCTTAAATCCGGTTCAGGATTTATTTCCCCCCCGGTTGCCCATCTGAAAAAAAGACACATCCACACCGTAGCAATATGCCGGTTTCCGGTAGGTGATCCGGTTTTTTCCAACACCCGTTGTGATGCAATGTTTTCCGGCAGGGTGATCCCGACGATAGCTGGCAGGTCTAATTCCTGAAAGGCATAATTCCGGATTTCGGTGGCGATTTCGGTGGCATATCCCATTCCCCAAAAATCAGGTAGAAACCGGTAACCGATCTCAACATCCTCGGTGCCGTCCAGATGGTTCAGGATAATCCATCCCGTATAGGACCGATCTTTTAAAAACACCGACCATAGCCCATATTCGGGGTGGTTTTCGGGGTAGGTCATCACCCGAGTGAAGGTCGCACGGGTTTCTTCCAACGTTTTTTCAGGAGTGTGAATATACTTCATCACATCCGGGTTGCGGTGGAGGATTTGCATTGAATAAATATCATCTTCTTCCAGTTGACGGGCAATCAGCCGCATCGTATGAAACGCCGGCAGAGACCGGGGTGGGGTCATGAACCAGATTCCAGGAGATCCCCCTGGCTGCCAGAAGACAATTCTTCAATCTTCCGCAGGGGTTTCTCCAATTGGCGGGTCCGTGTGGTTGTGAGGGATTGAAAGTCCTTCGTGGCGGTCTCCAGGCTCCGGCCCATTTTATCCAGCAATTCGGAGTACATCTTCCACTGTTTGCGGAATTCATTCACGAGGTTCATCACTTCAACTGCCTTTTCTTCCATCGCAAAATTCTTCGTTGCCTGATGGATCAGTGACAATACTGCGTACAGGGTAAGAGGAGAGCACAGCAGCACCTTGTTCTCCAGGGCATAACTGACGAGCCCCGGATCTTCCTGGTTCACAAATCCGTAGATAGACTCATTGGGGATGAACATCATCACATAATCCAGGGTGCCTTCACCTAGATTGATATATTCCCGTCCGGCGATGGCTTTAATGTGTTTTTTCACATCCTTGAGGAATTGGTCTTTTTCCTGGGTCCGGTGAAAGTCGTCCTTGGCAAGCACATATTCTTCGTAGTGCGCCAGCGGGAATTTCACGTCCATGTTGAGAACCTTTTCCTTTGGCAGGCGGAAGGTATAATCGGGTTTTTCTCCTGAGTCCACGACGGACTGTTTCAGATAGTTGATTCCTTCCACCAGACCGATGAACTGAAGGATATCTTCCACCATCCGTTCCCCCCACTGCCCGCGTTTTTGCGATGAAGACAGCACTTCGCGCAGACCACTGGCGGTCTCACGGAGTTTCTCCGTTTCAGAACGGTTCTCCAGCAGGCGGGTATTCAGTTCGGTGGACTGTTCACTCAACCCTTTCAGGGTTTTGGACATTTCGCCCAGATTTTGATCGATGAGCTTCTTTTTCTCTGTAAGCTTTTCTTCGGTGGTATCCAGTACGGATTTAAATTTTTCGTTGGCTATTTTGATGAACTCTTCCGAATTACTTTTCACCACATCCCCGGCCAAAGCTTTGAAAGCGTTTTCCATCTCTTTTCGGATGTCCAGCAGTCTCGCCTTTTCTTCCACCAGTTGTTTGGATATCTCTTCCACGCGGGTACGTTCCGTGGCTTCAGCCTGTTGAGAATCACTCAGCATTTCCCGCAGATTTTCGATCTCCGATAATCGTTTTTCCGTTTCCTCCAACCGGGTGGTCAGGGCGATACCTGAATTTTTCGATACTTCCAGTTGGATTTTGAGAGATTCCATATCTGCGGGTGAAATATCTTTTCCGGTCTTTTTTTTCAGGAACCATCCAGCGATAAAGCCGATGACCAGCACCCCCATGGTGATGAGGGTATCCATCATAAGTGACGTCCTCCATGTTGATGATTTAGTAAAGTTTCAGGGCGGGTATCCGTCCATTTTCCGAGCCAATAACCGATGAAGGCACATCCCAGTCCCCAGAGGATATACCCCAGGTGCGAATCGATAAGCCATTGGGGTTCGGTCCCGTACATCCATCCACGGGTTTCGCCGAAGTAGGCACCGACGGTCCCGGCAAACCCAAAGACCGACGACCAGAGAATCCCGTTCCGGCTGGCTTTTTTCAAAAATACGGCTGCCACTGGGAACGCTACCGATGTCGTAAGAATACCCGAGGACAAATAAAAAATATCCCACAGGGAATTGATGGACATGGCAAACAGCATTGCCACCACTACCGTCAGCGCCGTGATGGATTTTGAAAATGATGTTTTATGAGAAATGGGTCTATCATGGAAAAGGTCGTAGGCGATACTCAACCCCATCACGTTGAGGCAGGTATCGATGGTACTCATGGCGGCAGCGACCAGACCCAGGGTGAGGACGAGTTTCAGCCAGAGGGGGGCGTAGTCCGCGGCGAGGGCTGCGAAAATAGCGTCTCCTTCAAACCCTGTTTTTGCAGGAAAAACACCGCCGGTCACGGGATACAGTTTAAGAGCGGCGATCCCAATGAACATGGGGATGATCCCGACAAACAAAAATCCGTTGACAGCACCGATGATCACACCTTTACGCGCCGCCTCCGGATTTTCAGCCGCCTGCACCCGAAGCCACAGATCCGCCTCGAATATCCATCCGGGGAGGTACGCGATCAGGGTCAACAGAATGATCATGATTCCCGGTGAGAATACCGTCGCCCAACTCATCCCGGATTTCGCGCCGGTGAGCGCAATGTCCGGAAGAATACGCCCGGTTTGCAACATCCCCCTTGATGCCAACACTGCGATAAACACAATGTACAGTGCAACGAGAACAAACTGGAGTTTATCCGTTGTCACAACCGCACGAAATCCGCCAAAGGTCATGTAAATCCCCACGACCCCGCTGATGATGATGATCACCCAATAGGTTGAAATTCCCAACTCCGGGGATAACAGTTTCGCCGCCACGTAAATCTCGGCGCCTCCCCACACCAGAAACACAAAAGCCAGCGCCAGGGCGACAGATTTCCGCGCAGATGACCCAAACCGGCTGCCCACCATCTCCGGCTGACTGAAGGCGGCAAGGTGGTGGTACCGTCCGGACAGTTTAAAGATCATCCACAGGGCGATAAGCCAGGGGAAGGTGATGATCCAGAAGGCGCCGATGCCATACCAGTAAAATAATTGAACCGCATAGACACAGGACCAGGACACCGACATAAATCCGGCGGAGAGAGACAACCCCACCGACAGCGGACTCAATTTTCTCCCCGCCGTCCAGTGATCGGTTTCCGTCTGTTGTTTGGTAAATGCATACCAGCCGATAGCGAGTGTTATCGTCACATAGATCAGCAGGGCGATCCAGGAGATGAACATAATATGTCCTTATTGAACTTGTTGGTTAAAAAGATCAGCCGTCGCCGGCGGGATGAATTCAGCCCAATCGGAAGACAACCTCCAAATAAATTTAAGCAAAAGGATATGGTTGGGTGATGGGGTTTTTAAGAGATGGGTGAGCAGAGTGTTTGGGAATGGAATATGTGGTGTCCGGTTGATAATTCAGTGGTAAAATATCGCTTTGATTGTAAATTAATTAGTTAATACATTATAATGTTAAGAAATTGCGAAACTATTTGATAAAGAGATTTTATGAAACATCAGTTATATGAGATGCATGCGGGAATTTGTGGGGTGCTGGGGCATGCCAAACGAATTCAGATCATCGACATACTGCAGGACAGAGAGGAAAACGCCGGTACCCTTTCCCAAGAATTGGGAATTTCTAAAGCAAATCTATCCCAGCATCTCAATATCATGAAAGCCAGAGGAATTTTATTAATCCGAAGGGAGGGCGTCTCTATCTTTTACCGAATTTCCAACCCTAAAATTGTTACCGCATGCCAGCTCATGAGAGAGGTCCTCATGGAGCAACTTCAGGATATGACTAAATTAAATGCTGTCTCGCAGTAAAATCCTGAAGATGAAAAGAATTAAGACTGAAATTCATGAGGTCTTATACCATCCTTTATTTTCACTCAGCCCTGTTTTTTAACAATCACATTGAGAGAGAGGAAAAATGATCGAGCACATTATTCACAGTCTGCTACTCGCCCTGCATAACATTGCACTGGTCGGGTGTGCGGCTGCTCCGTTTTACAACCGCAATTTAGTGATGATGCGTGGACAGTACGGTCCGGTATTAAACTATAAATTGGATAAGGTTGTGGAAGATACTCTCCAGGGGAATGCCCCGTATTGCATAGCGTTTATCATCACACTTTTTATCACCGGATTAGGAATGCCATTGAATCATTATGCTTTCATCGGGTCATTCAGCCACTTACATATCATTGCCTGGCTGGCTTTGGTTTTGAAACTGATCTGTGTATTTGCTATGGCAGCCATCATGTTTATTATTTTTTTAAAGATCAATCCCCGGTTGCGGGACCTATTTTCCAGGTTCCATCCCGGCGAACCCTCAGACCCGGGAATCGAAAAGGAATTTTTCACCCTGCGCGCCAAACGAAAAGCATTATGCGATACCTGCTTAAAATTTGCTATCGGCGTTCTGGTTTTCAGCGCCTTTTTGGGGTTTAGTGTTTGATGGGATTGAGCATCGCCAACGAAAATTTTATCGGAGAAAACAAATTTGACGACATTTATACTAAATCATGCTCCTTACGGGACTGAAAAATCTTACAACGCTCTTCGTCTAGCATTGGCACTCATTAAGAAAAACGAACCCGTCAGAATATTTTTAATGGATGATGGCATTTTATGCTCAATAAAAAACCAGAAAACTCCAGGGGGGTATTATAATATTGAACGGATGATAAATAGTTTGGTGAAACGGGGTTATGATGTACACACCTGAGGAAGTTGTTGTGATGCCCGTGGGGTATTTCAGGAAATGATGATGAATGGTGTCATCAAAAGCAGTCTGGATACCATTGCCGAATGGATCCTGGATAGTGACAAGGTAATCACGTATTAGCGGATCGTGATAAAACCGGATACTTGATTTAAAACATAGGCAAATGGGATTGGTTTGCCGAATCATATACGCTTCACCATGGTGGAAACGGATTTGCAAGGGTACAGGTTCTGTGGCCGGTTTAAAATATCCCGAATATCTGCTGATTGGAGTACTGATTTGATGAAAAGGGTACAGTTATTTTTCCATCAGAGCAGATAATTAACTGCAGACCATTCTGTATTTATACCGGAACTATCGCTTTTACCCGGCGTACTCGTTCGGTTCTGTAAAATTTTAGAAACAACATACTGAATTGATCGATTTAAACTATAAAATTACACGTGTATATGCTCCATTAATTTGGATGCTCATTTGTCTCCTCGTCATATCCAGACCGGTTACAGGACATTTGGTATGTATCACTGCAGATGGACAAATTCAAATTCAATCGGCGTGTTGTTCAGATCATTTCACACCGGCGGTAAATTATAATGCTTCCGCGACCTATCCTATAACTGTAGATTCGATGAATTCTGAAGATTCCTGTAGTCCGTGTATAGACATTCTCATCTCGATCAGTACAGATGTACTTTTCATATCCGCACGAACCAATGCAGTTCCTGAAAGGAACCCCGTACTTATCGCTTCTTCTATTTCCCTGCCCCCTTTTACAAGACTGACGGATGAACGTCTTCTTTCCCCGTCTCCCCCTGATTTCAAATCTACCTCACCTTTTCTCAAAACCGTTATTTTACGCTGTTGAAATCCTCCTGATCTGTTTTTGAATGGTCTCGCTCCAGTAGAGCGCAGACTGTGTGTGTCGTCGTGCCTTTAGCCGGCGGTGCCTGATTTATTTCAATTACATTTTTGAGGATTATTTATGCATATAAAATACTTTTTTTATTTTACAGGCGTACTGATTGCAGGATTTATCGGCTGCACAACTCATAGTTTGGATACGGCCTGGCAGGAGTCCCAAGTTCCGGCTGAAAAATATGAAACCTATCAGTCATCACACCAGACGCTTACAGATACTTCCCCTTTACCGGCACTCGAAGAACCATCTGGGATTATCACGTTAAACCACTGTTTGGCACAGGCGCTTTTAAAGAACCCGGGGCTCAGGGCGTTTTCCTGGGAAGTTCGTGCCAAAGATGCGCAACTAATACAAACTGGAGTTTTGCACAATCCTGAACCCGGTATGGAGATGGAGAATTTTGGCGGGTCAGGGTCTTTCAGGGGAATTGAGGGGAATGAGACGACATACAGGGTGACCCAGTTCATAGAATTGGGAGGAAAACGTACCAAACGTACCCGGGTAGCGGCTCTTGAGCGGGATGCGGCAGAATTGGATTATGAATCAAGGAGACTGGAGGTGATTACCCTGACCACCAAAGCCTTCATAGACGTTCTTGCTGCACAAAAACGTCTGGCTTTAGCTGAGGAATTGACTTACCTGGCGGATCAGGTTTTCATGACAGTATCAGAAAGGGTCAGGTCGGGACAGAGCTCACCGGTTGAAGAGACGAAAGCCCGGGTTATTTTGATTGGAAATCAAATTGAACTTGATCAATCCAGACGAGAGTTGGAAATGGTAAGGATAGCCCTTGCCGCGGCCTGGGGTAACATAAAACCGGTGTTTGAAAAAGCAGATGGTCAGCTTGAAGTTTTGAGAACGCTGCCTCCCGTTGAGCATCTGTTAAGCCGGTTGTCGCAGAACCCGAAGATGAATCGTGGGATTGTGAAAACAGAGCAACACAGAGCCATGGTAAATCTGGAGAACGCTAAAAAGATCCCGGATCTGACTTTAAGCGGAGGGGTTCGGCAGATAAGCGGGGTAAAAGACAACACATACGTATTTGGTTTATCTTTTCCGCTGCCAGTTTTGGATCGCAATCGTGGAGGAGTTCTCGAGGCACGGTACAGACTCGCCAAGGCTGAGGAGGAGCGCAGAGCATTAAAATTAGAAATTTATTCCCTGGTCCTCCAAACCTATCAGACTCTATCCTCTTCGTTTGCTCAGGCATCTGCTTTGAAAAATGATGTTTTACCAGGGGCACAACGTATTTTTGATGTCTACAAAGAAGGCTACCGTCAAGGAAAATTTGGATACCTTGAACTATTGGAGGCTCAACGAACCCTCGTTGAAGTCAGAAAGAAATACATAGAAGTTCTGGCAGTTTATCTTAAGACTGCTGCCGATATAGAACTTTTGATCGCCGAACCGCTTGATAACGCTGTTACCCCACCAGAGAATAATTGAAAGGATTTGCAATGACACTCAAAAACAGTATGATATTACTAACTGCTATTGTCGTTTTGTCCCTCATTTTTGTACAATGGTTGACTCATAAAAATAAATTGATATCAGGTATGGAGGTTCCGTCAACGACGGATTTATTCCTTGAGCGTTGTGATAAACATCAGGCGTTGGTCACGGATTGCATCTACTGCTATCCTGAATTGAGGGAATATGGAAGATTGTGGTGCGAGGAACACGACAGGTACGAAGACCGCTGCTTTATTTGCCATCCGGAAAGCAAAGAAGCAAACCGGCTCTGGTGCGAAGAGCACAAACTCTATGAAGATGAATGCTTTTTTTGTCATCCGGAACTGGGAAAGGCTGGTAAAAAATCAACAGATGAAGAGGGAACGTTTTTTAAAAAAAGCGAGGGTCAAACTACCGTTTTCGAGGATATTCAATGTGTAGAGCACGGGGTTCCGGAAAAAGAATGTGGAATTTGTCATCCCGATTTGCTGGGTACACTGCAGCCGGGTCAGGGTTTGAAAATACGCCTTGAATCACATGCATCTGCAGAGAAGGCTGGGATATTAACTGCGACACCCACACCCGGCAATTCCCGTGCCGGTTTTGTGGTTCTGAGCCGGACCGCATATAACCAAAATCAACTCGCCCGTATCACGCCATTTGTGTCCGGAATTATCTACAGAGTTCTGGTAGATGCGGGGGACGCTGTGTCTAAAGGGCAGGTGCTGGTTGAGATTATCTCTCCCGAAATAACCGGTGCGAAAAACGAATACTTGAGCGCCCTGGCGAACGAAGCCTTGAATGAGACTCTGTTTAAGCGGGAAAAAGGACTCGTTGAGAAAAAGATTTCCTCACAGCAAGAGTATGAACATGCATTGGCGGCATACCATATCGCAAAAAACACAACGGCAATGATAAGACAGCGCCTGATGAATTACGGATTGACAACCGAGCAACTTCCTGATCCGGCGGGTTCGGGGTCTATATCCTCGATCTTCCAGATTCTGGCGCCGTTTTCCGGGACGCTTCTCGATCGAAGTGCGGTTGTGGGAGAGGCAGTCGAACCGGGAGATATACTCTTTTCGCTTGCAGACCTGTCATCCATGTGGTTAGAACTCTCGGTATCTGAAGACGGGCTGTTCCGCATTCAGTTGGGCGACTCTGTAGAAGCGACCTTCGATGCACTCCCGGAGGTGACCGTGCAGGGTCGCGTAATCTGGTTGGCTTCCGGTATTGATGAATTTAGCCGGATGATGAAAGCCCGTGCCATTGTTCCGAATCCCGGCGCCTCGTTAAAACAGGGGATGTTCGGCGAAGTGCGCATATTACCGAAGCAAGATCAACAGATACTCTATGTTGCCGCTGAAGCGCTCCAACGATTTGATGGCAAGTCCTATGTTTTTATTAAAAAGTCCGTTGATCTCTTTGAGATCCGGAATATTACTTTGGGAGGAAAAGACCCTGAGTATATCGAGATTTTAAAAGGAATATCACCGGATGAAGAAGTCGTCGTCACCCATAGTTTTACCTTAAAATCAGAATTCCTCAAATCCCGCCTGGGTGCGGGATGTGTGGACGAATGATCACCAGAGGAACGGTCTTATGTTAAATAGAATTATCGAGGGATCATTAAATAACCGGCTCATAGTCATATTACTGCTTACGGCAAGTCTGGGGCTGGGCATTCGTGGGATGTTTTATACCCCTGTAGATGCATTTCCTGACACCACGCCGGTTCAGGTGCAAATCAACGCGGGCGCACCCGCCTTGAACCCTGCGGAAATCGAACAACAAATAACGTTGCCGGTAGAGTTTTCTATTTCCGGGTTACCCGGACTGACCAATGTACGGTCTATTTCAAAGTTTGGTTTATCGCAGGTCATCGCTACCTTTGATGAAAAAACACACATTTTTGACGCCCGTCAGTTCATTATGGAACGGCTGGCAGGCGTTCAACTTCCCGATGGAATTGAACCTCCCCAACTGGGTCCCATGTCAACGGGTCTGGGAGAGGTTTTTCATTATATCCTTCGCTCGACAAACCCTGACCGCACCCTGGATGAGCTTCGAACACTTCATGACTGGATCATCAAGCCGGAGCTTAGGAAAGTCGAAGGGGTAGCTGAAATCAATTCATGGGGTGGGTTCGAACGACAATATCATGTGATTGTCTCTCCCCAATCTCTCATCAAATTCAATCTCACCCTGAATCAGGTATTTTCTGCGCTGGAAGAAAACAACCACAATGTGGGCGGTGGACAAGTTATTGCTTCAGGGAACTCGCTCCTTGTCCATGGGGTGGGACGGGTTACAACCATAGAGCAGATCGGGAACATCGTCATTAAGGCAGATGCCGGTGTCCCTGTCTATATCCGGGATATTGCTGAAGTGGTAGTCGGACACCAAATTCGTGCCGGAGCGGTCACTTCAGATGGGCAGGGAGAAGCCGTATTGGGACTAGGATTTATGTTGTTGGGGGAAAACAGTAAGGAGGTTACGGAGCAATTAAAGGAACAGTTGGAATCCGTCAGGAAATCTCTCCCAGAGGATGTGTTACTCGAAACGGTTTACGATCGTACGGAATTGGT
>Ga0100388_10004098_pt1 | contig 12235 bp, 10 predicted proteins | sample CryGeymeta201512_FD_81536 | JGI IMG/M metagenome (GOLD analysis project Ga0100388, IMG submission 81536) | Groundwater microbial communities from Crystal Geyser aquifers in Utah, USA - Crystal Geyser metaG 2015-12 | ecosystem: Environmental > Aquatic > Deep subsurface > Groundwater | place... | reverse complement strand
GGGCGCTGGGCGTGACCAACGTCAGCTCGAAGACCTGGGCGAGTTGAGCATGGGTGTCGGACTTGATGATGGCGACCTGCACCGGCAGCCCCCACTGCGCCGGCTGTCCCAGGATGTTGCGTCGAGCCACGCTCCAATCGCCTCGCACGGAGACGGCCATGACCTGCGTCCCTTCGGTTCCGCCCCAGCTCTCGTGGCCGCGCAGATAGGCCAGCGCAGCGCGCTCCAGCCCCGACGCCGCGGCCCCATTCACTCGCGCGACGCTCGCCTCCCAACGATGCCCGCGGGCCGCTTCGAACTCCTCCTGGGCGTACTGCTGAAGCAGCGCGGCGACCTGGGGACGGAGCTGCTCGACCTGCTGCCTCACGTCTTCGTTGTCTGGATCGAACTGCGGGCAAATCTCGAGCAGCGCCTGCACCTTGTTCATGACGCGTCCCCTCAACATGGGGTTGATGCGGTTCATGTGCGCGAGCTGGAACGTCTCTGCCTGCATGCAGACGCGCGCGCTGGTCGAGCCCGCCACCGCGATCTGCCGCAGCATCTCGCGCATCTCGAGGAAGTTGTTGTTGACCCTCCGGTCGAAGGAATCGAGGCGATCCCCGATGGCCGGCTCGTCGCTCCCATAGTTCGGGTGTGCGCGCCCGTAGCGCTGGGTGAACTCGGCAAAGAACGGCCCGACCTCGTGCCTCACCAGGCCGTTGACCTCGCGCATGATGAGGACGGTGGCGCGAACGTCGTCCACCTGAAGCGAGAGCATGCCTTCCTGCAGGCGATGGCGAGCCCCGCGGGTCAGCTCATGGAGGCGTGCATAGGCCTGACCGAGCCTGGTCACGTCCGCTTGCATCTGTTCGGCGGGGCACGTCGGCTGATCGTTGGCGTCGAAGCAGGTGGGCGCAGCGGCCGCTGCCTCTTGCGCGGACGCCGTGGTCGTCCCGCCTGACCACGGAGCTGCGAAGAGGATCGCGAGCGTTGCGAGCAGACCCAGCGTGGCGTTCGAATGGTTCATGTCTCTGACCTCCCATATGTGACTCACATCGTCGTGGCGCTGGGCAATCTAGTGCGAAGACACCCAGGCGAACTTGCGCCGCATCAAGCCCTGGCGCAAGGACGGGGCCCGCGCAGCGCCAAGAACGACGTTCTTGGTCGCTCGCGCATTCACTCGTGCCAAGAACAGGCTCGCCGCGTGGCGGCCAACGCTCGCCTTGGCGCGCCGCCATTGCCCCCCTATGCTCCGGCCCCCGTGACGCCGACGACTACGAACCCAGTCCTGGACCGGCGTGCCGCTGGCGTGCTCCTGCATCCGACGAGCCTGCCCGGAGAGGCCGGTGTCGGCACGCTCGGCGCCGACGCCCGACACTTCGTCGATTGGCTCGCCGCCGCGGGCTTCCGCTACTGGCAGATCCTGCCTCTGGTGCCAGCGGGTCCAGGCGAGTCGCCCTACTCGAGCACCTCCGCGTTCCTGGGCAACGCCATGCTCGTGGATCTGTCGGAGCTGGTGCAGGACGGCCTGTTGAGCGAGGACGAGGCCAGGCTCGAGCTCGGTGATGCGGGCCGTGTGCACGACGACGCCCTCTCCGCCAAGCAGCCGCGGCTGGCCCTGGCCGGTGCGCGTCTGCCCAACTCGAGGCTCGCGGACGAGTACCGGGCCTTCCGCGCCAAGGCGAGCTGGGCCGACGAGGCCGTGCTCTTCGCGGTGTTGCGCCGGGTCAGGGACGACGCGCCCTTCACGAGCTGGGAGCCGGGTCTGCGCGATCGCGAGCCCGAGGCGCTCGACGCGGCCCGCATCGCGCACGCGGAGGCCTACGAGGCGGGCATGGCGGCCGCCTTCTTCTTCGATCGTCAATGGACGCGCCTTCGTGCCTACGCGAGTGAGCGCGGCGTGCGCGTGCTCGGCGACTTGCCCATCTACGTCTCGGGCGAGAGCGCCGACGTGTGGGCGCATCGCGACTGCTACCAGCTCGACGCCGCGGGTCATCCGGAGCGCGTGGCCGCGGTGCCGCCCGACGCCTTCAGCGAGACGGGTCAGCTCTGGGGTAACCCGCTCTGGGATTGGGACGCGCTGGCCGAGCGTGGCTACGACTTTTGGATCGAACGCGTGGGGCGCGCGCTGACGCTGGCGAACGCCGTGCGCCTGGACCACTTCCGCGCCTTCTCGGCCTACTACTCGGTGGCCGCGGGCGCGACCGACGCGCGCGTGGGAGAGTGGGTCGTCGGTCCTCGGGACAGCCTGTTCGACGCCTTGCTCGCGCGCTTCGGGGCGCTGCCCATGGTGGCCGAGGACCTGGGCCTGATCGACGAGGAGGTGCACCTGCTGCGCGGGCGCCTCGGACTGCCCGGCATGCGCATCCTGCAGTTCGCCTTCGGCGGCGGTGACCACGAGCTGCACCTGCCCTGGCATCACCCCGAGGACTCCGTGGCCTACACGGGCACGCACGACAACGACACGACGCTTGGCTACTGGATGAGCGCGCCGGAGCACGTGCGCGACCACATCAAGCGCTCCCTCGGCTGCGACGACGACCCCGTGCACGCGCTGCACGCGCTGGTCAACGCCGCGCTGCACTCGCGCGCCAAGCTCGCCGTCGTGCCGGCGCAGGACCTGCTCGGCCTGGGCTCCGAGGCGCGCATGAACACCCCCGGAATCGCCGAGGGAAACTGGCGCTGGCGCATGACGCACGCACAGCTCGAGTCCCTCGACGCGGACTTCTACCGGGGTTGGTTGAAGGACGCCGACAGGCACCCCTGAGGGTGAAGTAGCAAGCGGCTCGCCTGGTTTGCCATCGCCCGCGCGGCATGCATCATGGCGCCATGCATGTGATCACCGTCCCCTGCTACACCGACAACTACGCCTACCTCGTGATGGAGGAGGGCTCCGACCACTGCGTGGTGGTGGACGCGCCCGAGGCGCCGCCCATCGAGGCAGCGCTGACGGAGCATGGTCTCACGCTGGACGCGATCTGGCTGACGCACCATCACTTCGACCACGTGACGGGCGTGAGCGATCTGGCCAAGGATCGCCCCGAGCTTTCAGTGCTCGGCAGTCGCTACGACATGGAGCGTGATCGCATCCCGGGTCAGACGCGCGCGCTCGAGGATGGAGAGACCTTCGAGTACGCGGGCCACCAGGTGCGCATCCTCGAGGTGCCGGGCCACACGCTGGGCGCCATCGCCTACGTCGTGGATGGCGACGTCTTCACCGGCGACACGCTCTTCCTCGCAGGCTGCGGGCGCGTCTTCGAGGGCTCGATGGAGATGATGAGCCAGTCGCTGGCGCGCTTCCGCGAGCTGCCGGCCGAGACGCTCGTCTACTGCGGGCACGAGTACACGTTGAACAACCTGCGCTTCGCGTTGCACGTCGAGCCCGACAAGGCCGCGCTGGTGGCGGCCATGGAGCGCGCTCAGGCGCTGCGTGACGCAGAAAAGCCCACCGTCCCCGGGCGCATGGCGGACGAGCTTCTGCTCAACCCCTTCCTGCGCTTCGACGATCCCGCGCTGATGGCGGACCGCTCGGCCGTGGAGAGCTTCACCAAGCTCAGGCTGGCGAAGGACTCGTTCTGAACACGACGGGCTGCCGCGCGCCGGCACCTGATCTCGTCGACGAAGGCAGCGGCTACAGCTCGCGGATTCGGAGCTGCGTGTTGGGCACGGTTCCGCGCTCGAAGGCGCCGATCCACACCTCGTACTGGCCCGCCGCTGCGCGGTTGTAGTTCAGCGCCGGGTTCTGTCCGTGGGAGTCGTCGTCGCAGCGGATGGTGCCATCGGGCTGGCGGATCATCATCGTCGTGTCGCTCGGCGCGTCCACCTCGAAGGCGAGGCTGCCGCCAGGCGCGGCGTAGCGAACGATCGCCGTCGGCTGCGCCGTGATGTAGCCTGTGCACGTGCTCGGCACCTCGATGCCGCTGGCGGTGATCGCCTGCGCGCCGCCGGCCGTGAGCGTGACGTCGTGGGGCGATGGCGTGAAGCCCGGGCTCAGCGCGATCACGTTGGCCGTCGCGCTCGCTCCGGGCGGAGCGATGGCCACCACCGGCGCGCCGCCGCCCGAGAGGATGTCGCGCAGGAGCGGCATGGCGTTGATCTCCGCGATGGGCATGGAGCGTCGCTCACCGGCCGGGGCCTCTTCGCGAATGGTCGCGGTGTAGGCGGAGAGCGGGCTCGCGGCGTCCGGGCGCGTCATGCGGACGGCGACCGTGTAGCGCATCGGCTGCAGGTAGGGTCCTCGGGCTAGGTTCACGACGGCGACGAGGTTGCACACGACCGCGGTCGGGCTGTTCCAGATGCACGGACGCTCGTCCTGATAGCGTGGTCCGTCGGTCGCCGGGCCACGCAGATGGTCCAGGTAGCGATAGAAGTCCGCGTAGTGTCTGGACTCGAGCAGCGCGACCACGTCGGCGATCGCGGGGTTCGGGACACCCTCGTAGCGGGTCTCGGAGGGTGCGAAATGCTGGTACGTCCAGCGGCGTTGGTTGGAGCTGCCATAGACGACATCGCCACGTTCGACCTTGGTCACGCCACGGATTCCGGGGAAGTCTTGCGTCGGTGCGCTGAACTCGATGGTGCGCCGAAATTCCCAGCCATCGCTCGTCCTCGTCGAGCTTCCGCCGGAGCTGGAGAGGTAGCTGACCCGCGCGCCGCTGAACTCGTGCCCGACATCACGTCGGATCGCCGAGTCACTCGGATCTGCGAAGGCGATGCTCGGCAATAGCAGCACCAGAACCACAGCAGTGGTCGAAAACATTCGGCTCATCATTTCTCCTCGGTTGCCAGGGTGGCTGGCGCTTCCGACTCAGATATCACAGCGAATATTCACCAGGGCAACGAAAATCCGCCCTGACAGCTCGGATCCCAGGTCGTGCGACGCATGCGCGGCGTGGCCCGTCGGCTCAGGCGGGCGAAGGATTCGTCTTGAACACGACGGGCTGCTTGGCGAAGAAGCGGTCGAAGACGAGCAGGCCCGCGAGCGTCAGCAGGATCGCGATCAGGCCGGTCCAGCCGTAGAGCGGCGGCACGCGCGGGTCCGTCGTGGGCACGAGATCGATGCCGACGCGGGTCAGCGCCATGGCCGTGCCGCGGAAGAGCGCACAAGCGACGACGGAGCCCGAGCGCACACGGATCCACTCGAGGATGAACGAGAGCGCGACGCAGTGGCCCAGCATCAAGAGCGCACCGGTGACGACGTGATCGCCGAAGATGAAGCCGGTGCCGACCGCGGGCAGCGTGTACACGCCCCACAGCAGACCAGTGACGAGCGAGCGCCGGAAGAAGCCGCCCGGCAGCGTCGCGTGCAGGAAACCGCGCCAGCCGACCTCTTCCGAGAGCGCCAGGAGCAGGTTGAAGGTGATGCCCACCGGCAGGGCCATCAGGATCAGACTGAAGGGATGTCCTGGGGGGTTGGTGTGCACGTAGGTGTTGAAGGCTTCGAGATTCTGCGGCTCGGTCGCCATCAGGTGCGCGCGCTTGGAGGCGATGTACTGTGCGGTGGTGGTCACGACCTCGAGTCCGGGCCAGAGCGCAGCCACGCCCAGCGCCACGATCAGGATCAGCGCGGGCGCCAGCCAGGCGAAGAGCCAGGAGCGATTCACGCTCAGGTTCAGCCCGAGTGGCTCCTTCAACGCGCGCTTCAACACCGGCCCCTGCACCACCAACGCGGCCAGAGCCACGGGGAACATGTGCATGATGGCCGCGGCGCGACCCGAAGGGCCGACCCAATCGCCGTCGGCCGCGCGGAAGGCCGCGACCAGACCCCACGCACCGACCACCGCCAGGACGTAGAAGAGGACGACGGGCTTGAGGCGCTCGCTCACGGGGCCGACGTGTAGCACGTTCTCGCATCAGGTCGCGTGGTCGCACGAGGTCGACGGCCGCGGCGCACGGGACCGGCGCCGTGAGGCGGCGACGCGAGCCCAATCGCCTGAACGGCATCGGGATCGAACCCATCCTCGAGAGACCCGGGTCACATCCGGGCGTGCGGACCACCGCACGGACTCCCACCAAACTTGTCTTCAGCCGAACTCGCCTCCGGACCCGACCGAGCACTGCGCGGCCGAGTCCGGGGGCGCCGGCTTCAGCGCGCCCAGGCGATCCAGGGATGCCAGCTCTCGGGCGTCTTCTGGCCGAGGCTGACGTCCCGCGCCGGTAACCAACGCGGGGCCTTGGGTCGCACGGAGAGGGTGAGCCCCGCCTCGTCGGGCGTGCGGCTGCCCTTGTCGCCGTTGCATTGACGACACGCCGTGACGACGTTCTCCCAGCGCGTCTCGCCGCCGCGCGAACGCGGGAGCACGTGGTCGAGGGTGAGCTCACGATGCATGGGCTGCGATCCGCAGTAGGCGCAGGTGTAGCTGTCGCGCCGAAGCACGCTCTCGCGGCAGAAGCGCACGCGTTGCCGTCCGCGTCGATGCGCGCGCAAGAGCCGCACCACGGAGGGGATCGGGATCGCCACCGAGGGCGAACGCGCGACCTCGTCGTAGCGCTCGAGCACCTCCACCTTGCCCCCGAAGGAGAGCAAGATGCCGCGCTTCCAGCTGACCACGCCATGCGGCTGGTAGCCCTGAGTCAGTACGAGTGTGAGCATGTCCATCACCTCCCCCAGCATGACAGCATCGTCATTGCCAGGCACATCCTGACCTCTTGGGAGCCCGCCCGGTCGCGACTCTTCGTCGCGCACGAGCACTCTCCCTTCGGTCTTCGATCAAACCAAGTTCATTGAATAGACGCATGACTCCACGAGTCTGGCGCTTGTCCGCCATTCACCTCGGGTGAGGTGTTCACGTTTCTTCGCCCCTGAGCGAGACGTCCCCAGGCCGCGCCACTCCACGGCGGGAGCCGTGCGCGACCTCGGCCGCGAGGCACCCCAATCGAGGGCAAGGGCTGCGGGCAAGCACGGGCCAGTACAGCGACGGGCCAGTACAGCGACGGGCCAGTACAGCGACGACGACAAAAAAGCCGCCGGCGACTGCACGCGGGCGGCTTCTCCGGAGGAAATCGGTGAAACTAGCCTGCGCTAGGCCCGTTCCCGGGGAGGGCGCTGCCCTTTCCGAAGCCCTGCTCACCCTGTACGTGCGAGCGCTGTACGTGCGAGCGCTGTACGTGCGAGCGCTGTACGTGCGAGCGCTGTACGTGCGAGCAGATGCAATGTCGTTCCGTCGTCATGATGTCAGGGCTGTACGCTCGGCATTCGCGACCGTCAAGAACAAATCCACATCGAGTCGTCATTCATTTCTGATGTCTCCCATGAGAGACAGACATTCAGCGCCGGCGACCGCCACGGAAACCCGCGAACTCGGCCTCCTGACGCGCTGCATACCGCACCTGCAAGCGCACGAGCTCGCCGTACGCCGTGGGCATCTTGGGCGCGAGCTTCATCAACACATGGCCCGTGGCCTCGGCGTCACCCGCCGCGCGGTGGGCCTGCTCGAGGGACACGCCAAAGTGCTCGGCCACGTCGACCAGACGCTTGCGCTGGCGTTCGTCCAGCGTCTCGCGCGCCCACACCAGCGGGTCGATCCAGACGACCTCCTGGCGTAGCGCGGGCGGCAGCTGCTCCTCCGATACCAGGCCGCGCACGCGATCGAGCTCGGCGAGCAAGAAGCCGCGATCGAAGCCGGCGTTGTAGGCGACGGGGACGCGTCCCTTCAGCAGCTCGAGGATACCGGGCAAGGCCTCGGCGAAGCTCGGCGCGCCCGCGACCTCCTCGTCCGAGATGCCGTGCACGGCGCGCGCGCCCTCGGGGATGGGCATACCCGGATCCATCAAGCGCGCTTCGCAGAAGCTGACCTTGCCGCCGTCGAAGCCGACCATGCCGATCTCGATCACGCGATCCGTCGTGGCGTCAACGCCGGTCGTCTCGAAGTCGATCACGACCAGCGGCAGAGCGGTCCAGGCGCGCGCGGCGTCGTACTCGTCGGCCAGACCCTCGACGCGCTGGATCGCCTCCGCGATGCGGTCGGCGATGCCGGGGTAGTGACGACCGGTGGGGAAGCAGGTGCCGATGTGTTCGTGAGAGGCCATGGGGCGTAGGTTGTCTGTGCGAGCCCATGCCGCGCAAGGCGGATCCGCTATCCTGCGCGCGGTGGCCGAAAGCATGAAGACGACGCGACTGCCGAGAGATGACGCGCGGCGCTATCTGCTGGGGCAGCTCGGTCTCAGGCAGGTGCAGCCGAAGCTCGGCCTGGCGGGGGGGCGCGCGCTGTTGAAAGAGCTGCGCTGCATCCAGCTCGACCCTCTGGATCGCATCGGCACCAACGCGGATCTGGTGGCCATGGCGCGCGTGGACGAGCTGGGGCACGGGCAGATCTACGACGCGCTCTTGCCACGCCACGCCTTCGAGCACTTCGCCAAGGAGCGCTGCTTGCTGCCGGCGTCGGCCTTTCCGGCCTACCGCGTTCAGGCGGTGGAGACGCCCTGGTGGCGACACAGCGAGCGCATGAAGCGCCTTTCGTACGACGACGGCTTGCTCGACGACGTGCGCGCCGAGGTGGCGGAGCGCGGTCCCCTGACGACCTCGGAGCTGACGCATCGCGGCAGCGTCGAGCGCATGGATTGGTCGGGCTGGAAGGGCACGGGGCGAGCAGCGACCTTGGCGCTGGAGGTGCTCTGGACGCGTTGTGAGGTGGTGGTCTGCGGCCGGCGCGGGCGCGAGAAGCTGTACGACATCCCCGAACGCGCGCTGCCCAAGCACGCCAGCAAGGATGGCCCCGAGGACTTCGCGCGCTGGGCCTTGATCGAGCGCGTGGAGGCGGCGGGGCTCCTGGCGACGGCGGATGGACCGTGGTGGTCCATGCTCGCGAGCGCACGCAAGAGCGGCCTCGTGGATCGCCTGGTCGAAGAGGGCACGCTCGAGGCCGTGGTGGTCGAGGGCTCGACACGCACCTACCTCGCGCCCGCTGGCTTTCGCGCGCGTAGATTTCCGGAAGGCGACGATCGCATGCGCGTGCTCGGCCCGCTGGACCCACTGCTCTGGGATCGAAAGCTGGTGAAGCAGGTCTTCGACTTCGACTACGTGTGGGAGGTGTACAAGCCCGCCGACAAGCGCGTCTGGGGCTACTACGTCTGCCCTTTGCTGCATCGCGGCGAGCTGGTCGGCCGCATCGAAGGACGCCGCAACGCCAAGGGTCGCGTCGAGGTCGAGCAGCGCTGGGCCGAAGCGGGCCGTCGCGTCGACGCCAAGGCTCTGCGCGCGGCGCTCGCGCGTTTGTCGGGCTGACGGCGTCCGCGTGCCGGAGGCGTCAGTTTGGCTATCCTGCGCGCGTCCTACCCCCGATGCCCTCTGACTACCGCACACGTTTTGCGCCCTCGCCGAGTGGGGCGATGCACCTCGGGCATGCGCGCACGCATCTCGTCGCATGGTTGCGTGCACGGCAGGCGAGTGGGCGCGTGGTGATGCGCATCGAGGATCTGGATCTCGCGCGGACGCGGCCGGGTTCGGAGCATGAGCTGCTGCGCGACCACGAGTGGCTCGGTCTCGATTGGGACGAGGGACCCGTACGGCAGTCGGAGCGGCTCGAGCTGTATGAGCAAGCGCTGGCGCAGCTTCAGCGCGATGGCGTCGTCTATCCGTGCAGTTGCACGCGGCGAGAGCTTCAGACGTCGAGCGCGCCTCATGAAGACGGACCCATCTATCCGGGCACGTGTCGCTCGGGGCCGCTTCATCCGGAGCGACCGCTGGCGCTGCGCTTCGTGATGCCTGAACCCTCGCCGGGTTTCACCGACGCCTACGCGGGCGAGGTCGAGGCGGGTCGCGTCCATGGAGACTTCATCCTGCGTCGCTCGGACGGCGTCTTCGCCTATCAGCTCGCGGTGGTGGTGGACGACGCGGATCAGAAGATCACGGAGGTCGTGCGCGGAGACGATCTGCTCCTGAGCACGCCGCGACAGCTCGCGCTCTACGACGCCTTGGGTCTGCGACGGCCGAGCTTCGCCCACGTGCCGCTGGTGCTCGGAGCGACCGGTGCGCGTCTGGCCAAGCGCGACGCGGGCACCAGCCTCGCGGACTATCGTGCGGCGGGCGTCACGCGGGAGGCCCTGCTCGGTCAGCTCGCCGCGTCTCTGGGGCTCGTCCCCGACGCGAAGCCCCTGAGTCTCGACGAACTGCTGACGCGGGACCTCGCGCACATCTCGTCACAGCCCTGGACGCCGCCCGAAGCGAGCGCGCCATGAAGGGCGACCTCTTCATCTCGGGTCAGCTGACCATCCCCGGCACGGATCTCAGCTTCACCAACGTGACCGCGTCGGGCCCTGGCGGTCAGAACGTGAACAAGGTCGCGACCAAGGTCGACCTGCGCTTCGACCTCGCAGGCACCGAGGTGTTGGACGAAGCGACCAAGGCTCGACTGCGCGTGCTGGCGGGAGCGCGCATGGACGCCGAGGGCCGCGTCGTCATCGTCAGCCAGAAGACGCGCAAGCTCGGACGCAACGTGGAGGACGCACGCGAGCGGTTGGCGGAATTGATCCGCGAAGCCCTGGTGCGACCGAAGAAGCGGCGACCCACGAAACCCAGCCGAGGCGCCCAACGTCGCCGGCTCGAGGCCAAGCACCAGGCGAGCGAGAAGAAGCAGGGTCGGCGCCGCGTGGGCTCCGACGACGATTGACGCTCCGCTGACGAGGCTCACACGCCATCGCCTCGCACGCACGAGCTTCAGAACGTCGCTTCGATGTGGGCGTGGCTGCGGGCGCGGGGTGGAGGACGTCCTGCGCGAACCACTCGGGGCCTTGCTGTGCGGCGGCTGGAGTGGTGATTGCCAGCGTGGTGATTGCCAGCGTGGTGATGGCCAGCGTGGTGACCCTCACGAGGACGCTGACCCACAACCAGGACCCGGCGCACGAACGCTCAGACGCCCGCTTCATCACTCCCATCGCGACCTCCCGTGTCGACAGTGTTGCAGCGATTCGGGCCTCGCGCCCAACGGACATGGGTCGGTCACGACGACTGAGTCCAGCACCGCACATTTCACGGTGGGGCCAGACCTTCATCGCGGGCCGCGCTCGGGTCGATGCATCGACGTTCCCGGGTCTGGCTGGCGAGGCCGCCAAGTTGCGGTAGGACTCGCCGCGCATGGCCGATCCCGCGCTTGATTCCCCGGATCCGTACCGCGCCATTCGACGCTGGCTCTGGATCGTCTTCTTCGCCATCGGCGTGATGATCGCGCTCGGCGGCATCACGCGTCTCACGGGCTCGGGCCTGTCCATGGTCGAGTGGCGCCCCTTGATGGGCGCGCTGCCGCCGATGAACCACGGAGAGTGGGAGCGGGTCTTCGCGCGCTATCAACAGTCACCGCAGTACGCGCAGGTGAACTCCTGGATACAGCTCGCGGACTTCCAGCGCATCTTCTTCTGGGAGTACTTCCATCGACTCTTCGGCCGGCTGATCGGGCTCTTGGTGTTCGCGCCCTGGTTGTACTTCATGGTGCGGCGACGCTTGAGCGGGAGGCTGGCGTGGCGCGTCTTCGGAGCGCTCCTGCTCGGCGGGGCGCAGGGCCTGATGGGCTGGGTGATGGTGAAGAGCGGCCTGGTGAACGAGCCGGCGGTGAGTCACTTCAGGCTCGCGGCGCACCTGCTGCTCGCCTTCGTGGTGGCGCAGTACATCCTGTGGCTGATCCTCGATTTGAGCCCGCGAGTCGTGGCGCCGAATGAAGAGCGCGCGGACGCGAAGACCCGTGGCGGGCTCGTGGCGCAGCTGGTGCTGGTCGTGGTGCAACTCGCCTACGGCGCCTTCATGGCCGGCACGCGCGCGGGCTGGCTCTCGGCGACCTTCCCCGACATGAACGGGCAGTATCTGCCCGGTGCCTTCTTCCACAGCGCCGACACGATCCACGAAGCGCTGAACTCGCCCATGGCGATTCACTACATCCACCGCTTCCTCGGCTGGCTCGTGGCGCTCGTCGTGATTGGCTTCGCGCTCTGGGTGCGGCGACACGGGCTGCCCGAGCGGTTGTGGCGCGTCGTGCGCGCGATGCTCCTCGTCACACTGATCCAGTTCACGCTGGGCGCGCTGACCGTGTTCTTGCATGTGCCGATCTGGCTCGCCGTGACGCATCAGCTCGGTGGCTTCGCGTTGCTGTCGGTCATGGTGGCGGCGATGCACGCGGCGCGTCCTTCGAGGCGCATCGCGTAGCTTCGGGTCGGCGGGGGACGAGCCCCGAGGATCCTGCACAAGTCGGGTGGGCTACCGGGCGATGGGCTGACCGCAGCTCGCCGCGGACAGGATGAAACGACTGGCTCCTGCCGCAACGCTTGTGGCGCC
>Ga0100388_10004069_pt1 | contig 12282 bp, 8 predicted proteins | sample CryGeymeta201512_FD_81536 | JGI IMG/M metagenome (GOLD analysis project Ga0100388, IMG submission 81536) | Groundwater microbial communities from Crystal Geyser aquifers in Utah, USA - Crystal Geyser metaG 2015-12 | ecosystem: Environmental > Aquatic > Deep subsurface > Groundwater | place: USA... | reverse complement strand
ATGAAGATATAAAGGGTAATTGATATTTATTTTTATTTGTTATTTTATAAAAAAGATGAAAAAATTTACAAAAATTTTATCTTACGTAGCAGTTATCGCTCTTGGTGTTGGTTTCTTCTATGGTATGGTGCATGCACAATGATTTGGAACAGTTACTGATACCACAGATGTAGGTGTTGCAGGTGCAGGTTCTTTAGCATGAGGGACATGAGGTGGGATCATAAAGGTTATAAAAATTTTCATTAACTGGGTATTGGGGCTTTTATCTTTGATAGCTTTAGTTGTTTTGCTTCGAGGCGGATTCAATATGGTGACGGCTGCCGGTGATGAAACTAAGTATAAGAAATGATTCAAGATCCTTCAACAAGCTGCCGTAGGTCTTGCTATCATCGGTCTGTCTTGGATCATCGTAAGCGCTATCTTCCGAGTAATTGGATGAGCAACAACTGGTCAAATCACGACGCAATAATCAATATATTTTCCTAAAAATCTCTCTGCCTCCCCGCCTTGCGGGGTAAACTCCGGGGGGATTTTTTTGATAAACAAACATCCCACTACGCATTTTGCGTGGTTCTCCAGCTTTGCTGGACTGTAGCCCCTCCTTCTCAGGAGGGACAATCGTGGGACCGCGTGATGGGAACCATTGCTGAAGCAAGGCCTTCGGTGCGGAATAAAAAATGGTCGACTTGCGCTAAAGCACAAGTCTCGCATCCACTTTTTCCAAAATAAGAGTGGCGTTCGACTTGATAATCGCTGGGGAATTGATATAATAAAAATATGCATTTCCCTACGCTAAAACATAGGGTTGTAATATGATTTATATTTTTGTGTAGTGGCATGAAAAAAGAACTTAAAAAACTGGTGGAAAAAAATAAATTTCTTTTTTGGGATTGCAAGACGTATGGACTTGATGAGTCTGCTATCGTTGAGAGATTTTTGAATTACGCGGAAATGGACCAGATTAGAGATTTGATTAAGATCCTCTGATATGATAGGATGAGAGAAATTTTTAAGTGACAGATTGTGAAGACGAGGTTAAATTATGTTGAGCCTGCGGTTGTAAATCTTTTTATTTCCTATTTTAAATTGAAAAATGAAATTCCATACAGAGATACTATCGAAAGAGCAAAAAAATCTGCTTTCTTTTATCAAACAATTTAGTGGTACATTTGTATTGGTTTGATGAACTGCGATAGCACTCCAATTATGACATAGAGAGAGTATGGATTTTGATTTGTTTTTGCCAAATAAGGAAAGACTGCCTGCGCAAAATATAAACTCTCTTGTACGCGATTTGAATAAAAATGTTTTTTGGTTTTCCAACAAGGATTATTGCAAGAGTACACAACTAAATGGAGTGAAATTTACCTGGTTTGCTTATATGTTTGATATTCCTAAGTCGCAATTGATAGATTTTTGATATATTAAGATTCCAAGTTTACTTCATCTGGCAGCCATGAAAATCCATGCTATGGGACAAAGAGCAAAATGGAAAGATTACGTGGATATATATTTTCTGATTCAGAAGTTTGGAATAGATGCATTAATTACTTATGCAAAAAAGTTTTTTAAAGGCGAAGTAAATATAAAATTATTTCTCTCGCAGCTGGATTTTTTTGATGATATTGATTATTCAGAAAAAGTTCATCGAATGCCCTGATTTGAAAGAACTGATCAAGAAATAAAATTGTTTTTGCAAAAAACTGTTATGACTGCATGTAAAGATAATTTATCTTAAAAAAATATTGTATGAATATCCACGAATTCGAGCTACGTTATCGTGCATTCAAGTGACTAAGTTATAAGTTTGATTTGGGACGGGATCATGACATGGTTTTGGAGATGACCAAAATTTCTATAAGAGGAGGTCTGAAGAAGCCAATTCAAGAAATTGGCCCAGAGGAGTTACATAAAATAACTATTGAGACCTACACGAAATTTAAAAAGGAATATATCGAAAAAAATAAGGAGACACAAGTCTGATTCGCTACTTTGGCTGAATATATCGAACGCTTGGAATACGAACTCAAGGTAATCAAAGAAATGTGATTCCATTCGTACTTTCTTATCGTCTCTGACTTTGATCGTCGGGCCAAGAAGAATATGATTGTGGTCGGCTCTGGGAGATGATCAGGAGCCGGTTCCATCCTTGCATGGTTGATCAGGATCACTGATGTGGATCCGCTTCAGTTCTGATTGCTTTTTGAAAGATTCCTCAATCCTGCTCGTATTTCGATGCCGGATTTTGATATCGACTTTGAAGATGTGCAGAGAGGGAAAGTCATCGAATATGTAGAAAAAAAATATGGAAGCGAACAGGTGTCATCTATCGGTACCTATATGCAAATGGCTACGAAGGCGGCATTCAAAGATGCGGCGAGGACCTTGTGATTGGCCTTTGATAAGTCCAATCAATTCTCCGGTCTGATTCCGGACGGGATGAGCATCTCCGATGCTCTGCAGTCCCAGGATGCATCAGATGAATTCAAATCTATGTATGAAAATGATTGAATCATCCAAAAAGCTGTTATGCTGTGAGAAAAATTGGAATGAAATATGAGACAGTTGGGTGTGCATGCCTGCGGAATCATCATCGCTCCGGATAAGATCACGAAATATTCTCCTGTGCAATATGTAAAAGAGGGCGATATGACGGTTGTCAGTCAATATGACGGTCCGACTCTGGAAACTATCGGACTTTTGAAGATGGATTTCTTGGGTCTGAGGAACTTATCGGTCATCAAAAACTGTGTAAAAATCATTTCCAAGAAATATGAAAAAGAAGGTAAAGAGATCCCGGAAATCTTCAAGCAATTTTTTATCGATACGTCGTTTCAGCCACCGATCGATGATATTTATACCTTTGAAAAGGTATTCCAATCAGGTGACACTACCTGAATATTCCAATTTGAATCTGATGGAATGAGAAGATTTTTGATAAAACTTAAAGCTGATTCTATCAACGATCTCGTTGCTATGAACGCGCTGTATCGTCCTGGTCCTATGGAATTTATCCCTAACTATATCGATAGGAAAAACTGAACAGAACAGGTGAGCTATATGAGCAGTGAACTCAGGAAAATACTTGCAGAACAATACTGAGAAGAAATCGCTGATCAAGAAAATATAAAGCTGATAGAAGACTTGGCGCCTATCATGAATCTGACGCGAGGTATCGCTGTGTACCAAGAACAGTTGATGTTCCTCGTACAATCGATGGCATGATTCTCTCTCGCTGAAGCCGACCTTTTGAGAAGATGAGTCGGAAAAAAGAAAAAAGACGTGATCGAGAAACTCAAGAAGGAATTCGTGAAAAAATGCGCGGGATTCAGAGGATATAAGAAAGAGACTTCTCAATATATCTATGAGAAGATGATCGAGCCTGCGGCTTCATATTCGTTCAATAAATCGCACTCTGTGTGTTATGCGATGATTGCTTATCAGACCGCATATCTCAAGGCTCATTACGCGACCGAATTTTATGCGGCATTAATCAGGTCCGTAGAAGAAGATACGGATGAATTGAGCCATTATATCTCTGAGACCCAATTTCATGGAATAGAAGTCCTGGCTCCGCACATCAATCAATCCTTTAACCATGTGGCAGCTATCGCCGATAAGATCAGATTATGATTTTTCTGCATCAAATGACTCGGATGGGAAATAGGAGAATTTATCCAGAAGGAAAGACAGAAATGATGAGAGTTCCAGACTCTAGAAAGTTTTCTTACGAGATGCCAGAGCGTCGTAAATAAGAAATCGCTTGAATGACTCGTCAAAGCTTGAGCTTTGGATATGTTCGCAGATCGTTGAACCTTGCTGGCAAATACTGAGACGCTTCTTGAACGGGCAAAAAAATCGAAGGATATGAATGGATGATTATTTGGCATGATAGAAACCACTTCTACCATCATTTTCAAAGAGACCGCAGAAACGTCTATCATGGATAGGCTATTGATGGAATATGATGTGTGCAAATGTTTTGTTTCCGGCAATCCTTTGGATGGTCTCTATGCCTATCTCAAAAATTTTTCATTTATCTCTCAATTCAAAAATACTGAAAATGTCTGAACATTTATGTTCGTGGGATATATCAGAAATATCCAAAGAGCCAGGAAGAAAGGTTTTTTCATAGAGTTTGAAGATATCTCGTGATCCATGGAATTCTTCATCAAAGATGTCCTGGATTTCAAAAAATTTGATATGCTCATCGTATCCTGATACAAAGGAAGATCATTCAGCATCGAAAAAATCACCAAGACATCACGTTATAAACTTATCCAACAGGCATGAAGCAGATATGATCCTGAAATGACCGTCGTCAAGTCTAAGGGGCTTAGGATGCAGAGTATAGCTAGAGATGCACAAGATGCAAACGATAAAAGAGATGAATGAATAAAACAGGTGAAAGATGCTGATATAGAAACCGTGGCGATCGATCAGTTGGCGTTCAAACTTCCGGATAGCGTTCAGAAGCTACAGGATCTGGCTACGATAGTAAATGGTTTTGCCGGAGATATCCCCATCAAAATTTGAGATAAGATAATCAAGCTCAATCAAGAGGGGATTGAGAAAGTCACTATCTTACTTTCGTAAGATCAGTGACGAGTAACGAGGGACGAGTTACGAGAAAATCAAATTTTAAATTCTAAATTTTAAATTTTACATGGATCATTTGAAAATCAGAAAACTTCTAGAATGAGCTAAGAAAATAGCGCTTTTTGGGCATATGCATCCGGATGGCGATTGTTTGTGAAGCATGCTTGGTTTGTGAGCATTACTGGAAAAGCAGGGCAAAAAAGTGAACTATTTCACTCCGACTCCGCCGAGCAAAACATTCTATTTTCTTGCGTGAATGAAAAAAATCAAGACGGAATTCGATTATGCAAAATACGATCTCTTGGTATTCGTAGATTTCTCTGCACCCAATCGCATCATAGAATTCTTCGGATGACATGAAAAATATTTTGCTGATAAGCCTTTGCTCGTCATCGATCACCATCTCTCGGATACGCTTGGCCATGCATCTATTGTCAAGGATATCAATAGTATGAGTACGTCGGAAATAATCTTCGAATATTGTTATACATGGCGACCAAAACTTTTTGATGCGCAGATTGCTACATATCTGTATATGTGACTTACTATGGATTCGTGAAATTTCATCTATGATGAAGATCATGAAAGGATACTATGTAATGCTTTGCATCTCGTGCAACTCGGCGCTGATAAATGATTGATTGTCGATCATCTGGTCCGCAAAAAATCGCTTAATCTCATCAGATTCACTCAGCTTATGCTCAACAGGATGGTACAGACATGAGATATGATCTACTCGTATTATGACGACAAGGATCTCAAAACTTACTGAGTAGATGAAGAAGAGGCAAACTATCCCCTCATGGTCATCCAGAATATCGATGGCCCTAAGCTTGTCCTCATCCTCAAGAAAAACGGCGACAGAGTGAGATGATCTCTGAGGTCCAAGAAGGTTTTGTGAAAGAAGCTCATCGACTGCGATGCTATCGCAAAAAAATTCAACGGAGGAGGGCATAAGCCTGCGGCTTGATTCTCGATCCCTGTCGCTGGAAAATTCGAAGATCAGGTCAAAAAGGTTGTTGGTCAGATCCAAGGAATTTTAAGTGCTAAGTTTTAAGTGTTAAATAAAGGGTTTCTTCTACTTAAAACTTAGAATTTAACACTTAACATTAAACAAGTTGTTTATCATTTAAAATCTATTAGAGATGCAGACTGTTAGATTATATAATGTGTGGTTGCGTTTGCTTAGGCCGTTGCTGCATATGGTGATTATAGTGGGTATTTTTTATGTGCTGTATGAGGTACGCCATGTGACAGATTTGATTCCTTGGGTGCAACTTCCAATCCCTGTAATTAATTATCAGGAAACCATGCTATATGCCTGAATTAGTGCTGTCCTCTTTGTCGCTATAGGAATCATAAAAAAGCTCTATGAACTGTATAAACCTGTGCAAAAATATTTTCAAACGTTTAGTAAGGTGTGGATATACCGGATTATCGTCATCTCCTTCATCGCGTATTTCGGGCAAGGATTTATATTCTTTTTCGGAATATCAAGATTCATCATTTTGATGTGAAGTTTCTTTACTTTTTTTGCGCTTTTCTTTTTTGATCAGATATGGAATTATATAGAATCACGTAGAAATAGGTATGGGCTTGATAAGATTATCATCATAGGAAGCGATACTCTTGAGAGTTATAAAGCTATTGAAAAAGTGAAGAGGTGATTTTCATTCAAAACTGAATTTGTTAAGTCATCTGATCTGGGCGATATCAAACTGGAGGATTATTTCATGGTAGTGGCTGTTGGAAGTTTCCAGAAAAAATTTCTTCAAGAAATTTTTGAAAAGATCAGATTTACTCATACAAGATTTTACCATATTAGTGAGTGATTTTTCCTTGAGGATGTTGTCTATACCCCTGAAAATATTGATAATATCGTGGCTTTGGAATACAAGCATTCGATGCTTGATTGACGGTCCGCTGTGTTCAAAAGAGCATTTGATATATTCTTTTCGCTCATAGCTATCCTTGTGTTTTTACCTATCATGCTGTTTATTGCTCTCTTGATCAGATTAGATTCTCCAGGTCCTGCTATTTATATACAGAAAAGAGTGGGCAAAAGAGGTGAACTGTTTACCTTTTGGAAATTTCGTAGTATGTATACGCATCTGAGTGTGGGAGCTGAATATGGATGAAAAAAAGCTCAAGATATCTATAAAAACCTTATTAAGTCTTCAAGTAATGTGAGACAATGAGTATTGCCAAAGATTGAAAATGATCCAAGGGTAACTAGAATGTGAAGATTTCTAAGAAAAACATCGCTTGATGAATTGCCACAGCTTTTTTGTGTGCTTTGGGGAACTATGTCTTTGGTTGGTCCTAGGCCACATCTTCCTGAGGAAGTAAAAAATTATGAACATCGACAAAAAAGACTCTTTTCTATTAATCCAGGTATAACGTGATATGCTCAGGTGTTTGGCAGAGATAATTTGGATTTTGAAGATGAGGCAAAACTTGATTTGTATTATATTCAGCATCGATCAGTTTTCTTGGATATGTATATTCTGTTCGCTACGTTTGGTGTAGTGTTTAAAGGGAAATAAATGCTTCGCGTTAAAAATGGTTGAAAATCGTTGAAAATGGTTAAAAGTTGTGGCTTCGAGTTTTAACAAATTTTAACAACATTTATCTATTTTTATCTTCTTGGTTATTGGTATGAGCTTAAGCGAAGAAACAAAAAAAATACAGTGGTTTATCAAAGCGCATCCGCAGATCACGAGCCTACCAAATGGGCAGGTAAATCTGAATAAGAAGGATGTGTCAGCTTTGTATGTGCGTCTGATAGATTGTATCGTCGATCACAATCATCTGTACTATGTAGAGAACAAACCCATCATTTCCGACAAAGAATATGATGAACTTTTTGATTATCTCAAAAGAATAGAGGAGCATTTCCCGCAGATCATCTCTTCCAATAGTCCTACACAATGATTGGTCGGGCAGATAAGCGGATGATTCGCCCAGGCGAAGCATAAGGTGAAATTAGCGTCGTTGGAGAATACCTACAATGCTCAAGATATCAGAGAATGGGACGAAAGGATTCATAAAATAGTTGAAGGTCATAAGGTCCCCGAATTGGTCGGGGCAGGCTCCGGTCATAAGGTCGAAAATCAAATAAAAATTACCTATCGTGTGGAGCCGAAATTCGATGGATTGAGCGTAGAACTCATCTATGAAAAATGAAAATTCGTTCAGGCCATCACCCGCGGCGATGGGTTGGTAGGTGATGATATCACCAGCAATGTAAAAACGATAAAATCCATCCCTCATGATTTGGAATTTCCTGTAGATGTCAGGGTAAGGGGCGAAATCATGATGCCAAAATCCGTGCGGAAGGAACTCAATAAGGAGAGAGAGGAGGATGGAGAAATCCCTTTTGCAAATACGAGAAATGCTGCTGCTGGAAGCATCAAACTTTTGGATTCCCGCGAGGCGGCGAGAAGAAAGCTGGTATGTTTTGTATATGATATCTTATTAGTACAAAGTACAAAGTACAAAGTACAAAGTACAAAGTACAAAGTACAAAGCACCTTGGAATCCCTGTGACTGCCTGTATTCCCTTGGGTAAAAATTGGGAAAAATATCGATGAAGTAGTGGCTTTGTGTGAAGATGAAAAGGTGAAAAAGATGCTGGAAGGTGAGGATATAGATTTCGATGGGTTAGTCATCAAAGTAGAATCTCTGGATCAGCGCCAGAGCATTTGATCGACAGATCACCACCCGAGATGGGCAGTGGCATATAAGTTCCCTGCGCAGGTCGTAGCGACACAAGTCAATTCTGTAGATTTCCAGGTTGGTCGTACATGAATCATCACTCCTGTCGCTAATCTTGAACCGGTAGAACTTAGCTGAGTGACTATCAAAAGAGTCAGCCTTCATAACTGGGATTTCATCAAATCCAAAGATATCCATGCGCATGACCGAGTGCGATTACAAAGGAGCGGAGAAGTGATCCCTTATATCGTCTCTGTCATAAAGGACAGGAGGTCCAAGGTCGAAAGTTCAAAGTCGAAAGTTCAAGGAGTTGTTAAAATTCATCCGCCAAAAGTATGTCCGTCATGCGGAGAAAGAGTTGTGCATGAAGATATTCATTATTATTGTAGAAATCCTTTTTGTCCCGCTCAGGTCAAAGAAAAAATCGTGCATTTTGTCAGCAAAAATTGTATGGATATCGAAGGCATCGGCGACAGCACCGTTGATGTATTCGTGGATCAATGATTACTCAAAAATGTCGCCGATATCTATCTGTTGCTTGAATCCAAGTATGTGATGCAGATTGCGAAATTACCATGATTCGGCGATAAAAAAATAACGGAAATGGTTCACCAAATCTGAGAATCGAAAAAGAAACCGCTCTGGAGATTGCTTAATGGGCTCGGAATTCCGCATGTAGGAAAAAAGACGGCTCTTGACCTTGTCAAGGCAGTGACGAGTAGCGAGTACAAAGTGACGAGTTTGGATGACCTTACCAAGATAATGAGTAATGAGGAATTTTTGACTGGTATATATGGAATCGGTGAGAAAAGCGTTGAGGGGATTGGGAGATTTTTTGGAGATAGGGAGAACAAGAAGATATTGCAAAGACTTGAACATGTTGGCGTGAATTTTGACCCGTCCAAATATGCCGAATGAATGTTGGATGCGGAGCATGCGAAGTGATCTTTTTCTATCACCTGAACATTCCCTGCAAGCAGAGAAACGATTACTCAAGAGATGCAAAAAAACTGATACTTATTCCACGATAACCCTACCAAAACAACGAATCTGATGTTGGTGGGGGAGGATCCAGGAAGTAAAAAAGCGAAAGCTGAATCACTAGGTTTGAAGATGTATGAATGACGAGATGTGGTCCTTAAAGAATTCCCGTTTTTGAAAAATATAGTTTCAGAATCAGTTAAACCAAAGTCTCAAAGTCTTTTCTAGAATTTCTTTTTTTGGCCTTGCCGGCCGGGCCTCACTTTCCCTCATTGCCGGGAAAGTAAGCAAAGGGGCTAGTTCTTTGTGAGACTCGCTATATAGTTTAGGGTGTTTTTTTAGAATGTATCCAGCTCAAACAATTCACAAAGAACTAAAAGCATTGACTAGTAGTTGCGTTTTGTACCCTTCTTAACTTTTTTTAGAAAAAATCCTTGGGCTCGCCCTGTGAAGGGAGCCCAGCTTTGCTGGATTAAAAGGTTGGGGGGTGGGTTTGTTTTTCTAAAATTATTTTAGAAGAAATTCATTGATTAATGATTGTATTTTTTCTTCTTGCTCTGCAAGAAGTTTTTTCTCGTCCGGTTTGAAGGTGGAGAGGACGTAGTCGGCGACATCATTCTGATTTGCGGGTCTGTCTATGCCGATTCTGAGTCTTCGGAAGCCTGCCCCGTCTATAGCGGGGTCGGGACTTCAGAGTTTTTCTATGGTGCTTTTAAGTCAGTTGTGACCTGCTGAACTTCCGCCGAGTTTGAGTTGTATTTTCCCGGTAGGAAGGTCGATTTCGTCGTGGATGACAAGAATATTCTGTGGCGCGATTTTGTAGAAGTTGGCTATCGCTCAGATGGATTCTCCTGAGAGATTCATGAATGTTTGTGGTTTGAGGAAAATCACTTTCTCCTCGTCGATAGTGGTCTGGAAAAGCTCTCCCTTGTATTTGTTGTCATATGTAAATTTACCCAATTTATTTTGTTCTACGAAATTATCTAAGACGACGAAGCCTATGTTGTGTCTTGTTTTTTCGTATTGTTTACCTGGATTACCCAATCACACTATCAATTTCATATCGTGTTAAGTGTTAAGTGTTAAATGTTAAGTAGACGGAATCTTTTCTGTTTGTTTATATTTAGAACTTAGCACTTAAAACTTAGCATTCTTTAGAGAACTTCTTGCATTTCATAAAATTCTAAGGTGTCTCCGATTTCTATCCTCTTTCCTGAATGTACTTTCATTCCGCATTCTTCTCCTTCATGCATCTCTTTCACTTCATCTTTATTTTTGTGGAGGGAAACTATCTCTCCGTTGGCTACGATGATCTCTCCCGTGTCCGGACCATGGTCTTTGGTGGTGGCGTCTGTTCTCAATATCCTGAATTTGGATTTATTCTTCACTTTGCCTGAAAGTACCTTTCCTCCGATGACCATCTCTTTCGCTTTGGCGAAGAAGATTCCTAAGACTTCTAATTTACCGGTGACGGCTTCGGCCATCTCTATTTCCACCATTCCATTGACGAGTTTCTGGATATAATCAGTGAGTTCGTAAATGATGTCGTAATTTCTCATCTCTATCTTCATAGATTCAGCTTTTTTCTTGAGGATGGTATTGATGGTGATATTGAACCCGATAAGGAGGGCTCATGATGCTTGTGCTAGTGACAAATCTGACTGGGAGAAGTATCCTGCTTCAGAGTGGATAACTTTGATTGTTACGTTTTTTGGCAGCTGTATTCCATTTATCGCCTGCTGTAAGGCCTCCAAACTTGATGATCCATCTGACTTGAGAATAAGTCTGAGTTCAGCTTCTTTGTTCCCTGATTTGAGTCCTGCGATGAATTGCTGTACGGCGGACTGGGGAGACCGTTTCTTGATCTGTTCTTTGATGAGTGCTATCTTTGCTTGTGCTTCTTTTTCGTTTTTTACAACCTCAATGATGCGTCCTGGCTCCGGGAGATCAGTTATTCCGAGGAGTTGCACAGGTTCACCACCAGTCACTTCCGTTATATTCTGTCCTTTCCGGTCCTTCATTCTTCTGACTTTACCATAAGTATTGTAGGCTACGACGATGTCTCCGACTTTGAGCGTTCCTGTCATGACAATGACGGTAGAAACAACTCCTTGTTTTGGATCCTTGTTGGCATCCAGAATAACTCCTACTGCGGATCTTTTTGGGTTATATTTGAGTTCAAGGATCTCCGCCTGGAGAAGGATTTGTTCCAATAACTGGGGGATTCCTTGACCGGTCTTGGATGAAATGCCGATGACAGGAACATCTCCTCATCGATCTTCTGCAGTGAGTCAGTGTTTCGCTATATCTGTCTTGATCTGGTCTATCTTGTTACCTGGCTTATCGATCTTGGTGATCGCTATGATGATAGGCACTCCTGCGGCTTTTGCATGACCGATAGATTCCACTGTCTGCGGCATCACGCTATCATCAGCAGCTATTACGATGACGGCGATATTGGTAAGTTTGGCTCATCTGGCTCTTAGACTGGTGAAAAGTTCGTGTCAAGGTGTGTCTATGAAGGTGATAGGTTTACCGTTGTAATTTATCATAGAAGCTCAGATGGATTGTGTGATTCCTCCTGCTTCTCCTGAAGCTACTTCAGTCTTTCTGAGGTAGTCCAGCAAGCTGGTCTTTCCATGATCTACGTGTCCCATGATGGTCACGATAGGCGCCCTTGGTAGCAGATTTCCCATCCATGATGGACTAAAGTCTGTTTCTTTATCTAGGTCAAGGATGGCCTGAAGATTACCGCTCATAAATGTTTCTACGCCGAGTTTATTTTCTTTTTTGGTTACGGCGACGCCTAGGTCAGCTGCGATAAGCGATGCTGTATCAAAGTCCAATGAAGCCGTTATTCCTTTCATGATTTTGTTCTGCAACAATGCTTTCATTACTTGTGGAAGCGGAATTCCCATCTTCTCAGAGAATTCTTTTACGGTGATCTGTTCATCGATAGCTATGGTAGCTTTCTTTACTAAGTTT
>Ga0100388_10004041_pt1 | contig 12341 bp, 14 predicted proteins | sample CryGeymeta201512_FD_81536 | JGI IMG/M metagenome (GOLD analysis project Ga0100388, IMG submission 81536) | Groundwater microbial communities from Crystal Geyser aquifers in Utah, USA - Crystal Geyser metaG 2015-12 | ecosystem: Environmental > Aquatic > Deep subsurface > Groundwater | place... | reverse complement strand
TCGCTTATTGCACAGGGGTTATGATCCTGTCGCTGAGCGCTTTAGCTGGAGCCGGGCGTCCATGCCGCAGGCGGCGGTGCCGCGGGTTGATCCAACCTCTAATGTTGCCTAGCCCTGATTATTAGAAATCCAGCCGCCCTTATCGGTTGGTGTTGGCTGGCAATTGCCCCACAAGCCCCTGTGAGCGGCCATGGCAGCTTGTTGGTCGGCCGAGAACTGATCTGATTTGGTAAACGGAAAGTAGGGATAATAAAAGGCATAACCCTCGCTCACCAGCCTTTCATTCAAAAAAGTGCCATCCTGCAGATAGACGTAGCGCAGCAGGCGGCCGTAACGGTCGCGATCGGTGCTTAGCGAATCGGAGCCGAGCCGGACGCGCTGAGAGCCGATAGTATTTTTGGTAAAGGCCGCCGCGGCCGGTCCATAGCACTGCACCGGCGTATTGGGCTTATGGGTTTCGGGCGTATCAACACCTATAAAGCGGATCTTTTCTTGTTTGCCGTTCATATCGACGGCAATGGTGTCGCCATCTACAAAACGGCTGACGCGGTACAGGCCGGGCTGATTCTGCTCGGCCAGCGAGCCGGCTCCGGACAGCCAGCCCTGCTGTTGGGCCAGCGTAAATATGGCCGACAACAGCACTATAACCAGGCCTATCCAGCCATGACGCTTTTTATAACGGTAGCTTCGCATACTATAGATTAAGTAACCGCACTGCCGCTTCGGCGTCAAGTTTCGCACCGCCTATTTTAATAATTTTTTCATTTTTGTGCGGCGGCTCCAGTTTGGCGGCCAGTTTATCAAAGTGGTCTTCGCTCATGCGCAGGTGATAGCCATTGCGCATTTCACCGATGCCGACAGCCCGTTCTTTGGCAGTGTCCAGCGGTGTATTTACCCAGATCACCACAGTTTCTGCCTCTTCGCGAGCGGCCAGCTCACGCAGGTTCTGGCGGTCTTCATAAAAGTTAAAATTGGTATCAAACACCACGTCCTCGCCACCGGTGAGCAATTCTTGGGTGCGATGATTCAGGTAATTGTATAAAGCCACGCTTTCTTCTTCGCTGTGGGTCGGCTTGGGGAACATTTTGTGACGTTCAGCGTCCGACCACAGGTGCACAGCGCCGGTGCGCTTGGCAATCAATTTGGCGACGGTAGTCTTGCCCGCCCCCGGGTAGCCTATAAACAAATATAACTTTGGTTTGCCCATGCTAAAAGTCGATGCCTTTGTTGGCGAGGAATTTGTCGTCAAAGTGATGCTTGATTTTGGTCATGTCGGTGGCGATATCTACTTTAGCCAAGAGCTTTTTCGGGAAGTTGCGGCCGGTCAGGCAGAGACTGGTTTTAGGGTGGCGTTTATCGACCAGGGCCGCCAACTGTTTTTCGGATATCAGACCGTCGTGGACGGCGTTATTGATCTCATCGCAGATAACCAGGTCGTAGTCGCCACTGCTGACACAGTCCAAGGCCTCCTGATAGGTTTCCAGAGCCGCCTGGTGGTGCTGTTCCTCGGAAACGTGTTGTTCGCTCAATTCGCCGGCCTGAAAAAACCCCTTGCCTCCTTTGTGAAAATGCAGCTGGTCTTTGTAGAGCGGCTGAATGTCGCGGATAAAGATGTGCTCGCTGACGCCCCAATACTTAATAAACTGGATAAAAGCCACCCGCCCGCGGTTGCCCAGGGCGCGAGTCATCAGACCGAGCGAAGCCGTAGTTTTGCCCTTGCCTTCGCCGGTATAAACAATCACTACCGATTGTTTGGTGTCAAAATCCTCAAACGCCATAGCTACAGTATAGCGACTATTTAACTTAGATTGTGGGCTTTAAGGGCGGCGTCGATGCGCGGGCGGTCGAAGCCGACTATGATATCGCCGGCGATGTCGACAACCGGTATACCGCGCTGGCCGGATTTTTGGGCGGATTCCAGGCCGGCCGAGGGATCTTTATCGACGTCTCTCTCGGTAAATTCGATCCCCTGCTTATCGAGATAGTCCTTGGTGGCGCGGCAAAAAGCACACCATAACGCGCTGTAGACCATTACTTTTGGTTCGTTCATCATACTATCTTATCACTATACATTGTAAAGTAAAGCATGATTTCCCACACCGCGCGTCGCAGTGGTTGCGTGACGAATATCACATCTGTTATAATAGGGGCAATGCAAAAGACCTCTTCCAGGGTGGAAAAAACAACCAGTCCCAGCTCAGTATTTATCAGCATGGCTCTCGATATGAGCTGGCGGCTGGCGGTTGTGGTACTGGTGCCGATTATCGGTGGTTTTAAGCTGGATCAAAAGCTTGATATGAGTCCGTTGTTGACGATTACCGGCTTCCTGCTGGCCATGGCCGGCATGGCTCTGGTGCTGTGGCAAATGCTACAGACCATTAGTCAGCTACCGGTTCCTAAAAAGGAAAAAACGACATGAGTTTTGGCCTACTGAGCTACCTGGCGGCCGATGTCGGCCCCACAGTTCATGTGGCACCGGCCGGTGTTTTCACGATTGGCGGCTGGACAATCACCAACTCTATTCTTTACGGTTGGATTTGTTCAATTGCGATCGTGGCTTTTCTTATCTGGGTCGCCCGCCGCGTTACTGTTAAGCCCCAGGGCGGTATTATCCAATTCATCGAAGCCGGCGTCGATTTTATAACCAACCTGGTCGAAAACAGCTTCGATGACAAAAAAGTCGGCCACAAGTACGTGCCGTTTTTTGTGACCCTGTTCTTCTTTATCATACTGAATAACTGGCTGGGATTGCTGCCGTTTGTCGGCGAGGGTTTCAGCTCCGAAGGCCATCCACTGCTGAGGCCTTTCACCGGCGACTTGAACGGCACCTTGGCAATAGGTGTTGTAACCATGCTGATGGTCTACGGTGCCTCCATCCTCGAGGCCGGCGGCCCCCTAAAGTACCTCAAGCACTTCTTCATCGGCAGTCCGCTTAATCCGCTGTACTTTGTCATTGGCTTACTAGAGATGTTTACCGATCTCACCCGGGTACTCAGCCTGTCGCTAAGGCTTTTCCTGAATATTACCATCGGCGAAATTGTGATTGCCGTCTTTGCCTACCTGGGTAGCATCGCGGCGCCGCTAACCGCCCTGCCCTTCACCATGCTTGAGGTATTGGTGGCCGCCTTGCAGGCCTACATCTTCACTATCCTGGCTACTATGTACCTGGCGATTGCCGTTAATCATACCAGTGCCCACCCGGCAGACGATGACTTGACCGACGCCGGCGTACCTGAAACAATAGGGGTACAGACTGCCGGTGGGAGTGCCCGTGGGTAATTTTATTTTTTGGTTTTGAAATAGCAAGTAACGTAATAAGGAGTCAAGCGTAACATGATTATCGCAGACGCAGTTAACACAGCAATTATTGGTAAAGGTCTTATGATCGGCGGCGGCTTTATCGGCCCGGCCATCGGCATCGGCCTGATTGGCGGCAACTACCTGCAAGCCGTCGGTCGTAACCCTGAGGCGGCTAAGTTCCTCGGCCAGGCCCTGATTTTCGTGGCCATTGTCGAGTTATTTGGTCTATTAGCCTTCGCATCAATCTTCATCGTTAAATAGGCTTGATTGTTGTATATGGCACATATTGACACAATATCTCCGCTCCGCGTTCACCGTACCGACAAGTACGGCTCACTTACGGTGCTCGATATTCTGCCAACCTGCACACATATACAACAATCAATAATCAGGGGTACACATGTTCACTAATTTTGCGGCTGAAAGCTCATCGTCCGGTTTGGGCGCTCTTGGCGTTGACGGCAAAGCCTTCATCATCCAGCTCATCACCTTTGGGCTGGCCTATTTGGTACTGCGACGCTATGCCTTTGGTCCGATCCTGAAAGTTCTGCGCGAGCGCCGCGAAACTATCGACAGCGGCGTCAAATTGGGTGAAGCCATGCAAAAAGAACGCACCAAACTCGAGGCCGAGGTGGAAGCCGCCCTGCACCAAGCCCGCCAGGAGGCCGACGCCATCATCAGCGGCGCCCAAGACAATGCCCGTCAGGCCATTCGCGAGGCCGAAGCCAAAGCCCGCGACAAAGCCGCCGGCATTCTCGCCGAGGCCGAAGGCCGCATTGCCCTCGATTCTGCCCGGGCCCGCAAACTGCTCGAGAAAGAAATGGTCGGACTGGTTGCCGAGGCTACCGGTGCGATTCTGGACGAAAAGATCGACGCCAAAAAAGACGGACAGCTGATAGAGCGCGTGCTTAGAGAGCAGCAGGCGGCATGAAGCAATCCCGCACCAAACTGGCCGGCAATATTGCCGACAAAACTCTGAAGCACGGCGTTACCAAGCGCTACAGCCAGCAGCTGGCGGCCTATCTGTTGAGTGAGCGTCGGGTTAGCGAGCTGGACTCGCTGTTGCGCGATGTGCAGGCCGATTGGGCAGCGGCCGGTTTTGTAGAAGTTATCGCTGCCAGTGCTCACCCGCTTACCGTCGCTATCAAGGCTGACATCCGCCAGCAGGTAAAACGCCTCTACCCCGCCGCCAAGCAGATCATTGTTACCGAAGCCCATGACCCCGACCTGATAGGCGGCGTGCGTCTGAGTCTGGCCAACCAACAGCTCGACATGAGCGTCGAAGCCAAGTTGAACAAGTTTAAACAGTTAACGACCGCAGGAAAGGATTAAAGTGGCTGAACTATCGATTACAGAATTATCAGATGATATCCGGGCGGCTATTGCCGAGCTAAAACAGCGTCCCGAAATTGAAAACGTCGGTGTAATCACCCGCGTTGGCGACGGCATTGCCTGGGTTTATGGCCTGAGCGGCGCCGGTTATAACGAAATGCTCGAAATTGACGGCACCAGCGGCCAAAAGATAACCGCCTTTGCGCTCAATCTGGCCGAAGACGAAATCGGCGCCGTTATTCTGGGCGACGACACGCAGGTTAAGGCCGGTGCCAAGGTGCGCCTGAGCGGCACCGTGCTGGAAGTTCCGGTCGGCCCGGAACTGGTTGGCCGGGTGGTCGATCCGCTAGGCAATCCGCTAGACGGTGGCTCGGCGCTCAAGGCCAAGCACACCAGCCGCGTCGAGCGACCGGCTCCCGGCGTACTGGATCGCAAAAGCGTCCACGAACCCCTGATGACCGGTTTAATGTCCATCGATGCCACCGTGCCGATTGGCCGCGGTCAGCGTGAGCTGATCATCGGCGACCGCCAGACCGGTAAAACGGCGATTGCCGTCGACACCATGGTCAACCAGGCCCGCCAAAAAACCGGCGTTATCAATGTTTATGTCGCCGTCGGCCAAAAGTTATCCAAGATAGCCGCCCTCAAGGAGCGCCTGAAGCGCGAAGGTGTCATGGATCAGACCATCATCGTGGCTACCAGCCCGGCCGACCCGGCCGCCATGCTCTTTCTGGCACCCTACGCCGGTGCTGCCATGGGTGAATACTTCCGCGACAACAAGCAGCACGCCCTGATCATTTATGATGATCTCACTAAGCACGCCGCCGCCTATCGCCAGATGTCGCTGTTGCTGCGCCGCCCACCCGGCCGCGAAGCCTACCCCGGCGATGTCTTTTACCTGCACTCCCGCTTGCTGGAACGTGCCGCCAAGTTGAGTGATGCCCTGGGTGCCGGTTCGCTCACAGCTCTGCCGATCATCGAGACCCAGGCTGGCGACATCAGCGCCTACATCCCTACCAACGTCATCTCCATCACCGATGGCCAGATCTTCCTGGAAACAAACCTGTTCTACCAGGGTATCCGCCCGGCCATTTCGGTTGGTCTGTCGGTCTCCCGTGTTGGAGGCAACGCCCAGCACAAATCGATTAAAAGTGTCGGTGGTAGTCTGAAGCTGGAGCTAGCCCAGTTCCGCGAGCTGGCAGCCTTCAGCCAGTTCTCCACCGATCTGGATCCCGAAACCCGCCAGACCATCGAACGCGGCCAACGCCTGACAGAATTGCTCAAGCAGGCTCAGTACAGCCCGTATGCCATCTGGGAAATGTATAGCAGTCTGTATGCCGCCGGCCAAGGCGCCTTCGATCACGTTCCGATCGAAAAGATTAAACCGGCCGAAGAAGCCCTGCACCGCGAGCTCAAAAGCAAGCACGCCAAACTCACCGAAGCCCTCAACACTGGCGATAAGCCCACCGATGCCCAGAACGATACTGTCCTTAAAGCCGCCAAAGCCATTGCCGCCAGCTACAAAGAGGCTCCGAAGAAAGCCGACAAGGAGTAACCGACCAGTGGCCAGCACGATTACCCTTAAACGACGCATAACTTCTATTCGTGGTACCCGCCAGATCACCAAGGCCATGGAGTTGGTTAGTGCCAGCAAGCTACGCCGGGCTCAGGAATACGCCCAGAAGAGCCGCGATTACCAGAACCTGGCCTACGACCTACTGCGCCGGCTGAACGCCATCAGCGAGGTCGAGCGCCAGCCGCTATTCCGCAAGCGCACTGTTAAGAACCGCCTGTATATCGTGGTTACCAGCAACACCGGCTTGGCCGGCGCCTACAACGCCAACACCCTAAAATTACTGACTACCACCCTGCGCCGCGACCAGGGCGGCAAGGTAAAAAGCCATGTCATTGCCATCGGCAGTAAGGGCGCTCAGTTTGTCCGCCGCCTGGCAGACGTCAATCTTACGGCCGTCTATCCACCTTTTGGCGATCAGCCCGATGCCAACGACGTCCGCCCGCTACTTAACACCGTCATGCAGCAGTATTCGGATCTGTCGGTCGACGAAGTCAGCGTGCTGTACACCAAGTTCAAGTCAACAGTGGTGCAAGAATCGCAGAGCCTACAGCTCCTGCCGGCCCCGGCCCCAGAGGAGGAAAATAGCCACAGCCTGATCAGCAACTTCGAACCCGACGTGGAGACTGTGGTTGAGCAGGTCACCACCCGGCTGATCGAAGCCCAGATCTGGCAAGCAATTTTAGAGAGCCTGGCCAGCGAGCACGCCATGCGCATGCTGGCCACCAAGGCCGCCACCGACAACGCCAACGATCTGATAGATGATTACACCCTAGCATTAAATACCGCCCGTCAGGCCGACATCACCCAGCAGATTGCCGAGATCAGCGGCGGTGCGGAAGCATTAAACGGTTAAGGAGATACCATGACGACTGCAACTAAAGTAAAAACTAAGAACGGCAAGATCACCCAAGTTGTTGGTGTGGTGGTAGACATCGAATTTTTTACCGGTAACCTGCCGGCTATTTATAACGCTCTTACACTGCAGCTTGACGGCAAAGAAGTCACCTTGGAGGTTGCCCAGCACCTCAGCGAATCCAGCGTCCGGGCCATCGCCCTCAGCTCCACCGACGGTCTGGCTCGCGGCACCGAAGTTGTTGATACCGGCGCGGCCATAAGTGTGCCAATCGGCGACGCCACCCTCGGCCGGATGTTCAACGTCACCGGCCAACCGATCGACGGCAAAAAAGGCGAATTCAAGACCCGTTCGCCGATTCACCGCGCACCGCCACCACTGATCGACCAGTCCGGTACTGTTGAGATTCTGGAAACCGGCATTAAGGTCATCGACCTGATCGCGCCCATGACCAAGGGCGGCAAGGTCGGCCTGTTCGGCGGTGCCGGCGTCGGTAAAACCGTGCTGATTCAGGAGTTGATCAATAACATCGCTAAATTCCACTCCGGCTACTCGGTTTTTGCCGGTGTTGGTGAGCGTACCCGCGAGGGCAACGACCTGTATAACGAAATGGAAGAATCGGGCGTCCTCAAAAACACCTCGCTGGTCTTTGGCCAGATGAACGAACCGCCCGGCGCCCGCCTACGCGTGGCCTTGAGCGGTCTGACGATCGCCGAAGGCTTTCGCGACAAGGGTAACGACGTCTTGCTGTTTATCGACAACATCTTCCGCTACACCCAGGCCGGTGCCGAGGTTTCGGCTCTGCTGGGACGCTTGCCCTCGGCTGTGGGCTATCAGCCAACCCTGGCGCAGGAAATGGGTCAGTTGCAAGAGCGCATTACCTCGACCAAAGAGGGTTCTGTCACCTCTGTGCAGGCTGTTTACGTGCCAGCCGACGACCTGACAGACCCTGCCCCGGCCACTACGTTCGCCCACCTGGACTCGACCATCGTGCTGAACCGCGCCCTGACCGAGATCGGTATCTATCCGGCCGTCGACCCGCTGGACTCCAGTTCGACCATCCTCGACCCTGAGATTGTCGGCGAAGACCACTACAACGTGGCGCGCGAAGTCCAGCGCGTGTTACAGCGCTACAAAGACCTGCAGGACATCATCGCCATCCTGGGCATGGAAGAACTGTCCGAAGAAGACAAGCAATTGGTGGGCCGCGCCCGGCGCATCCAGCGTTTCCTCAGTCAGCCGTTCTTTGTGGCTGAGCAGTTTACCAACAACCCCGGCCAATATGTTAAATTGTCTGATACCATTGCCGGTTTCAAAGAAATCCTCGACGGCAAGCACGACGACAAGCCGGAAAGTGCCTTCTACCTGAAGGGCGGCATCAAAGACGTCAAAGCCGGAGGCAAATAACTGTGTTTCACTTTGAGCTGGTCGCCCTGAGCGGCAAGAAGTTCGACGAAGAAGTCTACGAAGTCGTTCTGCCCACGCTGGATGGTGAAATCGGCGTACTGTCGCATCACATGCCACTGGTTAGTGTGGCTACCACCGGCGCAATTATGGTACGCCGCAACCCTAAAGATTCTGATGCCAAGCGTGAATTCTTTGCCACCAACGGCGGTGTCATCGAGGTCGCCGACAACACCTTGCGCGTACTGGTAGACGAAGCCGATCACGCCGACGAGCTCAACGAAGCCGAAGTGCAAAAGGCCCTGGAACGGGCTCACAAGATGAAAGCCGAAGCCAAAGATCAAGTCAGCCTGGAACACGCCCAGGCATTGGTAGATCGCCAAGCTGTCCGCCTGCATGTCGCCGGTTTAAAACGCCGCCACCAGAAGCGCTAAAGCGCTTTACAAAGCGTATACTTCAGGTTACGATTATGTCATCAATTAAGTGGAGGTTCCAAAAATGTTTGGAAAACAGAAGATAGCTACCTTGGTGGCTGAGTTTCTAGGTACCGGAGCGCTGACGCTCCTGATTCTGAGCGTACAACGCTCAACCATTGGCATGCCATTTTTCGTGGCAACGGCCGCTGGTTTAACCGTAATCCTGATGTCTTTTGCTCTTGGGGGCAAATCGGGCGGTTACTTTAACCCGGCTCTGACGCTGGGTATGTGGACAGTGCGCCAGGTAGAAACGGTTACGGCCGTGCTCTACATCGCCGTACAGATGCTTGGTGCCTGGGGTGCTTACGCCCTCTACACCTACTTTGTAAATAACACCCAGCCCGAAGTTGGTGGCCACTACAGCGCCCACATTCTGGTTGCTGAGGCTGTTGGTGCCGGTATCTTTGGCTTTGGCTTTGCCGCCGCCGTTTACCAGGGCTTTAGCCGCGCCGTTACCTCATCGTTCGCCGGCCTGGCTTACATGCTGGGTATCATTGCCGCTTCATCGGCTTCGATCGGCCTGTTGAACCCGGCCGTCGCCCTTGGCGTTCGCGCCTGGGTTTGGAACACCTACGTCCTCGGACCGGTAATCGGTGCCTTGGTTGGTGTTAATCTTTACGCCTACCTGTTTGCCGACAAAGCTCCGGTGCTGTTTAAATCTGCCGCACCGGCTCGTGTTGTTGCCAAACCAGCAGCTAAAAAGAAAGCTAGCCGCACCAAGAAGAAATAACTCTTCTAAATTGCGTGTTAAACTGCCCGGTCAGCCGGGCAGTTTTTATATCTTGCCGGCCAGCAGATCGTTTTCAAATTTGGTAATGCCGGCCATGTCGGCCGTGTAGTGGGCGGTATCCGGGAAATCCAGGTTAATGATGCACGGCCAAATAGCCTCGATCAGGCGCTGGAGCCGCTCCAGCTCGTCTGCGCCAGGCTGGAAGCTCAGGCTTATCTGGCTGGGCTTGACGGCTTCCACGTACAGCATCTGAGCTGTAACAGGTGAAGCCTTGGCAAAGCGGCTACTGTGCCTGACCAGCAAACAGTAGAATAACAGCTGGGTGCGGTGACGCCAGGCTTTAATTGCTTTGGTTTGATCCTTGGTGTCAAAGCTGGTCAGTGCTTTACCGGTTTTGTAGTCGCTTATGAGCAGACTGTTGCCGTCTTTATCAATCCGATCCAGTGTGCCTCTGAGGCGGGCATTATCCAGCTTTATATCGGAGATACGCTGTTCGGTCAGGCCGTCTTTGGTAAGTGTTAAGCCGCCGGGTTCAAAAAGTCTCTGGAGTAGCTCGTGCCCCCGCTGATTGAAGCGCTTATAGTCCAGCGGCGCCAGTTGTTGTTCGGCCAGGGCGGCTTCAAAGCGATCCAGCACGGTGCCCGGTTCCAGCTTGCTGGTGTTGACCAGGCGCTGAGCGGTTTCCAGGGCGGCGTGCACGGCCGTGCCATAGCCGCCGACAGCTGACTGGGCGCGCGGCAGGTAAAGCAGACGGCGCTCCATAAAGCTGGCCGGGCCGGCTTCGGCGACGTTCAGGAAGTCGATAAAAGCGGTCGGGCTGAGCGCGAACTGCTCGAGCCGGTCATGCAGTAGGGCCTTTTCGTCACTGCTGGCCAGGCGCGGCCAGCGCAGGTCGGCCTCCAGGACTGCCTCAGGCTCGTCTGTAGGCTCGGTAACTACTGTGGTCGGCAAGGCAGACAACAGTGGTGTCGGCAAGAGCTCATTACCCTTTTCATCGGTGAAATAGCTGGTGGCAATCAAAGTATGCTTGGCGCGACTGGCGGCAACGTAGAGCAGCCGTATATAATCGTCATATTTTTCGCCGTAGGCCTGCAATTGCAAATTGGCCGGCGAACTGCGGCCGCCACTGCGCGGCCGCCACATGGTTTCTATACCGTCAACCACAAACACATTGTCAAACTCCAGTCCTTTGGCCTTATAAACCGTGAGTAGCTGTACGGCCCGCTCGCCGCTCATGAACCAGGATTCATCGGCGATAACGCGGTTAGTGCTCAGATTGAGCTGCACGAAGCGTACAAAGTCCGCCAGAGTAGCTTCGCTATGCGAAAACTCCTTGGTAAGGCCGCGCAATAGTTCGATCGCCGACAGGGTTTCCAGGTAGTCGCTGGCCAACGGCCGCAAACTGAGATAGTAATCCTGAAACGGGCTCTTGAAGTATTGACTGTCGCGCAGGCCGAGGATTTGCTCCATAACCAGCGTTACCGGCTGCTGGTTGCTGATTCTGGCCAGTTCAACCAACCAGTTGCCGATCTTATTAAGCTTATCGTCGTTATGCGTTAGCAGGCTCTCCAGCCAGTCCGGCTGGCTGTAATTGGCGGTAGCCAGCTTCCAGAGTGTGCGTGGGCTGATCTGCCACATGGGGTGTCGCACCAGTTCTGCCACGCCGACGTTAACGGCCGCCTTGTTGCCCTCAGCAATCGCCACAGCCAGGTAGGCAATCAGACAGACCTGTTTAACGGCCTCGTGCTCCAGTACATTGCTCTGTTGGTCGTAGCGCACCGGAATGCCGGCAGACAGCAGGATGCTGGCTAACTGCTTCAGGCTGTTGTGCTTGCGAGCCAGCACGGCCACGTCGCCACCACCGCTGTCCCAGAGCTCTTTGATCCGGTCGACAATGGCCGTGTATTGATGCTGGCGGGTAGGATAACTGAGATGCTCGATGTGCGTCTTGGCCTGGGGCGTATTCTTAGCGACCAGATTCTTAGTAATTGACGGCTCACGCTTAACCAGCCGATCTTCGGCTTGTTCGACGATTTGCTGTGCCGTATCAAGTATTGCCTGAGCGGAGCGATAGTTATCTTCCAGCACAATCAGCTTGGTGTCCGGATAGCTGCGCCGAAAGCTGAGCATATTGTTGAGTTCGGCGCCGTTGAAGGCAAAGATAGACTGGTCATCGTCGCCTACGGCCATCAGGTTGGGTCTGTTGTTAGCCGAGTAGTGGTCGGATACGGCGTGCGCCAGGCGCAGCTGAGCGGCATTGGTGTCCTGAAACTCGTCTATTAATACATAGAGGTAGCGTTCCTGGATGTCGGCCAGCATGTCCGGCTGGCGCTGTAGTTGTTCCAGTACCTCAATCAGCATGTCGGAATAGTCATAATATCCCCGTTGGTGTAGCTGGTCGCGGTATTGTTCGTAAACATCGGCCACGGCCAGCCACCAATTATTGCGCTTACGCTCGGCGAACATGCCTCTCTCGCCGTTAACCGGCTGAATCCAGCGTTGCTTCCATTTACCGGTTTGTTTAGTCTTGCCCGTCGGCGTATCTTGCTCTACGGCGTAGTCCAGGCTTTCTTGGATGACTGTGTCTAGTGGTAGCAACAGGCTGTCAGTCTCAAGCTTTTGGGTAGGCAGTTTGGCGATTGCGGCCTGTAGTTCCGGTAGTTTCTTGAC
>Ga0100388_10004015_pt1 | contig 12385 bp, 9 predicted proteins | sample CryGeymeta201512_FD_81536 | JGI IMG/M metagenome (GOLD analysis project Ga0100388, IMG submission 81536) | Groundwater microbial communities from Crystal Geyser aquifers in Utah, USA - Crystal Geyser metaG 2015-12 | ecosystem: Environmental > Aquatic > Deep subsurface > Groundwater | place: USA... | reverse complement strand
TATTGAGGAAAGAGGAGAGCGACGTTGTGGGTAATAGACAGACTGTGAGACCCGAGCCGGCTCGGGCCGGGGGGGGGGGGCAGGCGTGGTGGTCGAGCAAGTTAGTCTGCACACGGAGGCTGGGCGGCGGCCTTCGTGGGAGCGCGAGCTGCTGGGAAGAGCGGGCATCGCAGACCACGAGGAGCTGCAGCGCCGCGTTGCCACGCTGACAGAGGCCGAGCGCGAGGTGCTGCAAGCGTGGTGGAGGTTGCGGTCAACGAAGGCGGTGACCGCTCTCCGCAGGTGCGCCCCAGGCACAATCGACAGGCACTTGGCTAACGTGCGCCGCAAGCTGAGCTGCGGCTCCACAGTGGAGGCAGGTCTCCTGCTGCTCCTCGCCGACGGGGCCGACTGTCCCTACATGTCGGCCCGGGCTGGCGCCAACGACCGGGGAGCGTCCCGTCCGGGCTGAGCGGCCGGCGGCGTATGCCGACACCGGTCCTCGGAACCCAGCACAGCCCGAGCCCGCCCGGCCGGAGCGTTCCGGGGTCGAGCGGAAGAGCTACATGTTTTATGTATTGCTTTGTCGCGCTTCGCTCACTATACTCCTGCCTCTACTGGGACGGATAGGTCACAGAGAATGACACGCCCACTACATTGCGTGCCACTGCAGCGTTGAGTCGTTGGAACACAGAGTCTTCGCCGCAGTGGCGCCGTCGTCAACCCCCTGCCCGACCTGGAGGGAGCCCTTGCCAATGCCCCCACCAAGTAGCACAGGTCTCCGACCTGTAGCCCTTCCCGCCGCAAAGCACACAACGACACGCAAAGGTCATGCCCGACCTCCTCTCTGCGTCGCCGCGCCTCTGCCCCTCTGCGTTGTGGCCCTTCTCTGCCTCGCCGCCCCCACCTGGTCCCAACCTTCTGGCCCACCACGCCCACCTGGCGGCGTCTACAACCCGTACCAGCCGCTGCTCTGCCAAGGTCCCCTGCCCGACGCCGTGCAACAAGCCCTGCAAGGCATCCTGCTCTTCCCCGGCCAGGAAGCCGCCGCCATCCCCGGCGCCGTCCACCTGAAGCCGCCGGTCGCCCTGTCACCCCTTCTCCCCGTCACCCCCGCCGGTGTTGCCCCGTCGCCCGTTCTCCCCGCCACCCCTGCCGCCGTTGACCAGCGCTCGGTCCTGTACCTGACGCGCCTGCAAGCCGGCGACCACGCGCCGGAGGTGAGAGAGTGGCTCAGAGGACTGCCGATGGCCCAAGTCATCTCGCTCCTGGAGAAGACGCCGTGGCGGAAGGACGACCACGCCGTCTGCGACGCGCTCGTTCAGACGCTGCTGACGACGCACCATCTGAACCCCGCGAAGGCGGACGATCTGTCGCCGCTGTGCGCGCTGCGGGTGGCGCAGTCTTTGGGCGCCCAAGGGGACAGACGCTGCGAGCCGGTCTTCGAGCGTCTGCTGGACCAACAACGGGACAACGAAGCCCTCGCCGTGCCCGCGGTCCTGGCCTTTGCGGAGTACTACCGGTTCGTCGGCGACTACGCCAAGTCGGCGGAGACGTTCCTGCGCGCTGAGGACTACACGGACGAGAAGCCCACAGTGGCGAACTGCACTGTAGAGGCGGCAAGGGCGTACATGCAAGCCGGGAACGACGCGGAGGCGGAACGGCTGTATGCTGAGGTCCCCAAGTACGGCTATGGGTGGGCGACAGGAGCAGCCGTGCTGGACTGGGCGGGTCTGCTGACCCGGAAGGGACAGCACGAAGAGGCGCGCGAAGTGCTGCGGCGTCCAGTGACGGGACGCTACTCGGACCAGATACGGGTCGCCCTACTGCAGTACTTGGGGTACTCATTTTACCTCGCGGGCGACTTCGGCGCGGCACAGGCCTACTCGCGCCAGGCAATCGCGCAGTATGTGTCCCTCTCCGATCCACTCAAAGGCGAGGGTCTGGACACCGCGAGGAACGCTGCCGAGGCATGCCTTAGATGGGTCTCCCTATGGCAGCGAAGCCCGCTCAGGGTTGTGCCAGACTGTCTGCACTTGGCTGCCGAGGTCGGCGACGACATGTCGAGCGGTGTGTTCGTTGTCGAAACCCACCGGTCACTCCCCCTCCGCTTCGAGTCCGACTGCCCCGGGGTACGCGCAGAGGTTGAGGGTGTGGTCAACCACCCGTTCTGCACACGGCATCACGTTCGCGTCAACGCGCACATCCAGCCAGGACGGGCAACGGCCACGGTAGTGATCACGACGCCGGAGCACGCCCCGGGCCGCGCAACGCTACGGGTGAGTATGGAGGGCGAGCGCCGGATCAGGTGGAACCCCGGTCGTGTCTTCTTCGGCTTCATTCGCCCCGGGGAACGGGCCGAGGTTGTGGTGCGTGCGACAGGTCCAGCCGGTCTCCAACTCACCCGGATCACTTGCGAGGCGCCATGGCTGGAAGCATCCGCAAGCGTCTCGGAGTCCACCGACACCAGAGCAGAATGGGTGATCCGCGTTTGCGCCCGCAAAGATTCACTCCCGGCTGGAGCATGCGCGAACGGGGTTGTCCGGGTTCGCACCGACCTGCCCGGCGAGGAGGTGATGGTGTTGCCATGCTACGCGCACGTCCTGCGCGAACGCCCTGACTGAATGAGTGAGCGTGCTTGCGTCGGCCAGCGCAGCATGGATGAGTATCTGCGCAGACCGACGTTGTCAGTACCCGACTGCGAGGTGCCAGAATGAAAGTTCATGTGATGCTGATCGTCGCTACGTTCGTCTTTGCCTTCTTGGGGGGCGCACCCAAATCCGGGAGTTGCATGCAGAGGCTAACCGATGAGGAGTTGGCGCGGGTCGTTGGTGGAACTGGGGTGGCCGGTCCCTGCCGGGATGTTAACACCAATGCCAACCGACCAGTCTCGTGCGAGAGCCACCCATGTACGGCCGGCTGTCCCGACAAGACTGCCGGCAACGACTGCGAGGTGAACTGCGCGGTCTATGACTGCTTCGCGCGCACGCGCGTAGCCTACAACACGTGCGCAGACCCAGGGAATGCCGGCAGTTGCACCCAGGTGCGCAAGGAGTGCGCGCGGTGGTGGGGCTTCAACCCCCTCGCTAACTGCAACATCGGGCAGTGTGACTTCACTGACCCCACTGTGGACCACGAGATCGTCTGCAGCGAATACGATACCAACGGCTGCAACCCCTGAGGCACTTGGCGGTCTGCGCCCCGTCTACACGTGGAAGGGCGGGCGGAGTCCGTAGGGCCCGCTGAGGCAGGCCGCTGGCGCTATGGGCGATTCGTTTTCCTGCTTGGCCCCTGCCAGTGTCGGCCTGCTGGCGGGCAGGCAAGCTGCATTGCGTTGGCTATTGCTCGGCCGGAACCCTCTGAACGGGAGGGGCCGGCCGCAGCGCAGTGTTGGGAGGGAGAGCATGGTGAGAACTTGGCGCGGAGTGATCGTGCTGCTGGCTCTGGTTACCTCATCCGTCTGCCTCCGGGGCGGGCCACAGGAAGGCGGCGACAAAGACATAGTGAAGACGCTCCTGATGGGCATTGAGCACAGGAGCGATCATGTTGATTCTGGACGGGGGTGCAGGATGCGTGAGGTGCACGCAGTGGGCAAGGACGGCGAGCTGTCGCACCGACTGGAGCTGCGCCGCTGGGCTTTCAGGGGCTCGCTCTATCGTGACGACACCTGGCCCATCACCCCCTGGAAAGGAGGCGGTCGGGAGATCACCTACCGCGTAACCGGTTTCGATGGTGAGCAATACTACGAGTTCGAGCAGTACGGGCAGTCGAATGCACGGCAGGCTACGATCAGTCTCAGCCCCGAGGGCCTGGCCGTTGGGGGCATCGGGCGCAACTACGTGACAGGCGCGCACTGGCTGAAGCAGTTGTCCTTGGGCGAGCTGCGACTGGTGGGCCGCGAGCGCCTTCGCGGGCACGAGTGCTACCGGGTCGTGCAGACCTTTCCGGGCGACGGACCCGACCAGGCCGCCACGGTCGACTGGTGGATTGCGCCGGAGATCGACTTCACCGTCGTCAAGTGGGTTCTCCGCAAGCCTTTCGCAAGTGGAGAGCGACGAGGCATCGCAAGCCACGCCATCGAGGCGCTCCGCGTGGATCAGGTTGGCGGCCTGTGGCTGGACACGCTGGTCCGCCAGGACAGGCTGCTCATCGACGAGAACGGTGGGCAGCAGAGGATCAAGCTGCTGTTGGACGAGACGCGCGACGTGGAGTTGGGCATCGAGCCTGCCAGTTCTTGGTTCCTATATGACTTTCCCTTGGGAACGCGTGTCTCTAACGAGATCAAGGGCGGCGAGGATGCGGTCGGCGGCTCCACTCAGCGTGCGGAGGCACGTCTCAAGATCGAGTCAATGGAGGAGACTGAGAGGGCGGTCAGCGCTACGACTGCCACTGCGGTCCCGGGCCCTGACTGACGGCCTGGACCTGCCCACACTGGCCCCATCCGCGGAACGGCAGGGGGAACCCACCGGTTCTCTCGCGTGCGACCAAGAGGTGACTACACAGATGATCCATGACCGACCGTCGGAGTGGGGTTCGCCAGCACTCCCGCTGCGATTCCCAGGCACCCAGATCGAGAACCCACGGGGCGGCTTTCGCAGACTACCAGTCGCCGTTCATCCAGAGACGCACGCCGGTCTGCGTAGCGCCCTTGTCACGTGCCGCAGGTGGACTTTGGTCGTGCTCTGCATTGCTGCGGCGGGGGCAGCCGCGGGCACAGCATCCCAGTCCGCAGCACCTCGGCATGGGGGGACGGAGGGGACGCGCCCCCAAAACTGCGGTCTCTCCTCCTTGCGTGCGCTGCACGCAATATCGGGTGGGACCGCCCTATCGGCCGACTGGACGCGCGTGGGCCGCGCCTTCAGCCGCACTGTCCTCACCCTCACGGACCTCCGGGAAGCCGGTCTATTGGTCGGTCTATCTCTGGAAGGGTGGCGACTTACTACAGAGGAGTTGGTGGGCCTCCACACGCCCGCCATCGTCCACTTCCAAAACGCGCATTACTCTGTTCTCGTCGACGGTGACCAGGACTGGGTCCGGTGGCTGGACGGTGGGGTCGAAATGCGCGTGAGTTCCGCCACGGAGTTCTCCGAACTGTTCTCCGGCTACTGCCTATTGCCTGACACGGCAACCACCTCCGCCGGACACCCCTCGCTATGGTTCTCCAACGTGCATGGACAGGCCGGCGCGGTTAGGGGAAGCACGGTGTGCCAGACGTTTGGCTGTGAGAACCGAGGCGCGAAGACCATTCACATTCGGGCTGAGCCATGCTCTTCCGGGTTGAGGGTAGCGGTTGTGCCCGGCCCAACCCTCCGTGCTGGCGGCAAGGCCGCTGTCCGACTTGAAGGTGAGGTGCGTGGTGCTTCGGGCATTCATGTCGCCAAGGTCATGACTGACGATCCGGCCACGCCGGTCCGCTACCTCACCATTGCTTACCAGCGGAGCGTGGCGGTCTCCGCGTTGCCGAGAAAGCTGTCCGGCACTTGTCAACGTGGCGCCTCGAGGCAATGGACGATTTGGGTGCGTGGATCACACGACCTGCACCTGCCCCATGTCGCCAGCGGCAACCCGGCACTGTCCGTCTCGGTGCGCACACCATCGCAGGACGAGGCACCACCGGAGGTCCGCTACGCCATCGATGTGGCGACGCTACCTGTGCCTCCCGGACTTCACCGAGGCGACCTCCTGGTCAAGACCAGCGACCCGGCGACGCCGCTCTTGCGTATCCCTTCCGACACTGCCGTCCGTGGATTTGTGAGGGCCGTGCCTCGGCAAGCCTTCTTCGGATTCGTGAGACCCGGTGAGTTGGCGCGGCTCAGGATCGTGGTGGCGGCGCCGGGCATCGCGGACTTCACTGTCACCGGGGTTCGGGCGGAAGGGACTGGGATCCGCGTGGCGGAACCGGAGCATCGGCCAGACGGCAGCTTTGTCTGCGTTGTGGAACTGCTCCCGAACCTGACACCGGGTACGCCTGTCGATGGGGCGATTACGGTAGCCACAAACGTCGATGGCGAGGAGGCGGTCGTCGTGCCCGTGGCTGGGTACGTTGCGGACTGAGTGCGTATGGCAGGAGAACCCGGCAGATCGGCAGCATGGATAAGGACCCGCCATACCAAGGCGGCGGCTTGGGTTGTGGCAGCAATATGTGCAGCACCCACGGGGCCGATGCCGAAGCCGGATGTCCCAGAAAGCCGCGCGCTGTACACCCTCGACACCGCCACCTTCCTCTCCGGCTGCGGGTGAGGGATGGGCGGCCAGGCAGGTGGTCTGGCGAGGCGGGCGGCGCTCATTGAGGAGCTGCGGCAAGGGCGAGAGGGGGCCATCCTGTTGGACTTGGGCAACCTGGCCGATGTGGGCGCGAAGCACGAGCCAGTGCTGGACGCGGCGGCGCTGCTGAAGTACGACGGAGTGTCGCTCAGCGAGGCCGACGTACTGCTTACGCCAGCGGTATCGGAGAGGGCACGCGCCAAGGGTGTGCCCGTCGTCCCGCAGCTCGCGCTCGCGCCGACCAAGCCGACGAGGGAGCTTGTCGTCGTGCGCGGCGGGAGCCGCATTGCGCTCGCCGCACTGCCCCGCGCGGTCGCGGACGAGCCAGCAGCGAAGCTGGCCGGTGCGCTCCGCTCTCTGCGGCGGCAGGCGGAGGTGGTGGTTCTCCTCAGCTACGCCGGCCTCGAAGCCGACAAGCGGTTGGCGCGTGCCCCGGAGACCGGCGGGCTGATCGACGTGATCCTGGAAGCTGACGAGATCCGCTTCGAGTCGCAGCCGCTCACGGTGGGCACGACCGGCATCTTCACGGCGGCGCGCGGAGGTAAGTGCGTCGGAGAGATGTCCGTGGAGTTCGCCAACGGGAAGCCCACGTTCCGGCAAGCAGTGCACCAAGTGGAGCCATCGCTCACGTCTCACCCGGGAGTCTACGAACGCATGTCGGCATTCCTCGCTGCGCAGCCGGAGCACAAGTCGGTCGCCGGCGAGCCGCTGCCGCTCGGCCTGTGGGGGTACGCGCCCGCGAGCTTCTGCGCGGAGTGCCACCTGTCGCAGACGGCCGCATGGCGGAAGCAGGCTCACACACGTAGTATGCAGACGCTCCAGCGCGAAGGCCGGCTGCTGCCCGAATGCCTGGCCTGCCACTCCGAGTACTTCCGCATGACCAACCAGTTCGCCCTGCTTCCCACCGGCGAGGACGGCGTTCAGTGCGCCACCTGCCATGGCGACGGGCTGCTACACTCGGTGTCGAGCCGGAAGCAGCAAGTCTTCCGCAAGGTACCCGAAGACCTCTGCCGCACCTGCCACAACCAGGAGCGAGACCCTGACTTCGACTACGCGAAGGCGCGGGAGCGGATAAGGCACTGGTAGACGGCTGAGTGCAGCGGCCTCTCGGCGAGACCCGCTGACACTGGTGGCACAGGTTTCCGAACCTGTGACCCTTCTGCATCGGCACGACTGACAGGTTAGCAAACCTGTCCCACGTGATCTGAGGAGGACAAAGGTGAGACGAGCAACCTCGCACGTACGGCAGAGACGCCGGCACTCGATCGCCGGCAAGCCAGCGACCGTTGGATGGGTGGCAGCGGCAGTCGCAGCCGCCGTGCTGGTCGAACCGGGGCTCGCCGAGCCCGTCACCGCGCAACTCCGTCAAGTCTACGCCGCCGCCCGGAAGCAGGCAGACCAACAGGTGAAGGCCGGGCAGTTTGAGCAAGCGGTGGCCACGGCGGAGGGGTTCCTGAAGCAGTACCCCGACAGTGGGATGAGCGCGCGGGGGATGGCGGTGCTGGTGGAGGGGGTGCTGGCGCGCAACCTGACCGACCCGGCGAAGCGGCATGCGGTGTACCAGCGGGCGTACAGCGAGTTCGAGGCGGCGACGGACTACTACTGCCTGGGGGCGGTCGGGCTGATCCGGGAGTACGTCTGGGGGCAGGGCGGGGTGGCGCGCGACGCGAAGAAGGCAGCGGACCTGGCGCAGGAGGTCCTCGACAAGTTGGGCGACCGGCTGCCACGCGACTACTATCTGGGCTACAACCTGTACATGCAGCGCCTCATTGCGCTGCGGTACGCCGAGGGCGGCGAGGCGGCGCTGGCGTTCGCGAAGGAAGCCGCGCTGGCGTGCCCGTCGATGCTGAGCAACAAGGACTTCCTGCGGGCAATCTGCGATGCGGCGAAGACGGCGAAGGACGCGAAGCTGACGGTCAGCGCGGCCAAGCTGTTCTACGTCCTGTGCGACTTCAAGGAAGACGACCTCGCCAAAGCCACCGAGTCGGTGGCGGCGGCGCTGACTGCCAGCCAGGGGCCGGGGGCGGCGCTGCAGTTCGCCAAGTCGCAAGAGGACCCCGACACGGCCTCACCACTCAAAGACGTGCCGCTGCTGGAGTTGAGCGACCCCGAGAAGCTGCTGGCCGCCGCCGGCGAGGGCAACCGCAACGCACGGGTCAACGTGTTCCTGGCGACCGGTCAGACAGCGGAGGCGCTGGCCGAAGCGACCGAGCAGATGCGCCAGTCGGCCGGCGCCGCCCCGCAGTACCTGGCCGACGCCTTGCGCAACCTGGCCCGCTGCTTCAAGGCCCACGACCTGAACCTGCTCCGGGCGAACCGATTCCTGGAGTACCACCGGACGGGCGAGGGTGAGAACCCGCTGCCAGTGCTGGAGGCGGAGTTGGCCCAGCCCCCGGCCCGGTGAGTTGTGTCTCTCTCGTGGCGCGGGCTTGCGGCTTGCAGAGCTGTCGTCACCGCCGGGCCTTGCTGGGGGGGGCGCGCCAAGCACCTTTCGACTGTTCTGCCGGCACGGGCCATTTGTGGCGGGTGCTGAAACGTGTTACGATTACAGGTGCTTTTCATCATTAGGTGAGCACCCCGCTCCAGTGTGAACGCGGCGCAGGGCTGCAGTTGCGGGGCTCGCGCGACAGGATACCGTTCGATCGTCGATTCCCAGCAGGTCTCCGCCAGAGATAGACACGATTTTGGGTGCCGGGATATCAGCCGCAGCACACAACAGGCTGTCGGCGGGCACTGCAAGGCGCTCCGCGATAAGCCCGGCCAGCGGTCGGGATCTCCAACCGAGAGGGACTTTGGATTTGGGGCAGAGCATTGTGGCGGCGTGGGCACAGGGGGCCGGGGGAACCGGGCGGCCGGGCGACGGAGTGGTACTGCAGCGCGAGGGCTCTTTGGAGCTGTACAGTGACGAATGAAAACTGAAATCGTTGTGAATGTCACTTCCCGCGAGACCCGGGTGGCAATCTTGGAAGACGGCCAACTCGCGGAGTTGAAGATCGAGCGGCGCTCGGAGATCACCGGGAATGTGTACATGGGAAAGGTCGAGCGGGTCGTCCCCGGGCTTGACGCCGCGTTTGTCGACATCGGAGTGGACCGCAACGCGTTCCTGTATGTAGCCGATGCGGTAGACGAGGAACTCGCAGAGAAGGTGTGGCAGAACAACCGGAACGGCAAGCCGGAGCCGCCGGCCCCCCAACCTCGGGGCAGAAGAAGGGGTCGCCGGGGTCAACCGGCCGCCAAAGCCGAGCCGGAGGTGCCCACGCTTCCCCCAATCGGCAAAGTGCTGAAAGGCGGGCAGCAAGTATTGGTGCAGGTCTCCAAAGGGCCCATCGGCACCAAGGGCGCCCGGGTGACTACCCACCTCTCGCTTCCCGGCAAGTACAGCGTCCTGATGCCCCAGGGGAGCACCAAGCTCGGCATCTCCAAGAAGATCGAGAGCGAGAAAGAGCGCCTGCGCCTGCGCAAGATCGTGGAGAAGCTGAAGCCCAAAGAGATGGGGTTGATCATCCGCACGCAGGCAGAAGGCATGACCCAGCGCGACCTCACGCGCGATATTCGCTACCTCGAGCGCACCTGGCACAAGCTCCGGCGGACCGCCGAGAAGGTGACACCGCCGGCCCTGGTGCACGAGGAGCCCGGACTATCCCACGAGATTCTGCGGGATGTGTTCTCCGAGGACGTGGAGTCGTTCATCATCGACGACAAGCGCACGTACGACCAAGTCGTCGAGTTCCTGGCGATCATGGCCCCGAAGCTGCGCAAGCGCGTGCAGCTCTTCGAGGGTGACGAGGCGATCTTCGAGAAGTACGGAATTGAGGGCCAGTACCAGAACGCCCTCAAGCGCGAAGTGCCGCTGAAGAGCGGCGGCGCCATCGTCATCGACCCCACGGAAGCGCTGACGGCAATCGACGTGAACTCGGGCAAGTCCACCGCCGGCGGCTCGCTGGACGACATGGTGCTCCAGACCAATCTGCAAGCCGCCGACCAGATCTGCCGCCAGCTTCGGCTCAGGGACATCGGCGGCATCATCGTCATCGACTTCATCGACATGGAGGTTGCCTCCCACAAGCGCCAGGTCACGGAAGCCCTGAAGAACAACCTCAAGCAGGACCGGATGAAGACCCGGGTCGTCCACCTCACCCCGCTGGGGCTGATCGAGATGACCAGGAAGCGAACCGGGGAGAATCTCCAGAGCAAAGTGTACGTGGACTGCCCCACCTGCGACGGGCGGGGGCGGGTGCTGGGACCGGACAGCGTTTGCATCAACGTCGAAGCCGAGCTACAGCGGCTGGCCAAGACGAGCAAGTTCAAGGCGCTCCGGGTCATCGCCCATCCCTCAGTGGCGCTCACGCTACTCGGGCACGAGGGGCAGATGGGCGAGCAGTTGGAGGAGGAGCTGGGCAAGCAGTTGTTCGTCCACTGCGCCAACCGGGTCCACCCGGAGACCTACCGCATCGAGGAGGGGGCCGTCAAGCAGTTCAGCCGCGACTACGACTTCCTGCAGCCCAAGAAGCGGATGATCGTTCGCCCCCACCAGTTGCTGCACACGGCCATCGGCGGCTGGGCAGCCGTCGTGAGTGGCTCGCCCATCTACCTTCCTGAGGACATCGACGAAAAGGCGAAGCACGGTCTCGAAGTGCGGCTGACGCGGCGCCGCCGCTCCTCCGCCACGGCCGTCGTCGAGGGGCCCGCGCCAGCACCCAAGGAAACAGACGACGACGATCTCGGGGGCGCGCGCGGCGACCTGTAGAGGCTCGGAGCGGCGGGTGTCGGCCAGCTACCTGCTGACCGTCTCGATCCGGAGATCGAACGTGAGGGAGTTTTCCCCCTCCGGACGCGAGAGCTGGGCCGAGAGTAGCCCGACGGCGAAGGCGGGCTCGAACTGCTCGTCTGCAAGCCGCCCGAGCCCGGGGTGGACCGGCGCGTGGAACCTGACCTTGCAATCGCGTGGGCGGGAAATCGTCACGCGCACGCCGCGACGAGGCCGCTCGAGGACGAGCGACTGCTCGATGTTGCGAGTCAGCCATTCCGGTCGCGCCAAGGGCACCGGCTGCGGAGTGCCACCGTCAGAGCCGATCCGAGTGTCGTGGATAAGCAGCAGCGGCAGTTGGCAGAACGCCGACTTGACGCCCTGCAAGTGTGTGCGGAACTCGATCCGGCAACTGCCCGCGTCGAGGGGCCGAACCTCAAGCACGACCTCCCCGTGCCCAAAGACGAGCAGTAACTGCAGGCTGGTGTCGGAGACCTCCACGGCGGCGTGCCGCGGCAGGCGGTAGGCGGTCGCTATCTGGGTGGGGTCCTGGGGCTCGAGTCGAGCGTAGCTGCGGACCTCGCCGAATGAGCAGCCACATCGTGGTAGTCCGTGGAGAGCATAACATTGGCCAGCGGCAGCACGGAGGTGCGTCCCTGGCTGCCGCCGCCGACAAGGGCGCCCCAGCACTCATGCCACAGAGAGAGTCGAGACTGGCGTTCGAGCGCTGCCCAGTGCGGGAGGAGTAGCGCCGCGTCACCGGTCTCCCCGCAGGCGGCTGCAAACCACGGCCCGTTGCGGACCGTTGCAGAAGCCCCGAGCGTGGTCGCGGCTGCGGGTGCCAGGGCCGCGGGCTCGGCCGTCTCAGCGAAGTAGCGGTACGCGTCAACCAGGAAACAAGGCTCGATGAAAGCCTCCCAGGTAGAGGCGAAGGCGAAGCGCGGGTCCGGGGCGCGGAGGTCGTCCAGCAGGGCGCACGTCGAGGTGATCAGCCGGCGGCCTTCCCGCGAGCGAGACAAACCCGGGACGCCGCTGAGCACCGCTTCCGGAGCGAACGCGGACCGGCCGTCGAGGCAGTCCAACGGCGGTCCATCCGGGTACGCCGCGGCAACGGCGAAGCCAGCGGCCCGCTCGAGCGCGAGGTCCAGGCCCGCGTCCGGGCAATGGGTGGCGAACAGACCGAGCGCTCCCAGGTGCAGAAGGTGGTAGGTGGGTGAGGGGCCGTGGCCCGAAACCGGTTCTTCCCAGTAGCCCTCCGGATGCTGCGTCCTGTTGAGCTGCCTCATCTGGAACTTGCCGGCCTCGCTCCACTCCGGCCGAGCCAGCACCTGCCCCACCCGGTAGAGCGCCAGACACTTCCACGCTTCGTTGCTGGGTGAGGTGAAGGAGAAAGGC
>Ga0100388_10004012_pt1 | contig 12390 bp, 15 predicted proteins | sample CryGeymeta201512_FD_81536 | JGI IMG/M metagenome (GOLD analysis project Ga0100388, IMG submission 81536) | Groundwater microbial communities from Crystal Geyser aquifers in Utah, USA - Crystal Geyser metaG 2015-12 | ecosystem: Environmental > Aquatic > Deep subsurface > Groundwater | place... | reverse complement strand
CTGCCCGGTTTTTCTGTCTTGAATATAAGCATAGCCAACGCGGCGCAACAGCTGCTCCGGCGCGGCGCTTAATTTATTTTTGTTTAATATTAACTTCATAAATTACTTGATTTACTCGCGAACAATTTACTAAATTCTCTTTTAGCGCGTTTTTTCCAGTGGCCAACTTTGTAGGCATGAGCCGCCAGTATGGGTAAAGCTAAAGTGGCCTCGGCAAAAACCATTTGTTCATAAACAGGAGAAACTTTACCCCAGGAAGAAGCCTCTTTGTAATTTTTCGTTACCTTGTAATTTTTTAGCTACTTTAAAATTTTCTTTTGCAATAATTTTTGCAATTGACTCGTGCCAATTTCCAAGTGCAGTTTCGCAACCATGAATAAACCCTTTTGCCAAATACCCCTTCTTGGTGAAAAGAGCATACTGAAAAGGTTTTGCGGAATCTTCATCGCTTAAATCATATTCTTCTATTTTTCTTAAAATTTTTTCTTTAAGAAATTTATAAACATCAATTTTTAAATTGTTTGATAATGCCATATTATTTATCCTTTAAATGGAAAATTATTTCCGAGTAGGGCGACTTATCCCTTTCGGTTCTGTTTAATACCGGTCGTTTAAATTGATTTATGATTTTCATGCCGGCTTGCTCGGCAATTGCCGGATAAAGATTGTATTTATCGTTGGCTACTAAGAATACATCAAGATCATCTGCTAAAAATTTTCTGCAATTCAATAAAACTTTTGCGATTCCCTCAATATAAGAGGCGCGCGCTTCCGCCCCCTGTCCCTTGTAGAGAGGACCTATTTCAAGCTCATCTCTACGCTCAAAGCCGAAAAGATCATAAGCGTAAGCGTGCTGTTCGTGGTAATCAATTTGTCCTACATATGGCGGCGAGGTAAAAATGCCTTTGATTTTTTGTTTTCTTAATATATCGGAAAAGTTTTTGTTTCGTTTCTCTATCTCTTTGAAAATATCAACTGTGCGGGAATCCGCTGGAATGACCGCGTAATATGAGTTTGTTTTTAATTTCGCAAAAGTTTTAAGCCGATAAAGCGTATCCGTCGCGTAGCGATCAAACCATGTCTTTATTGAGAAAAGGGGTTTGCAAATTTTTTTGTGCTTCCAGCAATAGTTAAGTAGTGACTTGCGGCTCTTTAAGAGTGGCTAAATCCGAATGCGTTGTTGCACGGCAAGACCTGATTGTACGGCTCAAAATCACCGCCAAAATCTTTTTATTCTTTACGTCTTTAATTTTCTTGATTTGCTCAAACGCAAAATCAATTTCCTTTCTAATATTTTTGATGTACCACTTAGCTAAAAAGTTTTTAGTGGGAAAGTGATTAAGCTCAATTCCGTATTTTTTAACAAGCTCGTTGTAATTTTTTAAAAATTCTTTCTCTTTTTCAGCTGCATATTTATCCTCATTTATCTGTTTTCTTTGTACTTTGTATTTGAACTCTGGGCTAGGAAAATACTTGTTATTGAAATCAGCTATACGAGCTAATAGCTCATTTTCAAAAGCAGTAATGTTGCCGTCTGTCTTATATCCGGCAATTACCTGCCTTATCTTTTTTACTTCGTTTTCAAGAGAATCAAAGTCGTAATCAAGCAATTTTGTTTCTGTAATCATGCAATTGAAATGAGATATATCAATGCCAATAGTGTGCATACCCATTTCATGCGCTTGCACAAGTGTCGTGCCCGAGCCGGAAAACGGATCAAGGATAATATCGCCTGTTTTGAAATACGCACTTGTTTTGAAATCGTCTGTGTGGTTATCAATAAAATACTGAACAATCTGGGGGATAAATTTACCTTTGTATGGGTGCAAACGATGAACATGCTTTGTTGTGTCTTTTTCTCGCAAATGGTCAAAAGACAAAGCCCAGTTTAAATCATTGCCAAGCCGCTTTTTCCAGCTAATTTCCCGCCAGCCACGATAAGATTCGTAATACTTTTTTAAATCATCTACATCTACAAACACTGAATTGTCACCGTTATGCTTTCTCACTTTTCCATACTGCACTAAATACGAGATATTTGATTCGCTAATATCCCTTTTTAGAAAATCGCTTGCCCAATGACTCGCTTCTTTGATTGTGAGTAAAGTTTTTGTTTGTTGCATATTACTTAATCAAGTCCTCAATATTAACGCCCAACGCTTTGGCAATTTTTGCCATAGTTTGAACACTTGGCTTATTAACCGCACCGCTTTCGACTTTCATAAGCGTTGTATATTTAATATCCGCCTTCTTGGCTAAATCGTCTTGCGTCAAGCCAAGTTTAGCGCGTAATTTCTTGATATTTTTGCTGATTATTTTTCCACTTATCATATAAATAAAGTTTTGGTAGTATAGTAGTATATGAGAATTTTATCTCTATTGTAATACTACCAAATAAAATGAATTTAATCAATAAAAATTCAGAGAAGCCCGCTTCTGGCGTTTTGCTTCGCAAAACAAAGACAAAAAATTCATCCCGCCCTTTTTAAAAAAGAGCGGGACGGCTGGTGAGCCCTCACAGAGGGCGAGCCAAACCTTTCTTTTTCCAACTGGCGGTGGGACAGGGATTCGAACCCTGGAGACCCATTAAGGCCTATCTGCTCTCCAAGCAGACGCACTCGACCGCTATGCGATCCCACCAGAAAATTTCTGATTTTGGATTTCTGATTTTAGATTTTCTTTAATTCCTAATTCATTTTTCATTATTCATTTTAATAACTCGCTAATAATGCTTTTCACGCCTTTTTCGCTCCGGCCGTCTCTGGCAATAAAATCGTCAAAAGGATAAGCGCCGGGATAAATCTGGTTGTTAGCAAAGATTGTTGGCGTGCCGGTCACGCCAGCATTGGTGCCTTCCAGCATCTGCTCTAATATTTTATCTTTATATTTTTCCGTATCTAGGCATTGGCTAAACTTAACTTGGTCTAAACCTAAATCTTTGGCATCGGCTTTAAATTGCTCCGGGCTCATGCGGCCAAACTTATTTTCCGCAAATAATTTACTGTACATTTCCCAAAATTGCCCTTGCTCGGCGGCGCATTCAGACGCCGCGGCGGCAGCCATGGCGTTAGGATGCATTGCTAAAGGATAATGGCGATAGGCAATTGCCACTTTATCCCCAAATTCGGCTTTGACTTTCTCTAGAGTGTCGTAAAATTCGGCGCAGAAAGGGCATTCAAAATCATCATAAATAATTAATTGCACAACGGCGTTTTTATCTCCCCAGAGATGGTCTGTTTCGTCAATCGGCCTGACTGGCTTAACCTGATACTGCTCGTCAGCATTAATTTGATTATTAGTATTATTTTGCTGGTTTGCCTGATTGGTTTGTCTTTTATTTATTAAAGTCATGCTTAAGCCAATAACTATTATTAAACAAATAATAACCAAACCAACAACAAACATTTTTTTATTATTTTTTTCTTGTTCCATAAATTATTCTTAATTCTTAATTCTTACTTCTTACTTCTTACTTCTTACTTCTCTCTGTGTGCCAACTAGTTGCTTGCTGGAAGTTATAGCCCAGGCGGAATAAAATCGCCTCGTCAAACCGTTTGCCGATTAATTGCAGTCCGACCGGCAGATTATTAGCAAAGCCGGCGGGCAGAGAAATCGCTGGCAACCCAGCCAATGAGGCATTAGTGACAAAAATATCTTCCAAATACATCTTCAACGGGTCGTCTAATTTCTCGCCTATTTTAAAAGCTGGGTGCGGCGCGGTTGGTGTTAAGAGACAGTCAACTGTCTCTAACGCCTTATCTAGCTCCTGCCTGATTTTGGTTCTGACTTTTTGCGCCTGCAAATAATAAGCGTCATAATAGCCGGCTGACAAAGCATAAGTGCCTAACATAATTCTTCTTTTGGCTTCCGGCCCAAACCCTTGCCCCCGGCTTTCTTTATATATACTCATCAAATCACCTCCCCTCTCCTGCGAGGAACGAGCGGGAGAGGGGTTAGGGGTGAGGGCGGTATTGGTGAGGGCTGTGCTATACCCATATTTAATGCCATCAAACCTAGCTAAGTTGGAGCTGATTTCCGAGGGAGTAATAATATAATAAACCGGCACGCCGTATTTAGTATGCGGCAAACTGATTTCAACAAATTCCGCGCCTAATTTTTTAAATTCTGCAATTGCCTGTTCTATAGCTAATTTTACGCCCTTGGCTATCCCCTTAATAAAATATTCTTGGGGCAAGCCAATTTTCAGGCCAGGCAAATTCTGCTTCATTATTTTTTGATAGTTATCTATCTTTTCTTTAACTGTGGTAGCGTCATTAGCGTCAACTCCGGCGATAACTGATAATACCAAGGCAGCATCTTCAACAGTTTTAGTGATCGGCCCCGGCACATCAGTCGAGCTGGTCATAGCAATTAAGCCAAAGCGCGAGTTTCTGCCATAAGTCGGCTTTAAGCCAACTACGCCGCAAAAACTGGCCGGATATCTGATTGAACCTCCTGTGTCCGTGCCTAAAGCAAATAAACACATATCAGCGGCAACCGCCGCCGCTGAACCGCCGGAAGAGCCGCCGGGAACACGGCTTAAATCCCAAGGGTTATGCGTCGGTCCGAATGCCGAATTTTCCGTAGACGCGCCGTGAGCGAACTCATCCAAATTAGTTTTACCTAATAAAACCGCGCCAGCTTGTTTTAATTTTTTTATTATAGTGGCGTCATAAGGCGCGATATAATTGACTAAAATTTTTGAGGCGGCTGTTGTCTTTATGCCGCGTGTCATAATATTATCTTTGGCCAAATACGGAATGCCTAATATATTTCCGTTCTCGCCTTTTGCCCTTCTCTCGTCCGCCGCCTTTGCTTCTGCCAGCGCTTCTTTCTCGCAAACAGTTAAACAAGCTTTGATTTTATCATCAACTTCCTTAATGCGCGCCAAACAAGCCCTAGTTAAATCAACCGAGGTTATTTCTTTTTGGGCTAGTTTTTCACCCGCCCCTCTTATTGTAAGCTGATTACTTAACATAAAAATTACCTATTACTCATTACTTAATAACTGGAATTAAATGAGTAATAGGTTATAAGTAATAAGAAAAAATAAGTAAAAAATAAAATTAATTATTCTAATATCCTTTTTACTTTTATAAACTTCCCCTCTCTTTCCGACGCATCTTTTAATGCTGCTTCAACTTCTGCCTCATGCCAACTTTTTACTTCATCTTTGCGCAAAACATTAATTAACCCTGTTACTTGCGCCGTTGGTTCAATATCTTTAGTATCAACTTCTTTTAATTGATCAATATAATTTAAAACAGCCGACAGCTGGCTGCCGTACTTTTTCAGCTCATCCTCGGTTAATTCCAGCCGAGCTAATTTAGCAATATGTTGTATTTCATCTTTAGATAGTTTCATACAAAAAATTTTTTTCTATCAAATCGCAATATTGTTTTTCCCGAGCATAAGACCCTAATTCATTATAGACCTTTTGCAAAAACTGTAGGGGCAATTCATGAATTGCCCCTACTTTTGAGATAATTTTTTCAAATTTCGTAGCCGAAATTTGGAAAAATTAGCCGAAATGTTATTTTGCAAGAGGTCTTATAAACTGAAAACAGAATACCAGTAATAGTATAAGACAATTCTGGGTATATAACTCTTTTATTTAATTTATTATTCGTATCCATTTGTATCATTCGTATTATTAGTATATTAGTATTATATTAATTTAATAAACTCTTCTTCACTAATAATCTTAACTCCAAGCTTCTTCGCTTTGTCAAACTTGCTCCCTGGCTCAACACCGGCCACCAGATAATCTGTCTTGGCGCTGACCGTGGAGGAAATATCTCCGCCCAATTCCCTTATTTTAGCTTTAGCCTCATCTCTTGTCAAACTAACTAAAGCGCCGGTTAAAACAAAAGTTTTACCAGCTAATTTTTGTGCTTTTGCAGACACTCCAGAAACTTTTAAAGCCACGCCCTTCTTCTCTAATTGGTAAAGTAATTCTAGATTATGCTTATTATGAAACCAATGATAAATACTTTTAGCAACAATCGGTCCAATATCCGGTAATTTCTCTAAATCCGCTACGGACAACTCGCTAAAAAATTTTATAAATTCTTTCATTCGTAATTCGTAATTCTTAATTCTTAATTGCTTTGCCAGCAGCATTGCTGATTCCTCGCCAATATGGCGTATGCCCAAACTGTAAATAAAGCGCGACAAGTTAACTTGCTTTTTATCGGCAATGGCTTTTACTAAATTTTCCGCTGACTTATCAGCAAATCTTTCTAGTGGTTTTAAATCATCTATGGTTAATTGATAAAAATTACTAATATCCTTAATTAAGCCTTCTTTCAGTAATTGCTCAATAATTTTCGGCCCTAACCCGTCAATATCCAGAGCATTTTTAGAGGCCCAATGAATTAACTTGCGCAACAAAATCGCATAGCAATTTTTATTAGCGCAGCGGTAAGCTACTTCCTCGCCAACTTTTATAACAGCGCCGCCGCAATTAGGGCATTTGCTCGGCGGCTTAATTTCCTTTTCTTTGCCCTGCCTTAATTTGGGTAAAACTTTAACAACTTTAGGAATGACATCGCCAGCCCGTTCAATAATTACTGTATCGCCTATTTTCAAACCTAATCTTTTGATTTCGTCCATATTATGCAAAGTAGCCCGACTGATGGTCACGCCATAAACTGGCACTGGCTTAAGGTGGGCGGTTGGCGTCAAGACGCCAGTCCGTCCTACTTGCCAAACTACATCCTCAACAATGGTAGTCGCCTGCTCGGCTGCGAATTTATAGGCCATCATATAACGCGGCCCCTTACCAACCAGGCCAAGCTTTTCCCATAAACTTAAATCATTAACCACTGCCACCACCCCGTCGCAAGCAAACAACACCTCGCTGCGGCGCTTTTCCCACCAGTCATGAAATTTAACAACTTCTGCCATATCTTTACAATATTTATTTTGCTTTAAAACTTTAAAACCGAGCAATTTTGCCAGCCCATGTTCCTGCTTATGAGTTTGTAGAAATCCCTCCTTGCCCCCCTTTATTAAAGGGGGCATTAGGGAATAAACATAGCAATCTAAGCGGCGTTCGGCAGTTAACTTGGAATCAAGCTGCCTGATTGAACCGGCCGCGGCGTTACGCGAGTTAGCCAACATCGGCTTTCCCTCCCGGCAATATTTTTTATTTAATTCTTCCAACATTTGATTAGTCATAATCGCTTCGCCGCGCGCTTCAATCGTTCCTTTGGCCAAAGCGTCTTCTAGCGCTTTAATTGACTTTTTAGTTAAACCAATATCAGCTAACTCTTTAGCGCTTGGTTGATTAAGAACCAACGGTATGGCTTCTATTGTTTTCAAATTCTGGGTAACATCCTCGCCAACTTGCCCATCGCCCCGAGTAGCGCCCAAGACAAACCGGCTATTTTTATAAACCAAAGCTACAGCCAAGCCGTCCAATTTTAATTCAGCGTAATAATCAAGACCACCCCCTCTTTTTTTCTCCCCCTTAGCAAGGGGGAGACTAAGAGGGGGTTGCCCCCCTTTGAAAGGGGGGTTGGGGGGGGTTAAAATTTTCAATAATCTCTTTTGCCAATCCTCCATATCCTGGCGGCTAAAAGCATCAAATAATGACATCATCAACGAACTATGCTCAACTTTTTTAAATTTGTCCAATGGCTGACCGCCGACCCGCTGGGTTGGCGAATCAGCAGTAATAAATTCGGGATTTTCTCGCTCTAACTTTGCCAGCTCATTTTTTAAACTGTCTAAAGCCGCGTCAGAAATTTCAACTTTATCCAAAACATGATAAAGATAACGGTGATAATTAATTTCCGCTTTTAATTTGGCTATTCTTTTTTTAGTTTGGGCTTTATCCATTTAATAACATTTTAATAACACTAATATTACAAATGTATAATAAATATTACAAATAGTTTCTTATTATTTTTGTAATATTTGTACTTTATTTGTAATATTTGCATTAATTCTACTCTGTAGAAAAACTTACTTCAACTGAACGCCGGTTGTCGCGATAGGAGCCGATGGAAGTAAAAGTCACTAGCGGCGATGAAGAAGCATAGTCAACATTATAAGCAGCGCCATTGCCCAAATCAGCCCTAGTGAAGATATCGGCCTGATCAAAATCAGGCAAGACAAAATTATTTTTTCTCACTTCCCATAACGACCTTTCAGCTCCGGCTTCAGCCGCCATATAAGCTATAGTTGAATTAATTTGTAACCGGTTCATGATAATACCGGGCACAATCAAGCTAGCGGCGCCAAAACTAATAGTCAAAATACTGGTCAAAATTAACAAAGTAATTAGTATAATACTACCCCGTTTATTTATAATCATAACTTATGCAGTTAAATAATTTAGCTAACATTAAAACAAATTAGTATATTTAGTCGTTATTACCCCACAAATCTACAAATCAGCTACGAATATCACGAATAGCTTATGTAGTATTTGTAGCCAATTCGTAGATTTGTGGGTGATTATATTTGGTAAGCGCTAATTAATGAATTATAGTTAATATTAGCTAGTAATAAGTAATGCGTAAGTCCTGATATTATTTTAATTTGTTCGTGCTAGTGATTTTACTCATAATATCTTGAAGAAATACTGGTCTGTATCTTCATGCTCTGCTTATGCATATCCTTGCCTACTACTTCCGCGTCTATAATTATATTAACCTGCGGTTGCAGGCTGTGAAAAGCGCCAATCAAATCATCAGTAACCAAAAATTTAATATTATTAATTTTTACCGCACTGGGCGTCACAAAATTAGCTGTCCCGGCCCTGATAATTTTTAACCGATTGTTCTCCAAATAATAAGCAACGCAATCCCCGTTTTTATTTTGAAAATACAACACTGTGCCGGCTGAAGCTGTATTATAAACCTTATATAAAGGAGTCGGTTCGGGCGAAATTAAAGTTTTACATGAACCATTGCTAATGCCGGCTGTTCTTATTTCTTTTGACATTATTTCAAAAATATAACGGATATTTTCTTGAATATTCTGCGCGCTCAAAGCGCTTCTCTGGCCATTAACCACCATCTGAAAAATACCTGTTGCTGACAATATTATTACCGTAAACAAGCCGACTGATACAACTAATTCCAGCAATGTTACTCCAGCTGTATGTTGTAATTTTTTTAATATCATAGTGCATTTTAATGGGTTAACGCCAGTCGTATAAATATGTTCTGGCCGTATAGTCATAATTTTGGCCTCTGTCGCGCCAGCGAATTCTGCATTCAACATCTAAATAACTGCCCTGATCAACAACGGTTATCAAGCGATAAAGATTGGTTGCGTTAACGGTTGCGGCATGGCTGTAAAAACCATTACCGTCAATATATAATCTGGCTCCATCATCGCTGATAGCATTAACTGTTGCGTCAATGCTGCTCCTGCCCCGATAATCTATAGCGTAAGTGCCGTCGCTTAAAAGATCTTGCTGCCAACTTGAGCCAACGGTAAGCCAGTTATTATCCCTTACATTTCTAGTTAATTCCAAGCCTTCTTGCGCCAGATGCGAAGCGATTAAAACATTTCTATTGACATATTGCACTTGCACATTTTGCACTACCAAAGTTAAAATACCCAACAAACCAATGGCAATAATAGAGAAAGCAATAACAGTTTCCAAAATAGTAAAACCGTTATCATTGCGAGCCCCCGAGCCATCGGGGCGAAGCAATCTCCGGTAATACCGAACGGATATAACTTTTGGCAATAATGTTTCAAAATCCATATACTATACTTTCAACCTGAGATTGCCGCGTCCCCCGCAGATGCGGGGTCCTCGCAATGACAGTATTATTAATTTAATCCACCGCTTCTGCTAATCCAAAGGAATTTACTTCCATAGTTTTAGTAGTATTGGCTATACTCTCTCTAAATTTAATATGCGCGGAATTGCTGGCTCCATTAATATAAATGGTCGGATCAGGCGGCAAAAAGATAATATCAGCCCGATTGCCAAGATTAATGCTGTCCAGAATAATACGGTTGGGCAAGACAATGGTCTTGCCGCCTTTAGCTGAATCAGCTTCGCCACTATCATATTGCTGATTATTGTTCTTGTCGGCAAAAATTACATAACTGCCAGGACTATCCAAAGAAAAAAAGATTCCCCAGCCGCCAGCCGGCATAGCGCCGTCATATTCTTTAGTGCCCAAACAATAGCTTTCCGCCAGCTTAACATCGCTAATTGCTTTCTGTACAACATTAATCAAGCCGGAACGCTGGCTGGCGCCATGATAATTAACCAAAAAAATTCCGGAAATCAAGGCAATAATAAAAATGCTGACAATCATTTCCATTATGGTAAAGCCAGCTGTGTTTACTTTTTTCTTTATTTTTCTAAAAATCATCTCATTGTTATGAGTTATGAGTTATGAGTTATATGTTATGAGTTATGCGATTTTTATTTCGGCTTAACTTCTTTCCACCCGGGTAATTTCTGCTTTAAGTTCAAGTTTTTAGTCAAACTGGAAAAATAACCGTCGCTATCAGTCACCTTTAAGCTGACTGGTGCATCTCCGGAAGAGCCAAAAGTAATTTTGGGGTTAGCGCTAGCAGCGTCATCAATAGTAGCGTCGCCCGGCACGGTCCAAAGGTAAAAACAATTGCCGCTGCTGCAATTAGTCGGTGTTGCAGGCGAGGCGGCCGTATAATATTTTGAACTATCGCTAAATTGCGCTTCTTCGCCTTGGCTTGGGGCAGCAGGAAACCAAGTAAAATCCACTTTGGGCATTTCATGTTTGTAAGTGGTAAAAGTAGCCGGCACACCGTCATTATTGTCCGTATCAGGCGTGGTATCGTAATTTTTCCAAACAGACGGCGCATCCTTATCGTCCCAAACCATAATCTTCCAATAATAAGCCGTATTATAATTTAAGCCATTGTCAGAGGTCAAAGAATGTTGCGAGGCCGAGCCAGAAAATTTAGTATTAATAATCGGCGAGGAAAAATTAGCATGACGGGAAACTATTAACTGATAAGCGCTTTGTGAGGAACCAGGGTCGGGGTCGCTAAATTCCCAACGCAACAAGGCGCGCAAAGCGCCATATTGGCTGGCTTGCGCATAATTCCAATTAAAAGCGGACAAATTAATAGCGGTTGGCGCGTGATTTAATTCGCCCTGAACTTTATAATCTGAAGTGCCGCAACTGGAAGTATCAACGCAATTAAATGATAGCCAGCCCAAACCCACGCCAGCTGTGCTATTGCCATTCCAAGCCCAACCATGGAAATCTCCATTTGAATCAATGGTTACGCCTTTATTATTCCACACTAAAACTTTGTCGTCACTCATTTTCAGCCAGCCGTCATCGCCCAAAGATAAAATTTTCGCCCAGCCGTACACTTTGCCGTCAACAGAATTATAACAGGCAGTACAGTTGTTTGAACTGACGCAACTTGAGGGGCAATTAGAATTAAAGCCATAGTTAGGCGCCTTTTCTTGAAAACTAATCCAGCCGATATTGGAGCTCCAGCTGTAACCGGAAAAATTACCCGTAGTTTGATCAATATTAACTCCGTAATCAGAAGTGCCGCAAGTATTGTCATTGGTGCAATTAAAACTTATCCAGCCAAAGTTCTCGCCCCAAGCCCAACCAGAAACATTGTGCTGGCTGCCAGCGCTGACCCCAGTAATCTCTCCGCTATATTCATAAGTTGTAATAACAGCGGCAATAGCCACTGCTAAAACTATCATCGTCAAAGTTATTAACCAAGTTTTAAAATTAAACCAAGTTTTCATATAAAAAATTTAATATTAAAATAAGAAAAACTTAAATTATTGAAGTTCAACTTTGATAGATTCTTCGTTTTACAAATCTTCTAGACGGATTCCCGCTGACTTCAAGATAGAATAAATTGTTCCTTTTGGTAAATTTTTACAATGAAAAGGGATAGTTACCCGTTTATGAGTTTTAGGATGATAAAGAATGTAATGACTTCCGGTAACATGATCGATTTCAAATCCTGCCTTTTGAACAATTTTTAAAAGTTTTTTAGGAGTAAGGGAAGAAATTTTAGGCATAAACTTTCGTTCCGCTCTCGGGAACCCGAATTAGGCTGATAAAACTTTCCTCATCAGAAAAAATTGGTTCTTTGTGCTTTTTAAGAGAAGCAATATAACCCGAAATAGCATCAATGGCCATTTTCTTTGCCTCTTTTAAATTTTGACCATAAGTAATACAACCCTGTAAAGAAGGAACTATTACCGTAAAACCGCCTTCTGGTTCGGGCCGAAAAATAATATTAAATTGTCTTAATTTTTTATCCATAATGATATAAAAAAGTTAAGGGATTCGTGGTAAGCTAAAAGTAAAAACTCTAATTTACTAAGCTTACAACTATGTTGGACACAAAAACTTTTATTAAAACTGCTGATAAATTATTTAT
>Ga0100388_10004011_pt1 | contig 12392 bp, 11 predicted proteins | sample CryGeymeta201512_FD_81536 | JGI IMG/M metagenome (GOLD analysis project Ga0100388, IMG submission 81536) | Groundwater microbial communities from Crystal Geyser aquifers in Utah, USA - Crystal Geyser metaG 2015-12 | ecosystem: Environmental > Aquatic > Deep subsurface > Groundwater | place... | reverse complement strand
GCCCTCCAGCCACTCCGCCCCGGATAAAAAGCGGACAATTCATTTGCTACAAAACCGGACAATTATATTTGTTGCCAACACCAACACAGGAGAAACACCATGCATATGGTCGATGCCCTGATTTCACCCGCGGTCGGCGGCGCCATGTGGGCGGCGAGCGCCGGTCTGCTCGGCTATTGCGGCCGCAAGGTCAGACTCGCCCTGGATGACCGCCTGGTGCCGATGATGGGGGTGCTGGGCGCCTTCATCTTCGCGGCCCAGATGATCAACTTTTCCATCCCGGCCACCGGCTCCAGCGGCCACCTGGGCGGCGGGTTGATTCTGGCCATTCTGCTCGGGCCGGAGGCGGCCTTCCTGGTGATCGCCTCGGTGTTGACGGTGCAGGCCCTGTTCTTCGCCGATGGCGGGTTGCTGGCCCTGGGCTGCAACATCTGGAACCTCGGCTTTTACCCGGCCTTCATCGCCTATCCCTTTATCTACCGGCCGTTAGCTGGTGGTGGTAGTAACCGCAAGAGGGCCTGGATCGCGGCCATGGTCGCGGCCGTGGTCGGCCTGCAGCTCGGCGCCGCGAGCGTGGTCCTGGAGACCACCTGGTCCGGTATCTCCGCCCTGCCGTTTGCCACCTTTTTGCTGCTCATGCAGCCCATCCATCTGGCTATTGGCGTGGTGGAAGGGCTGGCCACCACGGCGGTGATCGCCTTTGTGGCCCGGGCCCGGCCCGAGGCCCTGGAGATGAGTGGTGGTGCGCTCGCCAAATCCGTGTCGCCGCGGCCGGTGCTTACCGGCCTGCTGCTGGTCACGGTGCTGGTGGGCGGGGTGCTGAGCTGGTTCGCCTCGACCCAGCCGGACGGCCTGGAGTGGTCCATTGCCAAGGTAACCGGCCAGGGAGAGGTCGAGGCCGGGGCCGGACTGCACGAGGAGTTGGCATAGATTCAGGAAAAAACGGCCTTCCTGCCAGACTACGGTTTCAAAACCGCTGCCCCGGAAAAGGCAACAGACTCCACCGGGCGCGTCGGCAGAACGGTTGCCGGCCTGGTGGGCGGGCTGCTGGTGCTGGCCCTGGCCGGCCTGGTCGGCTATGGGCTCAGCAAGCGGCGCCGGGCGGTCTGACACCTGGCAAGGAGAAGGCATGGGAGTTTCACACAGCGCGGCGGTGCACCGGATGGAGATCTTCGGCGGCCTGGATTCGCCCATGCACCGGCTGGATGCCCGGACCAAGGCCCTGGTCACGGTCGCCTTCATCGCCACGGTCATGTCCTTTCCCCGTTATGAACTGTCAGCCCTGACCCCATTTTTCCTCTACCCCTTTGCCCTGGTTGCGCTAAGCGGCGTCCCGCCCGGTTTTATTCTGAAAAAGCTGCTGATCGCCGCGCCCTTCGCGCTCTGCATCGGCCTGTTCAATCCGCTTTTGGATCGCCAGCCCGTCTTTCTGGCCGGCGGCTTTGCGGTGGCTGGTGGCTGGCTTTCCTTTGGCTCCATCCTGCTCCGCTTCGCGCTGACGGTATCCGCGGCCCTGACGCTGTTGGCCTGCACCGGTATGTCCCGCCTGTGCGCCGGGCTGGAGCGCCTGGGGTTGCCAAAGGTCCTGGCCGTGCAACTGCTCTTTCTCTACCGCTATATCTTCGTCATCGCCGACGAGGCCTTACGGATGCGGCGCGGCCTGGAACTCCGTTCCTCGGGCGGCCGCTCCCCGTCGCCGCGGGTCTATGGCTCCCTGGTCGGCCACCTGCTGCTGCGCGCCATGGACCGCGCCCAGCGCATTTACAGCGCCATGCTGGCCCGCGGCTTCAACGGCGACATGCCGACCCTGCAACCCGCCCGCCTGCATGGCCCGGATATCGCCTTTGCCGGCGGCTGGCTCGCCTTCTTTGTCCTGGCCCGCTGCTGGAATCTTGCCGACCACCTGGGCCGCCTGCTGACTGGAGTCCGCCCGTGAGCCACCATATCGTTGAGGCGCGCGACTTAAGTTTCGTCTATCCCGGCGGCCATGAGGCCCTTAGCGGTGTCAGCTTCCGCATCACCCATGGCGAGGCCGTGGCGCTTATCGGACCCAACGGCGCCGGCAAGTCCACCCTGCTTCTGCATCTGAACGGTTCGCTCTTGCCGGCCCGGGGCGAGGTGCGCATCGGCGACCTCCCGGTCACTCGCCAAACCGCGCCCCGAATCCGCCGGACCGTGGGCATGGTCTTTCAGGATCCCGACGACCAACTATTCATGCCCACCGTACTGGAGGACGTGGCCTTTGGTCCCCTGAACTATGGTCTGGCGCCGGCCGAGGCGGAGGACCGCGCCGTGGCCGCCCTGGAACGGGTCGGCATGGCGCGCCTGCGGCAGCAACCGCCCTATACCCTGTCGGCCGGGGAGAAGCGGGCCGTGGCCATTGCCACGGTGCTGGCCATGTCGCCCGATGTGCTGGTCATGGACGAGCCGTCTTCCAACCTCGATCCTCGCGGCCGCCGCCGGCTTATCGAACTGCTCAAGTCCTTCGAGCATACCCGGATCATCGCCACCCACGATCTGGAACTGGTGGTGGAGGTCTGCCCGCGCGTGCTGGTCATGGATGGCGGCGTAATCGTGGCCCAAGGCCCGGCCCACGAGTTGCTCAACAACGAAGACCTCATGCTGCGCCATGGCCTGGAGCGACCGCACAGCCTCCGCCATCACCACCCCCACTGAACAAGGGGCGGACCAAAGTCCACAAAATAAAACCGGCCAGTTTACTTGCCCCTCTACACGTCTGGTCGATTTGCTTGACAAGATGGCTAATTTTTAATTATATCTATGTGTTAATTGATGCAAGGCAGGGCGCCTGGGCAGATGGCGGTCAGGCGCCGGCCGGCCGTTCGATCGTGACGCCATAGCAAGGCAAGGAGACAGGTATGGGGATCAGGGCTAGATTCGTACTGGTGGCGGGGATCCTGGCGGCGGTGGCCATGCTGGTGGTGGGTATCGCCAGCTACAGGTTCAGCATGGGCAACGCCATGGCCGAGGCCAAGGAGAAGGGGCAGATTATCTTCTCCTACATCACCTCGTCCAATAATTATTTCAATGAAAGGCAGGGGCCGCTGATCAACAAACTGGTGGAGGGTGACCGTTTTTATCCTGAGCTCATGTCCACCTTTGCCATCACCCGGGGCATTTATGAGCGTTTTGCCGCCAAGATGCCCGCCTTCCGCTTCAAGCAGGCGACCTTGAATCCCTTGCAGCCTTCCAACAAAGCGGATGACGGCGAGAAGCAGATCATCGAGAAATTCCAGAAGGACAAGGGTGTCGCTGACCAGGATGGCACCATTGCCAAGGACGGCGAGGAATTCTATTACATCGCCAAGCCGGTGCGGGTGGAGGACAAGGCCTGCCTCAAATGCCATGGCGACCCATACAAGGCCCCCAAGGATCAGACCGAGATCTATGGAGTTGACTCGGGGTACAAATGGGAGATGGGGGAAACCGTGGGCGCCATGGTCATCTATATCCCCCTGAAGCCGGCCCTGGCCGCGGCCCGGTCCTCGGCCGCCATCCTCTTTCTGATTGGCGCGGGCTGCATGCTGGTGGCCCTGTTGGGCATCTGGTTCTTCCTCGACAAGGCGGTGGTCGATCCCATAGTCCATCTTTGTGACCGGGCCGAGGAGATCAGCGTTGGCAAGAATCTGGACGAGGCCATCAAGGCCACCACCGAGGACGAGATCGGCTCCCTCAACAAGGCCGTCGAGCGCCTGCGGGTGAGCATGGTGCGGATGCTGAAGAGGCAGAAATAATGAGCCATCGGAAACTGGTTGCAGGTAAGGGGCTGGCGCTAATGCTGCTCCTGGCGGTAATTATCGTTCCGGCCGCGCGGGCGGTGGACTGTGACGAACTGTTGGCGGCGGCCGGCCAGGAGCCCGGCCTGCTTGAGCAGAGCCAAATGCTGGGAGAGGCGGTGGAGACCTGTCCCAAGCACGCGGAGCTCACCTACAAGTATGGCTATAGCCAGGAGCGGCTGCGCAAGTATGGCGAGGCCCTGGATTATTACAAGCGGGCCACCAAGATCAATGCCAAGGTTGCCAAGTATTACTTTGGCATGGCCGATATCTATGTGATCCAGAAGGACACATCCGCAGCCATTGCCGCCTATGAGGAGGGGCTGCGGCTGGAGCCCCAGAACAGCCGGGCGCGCCTGGCCCTGGATGAACTGGCGCCTGGCAAGGCAGCGGCTGAAGCAGCATCGGCCAAGCAAGCGGAAGCGGCGGCGGCCAACAAGGCGGCTGAGGCCGAGAAGCAGAAGGCCGAGCAGGCGGAAAAGGTGGCGACCAAGGCCAAGGAAAAGGAAAAAGAAGAGGCCAAGATCACTGGCCCAACGCTGAAGGTGAAGGCTCCTAATCCCGCCGAGTTCACCGGCCTCACCGCAGTGCTGGAAAAGGACCGGGCCCAGCAGGGCAAGGATGATCTGGCCGCGGCGCCGGGTGGGGCCGCCTTTAAGACGGAACTGACAGCCAAGCAGGAGGCCTTGCGGGCCAGCGCCCAGGCCGACGCCGTGACGATTGATTCAGAGAAGCTGAAAGTTGGCACGCCGGACAAATAATCAGACGAATTGGTATGGCGGGCGGGCCGTGCGGTTTTATCGATGCCGGTTGCCGCCCGTTCAGCCTAAAGGAAGGGTTCAACCCTTTTCTTGAACTCCTTCTCCAGGTCTGGATCATCAATCTCCCGACACAGGATGCTAACTAGCTCGTTCAGCCGTGTTGCCGAACAATCGCCGCCTTTCCCCCATTCCCCCAACGCGTCACGCATGACCATCTCGCCTACCGGGCCGATGGCATAGGCCAGGCCAGACTGGAATTCGGCCAGGGTATGCGCCAATGGGCCGGCGCTCAGCAGGGCGTCCAAATCCACGGGTTTGGCGGTTGTTTTGGCCGGGACCGCGGGTTTGGCTACCTTGGGAGAGGCGGCGGCCGGGGCTGGCGGCGCGGGTTTGACCTGGGCAGCAACTGCCTTCGGCTTGACAGGCGCAGGTGCCGCTGGTTTGGCCGGAGGCGTTGCCGGTGGTTTATGCCTGGCCGTGGCCGCCACCAGGAGGTTGGGCAGCAGCATGCTGATGGTCATGTTGACCAAGGCGATGTTGACCGAGGGCACGCAGAAGGTGAGCAGGGTGACGTTTCTTGAAACCGGGTGGGCCAGGAGCAGGCCCTCCGCAAAATGGAGCTCGATGGTGGTGATGTTGTCACGCGCGGCAAAAAGGCGGCCAAGGGACTGGCAGATCCCCGCCAGCGGCTTGCCGTTGATGCCGGCCGGCAGGTCGGTGGCCGCAAGCAGGCCATGCGCGTAGTCACAGACCAGGGCGCCGGTAACCTCTGGAAAGACCATTATGTCCTGCAAAAGAGTCTTCATGTCGGTCCCTGTTGCACCGCCATCCTGTTAAGGTCAGGCAGGATTTTGTCGAGGATGTCGGCCGGCGTCATCCCGGCGGCGATCTCCAGGCCGAGGGTGAAGGCCGGGTTCACCAGTACCGCCAGCTTGTCGCCTGACTTCTGGCCTAAAATGACGCGCTCCAGACCGTTAAAGTCCAGTTCCCTGGCAATGGCCTGCGCGGTAACGGCCACCTGGCCGACATAGTCAAGCAGCGCCACATCCTCGGCCCTGCGACTGTTGGCGAGCGGGGTACCATCCCGGCCGATGCCCACCACCTTCTGGATGCCGGCCATGGCGCTTACCAGATCCATGAATTGGGCTGGGGTTTTTGCCTCATCCAGTCCGGCGGGCTGCTGCATGATTTCCATGGTGGCTGGCTTGCTCTCGTCGGCAACGAGGGGCTCCGTGTCTTCCATGGCCAAGAGATCCTGCTCCAGATCCTCCCAGGCATCCGGTAGGTCCTCCATGCCTTTGAGGGGCGCGGCCAGCCCCTCCGGGACCGGGGCAGGGGCGTCCGGGGTCGACGGCGGGCTGCCGCCGCTGGTGTCGAAATCGAGGCCACCCAGGTCCAGTTCGCCGTCGGCGCCCTTGGGGGCCGGGGCTGTCTCGCCAGCCTCCCGGTCCGCGTCCGCGGGCGGGTGATCCACTTCGTCCTTTTTGCGGGCCGCCTCGATGAGCACATAGCCCAGAGGCACCTCGATCACCTTCTGGCGCTTGCGGCACATATTGAGGATATCGATCTCGGCGTGATCCCAGCACAGGATGGTGAAGGCGGCCTCCAGCCCGTTTATGCCGTCGGCCTCGGCGTCGAGGAGATCGCCCTGCTTGAAGAACAGGGTGCCGGTCTTGCCTTCCGCAGTGACGCTAAGCGTGCAGGTCTTCCGCTCCAGTTCCAGGAGCTGCAGAAAGGAGCCAACCGAAATGCCGGCCACGTGTCCCTTGGAGCCGGCCTTCAGACCCTCCCGGATCTTGCTAAGCAGCACGTTGAACTCGATGGGTTTTTCGATGTATTGAAAGGCGCCCAGCTCCAGAATCTGATCCTCCATCTCCGGGGTGCCGAAGGCGGTCATGACGATGACCGGCACCTCGGGCGTGGCCTTGCTCATATGCGCCAGGAGGGCGAATCCGTCCATTTCCGGCATTTTCAGGTCGGTGACCACCAGGTCCACGGGTTCCTTGTCCAGAATCGCTATCGCCTTTTTGCCGTTTAAGGCCGTGATAATCGTGAATTGTTCCTTCTGCTCCTGGAACATATCGATCAGGCTCAAGAGGAAGCTCTGTTCGTCATCGACTATGAGAATTTTTTTCATGTGCGCCTCAGCGGATGCAGGTAGTGCGGACGTGGTGCAGGTCAGTTGCGCCGGCCAGCACCTTGACGATGCCGTCCTGCAGGAGGGTCTGCATGCCGGCCCGCTTGCAGGCCTCCCGGATATCGGCCACCGAACTGTTGCCCTCGATGAGCCGTTTCAGTTCATCGTTGCTTACCAGCAGTTCGTGGAGCGCGCACCGGCCACGCAGGCCGGTGCGATTGCATTTAGGACATCCCTGGCCCCGATAGAGGGTGAGAGCCTGGTCGGCGGCAATCGGCACGGGCCAGACCGGATGGTCCCCGTAGATCCTGATCATGGTGTCGCGGGTCTCGTCGTCGGCCGTGAAGCTCTCCTGGCAGTGGGGGCAGATTCTGCGGACCAGGCGTTGGGAAAGTACGCCCAGTAAGGCGTCGGCAAAATTCAGGGGATCCATGCCCATGCCCAGGAGGCGGGTGACCGTTTCGGGGGCCGAGTTGGTGTGCAGGGTGGACAAGACGAGGTGGCCGGTGAGCGAGGCGACGATCACCGTGTGGGCCGTTTCCTCGTCGCGGGTCTCGCCCACCATGATGACGTCCGGGTCGGCCCGCAGGAAGGCCTTCAATACCCTGGCAAAATCCAGGTCGATCTTGGGCTCCACCTGCACCTGGCGCAGGCCGTCTTGCACAATCTCCACCGGGTCTTCCACGGTCCAGATCTTTTTTTCCGGGGTGTTGATGTAGTTCAGGGCGGCGTGCAGGGTGGTGGTCTTGCCGCTCCCGGTGGGGCCGCAACACAGGATGAGACCGTAGGGCTGGTCCAGCAGTTTCTTTAAGGCGACGAGGTTGTGTTCCTGAAGATCCACCCGGTCGAGGGGCAGGGCCTGGTTGCCCGAGGCCAGCACCCGCAGTACCACGTCCTCGTTGCCACCCACCGTGGGGACCGTGGCCACGCGCAGCTCTATGCTTTGCCGCTGCCTGGTTTTGAATTTAATCTTGCCGTCCTGGGGCAGGCGTCTCTCCGAGATGTCGAGCTTGGCGAGAATCTTCAAGCGGGACACCAGGCTGCGTTTGTAAAGGAACGGAATGTTCTGGTAATGGGAGCATTCCCCGTCGATGCGGAAGCGGATGGAGGTGCCGCGCTTGCCGGGCAGCCCTTCAATGTGGATATCCGAGGCGCGCCTGGTCACGGCGTCTTCGATGATCTTGCTGGTCATCTGCACCACCACGCCGTCGGCCGCGGCGCCCGGTTCGTCCCCGCCCTGGTCGTCGGCCTCGTCGATCTCTACCAGTTCGAGCTGCTCGAAGAGATCGGCGTGCTCCTCGCCCGCGAAATATTTACCGAAGAAGTGATCTATGTACTTGTTGATATCCTCGGCCAGGGCCACGGCGAAGTGAAATTCCTGGCCCTTGCACACCGAGCGGATGTTGTCCAGCTTGGCCATGTCGTGGGGGTTGTCGGTGGCCACCAGCAGACGACCGTCCGGAGTCTTGATGGGGATGAACATGTTGCGGCGGAAAAACATCTCCTTGATACCCTGGATGATCTCCGGCGCTTCCCCTGTATCCTGCTCGCTGAATTCGAGAAACTTGCAACCATAATGTTCGCTCAGCGCCCTGCCAAGCTGGGCCTTCTCGATGCCGAATTCCTCCATGAGCACATGGTCGATGGTCTTGTTCTTTTGTTTGGCGCTCTCCTTGGCCCGCTCGAGCTTTTCCTCGGACAGCAGATTCTCCTTGATCAGGAAGTAGAAGCGGCCGAATTTCTGGGCGGTCTTGGAAAGTCTCTTGAGTCGGCTGACCGCGTTGCGGAACGCGGGGTTTAACTGGACGAGCTGCTCCAGGGTCTTGATGGCCGAAGCCGTGGCGCCGATGGTTTCATAAGTGGTGGTCAGCCGGTCGAGGATGTCCAGCAACTCTTCCGTGTTGGCCAGGTCGGGGGCCTTGATGGCCGCCTCAAGGAATTCCAGGGCCTCGAACGGCTGGCTTTGCCTGAGGCAGCATTCGCCGATTTTCGCCTGCAAGGCGCCGGTCCGGTAACCGGAATCGAGCAGCGCCTTCAGTTGGCCCTCGGCTTCGCTGTAGAAGCCTGCCTCCATGAGGCCCAGGCAATTCTCGTAACGCTCCAGGCATTCATTCTTGGACAGGGGGCCCTGGTCGGCGGCGGGCGGCGTGTTGATGGATTGTTCTCTGGGGTTCAGGGCCCGCAGACCTTCTTCCATCCTGGCCCGCAATGGGTGGTCTGCTTCGCCCAGATGACGGAGAAGTTCGTCGTATGCATCATGGGCGTTGTCCAGCAGGCCATGCTTGGCATACAATTCGGCCTCGGCCAGTTTGACCTCGATGTTAATGGCGGATCCGTCTGTCTGCTTGCTCATGGGAAACGGGCCGTTAGAGATGATGGAGGTCGATGACCGGGATGCTTTTCCCCGCGGCTTTCAGGGTGCCGCCGATGATGGAGGCGGACCGCTTGGAAGGCTGCCACCGCCAGTCTTCCTGGACCAAGGCCTTGGTGGTGGGGCGGTCCAGCATGAGCACCCCGCCCTTGTCGTGCTGGTAAAGGATGCACAGCGTCTCGGTCGTGGGCGGGGGCGGTGCCTGCTGGATGGGGTCCGGGTGGTTCAGGACCGGCAGGGTAAGGTGTTGGAGGGTGGATTCGTTCTCGCTGGCCAGCGGGCCGCGCAGGCGGGTATGCAGCCTGGACCATGGCCAGGGTTTCAGGCGCTTCAGGGGAAAGACGGCCAGCATGCCCAGGTTTGCCTTGGTCCAGCGGTTGGCGGCCTGTTCATAGGCAATGCTCTCGGGCAGGAAGGCCACGGTTTTGCCGCGCCAATGACCCAGACGCACCAATGGCCATGGGCAGGGAAATTCGACGGGCGAGGGGGCGCTGCCATCGGCCGCGGCAACCGGCGGCTGGTAATCCCCGCGCAGGGCCCGGGTAAAGACGTCAAGCTGCTGACCGAGTTGGGCCAGGAGCTTCTGGTGGATGGCATGGAGCTTGGCGAACTTGGGGTTTTTGGCAAAAAGGGCCGCCACCGGCTGGATGCGGTTCACGCACTGCCCCAGCACGGTTATATGGGTTTGGATGGCCTGGCGCAGTTCAGCGGGCACCGGGGCGTTGGTACCGACGGGCGCGGCATGGTATTCCAGTTTAAGGGCGGTGGACAGCATGGTTTTCTGACAATCAATAGTTTCCCGCAGTTTGCGGTAGATCGCCAGCAGTTTCTCGTAGCCCGGTTTCTGCGCAAACAGGTTTTCCACCGGCGCCAGCCGGTTGGTGACCTGTTCCAGGGCGGAAAGGTTGGTGCGCATGATATTGAGCAGGGCGGCGGGAGCAGGCACGGTTTCGGCGCCCGCTTCCTCCATGCGGAGTTCCGGGGCAGCCGGGGCCGTCTCCGTGCCCTTGGCGGTTTTCGCGGGCCGCCCGCCCGCTCGGGAGGCGCCCGCCGCGGGCAGCGAATCTTTCAGCTCCTCGATGGCCGATTCAACGAGGTTTTGCGTGGTCGAATCAAGCTCAGTGCCATGCATGGCGGTCCTGCTCAGGGTGTCAAGACTGTCCTTCAGGGCCTTGGGCCCCGAGGTCGGCACGCTTTCCGGCGCCGCGCCGATGGCCTTGAGCACCTGGTCCATCAGGTCGACAAGCCGGCTGACCATGGAGTCGTCCGGCAGGGCCATTTCCTGGCGGAGCGCGGCCAGGAGGTCGCGGGCCTTCATCACATTGGCCGTGCTCACTTCCCAATCAATGGTGAGCAGGGCCTGGTTGAGATCGGCCAACAGGTCGGCCAACTTGCCGCAGGCCTTGTCGAGGTCGGCGTTGCTCTCGAGTTCGAGGGCCGGCGCCGGGGCCGCGGTAACGGCCGGCGCACCCTGGTCGTCTTTTTTCTCATACTGGGTAAACAGGTTGTCAACCGCCTCTTCGATGGCGTCGAACATGCTGTCCTGTTCGTTACTCGAGGATCCGTTCTGACCCATGGCACTCTCCTTGCACTGCCGCATCCGGTCCCAGGCCTCGTGAATCGGCAGTCTGCTTCATTCGTAACTGTCCAGCAGCACCACATCTGCTTCGCAGTCTCGTTTTGCTCGCTTGGCTGTCATCGGCCTGTTCATGTGCAATAGCACACTTTGCAGGCTTCTTGCGCGCATATGTGGCACCGCTGAACAGTTACAGTCCCTGGCATCCGCATGTTTTACGTGTGTAAGCTGGTTTTACCTTCATTCCTTCTCAGGACTTCCTGCCGCTCAGAAGGTGTTTGTTGGCCACATTGGTTACCGTTCGCTTGCTGATTGCCTTAAGGGTTTCAAAGACGCCGATGCCGGTGGTGGCCACGGCCTCGAAGGTGGGCACCTTGAGGGTCTGGTTCAGGTCCTGGTCCAGTTCCGCCACGGTCAGGGTGGGAATGGGGGTGTTACCAGATCCCGCTTGTTGTACTGCAGCACCAGTGGCGTTTCCTCAAGGTTCATATGTAAATCAAGCAGGTTCTGGCGCAGCCCCTCAAGGCTTTCAATGTTTCTGGCCTGTCGCACCCGCAAGGGGTCGGCGACGAATACCAGGCCGTCCACCCCTTTCAGCACCAGCTTGCGGGTTGCCTCGTACATGACCTGGCCGGGTACGGTATAGAGCTGAATGCGGATGTCAAAACCGCTGATCTTGCCAAGGTTCAAGGGCAGCAGATCGAAGAACAGGGTGCGGTCACCCTTGGTGTCGATGGTGAGCATCTTGCCACGGTGTTGCTCGTTCATGGTAGCGTATATGTGGAGCAGGTTGGTGGTTTTACCACAGCGCCCCGGCCCATAATAGACAATTTTGCAGTGGACCTCTTTTTTGTTCAGATCGATCAGGGCCATGCACTTATGCCTCGAAGATGTCAAGAATAGGTTGGGTGATTTCCGTCACCCGGCATCGGACCAGACCCAGGGAAACCTCGTCGGTGAAAATGGTGACCAGAATGAGATCGTTGCCGAGGCGGCCAAAATGGATATTGCCGGTCTTGCCTTTGTGGAAAAGCAGCGAGAAATCCTCCTCGCCGATCAGCTTGGCGATCTGCGCGGTGGCGCCAAGACTGGCGGCGGCCAAGGCGGCCAGGGAGATGGCGTCAATCTCGGCGCCCCTGGCCCCGCAGTTGGCCAGGACATTGCCGGCCCCGTCGATCAGCAGGACGGCGGAAACGCCCGCTTTGATCAAGGCGTTTTCGATAAGCTCAGTGGCCTTGTTCTGAATTTCGGCGGTGAGAACCAGGTCTGCCATCAGATAAACCTCCTGCTGAACCAGCCCATATCGTAATGAGTGGGAAAAAGGTAGAGAAAGGATGGCGGCTTACCGGGAAAAAACCTTAGTCGGTCATTGCAGCGCGACGGGGCATTCCCCACTTCGAGGCCAAGAATGTCCGAATAAGTCACCGGGGGTCTCCATGCAGTCGGAAATCATTGGTTTCCTTGAAATTACAATGGACAAGCAGGTGTGTCAAGGATAAAGCCTTGCCATGATAAAGCCTTGCCAAAATGACGGGCGACCGGGGCCGGTGGAGGTTGCCGGCCGGGGAAAATGATCCGGACGGTCGTGAACCTGGCATGACGCCGTCTTTGGAGCATCCCCATTGTTCCCTGTCGGGAGCAAGTAAACTGTCCGGGTTTGTAGCACATGATCTGTCCGGTATTATTCCGTACCAAGGAGGTGCGGAATGAGACGGACGGAATGGCTACAGGAGACCCGGATAATGCGATT
>Ga0100388_10004007_pt1 | contig 12398 bp, 11 predicted proteins | sample CryGeymeta201512_FD_81536 | JGI IMG/M metagenome (GOLD analysis project Ga0100388, IMG submission 81536) | Groundwater microbial communities from Crystal Geyser aquifers in Utah, USA - Crystal Geyser metaG 2015-12 | ecosystem: Environmental > Aquatic > Deep subsurface > Groundwater | place... | reverse complement strand
GTCAAGCCGAAAAGTTCGCGTTCTGAAAGTCCCGAGGTGTTTGTGTTGGGTATGGGGTTTAAGCCGGCTATGGCCGGCTTGCTGAAAGCTGAAAGCTGAAAGCTCAAAGTCGATGGAAGTTTTCATTTTTCCTTGAGCTTTCACCTTTCACCTTTCACCTTTCAACTATTGAAGGAGTTTAGGTATGTCTGGTCATTCCAAGTGGGCGAATATCAAACATCGCAAGGGCGCGGCCGATGCCAAGAAGGGCAAGGTTTTCTTCAAGTTGATCAAAGAGATCACCGTGGCCGCCAGGCTGGGCGGCGGGGATGTGAACGCCAATCCGCGCCTGCGGTCGGGCGTGGCCGCGGCCAAGGCCGAGAACATGCCCAAGGACAACATCGACCGGGCCATCAAGAAGGGCGCCGGCGGGCTGGATGGCACGGTTTACGAGGAGATCACCTACGAGGGCTATGGCCCGGGCGGGGTAGCGATCCTGGTGGAGTGCATGACCGACAACAAGGTGCGGACCGTGGCCGAGGTGCGCTTCCTGCTAAGCAAGGCGGGCGGCAATCTGGGCGAGACCAACTGCGTCTCCTGGATGTTCAAGAAAAAGGGCTCCATGATGGTGGACAAGGGTGTCGTGGATGAGGAGAAGCTTGTGGACATCGCCCTGGAGGCTGGCGCCGAGGACGTGGTCGAGGAGGACAGCGAGTTTCAGGTGCTGACCGACCCCGAGCAGTTCATCGCCGTCAAGGAGGCCTTGGAGGGCGCGAACATCCCGTTCTCCGACGCCGCGGTCACCATGATCCCCGAAAACGTCGTCGAGGTCACCGAGGAAAAGGTGGCCGGTCAGATCCTGCGGTTGCTCGAAAAGATTGAAGACAACGATGACGTCCAGAACGTCTACGCCAACTTCGACATTCCCGACGAGATCGTCGAGCGCCTTGGCTAGCAGCGGCGCGCGACTGGGCATGGGCAGGGGATGGGTTTGAGAGCGGCGCCTTTCCGGATCCTGGGGATTGACCCCGGCTCCCGGGCCACGGGCTACGGGGTCATCGATAAGAACGGCCATTCCCTCACCTTCGTGGCCTGCGGGGTGATCCGCGCCACGCCGCGGGCCTCCTTGCCGGCGAGATTGCGGGAGATCTACGACGGGGTGAGCGAGGTGATCGTCACCCACCAGCCTGCCAAGGCGGCGGTGGAGAATGTCTTTGTCTCGGTGAATGCCATGTCTGCCTTGAAATTGGGCCATGCCCGCGGTGTTATCCTCCTGGCCCTGATCCAGCAGGGCCTGGAGGTGCGGGAGTACAGTCCTCGGCTTATCAAGCAAACCGTGGCCGGCTATGGCCAGGCGGCCAAGGCCCAGGTGCAGCATATGGTGCGGGCCATGCTTTCCCTGTCCGCCACGCCCAGCCAGGATGCGGCCGACGCCCTGGCCGTGGCCCTGTGTTTTGCCAGCCACTGGCGGCCGGCGGGAGGCATGCAGCCATGATCGCCAGTCTGCGTGGGGAACTGCTAAGCAAGACGGCCGGCCGGGTGATCGTCGACGTGGGCGGCGTTGGTTACCAGGTCATGTGTTCCCAGGCTGGCCAGGGTCAACTGGGCGAGGTGGGCGCCACGGTTTTCCTGTACGTGCACACCGATGTCCGGGAGGACGCCATCACCCTGTACGGCTTTGCCGGGACCGAGGAGAAGGAGATGTTCCTTCTGCTCATCAGTGTCTCCGGGGTGGGACCCAAGCTCGGCCTGAATGTCCTGTCCGGCGGCGGTGTCCGGGAGCTGGCCATGGCGATCATGAGCGAGGACCTGCCCCGTTTGACGCGGTTGCCGGGGGTAGGCAAGAAGACCGCCGAGCGGCTCTGCCTGGAACTGAAAGACAAGGTGCAGGCCCTGGCCGCCGGGGCGTCGCCTGGATTGGCGGCCTCCCTGCCCGGGGACCAGGCCGACCCGCATGCCAGTGATGTCATTTCCGCCCTGGTCAATCTGGGCTACCAGCCGCCCCGGGCCCGGCAGGCCGTGGACTCGGTCCGGAGCCGGCTGTCGGCGGAACAATACGCGGCCATGGAGCTTGCTGAACTGCTCCGCCAGGCCTTGAGGGCGCTCGCGTGAATGACGAGGAAAGGATCGTCAGTGTCAAGGCCGGGGCCGACGAGATCCGCGAGGAATCGGATCTCCGTCCCAAGTTGCTCAACCAGTATGTGGGACAGGATCTGCTCAAGCGCAACCTGGAGATCGCCATCAAGGCGGCCCGCGCCCGCGGCGAAGCCCTGGATCATGTGCTCTTCCACGGTTTTCCCGGCCTGGGCAAGACTACCCTGGCCTATATCATCGCCCATGAAATGGAGGCCAACATCAAGGTCACCTCGGGGCCGGTCATCGAGCGGCCCGGCGACCTGGCCGCCATCCTCACCAGCCTGCAGGAAGGCGATGTCCTGTTCATCGACGAGATCCATCGGCTGAGCCATGTGGTGGAGGAGATCCTCTACCCGGCCATGGAGGATTTCCAGCTCGACCTGATCATCGGCCAGGGGCCGGGGGCCCGGTCGGTGAAGATGAACCTGCCGCATTTTACCCTGGTGGGCGCCACCACCCGCACCGGCCTCTTGAGCCCGCCTCTCAGGGATCGCTTCGGCGTCATCCTGCGGCTGGATTTTTATTCCCCCGAGGAACTGGTGACCATTGTCAAACGCTCGGCCCGGCTGCTGGGGATCCCGGTGGATGAGGCCGGCGTGCTGGAACTGGGCCATCGTTCCCGGGGCACGCCGCGTATTGCCAACCGCTTGCTGAAAAGGGTGCGGGATTATGCCGAGGTGGAGGCCGATGGTCGGGTGACCGCGGCCACCGCCGCCGCGGCCCTGGACATGCTGGCCGTGGACAAGCTGGGCCTGGACGACATGGACCGGCGTATCCTGCTCACCATCATCGACAAGTTTCAGGGCGGTCCCATCGGCGTAGAGACCCTGGCCACCGCGGTATGCGAGGAAAAAAACACCCTGGAGGACGTCTACGAACCATTCCTGATCCAGTCCGGTTTTCTGGTGCGCACCCCGCGCGGCCGCATGGCTACCCTCTCGGCCTACGAACATTTCGGCCGGCCCTTCAATCCCCAAGGCAAGGTCGAGCGCGACAATCCGAACCAGCGGCTTTTCGAATAGTGGGGGAGAACCCGCGACCCGGTTGGGCCGGTCATTGGGGGTATTAATATGGGCACAAAGCTGCTCGTCACTGACCTGGTCGCGAAAAAGGCGGCCAATGAAAAGATCACCATGCTCACCGCCTATGACGCCAGTTTCGCCACCATGCTGGATCAGGCCGGCGTTGATATCCTGCTGGTGGGTGATTCGCTCGGCATGGTGCTGCTGGGCTACGAATCCACCGTACCGGTGACCATGGCGGAGATGCTGCATCACGCCCGGGCGGTGCGGCGCGGGGTTAAGCGGGCCGTGCTGGTGGGTGATATGCCTTTTTTGTCGTATCAGGTGGACGTGGTCTCGGCCATCCGCAATGCCGGCCGCTTCATGAAGGAGGCAGGCTGCGACGCGGTTAAGCTGGAGGGCGGCCTGGAGGTCTGCGACACGGTGCGCGCCCTGGTCCGGGCTGGTATTCCAGTGATGGGTCATATCGGTCTCACCCCGCAGACCGCCGGCCAGTTAGGCGGATTCAAGGTGCAGGGCAATGATCTGGCCTCGGCCAGGAAACTCCTGGAGGCGGCCCGGGCCCTGGCCCTGGCCGGGGCATGGGCCGTGGTCCTCGAGTGCGTCCCGGATGAATTGGCCCGGGTCATTACCGCAAAGATCGCCATTCCCACCATCGGCATCGGCGCCGGTCCCGGCTGTGACGGCCAGGTTCTCGTCACCCACGATCTGGTCGGCCTGTTTGAGAAATTCGTGCCACGTTTCGTCAAGCAGTACGCCAATCTGGCCCCGCGGATCAGAGAGGCGGTAGCCGGTTTTGTCGCCGAGGTGCACAGCGGCGCCTTTCCAGACGCGGCGCACAGTTTTCCCGCCCGGCCCGATCTGCGGGAACTGCTGCATGACAAGGACGCCTGATGGGCGGCACGGCGAGGGAGAATCATGAATAACCACTATACAGGCGAGGCATGTCGCCGGCAGGCGGTGCGGGTCGAGGACCGTATTCTGTTGTCCTGGAGCCCGGTCTCCATGGAAAAATTCGCCGTACTCAAGGAGTACTTCAACCGGGGCATCCCGCCTTACCTGCAGGAGGGGCTCACTGAAATCCAGATGTATGTCGGCACTCAGAGCGCCTTGGCCCGCATCCAGCAGCGCGACGAGGATTTGGGCCGTTTCTTGCAGCACCTGGATACCAAGGTCAACATGTTGCTGCAAAAGGTTACCGGCGGCGCCTCGCCTTTAGACCGGCTCGCGCTGCAGGAGGTGATCTTGAGCAGCGTGGGTCTTTCCTTCCCGGCCGCGCAGGCCCTGGAACCGGGCGCCATGCTGGAATTCAACCTGGTGCTGCTGCCTGACTATGTGTATGTCTACTGTCTTGGAGAGGTGGTGGGCTGCCGACCGCACGAGGTAACGGGCGGCGATCCCGCCCAGTTCGTGTCCTGCCGGTTTGCCCTGATCATGGAGGAAGATCGGGAAAGGCTGGTGCAGCACAGCTTCAAGAAACAGAGCCTGGCCTTGCGTAACCGGCGGCTCACCGAGGATAGCTAGTGCCATGTAACTCATATTTTTTTGTAGGTTGGGGTGAGGCATCGAATCCCAACATATTGCTATGGCGAACGATGATGGTTACGTGGGATGTTGGGGTTCGCAGGCTCACCCCAACCTACGAGATGAAACGTCTTTATCCGAAACTGTAAGCGTGACAGGGTACCAGGTCCGTGGGGCAGGCCATGCGTGAGATTGCCAGTGAGCTGATTATTGCCACCATGCGTGAGCTGGCCATGGCCGCGGCCATTGACCTGGAGCCGGATAGCGCCGCGGCCTTGCTGACCGCCCGACAACGGGAGATCTCGCCCCTGGCGCGGGATCTGCTCGACATCCTGCTGGCCAATGCCGAGATTGCCCGGCGGGAGAAGATTCCGCTCTGTCAGGATACCGGCATCGCCGTGGTCTTTGTGGAGCTGGGCCAGGAGGTGCGGGTGGCGGGCGACCTCGTTGCCGCGGTTCATGAGGGCGTCCGGCGCGGCTATCAGGATGGTTACCTGCGCATGTCGGTGTGCGATCCCCTCACTCGGCAAAACACCGGCACCAATACCCCGGCCGTGGTGCATGTGGAGTCCGTGCCCGGCGACCGGATCACCCTGCGTTTTCTACCCAAGGGCTGTGGCAGCGAGAATATGAGCGCCCTGACCATGCTGCCGCCCTCGGCCGGCAGCATGGGGATTGTTGATTTTGTCTGTCAGCGGGTGGTGGCGGCGGGTTCCAACCCCTGCCCGCCGGTGGTGGTGGGGGTCGGCATCGGCGGCACCTTTGAAAAGGCGGCCCTGCTGGCCAAGCATTCCCTGCTGCGGCCCTTGGGGCAAGCCCATGGGCGAGAAGACGTCGCCGCCCTGGAGGCCCTGATTCTTACGCGACTGAACGCCATCGGCCAGGGGGTGCTGGGCTTGGGCGGCAACAATACGGCCCTGGCCGTGCATATTGAACTCTATCCCACCCATATCGCCAGCCTGCCGGTGGCGGTCAATATCCAGTGCCATGCCCATCGGCATAAGGAAAAAGAGATTTAGGAGCCGTTACGAAATAACATGGCCATTTATATCTATTTCGTTACGGCTCCTTATGCCGCTCCGGGCACTTAGATGGCCATGTTATTTTTTTACAGCGGCTTAGGGGATGAAGGCTGATTTTCGATTTTTGATTGCTGACCGCTGAAGGTAACCCGTGTTCGATAATTTACGGAAGATAAATTTGCCCCTGACCGATGAGGTGATTCTGTCGCTTACGGCCGGTGACCTGGTGAGTCTTTCCGGGGTGCTGTACACCGGCCGGGATCAGACTCACCGCCGGCTCTGTGCCTTACTGGAGCAGGGCCTGCCCTGGCCGGTTGATCTGGCCGGGCAGCTTGTTTACTACGTGGGGCCAAGCCCGGCCCGGCCCGGGGCGGTGATTGGGGCGGCGGGCCCGACCACCAGTTACCGGATGGATGCCTATACACCAAGGTTGCTGGACAGGGGGGTGCGCGCCACCATGGGCAAGGGGGCCAGGTCGGCCGAGGTGCGCCAGGCCATGCTGGCGCACGGCGCCATCTATCTCGCCACCATCGGCGGCGCCGGTGCCCTGTTGTCCAAGTGTATCAAGGCCAGCGCGGTGGTGGCCTTTGCGGACGCGGGCCCCGAGGCCCTTTTCCGCTTCGAGGTGCTAGACTTCCCGGCCGTGGTCATCAATGACGTGCACGGCCGGGATTTCTATGAGATGCAGGGCCAGGTCGGCGGCTGACGGCCCGCCCTATTTCGTCGGCATGCCTTTGAAGCAACCGATGCCCTTGAGGAGCATGAGACCGGTGCGCAACTGCTGATCCCGTTCCAGCATGTCCTTGGTTTTGGTCTCCTCGTCCATGGGAGGTTCCTCGTCCATGGGCGCGCTGGTGCCATCAGCGGGCGGGGGAGTCAACTCATCCGGTTTTTTGTTGTCTGGTTTTTCGTCGCCATTGGTCAGGTGTTTCTTCAGGTCCTTTTCCCGCATGTACTGAGGTTCCTTCTTCGGCTTTTTCTCGTCCTTGGCCTCCTCATCCTTCTTGGCCTCGGTGAAAACGCTGGGCACCATGATGTCCGGGGTGATGCCCTTGGCCTGGATGGAACGGCCGCTGGGCGTGTAATAGCGGGCCGTGGTGAGGCGCAGGCCTGAGCCGTCGTTCATGGGAATCACGGTCTGCACCGAGCCCTTGCCAAAGGTCTGAGCCCCGACGATCACCGCCCGCTTGTCGTCCTGCAGGGCGCCGGCCACGATCTCCGAGGCGCTGGCCGAGCCCTCGTTGACCAGCACTATTATAGGAAATTTGTAGGCGTTGCCCTCGTTGTGGGCCTTGAACGCCATGCTCTGGTTCTCGAGGCGGCCCTTGGTCGAGACGATGACCCCGTCGTCGATGAAGATATCGGAGATCTCCACGGCCTGGTCCAGCAGACCGCCCGGGTTATTTCTGAGGTCGAGCACCAGTCCCTGGATCGGCTCCTTTTTCACGAGTTCATCCAGGGCCTGCTTGAAGTCCTTGGTGGTCTGGGACTGAAAGGAGCTGATGCGCAGATAGGCAAAACCCGGCTCCAGGGTGCGGGCTTTGATGCTGTGCAGGGGGATGACATCGCGGACAATGGTCATCTCCTTCAGGTCGCTCCAGCCCTCGCGGTGAATGGAGATGGTTACCTCGGTGCCCTTGGGGCCGCGCAGCCGTTTCACCGCCTCCATGAGGGTCATGTCCTTGGTGGCCTCATCGCCGATTTTGATGATCCGGTCGCCGGCCTTCAGCCCCATCTTGAAGCCCGGGGTGCCCTCGATGGGCGAGACAATGGTCAGGATACTGTCCTTCATGGTGATCTCGATGCCGATGCCGGTGAAGGCGCCGGTAGTCTCCATCTTCAGTTCCTTGAAGTCGTCGGGGTTCATATAGGAGGAATGGGGGTCAAGGCTGGCGAGCATTCCCTTGATGGCGCCGTTGATCGCATCCGAGACATTGATCTCTTCAACGTAATTTTTCTCGACGATGCTGAGCACGTTGGAGAAGGTTTCCAGGCTTTTGTAGGCGTCCTGGGTTTTGGCGTCCACGATGGTCGGCTGTTCCCGAAAGGCGAACAGCAGCACCGGCACGGCGATGAGGACGAGGAGCATGATTTTCTTGCCAGCGGAAAAGAACGGTTTTTTCATGACAGACCTTTGGGAAGAGGGGCACGTAAACTACCCGCGCGGCAGGTTGCCCTCCGCGGTTACGGGCAGAAAAAAAGCAATAGAGATACTAGCACGGCGGGGAAAATCAGACAATGGAATAAATTGAGAAGAAGCTATCAGCGGTCAGCCCGGCAAGAAATTTGGGTAACTGTCCAGCCGCACCACATCCGCGTCGTCATCGGCCTGCTCATGTGCAATAGCACACTTCACAGACCTCTTCCTGGCATCCGCGACACTGCTGAACACTTACAGGCCCCGGCATCTGCACGGTTTAAGTGCGCAAGCTGGATAGTTACGAAATTTGTAGCTGAGTGCTGAACGCTGACCGCCAATAGCTACTTGTCCTCGTTGGCACCGAGGGTGAGCATGGCGTTGTTGACCCAGCGCAGGGGGTTCTCTGCTTTGGTGCCGTGGCGGATCTCGAAGTGGAGACCCTCACCGAGCAGGCCGCTGGCCTCGTCGATTGATCCGATGATCTCCCCTTCCTTGACCAGGTCGCCCTTGTTCTTCAAGAGCCTGGAGGCGCGGGAGACCAGGCTGTAATACTGCTGACCGTGGTCGATGATCATGGTCTTGCCGTAGCCGCGCAGGTTGTCGGCGAACACCACCCGGCCGCCGTAGACGGCCAGGATCTTGGCGTTGGGTTCCGGCTTGATGTCAATGCCATTGCCAAAGCTGGTGATGCCGAATTGTTTTTTGGTCTGGCGGCCGAAGAGACTGGTTACCGTGCCGGTGACCGGCGGAGAAAGCTGGCCCTTGCGGGCCAGGATATTCGTCTTGTCCGGCGCCGCCGCTTTTGTCTTCTTGACGGCCTCCTGCCGCGGGCTGACCGCCGCCGCCGCGTCGTCGGCTTTTTCCAGTTGCGCCATGGTGGTGCTCAGTTTGCCGGCCGCCTCTTCCATTTCATGCAGGGCGCGCTGGTAGAGCTTTTTTTCGGTTTGTACCCGGCCCAGCAGGGCGGCGCGCTTCTGCCGGGTTTCGGCCAGGCGTTGCTCCTGCTCCTTGATCTCGACGATCACCCCGAGCAGCTCGGTTTTCTCCTGCTGTAGATTGGCCCGCCGTTTGGTCAGATCCACGATTTTTTCGCGGAACTGGCCGATCATCTGGTGGTCGTGATGGAGCAGGAGGCGGAAGTATTCCTGGAAATTGAGCAGGTCTGGCAGGGACGAGGTTGAGAAGATGACGTTCATGTAACCGATGGAGCCCATGCGGTAGAAAGAGGCCAACCGTTTCTCGAGATGGCCCTTGAGACCTTCCTTGGCCGCGTTCACCTTGCCCATCTCCTCCTGCAGGGAATGGATGGTGTCTTCATGGTGGTTGAGGTCGGTCTGTAGCCCCCCGATCTTGCTGCGCTGTTGCTGCAGGTTGGTCTCGATGGTGTCCAGGTCGGCGAGCAGGTTGTGCTCCTCGTCCTCGGAACGATGTAACTTTTGTTGATGGCCCTTGATGCCCGCCTCGATGCGTTCGATATTTTTTTTCTCTTTCTGGATCTGGGCCTCGATATTTTTGGTGGCGGCCAGGACGTTTTGTCCGGCGGGCGGAATGGACAGCAGCAGGAGCAGGGGCAGAAGCCAGAAAACGATGCGGCTGGGCGGGGTGCGCATGGTGGGTCAGACCCGCAGGAATTTCCGGATGGAGATCAGGCTGCCCAGGGAGCAAAGTATGATGCCTGTCATGAGAATAGTGCATGTTGTGGCCGGCGGGAAAAAGCTGAAATCAAAGAGGTTGAGAAAGCCGGGGCCGGAAAAGCGCAACTTGATCCAGGAGAAGAGCAGAAAGAGGGAAAGGAGCCCGAGGCTTGCGCCCATGAGCCCTTGGAGCAGCCCCTCCAGCAGCAGCGGGCCCTGGATATAGGTGTTGGTGGCGCCCAGTAGGCGCAGCAGCTCCAGTTCCTCGTGGCGGGTGAACAGGGTCAGGCGGATGGTATAGGAGACCATGAACACCGTGGAAATCACCAGCAGGCCGGCGCTTAAGAGGACCACAATGCGCAGCAGGCTGTTGAAATAGCCGAAGCGCTCCACCCACTCCTGACCATACTGGACCTTCTGGGCCCCGGGCAGGGTGATGAGGTAGTCAGAGAACCGCTTGATGGTGGTGAGGGTTTTGAGGTTCTTTTTGGGAAAGATCTCAATGGAAGGGGGTAGAAAGGTCGGGCTCATGTCCTGCAATACGTCCCGGTCCTGGTCGAGATTATTGGCCAGCCGGGCGAAGGCCTCCTGTCGGCTGACGAAGACGATGTTCTCCACTTCGTTGAAATCCGTGATCCGTTTCTTGAGTTGTTCCTGCATGGCGGGCACCACCTCGTCGTCCAGGTAGACGATAAGGCGCAGTTCGTCGCCCAGGCGGGCGCCGGCCTTCAGGATGTTGGTGTGGATCAGAAAAAAGAAGGAGAAGATGAGCACCGAGAGGCTCACGGTCAGCAGGGTCATGACCTGAGTGCCCCAAGTCTTCCGCAGGTTGCGGCCCGTCTGTTTCAGGATGTAGGGGAAAAACCTCATGACCTTGGTCCTTGTGGCATGGCGCTCAGGGCTCCATGGGCGGTTCGGTGAACCGGCCATGTTCCAGGTTGATGACCCGGTGGTTGGTCTGACGATAGATGGATTGGTCGTGGGTGGCGATGATCATGGTGGTGCCCGCCTGGTTCAGGCTTTCCAGCAGGCCCACCACAAGTTTGGTGATGGTGGCGTCCAGATTGCCGGTAGGCTCGTCGGCCAAGAGCAGGGTCGGCGCGTTGGTGGCCGCCCGGGCGATGGCCACCCGCTGCTGCTCCCCGCGGGAGATCTTGCCGGCCAGCTTGTCCCGCTTGTCGGCGATGCCCAGTTGCTCCAGCAGGGACTCAACCCGTTTGCGGATGGTGGCGGGCGGCAGGTAGCTGACCTCCATGGCCATGGCGATATTCTGATACACCGACTGCAAGGGCAACAATCTGAAGTCCTGATAGGCTACGCCTATTTTTTGACGCAGCCGCTGGAGGACGACGGGCTTGATGCGGTTCAGGTCGTGGCCCGCGACCTCGACGAGCCCCTTGTCCGACGTCTCCAGGGAACAGATGAGTTTTAGCAGGGTGGTCTTGCCGGCCCCGCTCATGCCGGTGAGAAAGATCATCTCCCCCCTCTTGACGGACAGAGAAATGTCTTGCAGGGCCATGATGTCCGGGGGATAGACCTTGGAAACCTTGACCAGTTCCACCATGGATTGACTGTTGTATGTCAAATCCGAACCTCGTGCATGGGAATGTGAACCGGGCCGGATGGGTTTTGTCCGCGGAATACCGCGACGGCCGGGGCTTTCATATTTTCTGTGAAAATACCGCATGTGAAAAAAAATTGACACTTTTTTTTGGGAATATTGTATACAAAATAGAATTTTAGTAACTATCCAGTTTACACACGTAAAACGTGCAGATGCCGGTGCCTGTAACTGTTCAGCAGTGCCGCGGATGCGTACCCCGCCAGGGGGTATAAACTTCACAAGCCTGCGAGCTGTAGCCCGCCTATGTGAGCAGGCTTGTGACAGCTAAGCGAGCGAAGCGAGACTGCGAAGCAGATGTGGTGCTGCTGGACAGTTACGAATTTTATCTCACTTCTCCTAATGCGAGCGTAGCGATACCGGCATGGCAAAATCTACCGTTCTTCTGCTGGATGATCGTCCCGGGACAGCCCCGACTCTCCAGGCCCAGCTTGTCGCGGCCGGCTGCCCGACCACCCGGGTGGGCGATCCCGGGGAGGCGCTCGCCCTGCTGGCCGATCTGTCGGCCGGCATCCTGATTATTCACAGTGACGCCTGTCTGGACCTGTTGCCCTTCATTCACCAGGTGGTGCAACTGCGGGACCGACCGTCCGTGGTGGTGTTGAGTAGCGCCCCCACGGTGCGCGAGGCCGTGGCCGTGGCCCGGGCCGGCGCTACGAACTATGCCGAAAGCGCGGCGGCCGCGGTCCGTTCCGTTCAGGATCTGGCCGGCTCGTTGGCCGCCGGGGGTAGGCCCCGGTCGAGCGGGGCGGCTGGCGGCCGTTTCGGCGGTCTGGCCGACATCATCGGTGCGAGCGTGGCAATGCACAAGGTGTTCGAACTGATCACCAAGGTGGCCGACACCGATACCACCGTGCTGATCCAGGGAGAGTCAGGTACAGGTAAGGAACTTATTGCCCGGGCCCTGCATGCTGAAGGACAACGCCACGCCGCGCCCTTTGTGCCCGTGAACTGCGGGGCGATCCCCGGTGAACTGTTGGAAAGCGAGCTGTTTGGCCATGAGAAGGGCGCCTTCACCCACGCCGTCCGCACCCGGATCGGCCGTTTCGAGCTGGCCAACGGCGGCACCGTTTTCCTGGATGAGATTGGCGAGATGAGCCCCATGCTGCAGGTCAAGCTCCTGCGGGTTTTGCAGGAACGGGAATTCGAGCGGGTAGGGGGCACCCGGACCATCAGTTCGGACTTCCGGGTGATAGCCGCCACCAACCGCGACCTGGAGGAGGATGTGGCCAGCGGGCGTTTCCGCGAGGACCTTTTCTACCGGCTGAACGTCATCCAGATCGAGGCCCCACCCCTGCGGCATAAGGTGGAAGACATCCC
>Ga0100388_10003983_pt1 | contig 12452 bp, 10 predicted proteins | sample CryGeymeta201512_FD_81536 | JGI IMG/M metagenome (GOLD analysis project Ga0100388, IMG submission 81536) | Groundwater microbial communities from Crystal Geyser aquifers in Utah, USA - Crystal Geyser metaG 2015-12 | ecosystem: Environmental > Aquatic > Deep subsurface > Groundwater | place... | reverse complement strand
TGGCTGCCCATTTTGCCAATCTTTTGGACGGGTTCTTATCTGTTCAGTGCCTATCAAACGGCTCTAAAATTTCAGTTTTCCGGTTTCTGCGGCGCAACCGCGACATTATATATCGCGCCACTGGTTCTTGCTGCGTAACATCAGTTGGTTAAGCAATTGATCCTGAAAACCAAGACCAACCAGGGTCTCAAAGTTTTTGTTGACATCATCGAGCAGGTTTACCAAACAGGCCGGAAGGCTGCGGGTGATTTCAAACAAAACATGCGCATTGTTTTCGACGACTTCCTACCGGCTTGAAATTACACGGCTACCCCAGCCAACCGTTAGTTATTTAATCCGCATTACTTAGTTTTGAACCGTGCCGCAAATTCCATTACGCCCGACCCAACTGATTGTCAACCTTTCTCAACTGCGTCGCAACCTGAACGCCATCCGCGCGCGCGTTCGCCCGGCCAAAGTGCTGGTGATGCTCAAGGCGAACGCCTACGGCCACGGCCTGGAGGGCGTTGCCGCGTTCATCGAGCCGGACGTGGATTACATCGGCGTGGCGGTGCTGAACGAGGCGATTGCTCTGCGTCAGATGGGGATTCGCAAGCCGATTCTCGTCGCCGGAGGCTGCCTGCCGGAGCAGATTCCATATTATCTGGAGCATGACCTGACCCTGACGGTTTCCTCGCCAGAGATTTTGAGCGCCGCTGAAACGGTCAGCCAGGCGGGCGGGCGGGCGCTTAAAATCCACATCAAAATTGATACCGGCATGGAGCGCGCTGGAATTCGCTGGTACGAGGCCGCGCCGTTGTTGGAGCAGTCGCTGCACTGTCAGCGGGTTGAAGTCGAGGGGATTTACACCCATTTTGCCAATTCTGAAACCCCGGAAACTCCGCATCTGAAGCGTAAACGCGGGTACGCCGCGCCATCCACGCAGCTGGAGCGCTTTGCCGAGACGTTGGATTTTTACGTGCGGCGCAGTTTGCCCACGCCGCCGTTGCGTCACGCCGCCAATTCGGGCGCAATTTTGAACCTGCCGGAAAGTTTTTTTGAGATGGTGCGCCCCGGAATTTTGTTTTATGGCATTTACCCGGGTGAGCAATCCGCGCGCACGGTGAATGTTTCTCCGGCGGCGACCTGGGTTTCGCGCGTTTTTTATGCCAAGACCACCCGCGCCGGACATCCGGTCAGTTACGGCTCGCTCTGGCACGGCGAACAGCCGCTGGAAACTGTCACGATTCCGTGCGGTTATGCCGATGGTTATTTTCGTCGTCTGACCAACCGCGCCAGCGTCCTTGTCAATGGCAAAAAATACCCTCAGGTTGGGCGAATTTGTATGGACCAGTTCATGGTTAATCTGATGGGTGATTCGGCCCAGCTTGGCGACGATGTGATTTTGCTGGGACGCGCCGCCAGCGGCGAGCAAATCAGCGCTGAAGACCTGGCCGGGTGGGCGGGAACCAATGCTTACGAGGTGATGACCAACATCTCGGCGCGCGTGCCGCGCGTGTTTGTGGAAGACTGACCGGCATATTTTGGGAAAATCTTTGCATATCGTCCCGACTATACAGAAACCGACGGCCTTATGGCCGTCGGTTTCTGTATAGTCGGGGTGGTCGGACTCGAACCGACGACCCCCGCGTCCCAAACGCGGTGCGCTACCAACTGCGCTACACCCCGAACCTGAAACAGGTTGCAAAGTATAATGCCAGGCGGCTGGAAACGTCAATGATACGAACAAAACCCATCTTGCTGATGTTGCTTCTGCTTTTTGCGGCCTGCGCCCCGGTTGGCGCGCCTCTGCCGCCATCCGCCTTGCCTGCGTCAACGCGGACGAATTTACCGGCCACGGCAACCAGCCTACCCATCCTCACCGCTGCCGCGCCCGCCTGCCGTGAAACTGTCGGAGCGATTGATGCGGGCGTCATCGAAACTGATTTGCTTGACAAGCCGATGCGCTACTGCGTCTATCTGCCGCCCTGTTACGCCGCTGATGCCGAAACCCGCTACCCGGTACTCTATCTGCTGCACGGCCAAAGTTTTGACGAAACGCAATGGCTGAGAATTGGTCTGGCCGGAGAAATGGACACCTTGCTCGCCGCCGCAGAAATTCCTCGGTTTGTGGTGGTGTTACCTTTTGACTACTCGTACAAACAACCGACGCAATATCCCTTCGAGGAAGTTTTTATCAAGTTGCTTTTACCCAAAATTAAACAGGACTATCGCTTGCGCCCCGGGCGCGCCTCCGCTGCGATTGGCGGACTTTCGCGCGGCGGCGCCTGGGCATTGTATCTCGGCTCGCGTCACCCGGATTTGTTCGGCTTCATCGGCGCACACTCTCCCGCTTTGTTTTATGCCGATATGGGCGCGTTTCCTTTGCGCTTGCGCGACTTGCCCGACGGACAAAAGCCGCTCTTCTACCTTGACGCAGGCGACAACGATCCTGATCTTGATCTGATTCAACAGGTTGTTACGCTGATTGACAGTCAAAATCTGGAATACGAGTGGCACTACAATCTTGGTTTTCACAACGAGGCCTACTGGAGCGCACACCTGGCTGATTATTTGCGCTGGTACGGGGATAATTTTCGTAACAGGCAGTAAAAAAAATAGCGCAGCCTTCAGGCTGCGCTACTGAGATTGAACGACCGGCAATTATCCCAAATGCATCGGCATAATCACATGCAAAAAGTCGTCGTCGCCTACGGGACGCACCACACCTGGCGCGTTCGCCGCTGAAGTTTCGACCGCCACGTTGGGCGTCTTGATGACTTCCAGCACCTCGCGCAGATACTTGACGTTGAAGGCAATCAGCAACGGAATGCCTTCCACCGTTGCCTCCACAAGCGTCTCATTGCTGCCGGTTTCTTCGCTGTGCGCCGAGATTTCCACCTCGCCCGGCTGCAGTTCACCACTGTTTTTGATGTTCAGCCGCACCACGTTGGAGCCTTCGCGCGCAAAAATTTCCGCCTGGCGGCAAGCCTTCAACAACGAAGCCGTCGCAATCAGCGTGCGTGATTTGTAGGAGCGCGGAATAATCTGCTGATAATCGGGGAATGTGCCGTCAATCAACTGCGAAACCAACTCAACATCTTTGACGTGGAAAACGACCTGCCCGCGTCCTTTTGGCAGTACCATCTGAATACTCGGCTCGCCATCCGATGCGATGCGCGCCAATTCGTTGAGCGCCCGCGCTGGAATGATGGCGCTAATCGTCTGCGGTACGGCGCTGGAAAGTGTTGCCTTGCGCACCGAAAGGCGGAACCCGTCAGCGGCGGCCATCGTCACCACATCTTTTTCCACCTGCACCAGCACACCCATCAACACCGGGCGGGCTTCATCTGTCGAAGCGGCAAACGCCACCTGCTGAATCATCTCTTTGAAATCGGCCACGTTAATCTGAATTGCGTCTGCAAAATCTGGCACCGGCAGGGGCGGAAATTCCTGCGCGTCAATGCCTTTGATGTCGTTGGTCGAAGAACCGGAGCGCACATTCAGCGTTTGGGTCTGCGCGTTCAGCGTCAGGCTGACTTGCGGGTCGGGCATCGTTCCCACCAAATCTGACAGGGTGCGTGAAGGAACGGTGGTGGAGCCTTCTTCCTCGATTTTTGCCCCAATCCAACAGGTAATTCCCAACTCCAGGTTGGTGGCCGAAAGGCGCAAGCGGCCATCATCGGTGGCGAGCAAGATATTTGCCAGTACGGGCAAGGTACTGCGTGGCGAAACCGCGCGCGAGACGATGCTCAACCCGCGAGCTAGATTTTCTTGAAGGACGGTGACTTTCATGGGCATCTTCTCCTATAATAAATTGCAAAAAGTATATCACGCTTAAAAACTCGTCAGTAGCGCAATTATCAACCCAATCAACCCGAATAGCAACTGCAAACCAAACAACGCCGCAAAAATATAGGCTACCACCGTCCAGGCCGAAGTTCCCGCGGTTAAACGAATTTTCTCGCCTTCGGCCAATTGGCGGATGATTTGCGCCGCTTGCGCTTCGGGATGCGAGGCGGATGCGCCCACCCAAAGCCAGCCCTGCGTCGGGGAAGGAACAATCACCCGTAGGCCGCGATACGCTTCGAGCCAGGTTCTCAAGGCGGAAGGCGGGTTCAGCGCCAGCGCCGCTGGTAGGATGACTGCGTCCGAAGTGGATGTTTCCGGCGGAAGCGCCTCGCCCGCTGCGATGGTCTTTACCGTCAAATCGGTGGCCTGCCGCTGCAGGGCGGCGCTCATGCGGGCGCCAAAATCGGCGCTTTCACCGGTCAATAGCCAAACTTCAAAGGCTTTGTGTTTTTCTGCCAGCGTGTTACTGGTTTGGCTGACATCATGCCGCAAGGTGACGCTGTGATAAATCAGCACCGCCGCGAACAACATCACCATCATCAGTAAATTGAGCAAGTCTGCCGCCAACGTAGGCGGTGTGTCGCCCGTCAGCGCAGTTTTGAGCAGGGTGTAAGCCAGCGCCACCGCCGTAAACATGCCGCCGATGACTGCCACAAAAATGACCGCGTACAGGTAAAAGCGGCGAATCACTGATTTGCGGGCGTGTTCGCCCGCCTCGTCGGTAGTCAGCGCCTCGGATTGCATCGGTCGCCAGGTCGCCAGCCAGAGCGGAATGCCCACCGCCAGCGTCGCCAGCGCCATAGCCAGTTGTTGGCGTAAGAAATCCCCCCACAGCGTTTGTGCGCCAACGCTGATATTAATTAAAAGCGAGAGAAGTATGCCAACTCCGGTCACAGTTGTCGCCAGCCCGGCAGGCGCGAGTGCATAAAAGTAAAGCCGTCGGATTTCAGCGCGGCGGTTTGCCCAGGGCGCTGACCCGGCCTCGCGGTTAAACCACCCGCCGTAATAGGCCCAGATGACCGCGAGCGGTGCGGCAACAGAAATCTGCCCGCTGATTTGTTGTAGAAAGTTGGCAAAAGTGGTTGCACTGCCAAGCGCCCACAACAGAATGAAATAGAGGACGTTTCCGGCGGCAACCAGCGTCGCGCCAACGCCGCTGAGCGCCAGTACATACAAAACGCCCATGCGCAGGCCGGAGGCTTGTTCAAATGGGTCGTTCAGTGCGCGCTGACAGGTCTGCCAGGTGTAGGCCCACAGCGGCGCGCCAACCAGCGTCAGCGCCAGGCCGTTGAGGAGGATATCGTTGCCGGTTAGCCCCAGCACTGGCGAGAATTGCAACAGCGCAAAGTAGAGAATTTTCTGTGCGCCAAAAACGAGCATGAAAAGCGAATAGGCCAGCCAGAGATGGCGGTACAGGCGGCGCACGTTGCTGAAATTTTCACGCTCTGCCAGCGTTTTCCATGCGCCGCGCAGAATATTCCAGAAGTAGGCGGCGGCCAACAGATTGAAGACGATGGCGAGCAGGTTATCGGAAAGGGTTTGTCCACCGCCCAGCAAGGCCAGGTCACGGCTAATCTGCGACGCCTGCAAAAGCAGGCGATTAAGCAGCGCCAGGGTATTCTGAATAACCGGAACAAGCGTCCCCAACAGGGCGGCGTACAGAAACAGCGCGCGCAGACTGGCGCTTTGTTCTTCCGCATCGCGCGCGGCGGCGTGTTGCGCCCACAGCCAGTGAATGAGAAAAATGGGGATGCCCACCAAAATCAATGCCAACGCCTGCGCCAGCGTTTCTCCGCTGGAAAAAAGCGCGTTGCCGTTGAAAAGGGTGCGCGCCAGCCTGATGACGCCCCACAGAACGACTTCCAGGCTGATGAGCGCGACTAGATAAAAATAAAAACGTCGAATGGCTTGCATGAAGGCCTCTGCTACAAAAAGGTTAGATTGGGTATAGGTTTAGCGGCCTATTGCCCTTGATACCAGTCGTACCCCCAATAAGGGGATGGCATTTCTTTGATTTTCCAGCCGTCAGATTGCTTGACCAACAGCGCCGTTGTCGTGTTACCGCTGTATCCGCCGGAAAATGGGTCGGATGAACCATAAACCATCGCTACGCTGACGTAGGCGGTCTCGCCGGAAATGTCGGTTTTCAAAATCTCGATACCCGCTGCGGCCAGGTTAACGCTGCCGTTTCCGATATCCTGGCGAAATTTTTCGACGGCAGGTTTGTTGGGCAGGTTGGCAAGGTACGTGTAGGCGCGGTCATATTCGCCTTTGTGCAGGGCGATGACGTAGTTGCGTACCACACCTTCGGGTGTATCTTCCGCGCCGTATTGCAGGCCGTCTTTTCGCAGAAAAAAAACGACCAGCGCTAAGACAACAAGAACGGCAATTCCAATTAGAATTCCGGTGAGAAATTTATCCTGTTTCATTTTTCCTCGTTAGTGGGGATGATAACGTGTACGGCGGCGCGCGCCGGGGCCGGGGCGCGCGCTGATGGCGAGAAACGCTCCCAGCACGGGCAGGCTGAGGGTTAGACTGCCCCACAGCAACCACTCCCCCAGGCTTAATCGCCGCCGCGAGAGGTAGAACAGGCTGATTGTGGCCGCCAAAACGGCGTAACCTATCAGCAGGGCGCGAACTTGTTCAGCATTCATGTTCTGATTGTACGTTTTTTTATGGGCGCTGGCAAGTTACTCCAGCAAATAGTTTTCGCCGTCCCATTCCAACCAACGCTGGAAACCGGGCAAAACGCCATCCCACCAGGCGCGCGACCAGGCTTCCAGGCCGGAGGGCAAACATTCAGCGGGAAAAAGCGCGGCGGGGACGCTGCTCCGCAGGCAGAAAGCGGGCAGGGTTTGTTCACCGACAAAGACGATTTCAGCCAGTTTGTTGTTTTCGCCGGGCGTCGGGGCGCATCCGCCGCTTTGCCAGCCGGAGCGGCCATCGGGCAGGCGGCAGTAACTTTGGTCGGGTTCTGGAACGCGGGTATAGGTGAAAACATCCATCGGCTGACCGGTTGATTTATACAGGCGCACGCTGTCGCCGCGGTTGCTGAGCAGAATGCCGGTTTCGGAGGCGAAGTAGACCAGTTTTGCGCCGGGCGCCAGGCTGACGGCAGGCAGGGCGAAGGTGGGCGAGTCGCCGGTTTGGTCGTCCAGCCACCAGCCCGACAATGAGACGCTTTGCGTGCTGACGTTGATGATTTCGATGAATTCGTCGCCGTAGTCCACGCGGCCATCGCGGTTCCAATCACTGCGGGCGTGCGGCAGAAATTCGTTAATTACCACGCTGGAAAGGGTGACCGGGGTGCGGGTGGGCGTTTTGGTGGGGGTGCGGGTTCCGGTGCTGGAAGGGCGCGGCGAAGGCGTTGGGGTTACGAAGTAAGCCCAGTTGACATTTTTGGGTGTGCCGCAAATGGGGTTGCTGTTGGCATCCAAACCGTTTTTGACGATGCCGGTATTGGTAATCCACGCGGTATCAGAATCGGTGATGGTTGCGCTTCGTCGTTCCATGCTGCAAAAGGTGGTGGCATTTCCAGCAGGCCAACCGCCGCCGTTGCTGTTGGCGGTGTCCACCGTTTGGCCGGAGGTATCTTTGAGGCGCAAGGACTGTCCGGTGTTTGTCAGCGAGACGCTGTAAATCTGGTCGGCGGTGATGTCAGAGATTGTGTTGTCATCGCTGCGTTCAAGCAAGAAGTAGCCCTGCGCCGGGATGGTTCCACTGAGCGAAATGTTGAGGGTGGCGTCGGAGGATGTTAATGTCCAGCCGGTCAGGGCGATATCGGTGATGCCCGGGTTGTAGAGTTCAATCCACTCATCGCTGGAGGAGGCTGCTGTGCCGGCCCAAGCCACCTCGTTGATGAGCAACGCTTGATTGGGCAGGTCGGTGGCAGTTTGGGTGGGCGTTAGTGACGGCGTGGATGTGAGCGTAGGTGTAGCGGTGAACGTGGCCGTCGGTGTGGGTGAAGGGGTCTGGGTTAATCCGGTTGCCCAGTTGGCTGCGCCGGGCGTGCCGTTGACGTTTTGATTCAGCCGGTCTTGTACGCTGGGGGTTCCTGCAAAGGTAATCCAGATGGCGTCGCTGTCGGCGGCGCGGCCGTTGCGTTCCATGCTGGCGTAGGGGGCAAAGCCACTGCCGGCAGGCCAGGGGCCGCCGTCGCCGTTGGCGCTATCTACCGGCGAACCTGTTGATGTAACCAGCCGCAGGCTTTCACCGCCGGGGTTGAGCGCGTCTAGAAACACCTGGTTAATCGGCAGGGTGGTAAAAACGTCACTGCGGCGCGCCAGCAGAAAGTAGCCGCCGGGGGCGATGCTACCGCTCAGTGAAATATCTGGCACGCCGTCGGCGGCAACCAGGTGCCAGCCGGTAATATCAATGGGATTGGTCGTGTCGGGGTTATAAAGTTCAATCCACTGGCCGGCGGTGCCGTCGGAGGGCGTGCCGCCCCAGGCGATTTCGTTGATGATGACGCGGTGATACCAGGGCGGGGCGGTGTTGACGGCGGTGGGCGCCGGGCAAATGCTAAATGTGGAACTAGAGTTTTGCGGGTCGCTGGGGTTGGTTAAAACAAAATCAGTGGCGTTGTCGTTGGTGTCTTCACAAACATTGACGCGGGCGTAGCCTTGATCGGTATCTGCGGTGAGTTGCGGCAATAAATTACCTTCGCCGTAGGATGTCGTTCCAAGCCCGACCTGGTCAATTTTTGTGCCATCAGGTTTTTCCAACGCGACGCCGCCGTCGTCGGCTATGCCAAAATTACTATTAACTGCGGGGGTTGCTGCACCGCTCCCATTGGCAATGGCGTCTGGTGGAACAGCGTCGTCGTAACTTGCGCTGGCAACCAGATAAAACTGACCTGGTTGCAGGCTGACTGTGCCAAAAACATGTCTTGTGGATGGGCTCGTTCCTGTACTGGTAGATCTGACCAATTTCCAGCCGGTGATATCAATTGCCGATTGGGTTGGGTTGAACACTTCGATGAATTCATCATTGCCCTGGGCTGAGCCGTGAAACCGTATTTCGCTAATCACCATACTGGCGCCCAGCAGTTGATTAGGCCGCGCCCCTGCCGAAAGCGCCAGCGGCGCAAGCAGTTCAACCGTCAACGCCAGTGTCAGCGCAATTCCGCTGATTAAACGGCGAAGCCAGACCCGTCGGTCTGGTCGCCTGGAAAATTCAGAGAGAAAATGTGTAACGGGCATCGCATGCATCCTGTCCGCATTATACCGCCCCAAAAAGCGGGCTAACGCCAATACTGTTTAGTTAGCGGTTTTGGAGTCTAACATCTCCAGACGTTGGCGCCAAAGTCTGGAGATGTTAGACTCCTTATCTAAACAGTATTGGGGCTAACGCGGTTCCACCACCATTTTAATGGCGGTGCGTTCCTTGCCTTCGATATCCACTTCCACAAATTCGGGCATGCAGACGACATCAATGCCATCGCCCTGCAAGTACCCACGCGCCAGCACCAGCGCCTTCAATGCCTGATTGACTGCGCCCGCGCCAATCGCCTGCACTTCTGCATGTTTATGCTCACGGATGACTCCAGCAATCGCCCCGGCCACGGCGGAAGTGCGGGAGGTGGCAGAAACTTTAATCATATCCATGGTGTTGCTCCCTTCAGGTTGGATCAAGGATGGGGCAAAATCTAAGTTTCATTGTACAAGGTTTAAGATGGCGATTCAATCCCCGGCTTTTGTAATATCACCAGCGCGCGCGTGGCAAATAAAAATGGCAGGGCGTCCAAAACCCCGTCCAGCCCGCGCATAAAAGGGTACATCTTGTCCGGGTAAAGTTGCGGGCCTGAATAGCCGCCGCTGGCGACATACGAAAATGCCGCATAGCGATATTTTGCCACCAACCGCCAATCGGCCAGCAAACTGCCCGCCAGACGCCCGTAAAAGATTCGCGTAGCATTACCCTGCGCCGCGTAATAATCCGCCTGAGACGGATTCCAGCCGGCGGGCGCGAACCAGTCAATGTAGTCATTCCAGGCCACCGGTTCGGGGTGTAGCCAACCGTAGACGACTATCCCCATCAGGCTGATGAACGGGTCAAAAACAATCACCCGCCCGCCGGGGCGCAGCACGCGCGCAAACTCACGCAAAGCCGTGCCGGGGTAGCGCAGATGATGAAAAACATCGAACAAAATCAAATCGCTGACGCTCGCATTGCCAAAACTGAGCGCATACGCATTTTCCACCAAATCCAGCCACGGGTTGGCGAACAAATCCGTTCGCAGACAGCCGGGGATGACTTCCTTGATATTGCCAATCCCCGAACCCAATTCCACCACCAGCGGATTTTCCAGCCCCGAAAGTCGCGCCGCAATCTTGCGGTGAAACTCGCGGTAAATTTCGCGCAACAGCGGCTTTTTTTCCCAGTAGGCGTAATTTTGCAAAATTTCTTTTTGATGTCGTGATACATTCATAGCGCGGCATCCAGCCGCAATCAACTTTTGCCGCGACACAAATGTCGCGTTACCAAATTACAAAATGCCGCCAAAATTATAGCATTCATCTTTCGCCCTTTCCCTTTTTCATCGGTATAATTTCGGCATGACCTCCCCATCCCGCCTTGCTTTTTTTCGCCTGATCGCCACCATCACTGGCTTACTCGCCGCCGCTTCCGTCTATGACTTGCTCGGTCTGGCGCAAAAATTGGGGGTGGAGGTTCTGGCGAGCAAGACCTGGCTAGCGCTGCTGGCGGGAATGACGCTGCTGACGGTTTTCTCCCTGCTGGCGGGAATTTTCCCCGCTGTCAGCCGGTTCTGCCTGGCGGCGTTTTCCCAGCGGAAAATTTCTCCGCGCCTGCGCCCCGCCGCCTGGCCTGCGCTGATTTTCCTGCTGGCCGCCTATCCGCTGCTGCTGGCCCAGCCCGCCCTGGCGCTGCTGCGCGATTTACCCTTTGCGCGCCTGCTGCTCTTCTGGCTGATGGCGCTGGCAGGCATGGCCGCCCTGCAAACCATCCGCCCGGCGACCGGTTTTTTCGCCGCGTTGGGCGTGTTCATCACCCTGCAAACCGCCGTCAACCAAATCGCCGCCTACCTGCCCGCCATCACCGATTACCCGTTTGCCCTGGGCTGGTCAGAAACCAGCCGCTTTTACTTTCCGTCGCTGTTTCTGGCGCAAAAAATATACGGCCAAGCCTTCCCCTGGCCGGTTTTGCATCCCAGCCTGCACCTGTTGCTGACCCCACCCTATTTTTTTGACGCGCCGCTCTGGCTTCACCGCGCCTGGCAGGTGGCGATTCGCTTTTTGCTGGTGGGCGCCATCGCCCCGGCGCTGCTTTCCCGCTTCCGCGTGGAAAACCGCCTGCTGAAATTTTTCCTAGCCGCCTGGGTTTTCGTCTATCTTTTTTCCCTGCCGCTGTATCTGCACCTGGCGCCGATGATTTTCCTGCCCTTGTGGCTTTACCGCCCCGGCAACGCGCGCCGCGCCTGGCTGTTGCTGATTTTCGCCTCCATTTACGCCGGTCTCAGCCGCCTCAACTGGTATCCCATGCCGGGCATTTTGCTGGCCGCTTTATGGGCGCTCGAATCAGCCGAAGAGAAAAAAGGCTGGCGCACGCTCCTCTTTCCCGCCGCGCTGATTGGGGTCGGTTCCATCACCGCTTTTTTGACGGCGCGCGTCTACATCGCTTTTTCTGGCGCGGCGCAGACTGATTTTTTCACCAGCCTGAGTTCCGATTTGCTCTGGTATCGTCTGTGGCCGAATGAAACCTACCGGCTGGGGCTGATTCCCGGCGCGCTGATTTTTTCGGCGCCGCTGTGGGGGCTGCTGATTTGGGGTTGGCGTGGGCTGGGGCGCTGGCGCGCCGGGCTGGCACTGGCGCTGGCTGCGCTCCTGGCGGGCGGTTTGCTCGTCAGCCTGAAAATTGGCGGCGGTGCCGATTTGCATAACCTGGACGCCTACGCCGCGCTACTGTTGATTCTGGCTGCCTACGCTTTTTTTCGCGCCGAAAAACCGCTGCCCTGGCAGTTGGCCGCCCTGCTCGTGGCGATTTCCGCCTGGTTAGGCTGTCAGGCCAACAGCGGGGTCTTTCGCTACGACCGGGACGCCGCCCAAAGCACCTTAACCGCGCTGCAGCAGCGGGTGGATTCTGCCTCGGGCGAGGTTCTCTTCATCACCCAGCGCCATTTGCTGGCGATGAACATGATTCACGGGGTGACGCTTGTCCCCGAATATGAGCGCGAAGATTTGATGGAAATGGCGATGGCGAACAATACGCCGTATTTGGAGCGTTTTGCGCGCGATGTGGAAAATCAGCGTTTTGTGCTGATTGTGGTGGACCCGCTCAAGTTCAATTTGTTGGGAATCTCTTATGCGATGGGCGAGGAAAATAATGTTTGGGCGCGGCGCGTGGTCAAGCCGGTGTTGTGCTGGTATCAGGAAGCGGCGGCTTTTCCCGCCGATAAAATTGTGATTTACGTTCCGCGCGCGGGGGGCAAGGCTTGCCCGTGAGAATATCAGGTATAATTCAACGATTGAATTTTGATTATGGAAACGCAAAACGATTCTTCCCACGATTTACCCCTGCTGGAGCAGATTGAGCGCGACCCGGATGTGACCCAGGCCGACCTGGCAACGCAGTTGGGCGTGGCGGTCGGGACAATTAACTGG
>Ga0100388_10003973_pt1 | contig 12468 bp, 11 predicted proteins | sample CryGeymeta201512_FD_81536 | JGI IMG/M metagenome (GOLD analysis project Ga0100388, IMG submission 81536) | Groundwater microbial communities from Crystal Geyser aquifers in Utah, USA - Crystal Geyser metaG 2015-12 | ecosystem: Environmental > Aquatic > Deep subsurface > Groundwater | place... | reverse complement strand
CGCGGGAGGTCGCGGACGCCTCGGAGGCGGGCAGGACGCCCGCCGAGAATGAGCGAAAAGTATTTTCAGGCCGGGAACGCTTGACTGCCGACACAAGCTGGATAGTTACGCGAGGCGCAAGGAGAGAGCATGCAAACCCTCGACATCCTGCTGTTCAGCAGCCGGGCCGCCACGGCCAACCGCGGTCGCAGCCTGCTCATGCTGCTGGCCATGGCCATCGGGGTATTTTCGGTCATCCTCCTCATCTCGCTCGGCGATAGCGCCCGGCGTTATGTCATGGACCAGTTCGCCTCCCTGGGCACCAACCTGCTCATCGTCCTGCCCGGCCGGTCGGAAACTACGGGCGGCCCGCCGCCCCTGCTCGGGGAAACGCCCCGGGATCTGACCCTGGAGGATGCCCTGGCCCTGACCCGCTCCACGGCCATCCGCGCCATTTCGCCGATCGTGGCCGGTTCGGCGCCGGTATCGGTGCGGCCCCTGGAACGAGAACTCATGGTGATCGGCGCCACGGCGGAGTTGTTCACCATGCGGCACCTGACCATGAGCCAGGGCAGCTTTCTGCCCCCGGGCGATCCGACCCGGGCCGCGGCGGTCTGCGTCCTTGGGGCCAAGGGCAAAACCGAACTGTTCGGCAACCACCCGGCCCTGGGCCAATGGCTGCGTATCGGCCAGCGCCGGTTCCGGGTGATCGGCGTTCTCGCCTCCAAGGGCGTCTCCCTTGGGGAAGACCTGGGCGATATGATCATCATTCCAGTGGCCGCGGCCCAATCCCTGTTCAATACCGGCTCCCTGTTCCGCATTATCGTGGAAGCCACCGCGCCCGAGGCCATCCCCCGCGCCAAGGAAAGCATCCTGTCGATTATCCAGGCGCGCCACGAGGGCGAGGACGATGTCACCGTCATTACCCAGGATGCGGTGCTGGCCACTTTTGACCGGATATTCAAGGCCCTCACCCTGGCCGTGGCCGGCGTTGCCGCCATCAGCCTGGTGGTGGCCGGCATTATGATCATGAATATCATGCTGGTGGCGGTCTCCAACCGGCGGGGGGAGATCGGCCTGCTCAAGGCCCTGGGCGCGCCGCGCCGGCAGATCATGGGGCTGTTTCTGAGCGAGGCGGCCCTTCTGTCGCTCACCGGCGCCGCGGCCGGCTGCCTGCTCGCCTACGGCAGCATCCGCCTGCTGGCCGCCTTCTACCCGGCCTACCTGATCGGGCTGGCGCCGTGGTCACCGGTCATCGCCGTGGGGGTAGCCCTGACCACCGGCATCGTCTTCGGGGTGCTCCCGGCGCGCCGGGCCGCCCGGCTGGAACCGGCCCTCGCCCTGTCGAGGCGGTGAACAAAGGGAAAGAGAATGTCGAATATCGAACACCGAATATCGAATGATGAAGTGAATGAACTTCTACGGTTCAAAATTCCTTGTTCGATATTCTATATTCGCATTGCAAATTGCGTATTTTTTCAGGAAACGTGTGGCCATGCTGCTTGCCGACCTGTTCCGCCTGACCTTTAAAGCCGTTCGCGACCAGCGTCTGCGGAGCTTTCTCACCGCCCTGGGCATTGCCGTGGGCATCGGCGCCGTGGTGCTGCTTACCTCTCTCGGAGAAGGACTGCACCGTTTCGTGCTGGCCGAATTCACCCAGTTCGGCACCAACCTCATCGGCATCACGCCCGGCCGGGTAACGACCCACGGACTTTCCGGGGCGCTGATCAGCAATGTTCGGCCCTTGAGCATCGAGGACGCCAAAGCCTTGCGACAGCTTCCCCAGGTGCTGGGCGCCTCCTCCATGGTGCAGGGCAATGCCGCGGTGGAGGCCGGCCAGCGACACCGGCGGACCACGGTGTACGGCCTGGATGCCTCGGCCCCAAAGGTCTTGAAATTCACGGTAACCGCCGGCCGTTTTCTGCCCGACGATCCGCCCCGGGCGGCGCGCGCCTTTGTCGTGCTGGGCAGTAAGGTCCGCCATGAACTGTTCGGCAACGATCAGGCCCTGGGCCGGCGGGTCCGCATCGGCGGAGAGTCCTTCCGCATCATCGGCTCCATGGCGCCCAAGGGGCAGATGCTGGGCTTCGACCTGGACGATGCCGTCTATATCCCCACAGCCAAGGCCCTGGCCATGTTTAATCGCGAAAGTCTCATGGAGATCGATCTGCTCTATGCCGAGGACAGCAAGGCCGACGAGGTGGCCAGGCAGGCGCGGCAGGTGCTCATGACCCGCCACGGCAGCGAGGATTTCACCATCACCACCCAGGAAAAAATGCTGGAGGTGCTGGGCTCGGTGCTCAACCTGCTCACCATCGCGGTTGCGGCCCTGGGCGGCATATCCCTCTTGGTGGGGGCGGTTGGTATCCTCACCGTCATGAGCATCGCCGTCAACGAACGGACCGGCGAAATCGGTCTGCTGCGGGCTTTGGGCAGCGAGCGCCGCCAGATTCTAGGGATCTTTCTTGGCGAGGCGGTGATCCTGGCCGCCCTGGGCGGGGTGGCCGGGCTACTGCTCGGCACCGGCGGCGCCTGGTTGCTGGGGTTCCTGGTGCCGGCCCTGCCCACCCACATTTCCTGGGCCTACGCAGCAGCGGCTGAACTCCTCGCCGCCACCGTGGGCCTCCTGGCCGGCGTGCTGCCCGCCCGTCGCGCCGCCGATCTCAACCCGGTGGAGGCCCTGCGCGCCGAATAAGCAGGCCGGCGTAAAAGCATGCCATTCGTTTACACGTACACCATCGAGTCCGACCCGTCTGCCCAGTCTGACCTGTCAGACGGGTGGCAAAAAAATCAGACGGTCATCCGCACCCGGCCACAGTCAGGGCACACCCAGGTGGGGCCGTTGGAGAGGCCCCAGAGATTTTCCTTGAAGCAGGCCTCGCAAATCATGAAGCCGCAAGGGCAGTTGAGGCAATAGGGCAATTTTTTACGGCAGCAGTGGCACTCAAAGTCCCGGGCACCACGGCGCCTGGCCCCGTAGGACAATCCGTCTTCGCGCGCCATGTCAATCCCGCAGCTCCCCGGCCAGCCAGTTTAGATAAGCCGGGCCGCCAGCCACCACCGGCACGGCCAGGATCTCGGGCACCTCATACGGATGATTGGCCGTGATGACCTCCACCACGGCGGGGAACAGGTCCTGGCGGCTCTTGATGAGCAGCAGGATTTCAGACGCGCTTTCCACCTTGCCCTGCCAACGATACATCGAGGTCACCGGCCCGATAATCTGCACGCAGCCGGCCAGCCTGGCCTCCACCAGCAGGCCGGCAATCCTGGTTGCGGCCGCCTGGTTCGGAACCGTGGACATCACCTGGATATACTTGGCCATAACTCCTCCGCTCGCGCCCTGCTTTCTTGTATTTTTTGATGATATACTCTATCTTGTATCGGCGTCGTTTTACAAGTCACGAAACCAAGAAGCTTTCAGCGATAAGCTTTCAGCAATCCGCCACGGACTTTTCTTAAGCTGACCGCTGACCGCTGACCACTGACAGCTAGAGGAAATTACATGCTGCTGGCGATTGACGTGGGCAACAGCCACATGGTGATCGGTCTTTTCGACCACGGCCGGCTCACCCACCATTGGCGGATGGCGACCAACCGCAACAGCACGGCCGACGAACTGGCCGCCCGGTTTCACAGTCTGTTCGCCTTGGGCGGCACCGGGTTTACGGACATCGACGGTGTGGTCCTGGCCAGCGTGGTGCCCACCATGCAGACGGCCTGGGTCGCCTTCACCCGGCAATACCTGGGCCGTGCCCCCCTGGTGGTCGACGGCCGGCTCGATACCGGCATGCGGATGCGCACCGACCATCCCGAGGAAGTGGGGGCCGACCGTATCGTCAATGCGGTGGCCGGTTACGCCCAATTCGACACCAGCCTCATCATCGTCGACTTCGGCACCGCCATCACCCTGGACTGCGTCTCGGCCCAGGGCGACTACCTGGGCGGCGCCATCGCCCCCGGCCTGGCCATTTCCCAGGAGGCCTTAAGCAGCCGCACGGCCAGACTGCCGCGGGTGGATGTCTCCAGCCCGCCGGCCGCGGCCATCGGCACCAACACGGTGGACGCCATGAAAGCCGGCCTGCTCTATGGCTTCGGCGGTCTGGTGGAGGGCCTTATCAACCGGATCAAGGCAGAATTCGCGCCGGACCGGCCCAAGGTCATCGCCACCGGCGGCATGGCCGAAATCATCGCCCCCTATGCCCCATCCATTGAGGCGGTCCTGCCCATGCTCACCCTGGAAGGTCTGCGCATCCTCCATGAACGCAACGCCTAGCCGCATCAATCCACCGCGGCTGGTCCGGGGCGACACCATCGGCCTCTTCGCCCCGTCCGGCCCGGTGCGCGACCAGGAGGCCTTTGCCGCCGGCCTCGGGTTGTTAGCCGACATGGGATTCAAGGTCCGCCACGGCAACGACATAATGCGGGCCACGGGCTACCTGGCGGGCGACGACAGACGCCGGGCCGAGGAATTTCACGAACTGTGGGCCGATCCCGAGGTCAAGGCGCTGCTGGCGGTACGAGGCGGTTATGGTTCCATCCGGCTGCTGCCAGCCCTTGACCTGGACCTCATCCGACAGAACCCAAAAATCATGGCAGGCTTCAGCGACATCAGCGTGCTGCTGAACGTCATCTCTGGCCGCACCGGGCTCGTCACCTTCCACGGCCCCAACCTCTCCTCCCTGGCCCGGGTGGACGCGCCCTCAATGACGCGTTTTTTCGCCACCCTTACCCATCGCGAACCGCCGGCCCTGCGGCCGGTTGGGCTGGAAATCCTCCGCTCCGGCCAGGCCCGGGGAAAACTTCTGGGCGGCAACCTGGCCAGTCTCGTCCATCTGCTGGGCACGCCCCACGAAACCTCGTGGGACGACTGCCTGCTCTTTCTGGAAGACGTAGGCGAGGCCACCTACCGGCTGGACCGGATGCTGACCCAACTGCACCAGGCCGGCCGCCTGCAACATATCGCCGGCCTCATCCTGGGCGGTTTCAAGGACTGCGGCGATCCGGAGCTGATCTGGCAGCGAGTGCTGGAACTGCTCGGCCCGCTGGACATCCCGATGTGGGCCAACTTCCCGGTCGGTCACGCGGCCAGTAACCATATGCTGCCCCTCGGCCTGGAGGCGGAGATGGACTCTGCCACCGGCATGCTGCGGTTTCTTGGGACGGCATGTTTGTAAGGGAAAGGCACCGAGGCACAGAGGCAGAAGGCAAACCGTAGAATATCGAACAAGGAATTTCGAACCGATGAAGTTTCGTAACCACTCAAGTTGTCAGGTGCACGATTCACGGTTGGCTACTTTGCTCTCCTGATCTTCTTTGAGATAGTTAATCTTCTGCGCTCTCTAACCTTGCACCGTGGACCTTTGAACTTTGAACCTTGTGTAGTTACGAAGTTTATTCACTTCATCATTCGACATTCGATGTTCGGTGTTCGATATTCCTCTGTGGCTTTGTGCCTTCTTCAACCAGCAACCGCGCCACCTCGTCGTGCAGGCGGTCGGCCAATTCCTTCTTTTGCTTGAGATCATAGTCCCTGGTCTCGATGGGCTGGCCGATACGGATGCGGATGCGGCCCGGTCGGGCCAGCCACCGGCCCTTTGGCAATATGGCAAAGCTGCCGGTAATACCTACCGGCACCAAAGGCACGCCGGCCTTGATGGCCAGCACCATGCCCCCGGCCTTGAAGGGTTGCAGAATACCGTCCGGGCTGCGGGTGCCCTCGGGAAAGAGAATAACCGAGGTGCCGGCGGCAATGCGTTTGGCGGCTGCCTCCAGGCTCTTCAAGGCCTGCCGGCCATGGGCCCGATCCACGGGGATGTAACCGGCCAGACGCATGCCAGTGCCGAAAAACGGAATTCTAAACAGTTCCTGTTTGGCCAGAAAGCGGCAGTCATGGGCCAGATAGCCCTGCAGGGCGAAGATGTCGAACTGGCTCTGGTGGTTGGCGGCAAAGATATAGTGTTTGTCATGATCCAGGTTTTCCAGACCATGCAGGGTGACCGAGACGCCGCTGGCCCGACAGAGAATCCGTCCCCAGAATCGAGGAAACACCTGCACCTTGCTGGGCCGCACCCGGAAGACGGCAACGGCGACGATGGCCAAAATGCTCACCAAGAAAGTTAGGGGCGGCGCCAGCACAAGCACGAATATGGACTGGAGAAAACGAACAGCGCGCATCAGCGAGACTCCCAAAGGATCGCGGCCAGCCGGGCTCCCATGACCAGTAATACCAAGCCCGTGGCCGCAACCAGACAATTACTCCCTTATCTTGTTGATTTAGTTAGCTTTGCAAAGTAACATAGACGGCAAAGGAAAACAATAGAAGCTGCCCCCTGCTGCCATGACCAACGACACGCCACCAAGGGACCATATCGGCGCCATCCCCATTGCCGGGGATCTTGCCAAGAAACCCGCCAGCGGGCTGGCCGCCATGGCCCCGCGCCATGCACCATCGACACCGCCGGCCAGGCCGGTCAAACCACCGCGCCGCCGCCGCTGGGGGCGCCGGCTGGCCGTCACCCTGGCCGTTGGCCTGCTACTTTATACCCTGGCCGGGTATATCCTGGTGCCGTACCTGTTTCACACGGTTCTCCCCGGGCTGGCCAGTCGCCAAACCGGCCGCTCAGTGGCCATCGGCGGGGCCTCATTCAACCCATTCACCCTGAGCTTGACCCTGCGCAACACCATTGTCGGGCCAGACCCTGACGGGCCGGCCGATCAGGCCGATCCGATCCTCTCCTGCGGCTGGCTGGATGTTTACTTTGAAGCCATCTCGCTGTTGAACTGGCAACTCAATGTCCGGCTCCTTAACATTAATGACCTCTTTATCCATGGGCAACGCTACGCGGACAATAACATTAACCTGGCCAGCCTGCTGCCCGCCAAAGGGTCTGGCGCAACAGACCATTACAGTTTCGCGGCCATTCCGATTCCTTTCAGCCTGTCTAACATCACGATCACTAATAGTCGCATCCTCTTTGATGATCGCAAAAACGGTCATACTTATTCCATTGAGCAGATGCGACTTGCCCTGCCCTATCTCGCCAATCGGCGGGGCGACCGGGGCCTGCTCCCCCGACTCATCGGCAGGCTGACCAGTCGCAGTGGCAGCGAGACCCAGTTTATTCGCCCCGAGTTTTCGGCCACGGTGAACGGTAGCCCGGTACAACTTGCCGGCGAAACGCGGCTAACCGATGCTGGCACGGAAACCAGCCTGAACGTGGCGCTCCAGGCCCTCAACCTGGCAGACATCTGGGGCGCCTTGCCGGTCGGCGCCCTGCTGGTCATGGACAAGGGCATTGCTGACCTCGACCTGCGCCTCATCTTCACCACCAGCCAGGATAAAGCCCCGACCTTGCGACTGCAAGGCACTGCCCGTCTGCACGATCTCTGGCTGCGAAACCAGCAGGGTCAGGAAGTCGCCAAGATCCCCCGGGCGACCCTGACCGGCAGCGTTTTCCCAATGACCCGGGAGTACCATTTCAGCGAGCTGGTCTTGGAGCAGCCCGCCCTCCACATAGAGCGCGACCCGGCCGGCAACTGGTCCCCGGCCGTTGGCGGCCCGGCCCGGCCAGCGGCCGAGGCCCCGGTTTTCGAGATGGAGCGGCTCAAAGTGATTGATGGCCGGGTGAGCGTGGTGGACCGCCAGGTCACAGGCGGCTTCGCCATGACCTGGTCCGAGATCCAATGCACTGCCGAATCCCTTGCCAACACACCGCGGCAAGCCGGCAAGTTTTCGCTCACCGCCCGCACCGGCGAGCGCGGTGGCCTCTCCCTGCAGGGCGACCTCACCCTCTCTCCCCTGACGGCCATTGGCATGCTGGTTTTCAAGGATTTCGACTTACAGGGTCTTTCGCCCTATGTGTCACTGACGGACGGATATAGCCTCAAGGGTGGCCGACTGGAAAGCCTGGAAACAAAATTCAACTGGCAGCAAGAGCCAGGGGTAAAATCCAACCTCTCTTTTAATGACGTCCGCCTGCAAGGTCGAGGCCTGGCCTTGGACCGACAGGGCCGCACCATCCTTGAATTGCCAGAGTTCACTATCACCAACGGCTCGCTGCTGGTCCCGGAAAAACGGCTCGATTTCGGTGAGCTGCACACCAACCGAACCAGACTGTTGCTGGAATGGGACACCGCCGGCGCACTCGCCTGGGGGTTGCCGCTGCTTGGCAAGGACAGCGGCTGGCAGGCAAACATGACCGCCCTGACCGTGCTGGAAGCCCAGCTCCAACTGCGCCGTGCCGCGCAGCCCACTCCCCTGGATCTGACCATGACCGAGGTGCAAATCTCGGCTACCGGCCTGGGCCAACCTGCCAGCCCCGGCACGGTCACGACCTCGGCCCAGTTCCAGGGCGGCGGCGCCATCAGCCTGAACGGCCCGCTCACCCTGCACCCTTGGTCCACGACCCTGACCTGCCGGCTGGATGGCCTGCCCCTGCCAGGCCTGCAGCCCCTCTTGGCCGGCTGGCTGGTTCCGGAAATCACCGCCGGCCAGCTCGTGGCCGACGGCACCCTGCGCCTGCCGGACTGGGCCTTTTTCGGTTCGGCCACGGTGCATGATTTTGCCGCGGGCCTGAACGGCACTACCATGCTCTCCTGGCGCCAGGCCACGACCAAGGATTGCCAGCTCACCCTCACGCCCTTTGCTCTTTACATCCAAGACCTCACCGTGGCCACCCCCTTCCTGTCCTGGACCGTGGACGGGGAGGGAAAAACCTTGCGCCGTTTCCTAAAGGAACGCAAGACCCCGGCCGCCGAAACCTTGCGCATCGAGCATATCAGTGTGCAGGATGGCACCCTCCACTACCATGACCGCACCGCGACGCCGCCTTTTTCCCTGGTTCTCGTCGATCTGACCGGTAGTGCGACCGAGCTTAACGACCAGCCTGACAATCGGATTAACCTCACCTGGCAAGGCATGATTGCCGAGGCTTCCGGCCTTGGCGAGGAACCCCGGCGTGGCTCGGCCAAGGCAACGGCCACCCTGGAAGTCTCCGGCCTGGCAGGATTATTTGACCCTGGGCCATTTTTCGACCTGCGGCTGCACGCCGTCGGGGTAAAACTATCCCCCCTGTCCCCCTATCTGGAAGCTGACCTTGGTTACCTGGTCAAGGGCGGCAATCTGGAACTGACCTCGGCCCTGCATCGTAAGGACGAAAACCTGACCGTCGATAATACCCTGGCGATCACCGATTTTCTGCTGGGTGACCCGGTGGCCGGTCCCTCCCGTCTGCCGCTAACCGTGGCCTTGCTGACCGACGAAGGCGGGGTAATCGCAACCGACATCCCGGTGGCCGGCAAAATGGACGACCCCTCCTTCTCCATGCGGCGCGCGCTGATGAAGGGCATCCGCAATCTTCTCATCCGCACCACGGCCTCCCCTTTCACTCTACTGGCCTCTTTTTTCCCTGACCAGACAGTGCAGGACTTCGTGCCTTTCCCGTATGGCCGCTCAGATCTTTCCACGGAAAACAGAAAAAACCTTCAGGGCCTGGCCGACATCCTGCGCAAACGCCCCCGGCTCCGGCTGACCATCAAGGGTTTTGCCGATGCCAGTGGTGATCAGGAGGCCCTCGTGGCCCAACAAAAAACCGAGAATCTAAAGAAGCGGCTGGTTCAGGAAACCCACCAGACCGAGGAACTGTCGGCGACTGACGGCAAGGAAGGGATCATGCCCTTACCCGAGGGCAGGGGTACGAGTGATGGGGGGCCGCTCATTCAAGAGATTGGGCTGACGGTGGACGACAGGGCGCTGGCCACGCTGGCCAGGCAAAGGGCGGCTGAGGTACGGCGATATTTCGAGGTAACCCCGGGGCTGGCACCGGACCGATTCAGGGAAGCGGATGACACCGGACTGGCGCCCAACGGCGGATTGGGGCGCAGCGGCAACCGGGTACAGTTCTCCCTGGACAGTATGACGCCATAAGCAGCGTAAATAATCAGGCCGCTATCCCGCCGCCGGTCTTTTTGACGGCGGGCTGCGACAGCTCGATTTTTCTGGGCACCAGGCCGTTGGCAAAAAAGGCGGTGCACTGCTTACGCTGCTCAAAGGAGCACTCGGCCACGTTCCAGCAGGGGGTGTACTGCAAAAGCTTCTTGATCGCCGCAATGCTGATGCCCTGCTCGTGGATCATCTTCCGCAGGCATTCCACCCACCTGATGTCGTCCATGGTGTAGTGCCGCCACTGCCCCTTGCGCTGCGGCGTTATCAGCCCCTCGCTCTCATAGATCCGCAGCGTCCGCGGATGCAACTCCAGCATCTTGGCCGCCGTGCCGATGGTGAATATCGCCTTGTCTTCCCTTATCATGATGTGAACCTCCGTGGATTCCGCCGCTAGCAGCCAGCAGCTAGCAGCTAGCTGCTGGCCGCCGCTTCTCAATGACCGCTGTGCTTGAAGGCCCGTCCGAAGAAGCGCTCGCCCAACAGAAATCCCGCCCCCAGGATGCCTATGCCGCCCAGCGCCACCATGAACTCGGCCGGCGATGGCATGTAGCTCAGGTAGGTCGGCAGGTTGTCATAGCCCAGATAGATCGGCACCTGCTGGCCGGCCACCACCAGATCGAAGCGGCTGAAAAACTGGCCGACCAGCACCATGAGCGCCGCTGTGCTCATCGCCTGGACGCTCTTCATTTGCGAGCCCACCAGGATAAAGAGCGGCAGGGCAATACCCACCACCACCTCGAAGACCCAGAAGTTGGTGGACAACGGCCCGGACAGCAGGCTCTCGGCCGCCAGCCGGCCAGCCTCGGTGCCGCCCACCAAGCTGGAGATGAACTTCCAGGTGGTGGCCACGCCGATCAGAAAGAGCATGAAGGCCGCCACCTTGCCGGCGCTCTGCACGCCCTGCAGGGTAGCCTCGCTCATCGGCCGGTTGCGGATCAGGTGGGCCAGGTGGGTGAAGAGCATGATGGCCGCCGCGCCGGACAGAAAGGCCGACGCCAAAAAGAGGATGGGCAGTTGCGAGCCGTACCAGAAGGGCCGGCCGGACAACGTGGCGAACACCGCGCCGAGGTTGGTGTTGGCCGCCACCTCGGCCAGGGCCCCGGCCACCCCCAGGCCCACCGCCAGCTTGAAGCGGCCGGTGAGAATGAAAAAGAACTCCACGAACATGAAGCCCACCGCCATGCCGTACAGGGTGCCCATCCACCAGATGTTCGAGGTGAGGTTGGGCGAGGTCATGTTGTAAACCAGCATGCGCCAAGGGTTTTCCAGTTCCAGACCAATGATGGCGAACCCGGCCACAATGGCGACGATGGAGAGGAAGACCATCCGGTTGGCCAGGGGGGCCAGCCGGTTGCCGCCGAAGATGTGGCTGATCGCCGCCAACAGGCAGAGGCCGGTGGAGGTGATGGCGAAAAATGCATAAGTAGAGATAAGGATGCCCCACGGCATCTCCCGGGTGTTGGCATAGGCATTATGGTGGCCGGCGGCAAAGGCGTACACGCCAGCGCCGACCCCCGCCAGGGCCATCAGAATAAAAAGTAACGTGGTCTTGCTCACCGCCGGCTTCACCAGCTCGGGCTCGGCCGCCGCTGCAATCGAAAATCCGTTGGACATCTTTTCTACCTCCTGCTAAGTATGGTTTATTGTTAATAACTGTATGAAAGCCCCTTGCTGGGCCTTTTTACGCCAGTTCCGGCTCAACCTGCTCTTTTTGCTTGCCGACCAGGGAAAAAACCGCGATCAGCGCCGGAATTGCCGCGAATGGACCCATGGCGATGAACAGCACCAGGGAGGTGCTGAACCAGAAGGACTCGCTGAGCGGCAGGGTTTTTACGCGGCCCCACAGGCCGATTTCCGACCGAAGGATTCCAGGTGACGGGCTAAGGGTTTGGGACATGGCAATCATGGCAGCCTCCTTCACAAATCTATTGAATGGATGTATTCCATGTGTTTCTTGGTAGCAGAAGCTCACCTGCTCTTTGTTAACTGGATATTGCACCAGCCGTGCCAATGCGTTCCAGGAAGCATGTATTATTTTTAATTTATTTTTTATATATATTTATTAAGCAGTTACAAAGTTATCTGTATCTTGGTTTATGGATTTCCTAAAACTTGCATGTGTAGGTTATTGTCAACTTGGGCGCATATTGCGTCGAGTCTACTTCCAAGACGGCGCACAACTCTCCCGGTTGGCCAAGGTCATGCCCAGGGCAACCTTGACCTTTGCAATTCGTGGAGGGGTTGGATGATGCCGGGCGAGGCCGGTCTTTAGGGAAAGGAGATATTAAAGGAGACCTGTCGGGGTGTTTGCTGGCAAAGGTGTCCGGGCCATGCGGCCAGACCTACCTGAACAGACGCATTTACAGGTTAATTGAACGAAGGCTAAAAGAAGATGGTAAATACTCAGGTCTGAAGGCTGTAGGCATTTAGACTGTTAGCAACAACGAAACACGAGATATAAAGCTGAGTTGAGCAGCTCGTCTGCTCATACGAAACTTATGCCCTTGCGGTATAAAGCTGAGTTGAGCAGCTCGTCTGCTCAT
>Ga0100388_10003962_pt1 | contig 12479 bp, 13 predicted proteins | sample CryGeymeta201512_FD_81536 | JGI IMG/M metagenome (GOLD analysis project Ga0100388, IMG submission 81536) | Groundwater microbial communities from Crystal Geyser aquifers in Utah, USA - Crystal Geyser metaG 2015-12 | ecosystem: Environmental > Aquatic > Deep subsurface > Groundwater | place... | reverse complement strand
GTTGAAGGCCATGAAATTCACCGAGGCGCCGGCCATGATCAGTTCCGCCGAGATCAGCATGCCGATAAGCGTCCGCCTCTGGACCATGCCGTAAAGGCCGATGGCAAACAAAAAGGCGGCGATCACCAGGTAGGTGCTCAGGCTGGTATGCAGGGTGAGTAAGGTCATGGCTTCTCCCGACCGGCCCGGGCCAGAACCAGCGAGCCGATGATGGCGACCAGCAGGACAATGGAGATCAGTTCAAAGACCATGCTGTAGGTAGTGAGCAGCGACTGGCCGATGGCGGCCATGCCCCCGTCCGGCGGCGGCCCCACGTGGCGGCGCCAGGTGGTGGTCAGCCCCAGGACAGCGAGGCCGGTAAAGGCCACGCCGCTGGTCAGAAAGCCCAGGGCGCCGGTTAAGGGGTTGCGGCCGCGGGATGGCTGTTTCTCGGGATTGGGCTCGGCCAGCATGACCGCGAAGGCAATGACCACGCCCACCGCGCCCACATAAATCAAGAGCTGCATGAGAGCCACGAAGGGGCTGTTCAAGAAGTAATAGAGGCCGGCCACGCCGATCAGGCAGAGAAGCAGTCCCGCCACGCTGCGGATGAGGCGGCCGGCGGTGACCGCGATGAGCGCCCCGCAAGCGGTTATGCCAAGCAAAACCAGAAAAAGCAGCCCAATCAGACCCTCTGGTGAAAACAGGCTCGTCATCAGCGTTGTTCCTTCAATCGTTGCAGAAGGTCGAGGATGTAATCTTCCTTCCGGGTGCTTGCCAGGTTGTATTCCTTGGAAAATTTAATGGCGCCGGATTTGCAGGACTCAACACAGGAGCCGCAGAGACTGCAGGTGGTGAAGTTCAGCACGTACTTGCCGAGCACCTTCTTCTTCTCACCCTCCCGTTTGTCACCGGCCACCGTGATGCAGCCCGAGGGGCAGGCGCGCTGGCACATGCCGCAGACGATGCACTTGGCCTCGCCGGTCTCCGGGTCCTTGACCAACTCAATGTGGCCCCGGTAGCGCTCCGGCATCTTCAAGGTCTCATACGGATACTGCACGGTCACAACCGGTTTAAGCATGTACTTGAAGGTAATGCCCATACCGATGGCCAGACTCTTGGTGCCGGAGAAGATCTCTGCGAAATAACCGCTCATGGCTCTTCGTCGTCCTTAGGGAAAGATCAGTGGCCAGATTTTCAGCATGGCGCCGGTGAGGATCAGGTTGAACAGGGCGAATGGAATCAGGATCTTCCACGACAGGTTCAGCAGGCCGTAGATCGTGGTGCGCGGAAAGGTCCAGCGGATGAGGATCACGGTAAAGATTAAGAGGTAAAGCTTGATCAGGAACCAGTGCACCCCGGGCCAGAGGCCGAAGGGGCACTGCCAGCCGCCCAGGAAGAGCAGGGTGGCCAGCGAGCAGCCGATAACGATGTTGGCATACTCGCCCATGAAGAAGAGGCCGAAGCCCATGCCGGAATATTCGGTGTGGTAGCCGGCCACCAGCTCGCTTTCCGCCTCGCCCAGGTCAAAGGGCGCCCGGTTGGTCTCGGCCATGGAGCACGTGAAGAAGATGAGAAAGGAAACCAGCATGAGCGGGTTGGCGGACCAGCGGAAGATATACCAGTTAAAGATGCCGCCGGCCTGCTGGCGGACGATCTCGTTCAAATTCAGGGTGTGGGTGATCATCACCATGGTGATCACCGTGATCAGCATGGGGATTTCGTAGGCGACGTTCTGGGACACGCCACGGGCGGCCGCGATCACCGCGTACTTGTTGTTGGAGCCCCAGCCGCCCAGGAGGATGCCCAGGACATTGATCGAGGCAAAGGCGAAGATCATGAGCAGGCCGAGATTGATGTCGCGGGCCACCAGGGTCTCGGAAAAGGGGATGGTGACAAAGCTCATGACCGCCGGGATGAGCAACAGCGGTGGCGCGATGCGGAAGAGGATCGGATCGATATGGTCCGGGACGAGGATCTGTTTGGTCATGAGCTTGATGCCATCCACCAATGGCTGCAGGAGTCCGAAGGGTCCCACCTCCTTTGGACCGATACGGCGTTGCACATGGCCGGCCACCTTGCGCTCCAGCCACACGAGATAGGCGGCATTCAGGGCGGCGAAAATGATCAGGCCGATCAGGAAGGCAAGGAGGCGGATGGGCTCGCTAGGCGGATTCATGGCAATGGCTCCTTTACCTGTCGATCTCGGGAATAACCAGATCCAGGCTGCCCATGAGGGCCAGGGCGTCGGGAAGCAGCATGCCGCGGCTGGCCTCGCCGAACAGGCTCAGGTTGGAATAGGAGGGCGACCGCAGCTTCAGGCGGTAGGGTGTGTTGGTGCCGTCGCTTACCAGCCGCACGCCGAAGGAGCCCCGGGCCGCCTCCACGGCGGCGTAATAATCGCCCTTGGCGGGTTTGATGATTTTGGGGGCCTTTTCAGCCATCACCGGGCCGTTCGGTAGCTTGGTGCAGGCCTGTTCGATGATCCGCATCGACTGCTCGATCTCGTCCATGCGCACCAGGTAGCGGGCCATGGAGTCGCCTTCCGGGTGGGTCGGAATGTCGAAGTCCAGCTCCGGATAGACCGAGTAGGGTTCGGCCCGGCGGACGTCATAGGCCACCCCGGCGCCGCGCAGCACCGGGCCGGTGGCCCCGTATTTACGGCACATTTCGGCCGGCACAAAACCGATGTCCTTCAGACGTTTGACGAGGATGATGTTCTTGGTCACCAGGTTGTGGTACATGGGCATCCGGGCGCGCAGCCGTTTGATGAAGGCCAGGGTGCCGGTAATGAAGTCGGGTTCGATGTCGTTGTATACGCCGCCGAAGCGGAAGTAACAGTAGGTGAGCCGCGAACCGGTCACCGCCTGCAGCAGGTCGAGGATGATCTCGCGGTCGTCAAAGGCATAGAGCAGCGGGGTGAACCCGCCCAGATCGAGGATAAAGGCGCCGAACCAGACCAGGTGGGATGAGATGCGGTTCAGTTCAACGGTGATGACCCGAATGTACTCGGCCCGCTCCGGCACCTCGATGGCGGCGGCCCGTTCCACGGCCAGCACGTAACCGTGGTTGTAAGACAGGGCCGACAGGTAGTCGAGGCGACCGGTATTTGGCATGAACTGGGCCCAGGTCCGGTTCTCGCCCATCTTCTCGTGCATGCGGTGGATGTATCCCAACACCGGTTCGGCTTGGCGGATATACTCGCCGTCCATGGTGAGTTTCACCCGGAGTACCCCGTGGGTGGCCGGGTGCTGCGGCCCCAGGTTGAGGACGAAGGTTTCCTTGGAGTCGCACTGTGCCAAGACGCTCATGAGGTGTAATCCTTCCGCAGGGGGTGAAAATCGGCATCCTCGGGTAACAGCAGCGGCTTGAGATCCGGGTGCCCGGTGAAGACAATGCCGAAGAAGTCGTGGGTCTCCCGTTCATGCCAGAGGGCGCCGGGGTAAATGGCAGAGATTGTCGGCAGCTCGGGGGTGGCGCGGGAGACCCGGGCGCGGATCACGACGCGACCAGGGGAAATACTGTGGTTGTAATCGTAGACCACCTCCATCTGCCCCTCGGCCAGCCAGTCGACGCCGGTAATGGCCTCAAGAAAAAATCCTGCCAGGTTCATGACCTCGGCGGCCGGGGCCACCGCGTCCGGGGCCACCGCCACGTCCAAGTGAAAGCCTTTGTCCTTGAAATCGGGGACCACGGCCTCGTTTACGGCCAGCTTGGCCAGCGCGTTTTTTAGTTCCTGGGAGATCATGGTCAGCCGGCCTCCACCCGGGGCCATCGCCTTGAACCGGTTATCTTTTCTTCCAGTTCCAGGATGCCCTCGATGAGTGCCTCCGGCCGTGGCGGGCAGCCCGGGATATAGACGTCAACCGGGAAGAGTTTGTCGGCGCCCTCGATGATGCCGTACTGGCCCTTGAAGACGAAGGGGCCGCCGGAGATGGCGCAGTTGCCCATGGCGATCACCCACTTCGGTTCAGGCATCTGGTCATACAGGGTCTGCACGGCCGGGGCCATCTTACGGCTGATGGTGCCGGCGACGATCATGACGTCACACTGCCGGGGCGACGGCCGGAAGACCTCGGCCCCGAAGCGGGCCAGATCGAAGCGGGAGGCGCCGGTGGCCATCATCTCGATGGCGCAGCAGGCCAGGCCAAAGGTCATGGGCCATAAGGAATTGGCCCGACCAAGGCCGAGCAGTTTGTCCAACGGGGCAAACTGGACTATCGCGTCTTGTAGATTTTCCTTTCCCACCGGAATACTCCCTTTTGCCAGGCGTAGGCGACCGCCAGTGACAGGATGCCGACAAAGATCGTAAGTTCGACGAAATCCCGCAATCCGCCATTCTTGTTGTAGGTCATGGCCACGGGGAAGAGAAAGAGCACGTCCACGTCAAAGGCGAGAAAGATCAGGGCGTAGAGATAGTAGACAATGCCAAAACGGATCCAAGCCTCGCCGATCGGCACCATGCCGCATTCGATGGACTGGGAAGTTTTGTGGATGCAATTCCGGGTTTTACGGGGCGCTAGAAAGAAGGCGAGGATGAAGGGGCCGGCGGCAAAGCCCAGGCCGCCAAGAAAGAAAGCCGCAACATAGAGAAGATCCATTACGGATTGTTCAGCCACGGGTAGGTACTCCTTGCGGGTATGTCGTGTCTGGCGGTTCTGAAATGTTTAAGTCGGTGCTAAATAACGCATTCCAGAACCGATGTCAAGCAGTAATGAATGGTCATTCATTCTTTTGGCGCCCCCCGGTGAGCCGGGGTAAGTGGCAGGTCAGGACTCCGGCGGGCGTTCTGTCGTTTGGTCCTTTGCCGATAAAATTTCCAGGAGGCGCTGGTGAATGTTGTCGAATCCGCCGTTTGACAGGATAGCGACCACGTCGCCGGCCGTGGCCAGGCCGGCAAGCTGGGCCAGGATGGCGTTGGTGTCGGCCCCATAATGGGCGGCGACCCCGCGCTGGCAGAGATCGGCCACCAGTTGTCGGGCCGAAAAGCGTTCCGCCGCGGGCACGGCGGCCAGGGGCTCGGGTTCGCGAATGATCACCAGGTTGGCCGGGTCAAAGGCGGAGACATAGGCCTGCTGGAATACCCGGCGCCGGCTGGAGTTGGTGCGCGGGTCGAACACCACGATGAGGCGGTGGCCGGCGTACTTGCCGCGCAGGGCCGTCAGGGTTTCGGCGACCGCGGTGGGGTGGTGGGCGAAATCATCGATCACCGTGACTTGGGCCACCACGCCGCGCACCTCCTGGCGGCGTTTTACCCCCTGAAAGCGGGCGAGTTCCCGGGCCATAATCTGGCGGTCCACCCCCAGTCGGTCCAGCACCGCCAGGGTCGCCAGGACATTCAGGCCGTTATGTCGGCCGGGCATGGGGCTGCTGAACCGGCCATATTCCTTGCCGTTTTTCAGCACGGTGAAGGAGGTGGCGGCCGCGGCATTTTCCAGTTCGGCAAGGGTCCAGTCGAGGCCCGGCCCCTCTCCGTAGCCCAAGACCGGACAGGGGGCCTCTTGCACCAGGTCGCGGACCACCGGGTCGTCCTGGCAGGCGACCAGGCAGCCGGTGGCCGGCATGATAGCCAGGAGTTTTCTGAAGGAGCTGATCACCGCCGCGAGGTCGGCGTAGATGTCGGCGTGATCAAACTCAATGCTGGTGATCACGGCGATCTCCGGGCGATAATGAAGAAATTTCGGACCTTTGTCGAAAAAGGCGGTGTCGTATTCGTCGCCCTCCACCACGAATTCCTGGCCAGCGCCGTGGCGAAAATTGCGGCTAAAACCCTGGAGCAGGCCGCCGATCAGAAAGCCCGGGTCACGGCCCGCGCCATGGAGGATGGAGGCCAGGAGCGAGGCGGTGGTAGTCTTGCCGTGGGTGCCGGTCACCACCAGCGGGGTTTTGCCTTGCAGGAAGAAGTGGGCCAGGGCCTGGGGAAAGGAGAGATAGGGCAGGCGGGTCGCGGCCAGGGCCACGGCCTCGGGGTTGACCCGGGTGATGACGTTACCGACCACCACCAGATCAGGCGTCGGGACGAGGTTCTCGGCCCGATAGCCGGTCATGATCGGAATACCGAGCCCGGCCAGGAAGGTGCTCATGGGCGGGTAGACGTGCTGATCCGAGCCGGTGACCAGAAAGCCACCCTCCTTCAGCATGCCGGCAAGGGCGGCCATGCCGGTGCCGCAGATGCCCATGATATGGATATGGTGAGTTTTGGCCGGAGCCTGGTTGAGGCCGGGGTCAAGGAGGCTTGTTGCCGGTGATTGGGAAGAGGGAGTGGGCACCGGGAATCCTGTGGGAGGGGCAACGGGGCTCAGGAGCGGACCGTGTGCTGGATGGCCCGGTAGATCAGGCTGAAGGTCTCGTCAAAGTTGGCCGGGGTGAGGCGGCCGACCTCGATGAATTTGATGACCACCTCTTTGGCCACCTTAAGGATGGCATCGTCGGTGACAGGCTTGCCCTCCAGGTTCTCAGCGCTTTCCATGGTTTTTTGTTTGGTCATGATGGCCAGACGGCAAGAGAAAAGCCTCTGCCGCGGGAAGAAGGCCAATTCTTGAGAGCGACAGAGGCTTCTTTTTAAGAAAAACCGGTCAGGCCCTCCCTAAAAAGCGTATTTGGACTGGGCATAACGTGCTAACGGTCGGAAATTGGTGGAGGTAAGCGGGATCGAACCGCTGACCTCTTGAATGCCATTCAAGCGCTCTCCCAGCTGAGCTATACCCCCACACCATGGCCGTTCCGGGTCGCATGCCCCCGTGATTTTCGAACGGATTGAATACCATGGCCCTGTAAAGGGTGTCAAGGTTTTTCTCCCCACGGCCCGCCATTTCCCGGCCCGCCATTTCCCTTGCCAAGAAAAGTAGAGTTTGTTAAAGTAATGCGGTTTTAGGGTAATTCATTTTTTCTTGGTAAAACCGTAAGATACGGATGCATGTGCAAATCCGCGAGAAGGTGGTCGTATGTTTTTTCCCTTTGATAAAGTGCTTGGCTGGCTCTCCAATGACCTGGCCATTGATCTTGGTACCGCCAACACCCTGGTCTTTGTGAAGGGCAAGGGCATCGTGCTGCGCGAGCCCTCGGTGGTCGCCATCCGCAAGGATGCCCGCTTTAACAAGGTTCTCGCCGTGGGCAAGGAGGCCAAGATGATGCTTGGCCGTACCCCCGGCAACATCGTGGCCATCCGGCCCATCAAGGACGGGGTTATCGCCGACTTCGAGGTCACCGAGGCCATGCTCTCCTATTTCATCCGCAAGGTGCACAACCGCCGCGCCATGGTGCACCCGCGCATCATCGTCTCCGTGCCGTCCGGCATCACCCAGGTGGAGAAGCGGGCGGTGCGCGAGTCGGCCGAGTCGGCCGGCGCCCGCGAGGTGTATCTTATCGAGGAGCCCATGGCCGCGGCCATCGGCGCCGGCCTGCCGATCACCGAGCCCACGGCCAGCATGATCGTTGACATCGGCGGCGGCACCACCGAGGTGGCGGTCATCTCGCTGTCAGGTATCGTCTATTCCAAGTCGGTGCGGGTGGCCGGCGACAAGATGGACGAGGCCATTTTGCAGTATATCAAGCGCAAGCACAACCTGGCCATCGGCGAGCACACGGCCGAAGTCATCAAGACCACCATCGGCAACGTCATGCCTGACGAGCCCTACGATACCATGGACATCAAGGGTCGGGACCTGGTTTCCGGCGTGCCCACCACCCTTACCATCGACTCGTCGGAGATCAAGGTCGCCATCGCCGAGCAGGTGGAGGCCATTGTGGCCACGGTCAGAATGGCCCTGGAACAGACGCCGCCGGAGTTGTCCGCCGACATCGTGGACCACGGCATCGTGCTCACCGGCGGCGGCGCGCTGTTGCGCAATCTGGACAAGCGCCTGAACAAGGAAACCGGCCTGCCCATTATCATTGCCGACGACCCCTTGAGTTCCGTGGTCCTCGGCTCGGGTCAGGCCTTGGAAGACATTGACGTGCTCAAAGAGATCATGATCTCCTGAGCAACGGCCTGGCGGGTGAGGTCATTGGTCCCTGTTCTCTCGCCGTCTTTGCCCTTTCCGGCCCGTTGTGCGGGTCGTTATCTCCCGGTTTCCCGGTTGCGGCAGGTGCCATGAGGAAACGAACAAAGCGTAACCGTAAGCTCAAATCCTATTTGCTCTTCGGGCTCGTTTTTACCCTGGTTTTGATTTTCCTCGTCTCCACGGTTGGCCGGCAGGAGTTCAGCGCCTCCCACAAGCTGGCCCTGGAACTGGTCGGCGGGTTGCAGTCCGGCGTCACCCGGGTGGTCTCCGCGGTTCGGGGCGGGTGGGACGGTTATGTGGCCCTCTGGGGGGTGCGCGAGGAAAACTATCGCCTGCGCGGGGAGCTGCAGCAGGCCCAGGCCGACCTGGTGAAGTACCGGGAGGCCATGGCCAACAATGTGCGGCTTGAGAAGTTGCTCAACCTGAAGAAGGAGCTGGCCGCTCCCTTCCTCACCGCCCGGATCGTTGGTCGCGATCCTTCCCAGTGGTTCAACACGGTGATCATCAACCAGGGGACCAGCGATGGCGTGCAGATGGGCATGCCGGTGGTGAGCGGCGAGGGGGTGGTGGGCCAGGTTCGTAACACCTCCCCCCATTTCGCCAAGATCCTGCTGGCCAACGATCCCAACAGTGCCATTGACGTTCTGCTCCAAGAGTCACGGGTGCAGGGGATCGTCAAGGGGAACGGCAAGGGCTTTGACCTGCAGTATGTCCTCAAGAACAACGAGGTGAAGGAGGGCGAGATCGTGCTGACTTCGGGCCTGGGCGGGGTTTTTCCCAAGGGCCTGGTGCTCGGCACGGTGGCCAAGGTGGTGCGTAACCGGCGGGGCATGTTCCAGCAGATCGAGGTGGCGTCGGCGGTAAACTTCGAGCAGCTCGAATACCTGGTCATCATCCTGCAAGAGAAATCGCTGACCGAGGAGGAGTGAGACCCATGCGCAGCCTCTGCTTCCTTGGTCTCGGCGTGCTGCTGCTGGTGACGCAGACCACAATTTTCCCGGCCCTGCCGGCCTGGATCGGCAAGCCGGACCTGCTCTTCATCCTGGTGATCTTTCTCGCCTTGCGCATGCCGGTGTTCCAAGGCGCCGTGCTGACCCTGTTCTTCGGCCTGCTGATGGATATCTTTTCCGGCATTTTTCTGGGGCTCTATCCGGTGATGTATCTCGTGGTCTTCACCGTGGTACAACTGATCGCCCGGCAACTGGCGATCGGCGATGCCGCCTATCAGATTCCCCTGGTGGTGGCCAGTTATCTGTTCATGAACAGTGTAGTCTTCATGGGCACGACCATGCTGGAACCAGATGAAATTATGCACTGGTCCTGGCCGGATCTCCTGCTGCGCCTGCTTATCCTGGCCGTTATGGCCATGCCCCTGTTTTTTATCTTCGATTGGCTTATGGGCTGGTTCGACCAGGGGCGACCGCGCTGGTCCCCGTTTGGGGCCGCGCGTTCCGTGAACCGCTTCGCCACCCCTGCCCGGGGCCGGCGGCCAACCGCCCATCCGAACCGGGAAGACTGACCCTGGCTGCCAGGTGATCGTAATGGAAACCGATGGTCCTACGCAAACGGCGGGTCGGTACCCGCATCGATAATATAGATGACGCCGATCTGCTTCTCCTGAAGAAGCGGGTGGACATCGCCACCATGGTTATCATCTCCCTGATCGCCATCCTGATTGCCAGGCTCTGGTACCTGCAGATTCACCTGGGCGAGGACTACTCCCATCAGGCGGAGGAGAACCGCGTCCGCGTCCAGGTTATCCAGGCGCCCCGGGGCATTATCACCGACCGGCGGGGCACGGTCATCGTTGGCAACCGGCCAAGCTTCAATGTGGTCTGGATGAAGGAGGATGCCCCCAACCCTGATGAGGTCATCAAGGCGCTGGCCGGGATCCTGCACCTCGACATTCCCGTGCTCCTCGACCGGGTGCGGGCCGGCTCCAGCCAGCCACCCTACATGCCCTTGCGGCTGGCCGAGGACATCCCCTGGGCGGAACTGGTCTATCTGGAAAATCACCGTTATCAGTTGCCCGGCGTTCGCATCGAGGTCCTGCCGACCCGGCAATACCTGAACGACGAGTTTGCCTCGCACTTTATCGGTTATCTCGGTGAGATCAACAAAAAGGAGCTGGAGACTCGCGCGGACGACATCTATCAGGGTGGCGATCAGGTGGGGAAGACCGGGGTCGAGGCACGCCACGAGGCGCAGTTGCGTGGCGAGAAGGGCAGAAATTACGTGGAGGTGGATGTCCGCGGCTTTGAACAGCAACAGTTGCAGGTGCAAGAGCCCCTGCCTGGCGCGGATTTCTCCCTCACCCTGGATGCCGATCTGCAGCAGGCCGCCGAGCGGGCCATGGCCGGCAAGGCCGGTGCCGTGGTGGCCCTGGAGGTGAACACTGGCCGGGTGCTGGTCCTGGCCAGCGCGCCGGCGATTAAGCTCACCCAGTGGGCCGGCGGCATCTCCCAGAAGGACTGGCAGGCTTTGTTGGACAACCCGATGAAGCCCTTGGTCAACAAGCCGCTGCAGGGGGTCTACGCCCCGGGCTCCACTTACAAGATTGTTACGGCCCTGGCCGGTCTGTCCGAAGGGGTGATTACCCCGGATACGGTTATCAATTGCACGGGCAGCCTGTTCTTCGGCAATCGGCACTATGGTTGCTGGAAACACGGGGGCCACGGGGCGGTCAATCTGTACCGGGCCTTGACTGAATCATGTGACGTCTACTTCTATACGGTTGGTCAGCGTTTGGGGGTGGACCGGCTTGCTCAGTACGCCAAAAGTTTAGGCCTCGGCGCGGTCTCGGGGATTGATCTGGAAAACGAGAAGGCTGGCGTGGTGCCGACCAAGGTCTGGAAGAAACAGGCCCGCAAGGAGAGCTGGCAGGACGGGGAAACCCTGTCCGTGGCCATCGGCCAGGGTTTTGACGCGACCACGCCGCTGCAGATCTGTCGGATGACCGCGACCCTGGCCAATGGCGGTACCTTGTACCGGCCCCAGTATGTTGAGGCGGTGGCGGACGCGGACGGCAAGTTCGTCAGCCGCTTCACGCCGCTGGTGGATGGCGAGGTAAAGGGTAGCCGTGAGGCGCTGGCCCTGGTCCGCGCCGGTCTGGTGAGCGCGGTTAACGAAAAACACGGCACCGGCAGCCAGGCCAGGCTGGAAGGGGTGCTGGTCGGCGGTAAGACCGGCACCGCCCAGGTGGTGCGGTTGGAGCATTATAAGGGGGTGGCCGCCGCCAACATCCCCTATAAATATCGGGACCACGCCTGGTTCACCTGCTTTGCGCCGGCCGACAAGCCGGAGATCGCCGTCACCGTGCTGGTGGAACACGGTGGCCATGGCGGCTCGGCGGCCGCCCCGGTGGCCCGGGAGGTGCTCAAGCAGTATTTTGCCGGGAAAATCGGCCCGAGCGAAGGCGGGCAGCCGTTGGCCCCGTCGGCCTCCGAACCGGCCGGTGATGCGGACTGAGGCGGATTAACTTCTCAGGTGGATAGGGCGCAGGCGTTTAGACTGTATGAAAGAATTGTGCTTGGCCCCAGCGAGGGGACGCCAGGGGAGCTAACAGCCTTCGGTCTATAGCCTGAATTGGCTGAATTTGCGAGGTGGATATGTGGCGTTTTGATCGCAGGCTGCTGCTGAATTTTGACTGGGTGCTGCTGGGCACGGTCCTGGTGATCGGCGCCATGGGGCTCCTGAATCTCTACAGCGCTACCTTTATGGCGGCGTCCTATGGTACGCCGCTGTACCTCAAGCAGGTCTATTTTTTCGTTGGCGGCCTGCTCCTGATTCTGGCCATTATCAGCATTGACTACCGGCGGCTCATTACCTGGAATTATCCACTGTATGGCGCGGGGCTGCTGCTGTTGGGCGCGGCCCTCTTGCTCGGCAGGACCGTCGGCGGCAGCCAGCGCTGGATTCCCCTGGGCTTTTTCAACCTGCAGCCCTCGGAACCGGCCAAGGTGATTCTGGTGATCACCCTGGCCAGTTACTATTACCGGAAGGACACGGGCAAGGGTTTCACCCTGCGGGAACTGGCCGTGCCGGTTCTGCTTACCCTGGCGCCTTTTCTTCTGATCATGAAGCAGCCTGACCTGGGCACGGCGCTCATGCTCGGCTTCGTTTTTGTGTCCATGACCCTGTTCGTCAAATTGAAGTGGCTGACCCTGGGGGTTCTTTTGACCTTTTGCATCACCACCGTGCCGGTGGGCTGGATGTATTTTCTCAAGCCCTATCAAAAACAGCGCATCGAGACCTTTTTGAACCCGGAGGGCGACCCCAGAAACGCGGGCTATCACATCATCCAGTCCAAGATCGCGGTGGGCTCGGGCATGAAGCTCGGCAAGGGCTATCTCAAGGGCACTCAGGGGCATCTCGATTTTTTGCCCGAGCGGCACACCGATTTCGCCTTTTCGGTGTGGGCCGAGGAGTGGGGTTTTGTAGGCTCGATTTTCTTCGTGGCCACCTATTTCTTCCTCATCCTCTGGGGGATGAACGTGG
>Ga0100388_10003912_pt1 | contig 12566 bp, 17 predicted proteins | sample CryGeymeta201512_FD_81536 | JGI IMG/M metagenome (GOLD analysis project Ga0100388, IMG submission 81536) | Groundwater microbial communities from Crystal Geyser aquifers in Utah, USA - Crystal Geyser metaG 2015-12 | ecosystem: Environmental > Aquatic > Deep subsurface > Groundwater | place... | reverse complement strand
TTACCTATGGGTGGATTTAATTTCGAAAAATTAGATTACTAAATAATCTAATAGGCGAAAAAATGGAAAACTTATATCAAATTCAGCAGGTTCAATCAATACAACCAAAAATATAAACATCCGTCGTCGTTCAATCTCTTAGAATATTCTAATTATAGAAATTTCTAAATAGATTTCACTTTGACGTACTTCCGGAAAATCTTCCGTCGTGGAGCGATTTTCACGGAGCGAAGGAGTAAAATGGACAACAATTATCAAAATCAACCAACACAACCAACAAATAACATAGGAGATAAAATGGAAAAAATATCAAAACTCATACAAGGGATCGGGGTAATATTGACATAACCATACTAATTGATATAATTGATGCAAGGAGTTAGAATGCAAAATGTTATCAACGCCTATAAAGCGAGAACCAACTTCGGTGAACTATTAAACGAAGTATCGTATCAAAAAAAATCGATTGTCATTCAGCGTGCAAATAAAGATATGGCAGCACTTGTGCCGATGGAAATTTTCCAAGCTATTGTTGATGTACCCGAGAATGAAATCGAGTTGTATTCTAACCAACGGATTGCCGAATTTGAAAAAGCGGATGCAATAAGTGCAGATCTCAAACAAAAACTAGATAGTATTATATAGTCAGAAATGGACACGCTCTTTTTAGATGCAAATATTTGGTTTACGGCAGCTCGTTCCCCGCAGGGCGGGTCGGGTTACATCGTCCAGTTGGCGAAACAAGGGGAAATCAAGTTAGTCATTTCTGGTCAAGTATTATCAGAAATTGAACGAAACGTGCGTATAAAAGAAAGTAGTTCTACCTTACTGCGACATTTTGAGAATCTATCATTAACAAAACCAAAACTTATTTTAATGAGCAGTAAGGAAACACATAAATATATTGGGTTGATCAACACAAAAGATGCGCCGGTGATTGTTGGGGCAATACAGTCAAAGTCCGATTACTTAGTCACGCTGGACAAAAAACACTTTTTCACTTCAAAAATCGAAAATACAAAGTTGCCGATACGGATAGTTACCCCTGAGATCTATTTGAAAACTTTATTCAAACAATAAAATTATTATGAAAGGACACAATGGAAAACATATCAAAACTCATTCAAGGGATCGGGACGCTACTTATTGGCATAGCGCTCATTTGGGGAATTGGGGTTGGGGCATCGAGTTTAAGCAACGGGTTGCAAGGTAATACGATATCTGTTACCGGCAAGGCGACACGGGCGTTTACGCCCAACCAATCGGTGGTCAGCGGCACATGGGAAGAGCGGGCAAAAACCAGCGACGAGGCGCGAAGCAAAGTTAAAGATAACGCCAATAAAGGGTTGGATGCGATAAAAGCAAAGGGGGTGGACAGTAAAAAAATTACAACGGAAAACGTATCGGTCAACCCAAATTACGATTGGTCTTCTGGCAAGCAATCTATTATCGACTACCGCGCATCGACAACGATATCGGTCACACTCGACGATACTGCCAAAGCAAACGAGATAATTTCCACCATGACGGGTAACGGCGCAAGTTCTACATCTGGTCCATCACTTGGGTTCACCACCGCGACGCGCGATCAGTTAGAAAATGATCTCAAATTAGAAGCGGTAACAGATGCAAAAGGTCAAGCAACTGCACTTGCAGGTAAAGCCGGTAGTAAAATCGGCAAAGTCGTGAGCATCACCAGCGGAGGGGCAAGTTACCCAACCCCAGAACGGTTTTACGCAACCGCACTGTCTGCCGATTCCGCATCCACAAAATCTGTTAGTTCCGATATCAATGTCGGTGATAAAGAAGTAAGCGTGACCATATCGGTGACGTATCGGTTGAAGTAAGAATTAGGTATTAGGCGGCATGCAGTAAGCGGGGAGATGTATATGAATAAAAAAGTTGCGATTTGTGTTGGAATAAATGCACTCGAGCTTTTAGGTTTTGCTTGGGTTGCATATGTCAATGTAAAGTATCCATGCCAATCAAATAGTTGCGAAAGCTTGTTCACAGTGCTCTTTAATGTTGCGAACTTTATACTACTGATAGCCGGCGGAATTATTGTAATTATTGGGATTATCAAATTCATTAAAAGGAGAAGGAAAGGTCTTTTACTTGTAGGATGTTTTCTCGTCGCGTCTGCATTATTCTGGACATATATGGCTTCTCTAACGACACAAAATCCGCCTCCTATTTCTGATAACTCCAGCCGTCCTATGCCGTTTTAGAGTAATTTTATTCAGCATCAAACTAGTTGACAAATAAGTATCGTCGCATTACATTTAATACACTATGCCACTCACAAAAGACGACTTGCATCAAATCGAAAATATAGTTTCTACTAAAGTCGACGAGCTGGCGGAAATAACCGCTCACGGTTTTGGCGAAGTTCATAAAATTCTTAACGAACATGGCAAGATACTTAACGAACATGGCAAGATACTTAACGAACATGGCAAGATACTTAACGAACATGGCAAGATACTTAACGAACATAGTCAGATGTTCAAAGAGATTAAAGAGGATATTTCTGAAATTCGATCCGAATTGAGAATAATACGTCGAGACATTGAAATACTTACTAATCGTGTAGACAAGGTAGCTCTTGCATCACGTCAAGACACAGATGTCCTCTATACCGAGATCGAAAAACTCAAAAAAAGGATAAAGGCACTTGAGATTAAAGTAGTATCACCCGCAAAAGCGTGAGACGTATCATCCAATTATACCTCTCGCATACTCCATAACACTGACTACTTACTACGTCGTGGCAGCATTGTGCGTCGTTCACGGGGTAGGCTTTACTTTTGCACATCGACACTATTGGGTGGAGTGTTACCCTTGAGTGCTTCAATTACATTTGTAGCTACTATTGTCGCCATCGCCGTGCGGGCTTCCAGTGTCGCACTCGCTGTGTGGGGCGTAAGGACCACGTTTGCGAGCTTAGCGAGTCCCGGTGTGAGTTCCGGTTCGTTTTCATACACATCGAGCCCTGCGCCGGCTATCTCACCCTCTTTGAGCGCACTCACTAACGATTTTTCGTCAATCACCGGTCCACGACTGGTGTTGATAAGGATCGCGGTCTTTTTCATTAAGCGTAATTCTTTAGCAGATATAAGATGACGGGTTGATGGCACCAGCGGCACGTTGATTGATACGACATCGGCTCGCTCGAGTAGCGTCGGGAGTAAATGGTATTCCGCACCCAGTTCCATTTCTAAGCGCTCATCGTGTTTCATATCGTTATAGAGAACGCGCATACGCAACCCATGGTAGCAGATCTCCGCAAGCATAGAACCGATACGACCAAGCCCGACAATGCCGATGGTTTTGCCCCAGAGTTGTTGCCCAATAAAGCCAGTTGGCATCCAGTGCTTGTAGTCCCCTGCGCGGACGAATGTATCAGATTCAACAATCCGTTTTGCAACGGCAAACATCAACGCAACGCTATGTTCTGCAACACTTTCTGTAAGCACACCGGGCGTATTGGTTACGATAATGTTCCGTTTCTTCGCTTCTTTTACATCTATATTGTCAAAACCAACCGCATAGTTCGCAATTATTTTAAGTTGCTTACCAATAGAATCCATTATTTCCCCATCTATTTTGTCAGTCAAAGCTGACACTATTGCGTCGGCTCCCACAACTTTCTTTTCCAACTCTGAATGCGACAACGGTCCATTTTTTGAAAGCACCTCGACGCTATGCCCTGCTTTTTTAAGCAGTTCCGTTGCGATCGATGGGATTTGTTGGGTAAGTATTATTTTCATAAAATCTCCTTTCATAATGACCAAATTTCTAATTGCTCTAATTGACCTAATCAAACACCAATCCAACAATACCTAACTTACTTTGCGGAAATAGTGTTGAATATCAGGTTTAACTCTTTGGCTTCCTGCCAAATTGATTTTGAGGTATCTTTCAACTCTGGAACTGCTACAACAATCATTCGAATAAAATGCTTTGATTCGCGAGATTCTTTTTTACAGATACCAATTTTGTGCTTAAAATCCTGTTTGCTCTCTGCATCGTCAGCTTCGCAGTAATTTGCGCCTATACTCGTTGCTGCCTTAATTAGTTGGTTTATCAACGGTCTTGTTATAACATTCTCCGGAACCATCTTGCAAAAACGGATTACCAACTCACCGAACTTTGCCGTTCGTTCTTCAAGGTCATACTTTCTTACTATTGGTTCATTGGTCATTGATTAGAAATTAGGTTAATTAGAAATTAGAAATTTATACGGTATTCTTCGTAACTCTCAAGCTCGCATTCTCAACCCTCACGCTTTTCTCCATCTCATCCAACGTCAGTATCCCCGCTTGTGGACCAATCTTTTGTATCACCGATCCGGAGTTTTCTGCGCCCCAGCGCATTGCGGTTGGGATATCATGACCTTTTTGGAGCGCTATCACGAGTGCACTGGAATAGGCATCGCCGGCACCCGTTTTTTCGATCACCGGCACGCTTTCATCGATCCCTTGGCTCCATATTGTTTTCCCATCGCTCACATACGCCCCGTTACTGCCATCGGTAATAACCGCAATCTTTGGTCCTAACTCCAGCAACCCCTCAAGTAAACTTTTAATTCCGATTTCTGAACTCTGACCTCTGATATCTGACTTTCGACTTTCGACATACTCGGTCGCTTCTTCTTTATTCATCAAAATCACTTCTGTCACCGACAATAATTTTTTAGTTTTTTCCGCACCCATCCGTAGTTGGAACGTCCCGGGTTGATAGGCAAGCTTGACATTGTGCATTGCAACCCATTCGGCTATATCATCATACACGTCGCCTGTTACCTCTCCCATACTCGATACATACGCCCACTTCGCAGGTCCTAATTGCGGAAGCATATATGAGATATGGTCCCCATAAATGAATATGGTGCGTTCACCGCCGTAGTTGATAATCGTCGACACCTTAGAATGGATTTTCTCGTCGGTAAAAAAATAATCGGTGATGACCCCTTCTTTTTCAAAACTCCGTTTGGCACGTTCACCAACTTGATCTGCACCCATAATGGTCCAAATAGCAGTGGTAAGCCCCATGCGAGCACCCGTAACCGCAGCGTTTGCACTGTTGCCCCCGATCGTTTCGTGAAACTCGGCAACCGGTATTTTATCGGCAAACCGAAGCTCCAAGACTTGTCTACCATCTTCTTTAACAACCGACGCCTCTTTGGTATCGAGCCGTAAGAAAGTATCAAGAGTCGTATCGCCAATGACAAAAAGGTTGTAGTCCATGGTGTATGTATTATGAAGTATGAAGTAAGTATTAAGGGTTTAATATATTTACGATAAAGTGCGTGTTTGTTTTACTAACCATAATACCTACTTCTTAATACATAATTCTTATCTGTTTTTCCTCGCAATTACCTCATGCACCGCAAGTTGTATATCGTGGGCTGTTAGATGAAACGCCTTCATTAGCTCTGCTGGTTCGCCACTTTCGCCAAAACGATCGAGAACACCTATGCGCTTGAGAGGCACAGGCATATGTTCTCCCAGTAGTTCTGCAACAGCGCCACCAAGACCTCCCGTGACTTGGGCTTCTTCTGCGGTGACCACTGCACCCGTTTTTGCTACTGATGTGAGAATGGTTTGCGCATCGAGTGGTTTTACGCTGTGGCAATCGATAACTTCTACATTTATTTTTTGTTTCTCCAAGGCTTCAGCAGCAACGAGCGCTTCATAGACCATCGGTCCGTTAGCGATAATGGTCACGTCTCGTCCTTTGGCATAAACGTTGGCTTTACCGATGGTAAACGGTGTTGTCGACGTGGTAATTTTTGGTGTTTTTTCTCGAGCCAAACGGATATATACCGGACCAACGAAACTGGTTGCGGCAACGGTCGCTGCGTATGCTTGGTCAAAGTCGGCAGGGACGATAACCGTCATATTAGGAAGCGTACGCATCAGCGCGACATCTTCTAACATCTGGTGTGTCGCGCCATCGGGACCTACCGTTACCCCTGCATGCGCGCCGATAATTTTGACGTTGGTGTTGCTGTAGGCAATTGACACACGGATCTGGTCAAAGTTACGTCCCGGAGAAAACGCGGCGTAACTCGCCATAAACGGTATCTTACCTGTAAGCGCCATTCCCGCAGCGATCCCCGCAAGGTTTTGTTCTGCAACGCCGATCTCAAAAAATCGCTCTGGGTATGCTTTGGCAAACTCAATAATACGCGTTGATTCGGTGAGATCGCAGCAGAGCGCAACCACATCTTTATTCGTTTTACCTACATCTTTAAGCGCCACGCCAAACCCCACACGATTTGCTTCTAAATCAGGCGAGCTAAAGATGTTTTTGTTTAAATTGTAGTATTTGTTCAGTTGAAGCATAATTACAAGATTGTATTATGAAGTATGAAGTAAGTATTATGGTTCTCTATTTCCTAAATCCATAATACATAATTCTTAATACTTAATTCACTTCTTTCCCCAGATCATCCAGCGCCTCCGTTACCTCTTTACCCACCGGCGGTTTACCATGCCAGTGATAATCGTTCTCCATAAATTTTACACCCTTGCCCGGCACGGTGCGTGCGATGATGAGCGTCGGCTTACCTCTTACCTCTTTCGCCTCATCGATGGCACGCATAATCTGTTTCATATCGTTGCCGTCTATAGTGATGATATACCACCCATAGTTGCGATAATTATCTTCTATCCATTTTTCTCCGAGCACATTACTCACGTGTCCGTCTATCTGCATATTGTTTGCGTCGAGGATCGCGATAACATTGTCGAGTTTGCGAAAGCCCATCCACATCGCTGCTTCTTGCACTTGCCCTTCTTGTTGCTCGCCATCGCTCATAAACAACCAAACGCGCCACTCTTTTTTGTCGAGTTTCGCCGCTGCTGCCATACCTGCTGCCTGGCTCGTTCCTTGCCCAAGCGGTCCCGATGCGGTTTCTATCCCCGGTGTTTTAAAGTTGGGGTGTCCGTCTAAACAACCGCCAAACATTCGGTAATCGTTGATAAAATGATTGATGCTTACATACCCCGCGTGTGCAAGTGTTGCATAGATTACTGGCGAGTAATGCCCTGCCGAAAAAATGATTCTGTCTCTGTCGGGATGGTGGGGGTTATGTGGGTCGATGCTGGCGCCATAAAAATAGACAGCCGCGACACAATCGGCAAGCCCCAGTGGTCCGCCACTATGCCCACTGCCTGCATGTGCGAGTGCCTTTATCAAATCGACACGGATAGCATGTGCCGTTTTTTTGAGCATTGGGGTTGAATAATTAAAAGGGTTGTTCATGGGGCAAGTATTATGAATTATGAATTATGAATTATGAATAGTTACCATAGTACATACTTCTTAATACATAATTCAAAGCAGGCTGACTTCACTGATCTTACCAAGTAACTTTTTATAAACTTCGTCTGGTTGAGACACCCGAGTCAGCGCCGACCCCACAACCAAACGGTTCACATCGTGCGTGATGATCGCTTCGATTGTTGTTTCGTTGACCGACCCATCTATCTCTAGTATACCACGATATCCAAGCGCTCGCAGGGCATCGACTTTAGCAAGTCCAGCCGGTTGGAACGGATTTCCCTGTCTTCCCGGGATTATCGTCATCACCGTAACCCCGTGTGCGACATCACGGTAGGGGTGGAGCGCGTGAATATCTGTTTCCAAGTTGATACAGAGCATTAATTCTGCGCTCTCTGCGATGCGTTTCATCATATCGATATCTGTTTCTTTCATCTCCTCAACGGGGACGATAACGGTCGCAAACCCCGCTTGCGCCCCCGCAAGTGCAATGGGCAGTGGGTCGCGCGCAAGAATGTGCAGTTCGAGAAGAAGGTGGTGATATATCTCCGGCAGATCGAGTAAGATATGCCAATCGACTGTATCTCCACGAGCAAAATCATTATCGATATAATCCATCTGCATCCGGGGCGCGAGATGCGCAAGCCTGTCAAACTGTTTTTTGAGTTCGTTTTCTGTTTGCTCAAGCACCGCAGGAACGATTTCTATTGTTGATTTCATCTTTATATTATATACATGATGTTCTAAAATTTCCAATTATTATTCATAGTTTTTCTGGAAGTGAAGAAAATATTAAGTATCGAGTGCGATGTGATGCTTGTGGAATGTCGAGCGTGTATTTTCTTTTTCAGGAAATACAGAGTTCTTTTTGCTTAAAGAAAAATATATGTCTGACGACCCGCCTAAGGTGGGGAGGAGTTATATTTTTATTGAAAGAATAGAAGTATGTATGCTCATGTAAAAGTCGTTGGAGGGGGATGGGTTGGTAAGGGTAAGGGGGAGGTTATCGAAAAACCTCCCCCTTACCCTTATAGAGATGTCTTCTTAAAATATTTTTGACGTATATTGCGTCATACTGTATACTTATACTCATAATGAACATGGAGGGGATGAAACGGATTATTTCAATCTTTCTAGCCACCGCAGTGGTAGTGCAGTTTGCGTTGCCACCGGTCGCAAACGCATCTATGTTCTCCCCCTTTAGTTCTAAACCAGTCGGCACCACGCCAATAAACGGTAACGGGTCGAGTTCGACAAGTTCGACATCATCGACGAGCAGTGGCGAGCAAGCACCCGATGTCGACCCACTCACCGGCTTACTCACCAACACAGAATCGGGGCTGATGCAAGACCCCAAAACCGGCGCCGTCTATTCTTACGATCAAACAACGGGAATGTATACCGATACCGCAACTGGCGAAACCCTGACATTAGATGAGATCCGCGTGCGGATCGGGTATACGGGGGGCGGGTCTACAGAAACAGCGCCGGCAGCGCCGGAGATAGCGTGGACAAATAAACCTAAGTTCGTTTACAAAAAAGATGGTCAACAAAAGTTTAAGTTTACGATAACAAACCCCGTTAAAGATCAGCTCGGCACTATTCAAGGATGGCTTGTCAAACCTGATGGAACGTTCCAAAAGCACATCACCTCGTATGGCAATAACGCATATTCATTTGATTGGGATAACAGTGGGACGGAACTAGGTTCCTACATAATGCGCATCGTTGTCCGCTATAAAGGTGACACCACTAAGGGTGCTGTTGGCGGGAAACTGATGATTGTTGATGAATCGCCGTTTGATCTGGTAAACGACAACGCAACGTCGCCTATTGTTGTTACATCGCAAGACCCTGTCCGTGAAAACAACAAGGTTATCATTCGGGGAAAAGCAACCGCAGGTCAGGGCGTTGACCCGAAAAAGCTATTCCTTTCACAGGTTGCAGTGCGGTTTACCGATACCGTCCAGATTCCCGGCGAAAGTTCTATCGATACAACGACGATACAATATGTCGTTGCAGATGCGGACGGGAATTTTACCGCAGAAAAAGATGGTCCAAGCGATATAGTAGCTGTTCGACATACACCGGATGGTATTGCATACGCGGTCACATGGGGACAGACGTGGAAATGGACAAAGGTGGGATTGTTCGTCGCAGGTGCAATAACATTGGCTGTGCTCGCTCCACCTGCAGCTGCAGCTGTCGGTGCATGGGCAGCAACGCTTGTTCCTGGAACAATGATCGGTGCAGGATTATTAAGTGGTGCAGTAAGCACCGGTGCGACGGGAGCAACACTTCTTGCAATGCGTGGAGCTGCAGTTGGGCTTGGCGGACAAGCGCTTGTTGCGGCTGCGTCCAATCCAAACGGTAGCGGAACAGGCACGGGAACGACAGGTCCGGGTGGCACGGGTCCTGCTGTCGGCACCGATGCGGCAACGGGGCTCGGCACGCTTATCCAAGCGCTCCAAGGGTTTATAGAACCAAAAGCCGGTGGGGATTCGGAGGGAGAGTTAACGGTGCGGATTTTAAACATCATCAATATGCTTTTAGCACTTGCAAGCGGGTTTCTTGCTTTTGCGTTTGTCTGGACGGGGTTACTCTATATCTTCTCTATGGGGAACGAAGAGCAGGCAACCAAAGCAAAGAAAAATATCACCTCCATTCTGACAGGTTTGGTGATACTACTGTTTACGTTATCGATTATTACAATTGTAAGAACGTTACTGGTGACCGGTAAGTTTGGATAAAGAACTCATTTCATAAGTCCATAAGGAACGAAACAGAGATGATTTTAGACGAAAAATAAAAACAACGAGAAAGCGTAACCGAGTTACGGTGACGAGTTATTTTTATTTTGCAGTCAAAATCAATTTGTTGCAGTTACCTATTGACTTTTGAAATGAGTTCTAACTTGTCCAGTCTTCGTGTGTGTTTTTCCGATGCGTCAAAGTGCGTGTCGCAAAACGTCGCAACAATTACCTCTATCGGATCGTTGTTTTTTATTTCTCCCGCAAGGCACAGCACATTTGCATCGTCATCGGTGCGCGCACGCTGCGCCGTTTCTACACTCCACGCATGCGCTGCGCGGATATGTGAAAATCGGTTACACGCAATACATATTCCTTGTCCTGATGCGCAGATGGCGATACCACGGTCATCAGGGCTACTCATCGCCTCACCAAGAAGTTTGGCGTAGTCTGGGTAATCATCGTCGGGGTCAACGCTAAACGCACCGACATCGGTAAACGCGATCCCTTTTTCTTGAAGAAAATGGATTATCTGTTCTTTAAGAGTAAACCCTGCATGGTCGGATGCGATATATAACATACTCATACAATACACGCATTTCGCATGTTTGAAAATACTACGTGCGATATGTATACTTGTTGTATATGCCAGAAACAAACGGACCGGATTTAGAATCGATTGCAACTGAAAAACAGCACGTTGAGAAAGCCACGACGCTTCCTGAACATGTTTTTGCGTCTGCACACGATGTTGCAGATTATATCGATGCGTTGGAAGGTGCGGAGATAACGCCGGAACTTAAAGAAGCGGTCAAAACACAGGTGACAGAAGCGATTGCATCCATAGAAGAAAAATACGGCACAAACGGCGAGGGTGCAAAACCGTTCCATGACCGCGACCATACGCTGGAGGTTATCAGCGACGCGATACGCACGTTTGATATTGTCGCCCAAGCAATGCCCCACTTACAGTTAACAGGTAAAGATAAACTTCTTACCATTATTGCTGCAGGTTACCACGATATCGAACAAGATCAACCCGGGCAAAATGAGGTTCAAAGTGGAGAACTCTGTGAACAAGCGATGAACAAACATCCTGATTTGTTCTCGACAGAAGATGTAACCAAAACTAAGTCGATGATAGGGGCAACAACGTATAACTTTAAGAACCATCAACAGGCGCTCACCAACCCCGATACACCGCTTGCTGAACTGACTGACAAAAAAGCGGTTATAGAACGCGTTGTCGCGGGTGCAGACTTTGGCGGACTCGGATTTTTTGACCGCCAATGGTGGCGTGGCAACCGACTTGCAAAAGAGATTCTGCCACCTGACAAATCCTTTGACCCAACGGAATCGCTCTTTATTAACATTCAACGTCTTGAAACATGGTTCGAAGGACAAAAGAAGTTTTTACATGATCATATCGTATACACCAAAAAAATCTATGGCACCGACCTCGCACATGCTATTCACCCACATCTTGAGGATAACTACAAACTCTATGATGCAGTCGAGCGACACATCGCACATATCAAAGACTCTGTTGCTACGCAACCGGGATCATTTTCGAACGCCGATTTAGAACGGTTTATGAGCACTGACCCAATTGTCATCGGGCAGATTAAAGAAGAACTCGGACTCACTCTGGGGTCACTGTAGGATAAAGGTAGCAGGCGTTTTAAGAAAACTACATAATAAATTTCTAATTAACCTAATTAACCTAATTGATCTAAATAAATCCCAAATAACCAATTTCTCAATAATAATTCGGTCATTGGGTTTTGATTAGAAATTAGAGTAATTAGGGTAATTTACTTCCCTGTCCCTTATAGAATCAATCTGATGCTTAAATCAACTGTAATTACTCTCCGCGAACCGGTAGTAACGTCGCTGACACCTTAAACCGCCGCAAATGACCTGTTGCATCGGGTATCTCATCGGTATTGTGTTTGCGGTAGTGGTCAATGAGTTCTGCCGTTAAGATCTCTTTTTGCGTGGTAATCTCTTCTTGATTCTCTTTGATTTTGTTTGCAATCTCTGCGTTTGATGCGACGGCGAGCACCTGTTCTTTTGCTTCTTTTTTACGCGTTGTCGCCGCTTTAACGGTGCTCTGCGCATCCGCGTAGCCGGGGTCGTTTTCTAACTCTGCCTTAAGCATCTCTTTTGATATCTTATTTTCCGCTTCTAACTTCTCTATCGATGTGATCCGTTTTTGTATTGATGTAAGTTCCATATGCTCCTTTCAAACATTAACTACGACCTTACGATCATAGCAAAACTATTATAGCACACCTTGTCTCATGATGAAAAATTTGATACAGTAAATGCGGTTTTGAGTAACTATTCCCCGGTAGCTCAATGGTAGAGCAATTCGCTGTTAACGAAAAGGTTGTCCGTTCGAGTCGGACCCGGGGAGCCATAACCCTTGCATTTTCTATCTTTTTATGCTATACTTTATATGTAAGCTTTCTCAATCTTCATGATCTCCGCTACGCTCGCGTAAGGAGCCACAAAAGTAAGTGA
>Ga0100388_10003891_pt1 | contig 12602 bp, 9 predicted proteins | sample CryGeymeta201512_FD_81536 | JGI IMG/M metagenome (GOLD analysis project Ga0100388, IMG submission 81536) | Groundwater microbial communities from Crystal Geyser aquifers in Utah, USA - Crystal Geyser metaG 2015-12 | ecosystem: Environmental > Aquatic > Deep subsurface > Groundwater | place: USA... | reverse complement strand
ATCATCAATAATCTTGTCCACCGCAGAAGGCGCAAAGCGCGCGAAGATTTGCCTTCTTTTCTGTGTTCTCCGTGATCTCTGTGGTGAGGAAATGAGGACAGAATTTATGACGATCTACTTACCTGAGTAGTTACCTGACACGATTGGCTACGGAAAACGCCCTTTGCAGGGTTCTTTTGCACACCCGATTTTTCAAAATCGGGTTCCTGACACATCCGGCTGTGGCCGCAATAGCCACTTGTGTCAGGAACCTGACGTTGAAACGTCAGGTGTGTGGGATCTCGAAGAGCCGCAGCTCTGTAGCCACCTGTATCAGGAACCTGATTCTGAAGAATCAGGTGTGTTCTCTTCTCACTGGCCCACAAGATGTGGGTAATGGTAAGCCCAAGATGGGAGAAGGGGGTCTCACATGAGGTTGGTAGTGTCTCTCCCCTCTCGCATTTTGGGAGAGGGGCCGGGGGTGAGGGCAAACTCTCCACCGACAGATGAATCGTCAACCTGCCGTCATTCTTCTCTTTTGCAGGATCAACGATCCAGCTACCGGGCGTATCGTCCCGCACCAGTTCCACGTTGACACCTTCGTTGATGAAGATCGCGGGGCGGCGGCCGTCAAGCCACGAGACCACATACTCGCCCTTCCGCCACGGCATCCGTAGCGTCGGACTCTGCAAGTCCGCGCTGATTGTTCTTCCCGGGCAATTCGGTGGTCGTTCCGTCGGCGTGATGGAAGACATGCGTCGCTTCCGGGTTCAGCCAACCCACGGGAAGTGACTCGGTGAGACCCGGATACTGCTTCCACCTCAGGTCCCACGTGTAGAGCAGCGTCGTCAGCGACCAAGGCCGCGGGCGGAAGCAGATGCCGCGTCGTCTGAGCCACAGGTAGCGCGTCTCGTGAACGGGATACCAACTCCATCCCGTCTGTGCCTGCCCGAAGAACCACGGTCATTCCGCCGATGGCGACATCCGTAGAAATCATTTCCCGGTGTGGAGTCAGCATAAGACCGCGTTCGGGAGGGTTCAGGCAGGGCATCGTTACGAAGAAGTGCAGCCCGACCCCGCGGGCGTCACGCCGCCGTCGCAGGGGTTGATCTCGTCATTCACCGGATCGTGTGGCACGGGCAGCATCGCGTCACCGAAGTACCACCAGCGGCCGGTGGTGGGTGTGACTGAATGGTGTTCCGCACAACACAACTTCCCAGCCGACGCTCTCATCCATGCTCACCGGCTTCGTCCCCCAGTGGTAACCCCAGTAGGCGCAGTACCAGACTCCGTCCACGCCAGGCACGATGATGCTTCCAAGAGGGAAAGTGGTTGTTCAACAGCGAGATGGTGTTCGGCTTCTTGTGTGAGACGCCGCGGTAATCACCCAATCCGCTCCAGTTGCGCCAGGTTCACGGCCCCTTCCACCGGCCTGCCAGCGAAATGGTCTTCTAACGCCTGCAGAGCCAATTCGCCGATCTTGAGGTATCCGTATTTCCCGGCGCCGGAGAGGTGCGGGAGCAGCATGACGTTCGTCATCCGGCGGAAAGGGTGGTCGTCCACGGGAGGCTCCGGGTCAGTGACATCCAGGGCCGCGCGGATGCGCCCAGTTTTGAGTTCCGCAACCAGCGCCTTCTCGTCCAGAACAGAACCGCGGGAGGTATTCACCAGAACCGCTCCGTCCTTCATCTTCTTGAGATGCGCTCCGCGGATCATGTGATGCGTTTCGTCCGTCTGCGGAGCGTGGACGGTGATGTAGTCGCTCCGCTCGAAAACCTCATTGAGTGACGCCTTCTGGATTCCGAGCGCCCCTGCCTCGTAGTCGGAGAGATAAGGGTCGTACACAAGCACCGTGCAGTCAAACGGTTTCAGCAGCTTGAGCATTTCCCGCCCCACTTTGCTGGCGCCAACGACTCCCACCACCGCGCCGTGAAGTCCCTGCGGGTTGGTGCGCAGGGCATCGGTTCTCCAGCCGCCCGATTCGCGGCAGTGAATGGTGTATTCGGAGAAATCCCGCGCACACGCGATCATCAAACCGAGGGCGCTCTCCGCCACGTTATAGGCGATGGCGTGGTTCCCGCTGAACACGATGATGCCCCGCGGAATCAGCGTCTTCTGCACGATGTCGCCGGGAAAAAGGTACTTCACTGACCCCGCGGAGTGGGCAATGATCTGCAGTTTCTTCGCCTGCGCGAGGTGCGCCGCGTCAAAGGGCGCAGTGCCCCAGCCGGTGACAATGGCGTCTGCCGAGGCGATGCGCTTCTCGAGTTGACGATTCATCGCAGCGTCGGACACTGGCCGCAACCACACTTGGAACCTGTCCTGAAATCGCTCGAATGTTTCCGGACGGAAGACTTTGTCGGTATGGCCCTGCTGACAGAGATACAGTGCTCGTGGCTTTGCGCTCATCTACTTCACTCCTGCTTTGTTGATTGCTTTTCGCAGCTCATCTTTGGAGGACAACCCGGTAAAATCACCGGTAATCTTTCCTGTGCGGTCAATCAGAATCAGCCGCGGGATGCCCTTTACCTGATAGCTCTCGCGAGCATCTCCCTCTTCATCTACAAGAACAGGGAACGTCAATCCGTGTTGCTTCGCTGCGATGCGCGCGGTCTCAGCATCTTCGAGGTTGATTCCCAACACCACCAGCCCTTTCCCTGCAAGGGACTGGTAAATCTTCTCAATAATCGGGAGTTCCTTGATGCACGGCTCGCACCAGGATGCCCAGAAGTCGAGTAACACGACCTTCCCCCTGAATTCCTGCAGAGAGACTCTCTTTCCGTCCGTGCTTTTTAGCGTGAACGGACGCTCTTGCTCCCCGACGAGGTCGAAGTGGAACTCCTGAACCTCCTCGACCCCTTTCGACTTCTTGAACGTGAACCAATCATCCGGCATCTCCGCATTGATAGCCGTTCCCACAACGGTTTCGGTCGTGTGGATATTGAGCCCGGCCAAACGTTCGAGCAGCATCTGCGCTTGCTGCTCGTCAAGTGAGCGATCCTCGGTCTTCTTCTTGAAGTGTCTCTGCATATCTTCATCGGAAACAGCAACTTCGTTGCGATAGATGAGGGAATCGCGCTTGCCGATCCAGAGCGTCTGTTGGGCCCCGCTGGCAAGGGCCAGATTGAGAACGTAACACTGGATGCCGCGAGAGTGCGTCAGCTTGCGCGCGACCGTCGCGGTCCGGGGGCCGTCTTCCACATCGGAGCCGAGGAACCAGTTGATGCTGTCGACGGCGTTCAACTCACGACCCAGGTGGAACTTGGCGAGGTAGTTCTCATAGACCGACTGCAGACTGTGGGGAGGATCCATCCGTTTTGCCTGACCAATGCTCGACATATACAGATGCAGATCATCGGCATTGCAGATTAGGACGTTTCCATCCTTGCTGGAATGGATGCTGTCCGGTTTGCGGAAGTAGACCTCGAGTTCGGATTCCTGTTCCTCGACTTTGCCTGCCATCTTGGTCTTGATAGTGATGGTGGATTTCTCGTAGAGGTTCTCCGCACCGGCGTATTGTTCCCTACACTTCTCCAGAATCTCCTCCGCAGGCCGGGGCGCACATCCAGACAGAAAAATCAACAGGCAGAAACAAAGGCCCCCAGGGCGAATTAATCGGGCCGCGCGTATGCTCAAACTGGTAACTCCTTTAAGCGGGCGGTAGCTCTGGACGCGCTATTATATGCAGTCGTGGATGCCGGTGTCAAACGAAACGGGTAGCGTGGGTGTAAGTCAGATTTGTGAATGCTTATGCACTTAACTCCGAATCCCCCCGAACTCGCTTCGGGGAATTCGACGGTTGGTCGCCAGGAGTAGCGCAAACCTAACAATCCCCCGAAGCGAGTTCGGGGGGATTCCAATCCACAGTCTTCGGAGCTAAGTGCATAAGCAATTTGTGATAATCAGCCCTATCCAGCCCAGCCGGAACCATCGGCGCCTGTAGGCTGAAACCCGACCGTGATTGTGTAACGGAGTTCGCGGTTCGTCGGTGCTGAGTGAGTTCATGCAACAACCCCCATCCTCGAACCCAAAGGGTTCGCACAGGGGAAGGAACCCCCCCCTCTCATTTACGCCTGCGCGGCCCCAGGGGGCTGATTACCACCACGCGTCACAAATCTGACTTGCACCCGGGTAGCGTAAACCCAAATCTCCCCCGGAGCCAGTCGGGGGGATCGTTAGGTTCACGCTTCCTTTCTCGACGACCGTCGAATTCGAACTCGCGGAGATCACACCTCCCCACCTGCCCAGGATCAGTGCGCAATGTCTGAAGCGACCGGGTCGTAGTGCGGGTGTGGCGCGTTTGGTGTCCGCATGCCTCCGCACAGATAGACCGAGGGCGGACCGTCGCAGTCCAATCGCAGAACCGGGCAAACCGGATCCGGTGGTTCCTGCGGGAGACCGGTGAGGGTGACTTTGCCGTTGCTTTGCGAGAACTCGACTGGGGCATCGTCTCCGAGAAGTGTCACATTCCTCACCGCGCACTCGAGACCGGCCAGCGTCAGCGTATTCCCCACCCACTTCTCCACCAGCCAGAAGAGCGAGTTCCCTCGGGCCGTGAGCAGGCCAAAGGAGTTCCAGTCGTTGCGGTGGTCGCCCCTGTCTTGCAGTCCGTAGGTGAACAGATCGGTGCCAAACAGCGATTCTCCGTTCTTCTCCATCCACCCGCCGACTTCCTCAAGGATGCGCACCGACTCATCGGGAATGGATCCATCTCCCCGTGGGCCCACGTTGAGTAGCAGGTTTCCCTTCCCGGCCGCCAATTGGGACAACATGTGGATGACCTGCTTCGATGACTTCCAGTTGCGGTCGCCTCGGTGAAAGCCCCAGCTATTATTCAGCGTCATGCAAGCCTCCCACGGACGCCACGGGTTGGGAGGGGTCAGGTGTTGTTCGGGGGTGGCAAAATCGCCGGGCAGGCAGTTGCGACCGTTGAAGAGGATATGCGGCTGAATTTCGCGCACCATCGCGTTCATTTTCTCCGACTGCCAACCCTCCGCATTGAAGGGCCACCAGCCGTCGTACCACAGGGTGTCAATCGGGTTGAACCGGGTGACAAGCTCTCTGATACGGTCGTGAACGCTTTGGATAAATGCTTCGTACGCGTCCCTGCTCTCCAGAGCGGCGACCGCATCGGGGCTTGCCGTCCAGTGATTGAGGCTGTGGTACAGGCCGATCTTCAGATTTCGTGTCCGCGCGGCGCCGACAACTTCTGCGATCAGGTCGCGTCCGGCAGCAGTCCTGGCCGAGTTGAAATCGGTCAATTCCGTATCATACAGGCAAAAACCGTCGTGGTGCATGGTGGTGAAGACGATGTACTTCATCCCTGCTCGAACAGCGAGGTCGCAGATTGCATCTGCATCGAATTTTTCAGCGGTGAACCGGTTGGCAAGTTTCCGGTACTCATCTATCGGTATCTGCTCCCGATTGAGTACCCACTCACTTCTCTCCAGAAGACTGTAGAGTCCGTAGTGAACAAACAGGCCAAAACGTGCCTGTACAAACCATTCCCATCGATCCATGCTGGCGCCTTTCATGTTGTCAGGATGATTGATGCCTGAAACCAAACCGTGCAACGGAGAACGCAATCTGACTGATGTAAGTTGCGCTATGAGGCAGGCCCCACTCCCCTCGTCGCTGCGGCCATACGGGTCATGTAGTAGCAATAGTTTGCGAAAGAGATATCGGGAGGACAGGAGTGGTCGGTGTGAGGGATGAAACCGCCCTCCTCCATCAGCGGTCGCAGACGCTGAATCTCCACGTCGATGGCTGCGGGTCCCTGTGCAAGAGTCCGTTTGTCGAAACCGCCCCAGATGCGAAGCTCCTGGCCATACTTCTTGCGGACCTCTAGTACGTCCATGCCGGCCTGTGTCTCGAAGGGATAGATGAAATTCAGACCAGCGTCCAGCCACACGGGGATCAGCGAATCGATGAATCCATCACTGTCGATCCCGACGTACTGTACCCCGCGGCCGCGCAGGAACTCTGTCACACGCTGGTAGCGTGGCAGCATGAATTTCCGCGCCATGGCAGGGGAGACCAGAGGCGCCGTCTTGTACGCCATGTCCTCCCAGAAACCAAAGGCGTCCGGTACAGCGACATCGAGGATTTGATCCATCATGGCGATGATAAAACCCGCGTTCGCGTCCATCATCTCCTCAAGGAAAACGGGGTCGTCATAGAAAAGCTCGCATAGCCTCTCAACGCCCACCATGTTGCGCAGGGGACCGAAGAATCCTCCCCAGCGGTCCGAGATGATGATGAAAGGGTACGGTTGCGCCCGGATCTCCCGCAGCTTCTCCTGCCAGTCCTGCCCCATTCGCTGTGTTAGGTCGGGCTGCATCCGCTCCCTCCAAAACACACGGAACTCGTCCGGGGTTTCCACAGGGAACTTGATGAACTGCGGCATGGAGCTGTAAGGGTTGTCCTTCATCTCCAGCATCAGGATACCCTCGTGGTTGTAGTAGAGCAGATGCTTTTCATCTTCGCCCATGATCCGTTTCTCAAACGGAGGGTTCGGAAAGAACCATCCTCCATAGGCCAACCGCGTGTCCGCAAGGACGCTCAGGTCAAGCGTGTCGGGGTTGTAGCCCTCATTCTTCCACCGCTCGATGGTTTCCGGCCAACCACCCCACGGCCAGAAAGGGGCGCGGTCCATCGGTTCGTATTTCATGCAGGCGCGAAAACGTTCGAGGTCGTTCATATTGATCTCATCCAGTGGTCCTCAATTCGTTTGCCCCAAATCGCTCCGGTATTTGTTCCCATATCACTCAGATCTCTCGCGTAAGGAAGTCATCATGAATTCAGACTCATAGAGGAGAAAGGCTCTCTCTGCCGGGTGCATCCCGGAATTACGGAAAAGCGGATACATCGACTTTGTCGCCGTAGGATAAAGCTCCAGCTTTGTCAGTGGCAGACCTCTTTCCAGCAATTCCAATGTGCATCTGACAAAGCTGGAGCTTTATCCTACGGCAATCTCCGTAATTCCGGGATGCCCCCCTCTCTGCCTGAGAGCCTGACGGGCTGGTTGGATTTCACCGACTGCATCAGTGCCCGCTCGACAATTAGACGATTCAGTCCCTCTTCTCCGGATACAGGGACCGGCCGGCCGTCGCGTATCGCATCCACGAACGCGGTGACCGCAGCTTGCGTTGTGGACGGAAGGTCAAACCGGTCCAATATCAGCGAGGGAAGAAATAGGTCGGCTTCACGGTTTTCTCGGTACGTGGTAACTGGTCCCGCGATATCCGTCATATTGCAGCGTGCCTTGCTGCCGACGATGTCCACACGAACGGCGGGATGACCGACTCGCATGTAGTCGGAACTGATCAATGTGCCGATAGCGCCGCAGCGGAACTTTAGATGGATAGAGCGGCACTTGGACGCTGAGTACGCGAACTCCTGGTAAACCTCATACGGCACGGAGGTGTTGTCCGCAGGGCTGGTATTCAGGACACAATAGACCTCCTCCACATCGCCCAACAGGCAGCACAGGAGGTCGAGCGTGTGGTGGAGGCAGTAGCCGAAAGTGAGAGCCGTGCCGAAAGCGATATCCCCAGCGCGCCCTGTTGCACGAGTTGTTTCAGTTTCAGCGCCGAGGGAGAGAACCGGTAATTGTAGCCGGTCATTAGCTGTTTGCCGGTACGTTTTGCCACCGCCACCATGCGTTCCGCTGCGGCTACACTATCGGCCAACATTTTCTCGCAATAGACGTGGCAACCGGCCGCCAGCGACAGTCTCGTCGCTGCCTCGTGGCCCGGTTCCTTGGTCGCGATGCTCACAATGTCGGGTTGCGTACGGTTGATCGCTTCCTCCAGTCCCAATAGCAACGGTACCTGCAATTCATGCGCAAGTCCGGTGTTTCTGTCGGAAGCGGTGCGTCCACAGATACCCATGAGTTCGGCGTCGGGATGTGACTGATAAGCGATGGCGTGGTTTCTGCCCCAGCCGCTGCCCACAACCAGTGTCTTCAATCGGTCGCTCATTTCTTGGGCACTCCTCGGTGAGCCAATTTCCGCTGTTCAGATGGAAATTCCGCATTGCCGTCGACGCGCCTCCATTTTTGTCGCACGGTTAGCAGCTCCCATCGTTCGATGACCCGCAGCCGGCCTGCGGGGTCACTCGGTTACTTGGAGGCTTGCCGTCATCCGAGAAATCCATTACCCTATCCTCATCACTTGAGTGACAGGTTCTGCACGATGAGGCATCCCGCCTTCGCAGCATAGACGGCACCACATTCTACTACAGAAGGTTAACATCGTAAACAGAACGTCTTGCCTCACTACCGGTGAGAACAGTTTCAAGGAGGTATCCAGCATGAAGGCTGCATTGAACGTCGGACCCCATCGCTTTGAGGTTCGGGAGGTTCCTGTGCCTGATCTTGCCGAGGGGGAGGTTCTGGTCCGCGTGAAGGCGACGGGAATCTGCGGCAGCGACAAACACGAGTTCAGTCAGGCTCGCCCGCCGCGCATCGCCGGACACGAATTTGCGGGTATCGTGGAGGCGTCCACGGGAACGTGCTTTCAGCCCGGCGACCGTGTGGTAGCGGATCCGATTACTCCGGCTGGAGTGATCGGTTACAGTCGGCCGGGTGGCTTTGCCGAGTATTGCGCTGTGCCTGCGGGAAGTCTCTTTTCGCTCCCCGAGAAGGTTTCGTTCGCCGAGGGTTCCCTCACCGAACCTGTTGCAGTGGGGCTACATGCGGCGTCGCGCCTGCCGCTCGACGACAGGAGCGTTTTGGTGCTCGGCGCGGGCTGTATCGGTTTACTGGTGGCACAAGCGTGCCGTGTCCACGGCGCGCGAGAAGTGTGGGTGGCGGACATTTCGGATACTCGGCTAAGTGTGGCCACCCAGTTAGGTTTTACACCCATCAACAGCCAGAGAGCCCCGGAGCTTTCCCCGCTCGGTGATGATGGAGTGGACGTCGTTTTCGAGTGTGTCGGTCATGTCAACGCCCTTCTGCAAACCGCACTGCGGGTGGTGAGAGTGCACGGTGAGATCGTGCTTCTCGGCTCAGGTCATTCCGCTGGGCTTGCCACTACTCCGATCGTTGACAAGCAACTGACTATTCGCGGTTCGACAACCACCAACAAGGACGAAATGCGTGAAGCGCTGGAGCGGCTGGTGTGTGGAGATATCGCGGTTGCGCCTCTCATTTCCGACCGGTTTCCCCTCGATCAGATGAACGCCGCGTTTGCAGCGTCTCTGCAAGCGCAAAAAATTGTGGTGCAACCGTGACGCGGTAAGAACTCGTCCAACAATAATTCCGCGTCAAGTTCAGCCGAACACCTCGGAGCGACGGCGATGCCTGCTACTAAAACGCGGAGTTATTGTTGGACGAGTTCTAAGTGAAACACTACCGCAGACGACGGCGTCGAATTCTCGTCGGCGTCATCGCCGATTCACTTCCACACGCACCGCGCACACTTTGAGTTCAGGGATCTTGGCGACCGGGTCGAAGGCATCGTTGGTTACGAGATTGGCGATGGCCTCACGGTAGTGAAAAGCCATGAAAAGCATTCCGGGACCGATGCGGTCGGTGATCTCCGCAGCGACCACCACCTCGCCGCGTCGTGAAACAACTCGCACAGGCTGATCTTCGACGATCCCAAGGCGCCCCGCATCCACCGGATTAATCTCAACAGTGGCTTTGCCGCGGTGCTGCTCGATGCCCGGGGAGCGCCGCGTCATCGTCCCTGAGTGGTACTGGAAAAGCTGCCGCCCCGTGGTGAATACCATCGGATAGTCCTCGTCAGGCAACTCGGCGGGAGGTTTGAAATCCACCGCGTGAAACTTGCCCAGACCACGCGTAAACTTCTCCCTGTGCAGGACCGGCGTACCGGGATGGTCGGGCGTCGGGCAAGGCCATTGGAGTGATTCGGTCTTCAGCCGCGCATGCGACATGCCTCCGAACTGAGGGGTGAGCGACGCCATCTCGGCAAACACCTCTGCTGGCGATGGGTATGACCAATCTGCGCCCAACCGGTTGGCCAGGTCACGCAGGATTTCCCAATCGGCCTTGGCGCCCGGCAAGGCTGGAATCCCGGCGCCAAAGAGCTGGACGCGTCGCTCGGTGTTGGTGAAGGTTCCTGCTTTCTCGGCGAAGCTGGCGGCCGGAAGGATGACATCGGCGTATTCGGTGGTATCGGTCTCGAACATCTCCGAGACGCAGACAAACTCCAGGTTGGCGAGGGCCTTCCGTACTTCGTTAGTGTTAGGGTCGGTGACAAGGGGATTCTCGCCCATGATCACCATGGCTTTGAGTTTCCCCTCGCGGGCAGCGTGCATCATTTCCACGAGAGTCAGCCCGGGCTTGCCCGGCAGAAGCGTTCCCCATCCCGCCTCGAACTTGGCGCGGGTTTCCTCGTTGGCGACCTTCTGGTAGCCGGGATAGTCGCCCGGAAGAGCGCCCATGTCACATGCGCCCTGAACGTTGTTCTGACCGCGCAGGGGATTGACGCCCACGCTCTCTGTGCCGAGGTTGCCGGTGGCGAGCGCCAGATTGGCCAACGCCAGCACGTTGTCTGTCCCCGTGGTATGCTGCGTGATCCCCATGGCGTACATGATGGCCGCTCGGTCCGCCGTGGCAAACGCAATGGCTGCGTCACGAATGGCTGGCGCGGGAACTCCCGTGATTCCTTCGCCCCATTCGAGAGTACAATCAGCAACGGTGTCGACAAGAACGTCGAATCCCTCAGTTCGCTCCTCGATGAACTTTCTGTCCACCAGTCCTTCGTCAATCATGACTTTCAACATGGCATTGACGAGGGCAACATCCGTTCCCGGTCGATGGCGCAACCAGTGGGCGGCGTAGCCGGTCAGCTCAATCTGGCGCGGGTCACACACGATCAGTTGCGCGCCCTTGTCGCGAACCGCGGCCTTGATCTGGACTGCGACGAGAGGATGGGTTTCCGAGGTGTTGGATCCGATGACGAGGAAGGCATCGGTATCGGCGAACTCATGGATGGAATTGGTCATCGCTCCGCTGCCGAAAGCCTGGGCGAGTCCGGCGACGGTGGACGCATGACACAAACGCGCGCAGTGGTCCACATTGTTCGTCCCCATCGCCCCACGGGCCAGCTTCTGCATGAGGTAATTCTCTTCATTGCTACACTTGGCGGAGGAGAGGAAGGCAATGGCGTCCGGTCCGTGTGCGTCCCGGATTTCCATCAGCCGCTTCGCTGTAAGGTCGAGAGCATCGTCCCATGAGACAGCGGTCGTGTGTGTCGCGAGATGCGGGGTGCCCATGCCGCCGTTACTGCCATTCGTGCGTTCCCTCCTGAGCGGGGTCACAAGACGATCATCGTGGTTAATAAAGTGAAACCCGAACCGCCCTTTGACGCAGAGCCATCCGCGATTGACGGGGTTTTCCTCGTCGCCTCGCACCCGGACGATCTGCCCGTCTTTGCTGACCAGCTCGAGTCCGCAACCACAACCACAATAGACACAGATGGATTTGACGCGTGTCATCTCCCATTCGCGGCCCTTCCCGACCCGATCATGTTCCACGAGCGCCCCGGTCGGACAGACCTGAATGCAGTTGCCGCAGAAGTTGCAGGACGTTTCGGAGAGGGACCAGTCGAAGGCTGTCGCCACACGGGTATCGAATCCTTTGTTGGAGAAGCTGATCGCGCCCATGCGGTGGACGTTGTTGCAGGCCGAGACGCACAACCCGCAGAGCACGCACTTCTGGTAGTTCCGCAGGAAGAAAGGATTGCTGTGGTCCACCGCATCCTCGTGCCGTTCTCCGGCGAAGGTGCTGCTCGTAACCCCCAGTTGATAGGCGTAGCGCTGCAGCTTGCAGACGCCCGCAGCCTCGCAAGTAAGGCAGTCGAGCGGGTGGTCAGAGAGAATCAGGTCCAGGACGAGGCGGCGCGCCGCCTGCACTCGCTCGGTATTCGTGCGGACCACCATGCCATCGACAACCGGCAACGCGCAGGAGGCTGCAAGTGTCTGTGCTCCTTCCACCTCGACCACACACAGCCGGCAGGCCGCATTCGGGGGCAGCGCAGGGTGATAGCAGAGGTGAGGGATATCAATTCCCAACGACCGAGCAGCCTGAATCACCGACGATCCGGCGGGAACAGAGATTTGCTTGTTATCAATCTGTAGGGTTACCTTATTCATAAGCCGATTATCCTGTGACCAATTGCTATACGGCGAGACGGAGCCGGGAGTGTTACGCCGACTTCCCTCCACGCCGCAGCGCAGACAGCGCCTTGCTTCCGCCCGCGCCTTTTCTTCGGTGAACCTTCCCTCATTCTCCGCAAAGGAGAATACTCGTGAGACAGGTTGGAATCCCCCCGAACTCGCTTCGGGGGATTGTTAGGTTCAGGCTACTTCTGGCGACCAACCGCCGAATTCCCCCGAAGCGAGTTCGGGGGGATTCGGAGTTAAGTGCATAAGCATTTTAGTTTATTGCTCTGGTAAGCGCCAACTGCGACGAAGACGGAGCGATAGCCTTCTCGCAGCAATTGGTCAAAGGGGGGTATCCACTTGAAGCAAGTGCCTACTATACTCGTTACGGGTGAAAACACCCCCTCACCCTGACCCTCTCCCCCGATGGGGGGAGGGCAGGGTGAGGGGGAAAGGTGGATTTTCATCCGTAACGAGTATACATGTAGTAT
>Ga0100388_10003888_pt1 | contig 12606 bp, 12 predicted proteins | sample CryGeymeta201512_FD_81536 | JGI IMG/M metagenome (GOLD analysis project Ga0100388, IMG submission 81536) | Groundwater microbial communities from Crystal Geyser aquifers in Utah, USA - Crystal Geyser metaG 2015-12 | ecosystem: Environmental > Aquatic > Deep subsurface > Groundwater | place... | reverse complement strand
GGGATATCAAAACTATTTTCAACACATCCGCCGGTGGAAGAACGTGTAAAAAGATTAAAAGAAATGGCACAGGGTAGAAGATAATTTTTTCGGGGCTTTTGCCCTTCGGTTTTTTTTATTAGTTTTAATTACAAGTATTTTTCTTACAACCTCAAAGCGGATAAATGAAGGTACAAACACAGGCATTAAAAATATTAGCAGTTGTTTTTTTAATTAATTTATCCGCCATTTCGCAAACCAAAACCAATATTGATGTTTATTATTCACTTGTTGATTCGGTTACGCATCTGATTTTAAGCCGGCTGCCGGAAAATCAAATTGAAATAAAATTAAACTCTCCATTAAATGATTACTTGATATTAACAAACCGGTTAAAATCTTCGCTCACTCAAAAGGGGATAACTCAAAGTTTATCAGCGCCGCTTCAGGCAGATGTCGATTTTGATAAATCATCGGTTAGATATTCCGATATGCACCGCAGTTCATTTCTCGGAAGTATGCAGGTGGTTAGGAAAGTGGAACTTGGAGGAAATATAAGTGTAACCGGAAAAATTGAACCGGCAAATTTTTTATTTACTTCAATAGATAGCGTATTAGTTGATGATGTTAAAAATATTGAAAACAGTGTATATCCTTTTACAGTTTCCGAATTACCAGCCGAACCTTTTTTAAGCTCTTTGCTGGAGCCGGCAGTGGCAATAGGCACAGCGGCTATAGCAATTTATCTTTTCTTTTCCGTGCGCAGTAAGTAAGGATTATTTGCCTTTGACCCCTATTCTATTTTGTTTATAATTGTAACCATTAATTATAGAAAATGTAAACTTAAAAAATGAAAAATATATTAATACTTGCTTTTATAGCAATTTATTTTTGGGGATGTTCATCCTCGTTAGATACGGTAAACCTGGGCGCAGAAGAGCGGTTGAAGTACGCAATGGAACTTTATAATGATGAAGATTATCAGGAAGTGATAAATGAATTCCAGGCTATTATTTTACAATATCCGGGCAATACAATTGTTGACGATGCTCAATATTATCTTGCCATGACGCGCTTCAAAAGAGAAGAATTTATTCTTGCTGCATATGAATTTTCTAAATTAATTAAAAATTATCCAGCAAGTGAGTTTTTAGCTGAATCTCAATTTATGCTTGCAAATTGTTATTACTCTCTTTCACCAAATTTTCAACTCGAACAGCAATACACACGTAAAGGGATAGAGGAGTTTCAGGCTTTTATAGATTTTTTCCCTACGAATGAAAAAGTTGCTGAAGCAGAAACAAAGATATCAGAATTGAATGCAAAGCTTGCCCATAAAGAATACAACACAGCTGTTATTTATAAAAAGTTAGAATATTACTCAGCCGCATTAAAATATTACGATAACGTTTTAGACATTTACCACGACAGCCAGTATGCACCGCTTGCAAGTTATGATAAAATAAAATTATTAATCTATCGTGATAGAGAAACGGAAGCTATTGAAGAGGCAAATAAATTTTTACAGAAATATCCTGATAGTAACCGCTACGGTGAAGTTGAAAACATTAAATCCAATTTAGAAAAAGAACTCTCGGCATCGCGATGAATGAAGCCGGCAAATTAGTCTCTGATTCTGTTATAGTTATGACAGAATTAGTTCTGCCTAACCACACTAATCAGCTTGGTAAATTACTTGGCGGTCAATTGATGCACTGGATAGACATCTGCGCCGCATTAGCAGCAGCCAAACACAATCAGCGTATTTGTGTAACAGCCTCGGTTGATAGAATAGATTTTCTTCATCCAATCAATCTTGGGGATGCTGTTTCACTTGTTGCTTCGGTCAACCGGGTATTTAATTCTTCAATGGAGGTTGGTGTAAAAGTTTTTGCCGAATCATTTAAAGAAGGCACACGCTATCATACTAACACTGCTTATTTAACTTTTGTAGCTGTTACTTCGGAAGGTAAACCGGTAAAAGCTATACCAGCAATTCCTGTAACAGAGGATGAAAAAAGAAGATATGATGAAGCCCTTGAGCGCAGGGAAAACAGGCTTAAAAACAGAAAGAAGTAACATCAAATTACTTTTTTTCGCAGTTTTATTTTCTTCAGAAATCTATTCCCAAATTCCCATCAATGGTTTTTGCAGGTAATACAATTTTTCTGTCCAACCTGAAATGACACAGTTTCTTTCTATTAATTATAATAACGATTCTTATACCGACTTATTTTTATATAACCCTGCCGAGAAGAAAGCATCTGTATTAAAAGGCGAAAGCGGTTCAATATTCGGCGGTGAAATTAAGCTGAATCTCCCTTTCGAATTATCTAATGTAATACCGATGTTCGATAATCGCAGCCGTGTATCAGGTTACGCCTTTACTTCGCGAAAAAATAAAACAGCAGGCGTTTTAAAATTTCAAAAATCCGGGACTCCTTTTATCGAAAAAGAAATTAAATTTAACGCCTACCCCGATAACATTATTTCTGCCGACGTTGACGGAAGCGGCGCTGTAAAATTAGCCGTAACCGGCGGTGCTTTTGAAGGGATTTCATTACTCTCTTCAAAAAGTAACTTTAAATTAGAATTTTCGGCAATTGAAAAAAATAATCTTTATCCCTACACTGTATTTACAGAATTGAGCAATGACGGATTTATTGATATAGCTGCGTATAATCTAATACAGAATTCAATCGAATTTTTCTATAACAGTGGAAGAAACCGTTTTAGTAAGGTACGCACTGTTAAACTTGATGAGAGAATTTCCTCACTAACCTCAACCGATTTGAACCTTGATAATTATTCAGATTTGATTTTGCTTCAAGGTTCAGCGATAAAAGTGTTTTATGGAGATTCCGCTTCTTCCTATTATAAAATCAGGACTTTTGAAACAACATATCATCCCGATAAAGTTATACACGGTGATTTTAACCGGGATGGAAGAATTGATCTTGCTTATTTGGACAAAAGCGAAGGTATAGTCTCAATATTATTCTGTCGCGATGAGTTCAATTTCTATAAGGAAATAATTTACTTTTCAGAAAAGGGTTTGAAAGATATTACTCCATTTTATTCCAGATTTGTAAGCGGAATGGCAGCCTTAAATGAGAACGGAAAATTAATAATCATATCCAATCCCGGATCTTTTACTGACGGTGAGGATTTAGTTTTTTCTCCGCGTCCCGGAGCAATAAATTATTTTGACTATACAAACAACGGTATATATGATCTAACATTTATTGATGATTATTCAAAAACTCTTAATTTTGTAACGCGTGATAATGCTGGCATCCCACAAAACTTTTACTCTTATAATCTTCATTCAATTTATAGTTCAATCGCTGTTGACGATGCGCATCCGAACGAAAAAATATTCTACTGTTATACGCACGGACAAAAACTAATTGAAGTTGTAAAAGCTGATTTTAAGAATAATAAATTTAGCGGAAATGTAATTTACTCCCCCGGAGGAATCGAAGATTTAAAATTAAAAACAGAGCAGGGTAAAAATGAAGCGATAGTTTATGTTACGTATAGGAGTGGGAGTTCGGCTGGTGCGGCATATTATTTATTTAAAGATTTTCGCTACATCGTAAGCGATTATCCCGATGCAGCAGAGAATTATGAAACAGGAAGTTTAACTTTAATGCCGAAGCCAACAATGTACTATTGGCAGTTTGATGGAAAAGATTACTCTCTATCAAAATTTATTATCGGTAAGGCAGGGGCACAAAAAGAGAGCATATTTAAACTGTCATCAAATGAAAAATATTCACTAAATTCGTTCAGCGCTGATTTGACAGGGAATGAAACAAATATAACTACAGCGTTTTTTCATAATGATATAAATTCGTTTGCGCATATAATTGGTTCAAACGGTGCAAAAAAAATCAACGGCAGCAATTTAAGAAAAATAATAAAGATCAATTCTCCAACTCAATTTTATTTGGGCGAAACAAGGCTTGGCGGAATTAAAAAATTAAATATCTATGATGAAGAAACAACAACTCTTTATCGATTGGATTTCATTGAAGAAGGGAGAAATTTTATTACAACTTCACTTGGTGAAGCAAACGGATTGAAAAGCTACTTTATTAAAAATATGAACTCAAGAAACTATCACATAGTATACAGCAATAAAGTTAAGAATTCTATCACAGTCAAGCAGGTTGATAAATGAGGCTGCTATCTATCGTTGCTTTTTTATTCCTTTCGCTTTCTTCGGTATCAGCCCAGCAACATACCAGCACACAGCTTGATTCTATGTATAACGAATTTATCCGCGTGAAAGGTTATCAAACATCCGAGCGATCTTTAATTGCCGACAGCGGATATGTAAAATGCGGTTTCGGAATTATTAACTCCGTTATCGTCAATATTAATTTATTTACACCGGAGCAGCAAAAAGTAATTAGCAGAATGCTCGATAGACCTGTAACCGACACAAGCGTTGTGGCTCCATCAGAATTTTTCAAAATTCATTATGATGTTTCCGGACCTCAAATGTTAAAATATGACATTAATGAATTAATGAAAGCTGCTGATTCCTCTCTTTATTTTGAAACTAATTATCTCGGTTATCCATTGCCTCCAAAAGACAATGATGGTTACTATCATATCTATGTAACTAACCTCGGCGGCGGCGGAAGCGGTTTGTATGGTTACACACAGTTTGAAAATGAAATCTCGCCCGGCAGCGGTACATTTCACTCTTATATGATGATTGATAATGATTATGCAGGTTACTATTCATCCGGTATTAATGGCGCAAGGGTAACTGTTGCGCACGAACTTCATCATGCTATTCAAGTTGGGAATTATCTTTTCAGGGAAGAAGATCTATACTATTTCGAAATGAGTTCCACTGCAATGGAAGAATTTGTTTTCGATTCGGTTAACGATTATTACGCTTATATGAAAGATTATTTCCGAAATACTAATCGTGCATTTGCAAACAACACCGGCTACGATATTGCTATTTGGAACATCTTTCTTGCCAAAAGATTTGGGTTTGATATTTTAAAAAGACAGTGGCAGTTAATTGGAAAACCAAATAAAATGAGAGCGTTAAACTCAATCGCAAATTCGCTGCTTGAGTATAATTCTACATTTGGTGAAGAGTTTAAAGACTTCGGAACAGCCTGCTTCTTTACAAATTATCGCTCAGATGTTCTTACTCCCGAAAATATTTTTATATTTGAAGAAGCTGCTCATTATCCGGCTGTTAAACCCGTTGCAACTCTTTCGCTTCCAACTAACAATGTAAATATGAATTCATCTCCAACTGCTAACAATTATTTAAGATTTGTTCAAAATATAGACACGCTATTTACTTTAGTTTCAAACTCGGATTATAAAAGCGGAATAGACAGTGCTAATTCATTCTTCCCCTTTCAATACCATGTTTATGAAGGAGAAAGAACCGGCGCTTATAAATTAACTTCAAAATATTATGCTTCTTTTTCTGCACCTCAACCGACTTTCTGGAGCGCTTCGGAAATTTTTAATAATACACTTGTAAGCGAAGGAAATATTTTAGCCGAGAATGTGGGTTATGCCTTTCCTTCACCTTTTTATTATAGTAGAAATTCTTTTATCTTTATCCCGGTCATTCCCGGACAATTATCAGAAATCGATTTAAATATTTATACACCAAGCATGGACTTGGTTTATTCAACCAGGCAAAACTATTCCACGCTCTACGGTCGCTTTGTGGTTAAATGGAACGGTAAAAACGATAAGGGTGATAAACTGCCATCGGGAGTTTATCTTTATGTTACAAAGACAGGTGACGATATTAATAAAGGAAAATTGGTAATCTTTAATGAGTAATTACTCGGTGAAAGCCGAAAACATAAATAAAACTTTTGGCAGAAGATTAATTTTTAATAATCTTAATTTTAATTTCTTAAACTGTGGAATCTTCGGCATTACAGGTCCTAATGGTTCAGGTAAATCAACACTTGTTAAGATTATTGCCGGTGTAAACGCACCTTCGTTAGGTAAAATTATTCATGAAAACGAAGGAGAGAAAATAATTCCTGAAAAGCTTCATAATCACATCGGGTTTGTTTCTCCATATCTTTTCCTTTACGATGAATTCACGGCTCAAGAAAATTTAAGTTACACTGCCGACATCAGGAAAATAAAATTAAATCAAGAGAAAGTGGATTATCTTCTTAATGAGTTTTTGCTTTATAATCGCCGTCATGATTCTGTAAAAACTTATTCATCGGGCATGAAGCAGCGGCTTAAATTTATTTTTGCACTGATGCACGAGCCGCAGCTTGTAATTCTTGATGAACCAACATCCAACCTTGATGAGAAGGGAAAAGAATCGGTTTATAAAATTGTTGAAGAAGAGGGGAAGAAGAACATAGTGATCATTGCTTCTAATGAGAATCAGGATTTAACTTTATGTCATAGCACCTTGGCGCTGGAAGATTATAAAAACCAAAATTGAAAAATAGAATTTGAAAGCTTACGCACTATTTAGAAAAGATCTTCATTCGGAACTTCGTACTCGATACGCAGTTAACTCACTTGCAATGTTCATAATTGTTGCGATTAGTGTAATCCTATTTTCAATTGGGCAGGAGAGAATTAACGAAAATCTTACAGCCGGGCTTTATTGGGTTGTAATATTTTTCTCCGCAATGTCGGGTCTCGCGCGCGCTTTTGTTTCCGAAGAAGAAAGAGGCACTTCGCTAACTCTTCAACTTATAGCTTCGCCGTCAACAGTATTCAGCGGGAAATTAATATTTAATCTTGCACTTGTTTTCGCGATGAACACAGTAATCTCATTATTGTATGCTGCATTGTTTGAAGGATTTGTCCTTCAAAACTTTGTCCTTTTTCTCATTACATTTGTACTGGGCAATATAGGATTAGCCGTGTCTTCAACAATAATTGCAGCCATCATTGCAAAAGCCGGCTCGAAAGGAACGTTATATCCGGTTCTATCATTCCCGATATTACTACCTTTAATTTTAACATCGGTCAGTTTAACTTTGAACTCAATAAATGGCACATCGTTTGAAGATTCTATATTCGAAATAGCAATAGTTGCCTGTTACGATATTATAATGATTTCAACTTCCTATATGCTGTTCGACTTTATATGGAAAGATTAGTAATTTTTAATAAAAATAGAGAATAGTTTTAATGGTCTGGAAAATTGGTTTATTCCTTTTATTAAGTTTTGTATCCATCGCGGGAATTGCTTTTCCTATTGTTGAGAATCCCACAAGCTGGTATCACTTCCCGCTAATACCGGGGCTTGAAGAAAATGCAAAAATAATTTTCTTCCACGTTCCAACGGCATGGCTCACTGTTGTTGCTTTTTTAATGTCTACAATTTTCAGCATCAAGTATTTAAGAAAAAGAAATCTTGATGACGATGCAAAATCATATGCTGCCGCACAACTTGGTATAATATTCTGCATACTTGCAACTGTAACCGGCGCTGTCTGGGCAAAATTTGCATGGGGAAGTTTCTGGAATTGGGATCCGCGCCAAACATCAATTTTTGCACTACTTCTAATTTACGGTGCATGGTTTGCGTTGCGCTCGGCTATCGAACAGGAGGACAAGAGAGCTTCACTTTCGGCTGTATATTCAATTATTGCTTTTATGACTGTGCCGTTCTTCATTTTTATTATGCCAAGAATAATGGCTGGCTTACATCCCGGCAGCGCAGATGACACAAACGCGGGTCCGGTAGTAGATTTTAAAATGAATGGAAACATGCAGCTCATATTCTTTTTGTCGCTGATCGGTTTTACTATTCTTTATTTTTGGATGTGGAAAATCGGTTACCGCTCAATTTTACTGAAAGAGAAAATTAATAAACAATTTATTAGAGGATAATTTGGAAGGACTATATAACTTTTTATCGGATAATGCAATTTACATAGTGATGATAATAGTGCTGATTGTATGGACTGGAATTTTCCTTTATCTTTTTAACTTAGATAAAAGAATCAAGAGTATTGAAAAAGAAATAAACGGAGATAAAAATGAATAACAAATATATTTTTGGCGGTGTGATAGTAACTGTGTTTTTAGGCTTGATGATATACCTCTTCACTCAAACTAATATTCAGTATGAAAGTGACTTTACAAGAGTAGTTAAAGTAGATAAAACTGTTAAAGCTACAGGCAGCTGGGTTAAGGCTAAAAATTATGAAATTGATAAAACCAACAGAACTTTTTCATTCTACATGGTTGATGAAAAAGGAAATGAAATGAAAGTAGTTTACGAGGGTACCATTCCCAACAACTTTGAATCAGCTACAAGCGTTGTAGTAACCGGTAAATATGAAAATGGTTCATTCCACGCAAAGGATATTTTAACCAAATGTCCAAGTAAATATGAAGATGGACAGGTTAAATCCTCCAGTTTATAATTTAAAATTAAATACTTCTCAAGAAAATAAGTTTATATCCTGCTTGCCGTCCCCGGTTTGAGGACGGTTTGGAAAACATTTATCAATTTTGACATTATGAGGCACAAATGATCGGCTCAATAGTTTTAACACTTGCACTTGTTAGCAGTGTTGTTTCAATGGTGATGTACTTTTTAAGTTTTCGCGGTTATAACAACACATTAAACATCGGAAGAATAGCATACCACGCAATGACGATGCTTGTAATTATTGCATCAACAATTTTGTTGTATTCAATTTTAACGCATGATTATAGTTTAAAATACGTATACAGTTACAGCAGCAACGAACTCCCCGCAGGCATACTTGCCGCAACATTCTGGGCTGGGCAGGAAGGCAGCTTTATGTTGTGGCTCCTTCTTACTGCAATAGTGGGATTATTTCTTCAGTCTTATTCTGCAAAACGCGGTGATTTAGAGCCACGCGTTATGGCAGTGTTTTCCTTCGCAATTACGTTTTTGCTAATTATGGTTTCCCCAATGTTTAAAAATCCTTTTGAAGCAATATGGGCAGAACCAATTTTTATTAATGTTAAAGATATTGCCTCAGCCTTTTTTAACATGCCGTGGCTGCAAAGTTTTATGTTCAGCGACCCGCAGACAAGTCAAAACTTTGTAAAAGTTAACTCCGACTTATTTGCCGTGCTTCAGGCGAATGGAATTGCAATGAAAGATTTTGTAATTGATGGACGCGGACTTAATCCTCAGCTTCTTAATTTCTGGATGCAGATTCATCCTCCAATTTTATTTCTCGGTTTTTCTATGGCTACTGCGCCCTTTGCATTTGCTATGGCTGCTTTAATGAAAAACGATTATAAAGATTGGGTTCGTCAATCTATGCCTTGGGTACTTTCCGGAATGGGAATACTTGGTCTGGGTATCATGATGGGCGGTTACTGGGCTTATGAAATGCTTGGATGGGGCGGTTACTGGGCTTGGGACCCGGTTGAAAACTCAAGCTTAATTCCTTGGCTTATAGGTGTTGCATCAATTCATACATTACTTGTGCAAAAGAAAAGTCAGGGCAAAGGCGGCATTGGAAAATTTGCAAAGACAAATCTAATACTTGCGATTTTAACATACGTGCTTGTACTCTATAGTACATTCCTAACGCGAAGCGGCGTTCTTGGTGATGCTTCTGTCCACTCCTTTGTAGATCCGGGAATGTTTGTTTATCTGTTTCTGGTTGTTTTCATAGGTTCATTTTTCCTTCTCGGTTTTGGTACAATTGCGTACCGATGGAAATACTTAAATGAGCAGGTTCAAGCAGAAGAAAATATACTTAGCCGCGACTTAGCGTTATTTACTGCTACAATAGTTTTATGCGCCAGCGCATTAATTGTATTTGTTGGCACAAGCGCTCCATTGTTCGGCAGCTCAGTTGAAACTTCCTTTTATGATGAGATGCATATACCTATTGCAATTATAATTGGTTTATTAAACGGTCTTAGTCTTCTATTAAAATGGAAACATACAGAAGGAAAGGGTTTAATTCGCAAATCGGTAGTGCCCGTTGTATTGGCTATATTGACTACTGCCCTCGTTGTTATCTTCGGCGGAGTTTACGATATAATGATGATACTTCTTACTTTATCTGCAGCATTTTCGTTTTTTGTAAATGGAGAGATTGCTTTAAAAATTATAACCGGCAATTGGAAAATGCTTGGCGCTTACGTTGCGCATATAGGCATTGCGCTTTTCATTCTTGGAGTTGTCGGATCCGCCGCATATACTCAACATGTTGATATAGATCTGGAGAAGAATGTTCCAAAAGAAGCGCTCGGTTACGAACTTACTTTTACGGATATAAAGCCTTTTGATAATAACACAAAATATGCATTCAATATAAATTTAAAAAAGGGAAGCAGCAGTTATTCCGTTGCGCCCGTAATGTACATAAGCGATTTCAACCAGGGGTTGATGCGCGAACCGGCTATTTTGACGATGATTACAAAAGATTTTTATGTTTCTCCCGTAGGTTATGATCCAGGAAAAGCGAGTAACGACGGTTCAAACATATCACTTGAACTCGGCAAAACAATAGAATTCAACGGTGCTCTATTAACGTTCAAAGATTTTGATTTTTCGCAGGCAGCCCGTGATGCCATGATGGCTGGCGGAGATTTTGAAATAGCAGTTTTACTTAACGCCTCGTTGGATGATAAAAGTGAAGATTTTAAAGTCGCTCTTCAAAATGTGAACGGGCAGAGAGGTTTTACGAGTTACGAATTACCGGATATGAATATAAAAGTGCAGCTTGTAAATCTTGATGCCGCCGGAAAAGTTCAACTTACACTTTCAAAAATGGACGGCAGTACAAAATCATCGGTTCAGGCTAAAGAAATATTAACTATTTCTGCAAGTGTTAAACCGTTCATTAACCTTATTTGGGGAGGTGTGTTAATTATGTTCACCGGCTTTATAATCTCTGTTGTTAGGCGACTTAAAGATTCTGCAGCAAAATAAAAAGTAAATTTAATTCTTAAAAAAAACCGTCAGCATTAAAGCGCTGACGGTTTTTTTTTTAGTTCTAAAATTTTATAGAAACTTAGAGAGGCGTTATTGATAATCCGTTAGCCAGCGGATTAACGATGTTTAAATTTGTAGAAAATAGAACCTTATTACCTTAGTAATAAAACGAATCCGTTAGCCAACGGATTTCTCTACCTTATTACCTGATTGTTATAAAGATAAAATAATATCGGAATTCTTTACGATGGAAGATAAGGTAATAAGGTTGATATTCTTTTGATTATCTTGGTTACTAAGGTAATAAGGTTAATTATGACATACATTTATGAGTCCACTCTTAAAAGCTTTATTTTGTATCCGTCATTGCGAACACATTCACTTCGTTCAGCATAAACTCGTGAAGTTATCATTAGAATTCGTCTCGAAATCAGAAAATTGCTTCTCCGTTAGCTAACGGATCGCAATGACAGATGCAGCCTTTTTAGACTAAACTAATTTATACATACCCAAATTTAATAAAAGTCCCTTTCCAACTTAAGCCTTCGGTGGTTGCCAGATAGCTATGTCCATTTTCCGTTTATATTCAAAAATAAAATCCTATTGATGTCTTTTATTCTTAAAACGCCTCTTATTCTTCAGCCATACTTTAGCATTCCGGTAATAGCGAAAGTGGTTCATTAGCATTGGCGGGTTAGGTAGTTGCTTTGACTTTAACTTTTGTTCTTTTCTTTGGAATATTAGAAACTAAACGACCTCTCAAAGTTTTTTCTATCGCTTTTGCTTTCGCAAACAGCAATGAAAAATCTCCATTGCATTCCTTTTCTATTTCTAACCGATGTTTTCTTACTTCTTCTACAATTGGGTCTGTCCACATATTATATCTCCATTAATTCTTCTGGTGTACATATTGTCGGCGTAAATAAACCTAAATCACGATTTATTAACCCTAATTCTTTTCTTATTCTTGCACTTACTATATGCTTGCAATTCCAACTTAACAAGTAATCCATTTTATAATAACAAGCAACAGCTAAATGAGCTGCATCAAGTTTCGCCTTGCTTGGTATTTTGAATCTATCAAAATAAACTTCCGCTATTTTTTCGATTTCATTATTAACTTCTAATACACTAACTCCAGTTAATAACTTTATCCTTCTTTTAGAAGCATCATCATCGCCTCGTTGAGATTCTTGAATTACGAAAGGAGAAATATAGCAATTCAGTTTAGGACGAATATTTACCCACCATTCTTGCGTAATTTGCTGGTGGGCAGCAACCACTATATCTCTGCTTAGATTAGCTGCTAAATAACTTGTAATTGTTGTTTCGAGATAAACTGATGGTTTCATAAAAAGTACTTCAATTTTTCTTTATAAGATAACAAAAAACTTTTGTAAATGGGGAGTTGTATTTTCAGTGAATTACCTTTTAGATAACTTTTACGACGTTGAACTGCCTAACGGCGTGTAATCCCGCAAAGTCGGGACAAGTTATTAAAATGCTACCCGCAGTTAATTTTATTTTTGGAATCCATCCCGCTTCCAGCGGGAAAAGATTCCGCTTTCGATTTACTTAAGCAAAACGAGTTTCATGGTCTCAACGAAAGAACCTGCTTGCAAACTATAGGAGTAAATTCCGCCTGCTAACCCTACTGCATTCCATTGCTGTGAGTAGGTTCCGGCAGATAATTCTTCGGAGATAAG
>Ga0100388_10003877_pt1 | contig 12628 bp, 7 predicted proteins | sample CryGeymeta201512_FD_81536 | JGI IMG/M metagenome (GOLD analysis project Ga0100388, IMG submission 81536) | Groundwater microbial communities from Crystal Geyser aquifers in Utah, USA - Crystal Geyser metaG 2015-12 | ecosystem: Environmental > Aquatic > Deep subsurface > Groundwater | place: USA... | reverse complement strand
TCATCGGCGGCGCGGGGGGCGGGATTTGGTTCAAATCCATGACGGCGTTTTGATTGAAAATCGCGAAACTTCGCAGGGTGAAAACTCGTCGCAACACGGTGAAATCGACGAACAAGAAATTGAGTTCTTCGCCGCTTGGGAAGCTTCGGAAGTTCCCCTGGCCGACCTCGGCCATTGCCTTCAACAGCTCCTTCGCGCCGTTGTCTGCAGCCGGTTGCCCGGAGGACAGGAACGCGGTGTGGAACGCAAATGTACCCACGCGGAAATTCTTGGTGAGGTCGCGGATCTGGTCGACAGTGTCGAGAATCTCTTGCCGAGAGTTTTCACGTTCCGAATTATTGTCGGTATCGGGCTCGCCGTCTGATAAAAACACGACGATGTATTTCGATAATGGCAGCGATTCTTTTTCGGCCGCAGCCAACTCGGTTCGGATTTCGTAATAAGCCTCGCCGAGCGCATTCAGATAATTGGTTGTTCGATCCGTTTGCCCCAGAGACGCCGTGGCGATATCGAGCAGTTGTCGGTCTGCCGTGAAATAAGTGTCGGGCAAGGAGTCAGCATCGAGGTCGATGCCGGTCTGTGGTTGTGCCTGCGCAGAAAAGCGAATCACGCTGAACTTGATGCCTTCAGCCCCTTGGTCCAGCAAGCTTGTCCACGTGTCGGCGACAGCACGTTCGCGCCCTGTCAGGCCGGTGACCGGGTCGGGCGGATCGTTGCCTTCCATCGAGACCGAGGAGTCGACGATGAACATCACGCGTAGCGGGAAGATCAACGACTCGGGCTCACGGGTGCAAAAGCCGCCCGAAATCTCAAGTTTGTCGTCGCGATAATTCGGAGGCGCAGGAATGTGCTCAAGTTTCGCGTCTGTGCACGAAGTCGTGGGCATCAAAATACTGAGTGCGATGAGTACGCCCATGGCGCGTTTCAGTCGACTCATGGCATGCCTCCTGGGACTTCACATTCGCCACAGGCGAGCAAAGCTTCGTCAAAGAATGCGACGACGGTCTCGAATTCCCAGAGACGGAAACAATCGGTCTCAGGATTGAAGTTCTGAATTGGCTTGAACAACTGCCATCCATAAATCGGGAGGCGCGGGATATTATCCCCATCGAAATTCTTGCGCAGAAGCGCCCGTATTTCGTCACGCTGGTAGAGGCGACCGTCGATCGTAATCTTGGGTGGCATGCAGGTGTTCATGAAGGTCTCGGTCTGATCACGGGTCACCAACTGATCGGTGGCAAAATAAGGGCATTGGCTCAGTTCACGATTCTTTTGTTCCATCGACGCACGAAGAAATTCCAGATTCTTGGCTGTGATGTCAACCAGACCGCTTTGCGGGTCTTTGACTGTGCCGCCGCCGTAGAACGCCTCAAAACATGCAACGCGCACTTCTCCAGGTACACCAGCCACACGGCTTGGCTTTTCGGACGAGTAGAGGAGGATCCGATTATATCCGTTTTTGCCTGGGACGGGGGTGATGCCCATTGGGATGTCTTGAACGTCGAAATTATAACAATGACGCTCTTCGAGTCGACCATTATCTGGATTCTCAACATCCATCAGACCCAGATCGTCGAGCCCGTAGACCACACGTTCGTCGCGGTAGCGGTCAGCGTCTGGAACGAGTGGGTCGGTTCCAGCTTTGATTTCTTCGGCATTGGTCACGCCGTCAAAATCCAAGTCGCTCAGTGCGTCGTTGACGCGTGGGTCGGTGCGGTAGAGCAATTCAGTCCAATCCAAAATGCCATCACCATCGGTGTCTGGTTGGATCGGGTCGGTCTTCAGGAATTCTTCCTCGCAATCGTTGAGGCCGTCGCCATCGCCGTCTCGGTCCGATGCGCACCGAATGGCCGGTCGCGTGTCAGTGGTTGGATCAAAGCCCTCTGTCGCCATTCGAACCTCGAAAAGGTCCGAAAAATTGTCGCCGTCGGTGTCTCGCGAGAAGCGGTCGGTTGAAAGGGCGACCTCGTCCTCGTCACTCAAACCGTCGATGTCCGTGTCAGGCATCAGGGTTTTACCAACGACTCTTGAGTGTTGGTTGAACGCGGAAAAACTCGAAAGCGTAAGGTCTGCTTTGATCGATGAGATATCGAAGGTCAGGAAGTCTTCAGCCGTTGTGAGGTTCACGTCACGGAAGGTTCCGTTGCCTTCGCTGGCCATGGCTTGAAGCAACGCCGTTGCCAGCGTGCGGTCATATCCAAATGCCGTGCTGGCGCCAGGACAGATGCCCTCGACGATGGCCTGAGGCGAAAAGAGCAAGACACTGTTGAGGGTCAAATCGCCAATCGAATAGGTCTCTTTGAGCTCCAAGAGTTCTTGAACTCGCTGCATGATCTGCAGGGGCTGATTATACTCTGGGCAGCGTCCCTTGAAGTCGACGTAAACGTCCTCGGGGATCTCAAGGTCGGTGTTGCACACACCATAGAGATTGTCGGGGTGGAGGCTGTTGTCGGTGATGTTGGCGCAATCTGGGTCAGCGGCGTCGAAGCGGCCGTCTCCGTCGTTGTCGTCTCCATCCGAACAATTCGTGATCGTGTCCTCACAGCCCGCATTGCAGCGAGGCTCGGGATTTCCGTCCGAGACGAAGTTGATGATGTAGCGTGTGCGAGCACGTTCTGGCCCTCCCACGGTCAGGATGTCTCGTTCGATGACGCGGACGGCGTTGGCGAGCGCGCCTTGGTAGTCGGTCGCGGGGCCAAGGCCGCCGGAGGGGTCTACGAATTGCGAAATAGCGTCCCGGTCTCGCGTGAAATCTTGTTCGCGCGCCCAGGACGAAAAACCGATGAATCCGAATTGGGCGTTGGGCTGAGACGAAAGCAGATTATTGATCGACGAGTTCAGGGCCCCAAACCGCCGGTTCTGCGAGTCCGTGCATTGAAGCGAGGCGGACTGGTCGATGATGTAGAGCACCTTCACAGGGAAGGTTATCTGGGCGGACGGTTCCGTGCAGAACTCGCCAGTGACTCGAATGAGGTTGTCGAGTGGAGGCGCAGGTACTGGCGGAACACGTTGAAGACCCGTCTCTGTGCAGCTAAGCAGTGGGACGAACGTCATCACGATCAGCGTAGTTAGAAGTGTCGCTTTCATGTCGCTCTCAGGTGTCGCGGCAAAAAAAAACCTGCCCCGGAGGGCAGGTATTAACGGTTTCCCGGGGTGCGGTCTGCCCGCATCCTTAGATTAGGCGTTTCGGCGACGGAATACCAGTCCGACCAAACCGAGGGCCAGAAGCCACAGTCCACCGTTTGCTGCTGCGTCATCGCTGGTCACCGAGCAACCGCCGGCATCCGAAGCTGCTGGGAGGTCGGCTTTTTCGCCAGTGAGCGTGACAGTCGCTGTGAAGAGTGAGCTTTCGTTGATTTTCTTCGAAACTCGGTCTTCCCAGACGCTTTCGACCGAGAGCTCAACCTTGTACTCGCCGGCAATCGATCCGTAGAGGATAGGGGCTTCGTTGACGAGGTAGCGGTACTCGTATGGGCTCGACACGGTCACAGTGCCTTCAGCGTTTTCGAGGCGGACATCGGCGCCTTCAGGCTGACCGACTACGCGCCACGAGTAGCGCATTGGCTGATTTTCGCGGTTAGCGAACAGACGAAGCAGCACAGGCTGTCCAGTTGGTCCGACCAGGCTAGGAGTGTAAGCGGTGAGGTTGACTTCTGGGTCCAGACAATTCGCGTTGTCTCCGAACACGGTGTAGCAGAAGTGCGTGTCACATGCTCCGCCGAGGCCGTCACGGTCGGTGTCGTCCTGCTCTGGGTTGATGGTCAGACGGCAGTTGTCGACTTCATTCATGACTGAATCGCCGTCGATATCGGGGTCGCAGTCGTCTCCGAAGGGGCTGCCATTCATGTTCGCCTGCGAAGGATTGAACTTGGTTGCGCAGTTGTCCTGAATGTCGGCGATGCCGTCACCGTCTTGGTCAGGGAAGCAAAGTGCTCGCTGATCTGCGGTTGGGGTCGTAATCGTGGCTGACATGGGGCAAGGGTCGTCCAAGTTGGACACGCCGTCGCCGTCGATGTCGTCGTCACAGGCGTCGCCTTGACCGTCTCCGTCGGTATCACCTTGAACGGTGAGACCAGCAAGGAATGGGTTCGGAACGCTTGCGCAGTTGTCTGCTGAATTTGGGATGGTATCGCCATCCATGTCGTCGTCGCATGCGTCGCCGATACCGTCGCCATCAAGGTCGAATTGGTCGGTATTTGGCGCGTTGCGGCAGATGTCGCAAAGGTCGCCAACGCCGTCGCCGTCCGTGTCGGCTTGGTCGAGGTTATCCATACGCAGACAGTTGTCTGAGTTGTCCTCGATGCCGTCGTTGTCGTAGTCGTCTGCGAATTGGTACGTGTCGCCTACGTCTGTGTTGTTGACGAGGATTGACCCGCCACCACAACCGCAACCGCCGCCGCCCGACTGATTAGGTGTTCCGCAATCGCCGAATGAATTGTCGCACTCGTAACCAGGAGCGTCCTGGGCGTTTGCGATTGACACTCCGGTCAACATCGCGAGCGCAACGGAAGAAATAAGCACTGCCGTTTTTTTCATGATCTTCTCCTGGTTTGGGTCCCTCAACCCGATTTCGAAAGTTCGCTTTTTCATCTTAAAACCTTGTGATGGGGGGCGTGTTGTAATCGCCTCTTCCCTACGGCTTAATAGTTAAGCAATTGGCGTGCCATCTTCTTGGGTGGCCTTATGGTGTTGATTTATAGGCAATTTGGGGATTTTTTGCAAGCGGTGTGGGTTTGATGCCTCGATTTGCCCCCAAAGTGATCGTAGCAAGTTTACAACGATCGGGGCATAGACGCCACATACCCTCAAAACCCTGATCAAACCTCGTCGTCGTGAGTGTCCTGAGTTCCATGGTTGGAATATTCCGCACGAGGTCTTTGGTCGTCAAGAACACCCAAACGATAACGACCTGTAAAATTGACGGACCGAATGCTCATGGTAGCTTCGAGCCTGTCTCAGAAAGGCACTTTCACAAGGATGTGAAAGGCAGAAACAGCCCAGGAGGGCATGTCATGGCAGCGGAAAGCACCACAGGGTCTTCCAGTACCCCGCCCGCAACTCAGAAAAAGTCGCGGAAGAAAATCTCGACGACCCCAAGACAGACGAAGCCTAAAACGAAAACGGTCTCAACGCCGCGTGCTCACGCATTGCCGCGTGAAGCCGGTGGTTTGATCCTTTCGCTGCTTGCGGTTGCGATTCTTCTGGCACTGCTGAGTTTTGACATCGCAGACCTTGATCGCGCCACGCCCTCTAATCTGATTGGGCCGGTGGGCGTTCATATCGCAGGTGCTTTGCTCTTTGTGTTGGGTGCAGCGTCCTTCTTTCTCGACGGACTGATCTTCTATCTTGGCGTTTCGCTCCTTATTGGGCGACGCGTTGATTGGAAGGTGGGCCAGATCGTGGGGCAGGTCATGTTCGTCCTGTCGGGCGCGATGATGGGTCACCTTGCTTTTGAAGAACTGATTCTGCTCGGGCATGCGCCTGGCGGATTGGTGGGAGAGTTCGGGGCCGAGATGCTTCGTGGTTTGGTGGGTACCGTTGGAGCCATCCTGGTGACTGTTGGGGCAGGGGTGTTGAGCGTGATGCTCTTCACGTCGTTGAGTCTTGGCGGTCTTGTTCGGGCTGTGATTGCCTCGTTTCATCGCTTGCAGGCTTGGGCGCGTCATCGGATTCGGGTTCAGCGCGAGTTTCGAGCTCGGCTTGAGATTGAGCGTGCTAAATTGCGAAACGAATCGCCAGAAGACCATGAAGGGGTGGCGCGTTTCGTTGCAGAGCGAGAGGTTCAGCCTCTTGTCCCCGATAAATACGATTTCGAGGAATCCGCGAGCGAGGAAGTGGAAAGGAAGCTCTCGGATCGGTTGGCGCGATTGGCGCGAACGGCTAAAAAGTCGGACTCGTTGCCAAATGAGCCTGCCGCGAACGACGACAAAACGGAGAAGTCGGAGAAGTCGGAGAAACCCGAGAAAAATCCGAAGCGAAAGCCCAAATCGGATCAATCCGTGATGGAGAAGCTCTCCGCCGAAGTCGAACGCGACGCGATGTGGGAGCTTGGCGAGTTGGCACCAACACCTCCCGAGGTGCAGATGCCTACGCCCATTCCCATTCAGATTCGCACGCCGGAGGTTGAGGTTGAAGTGACCGACACTGATATCGTGGATCTGATTCAAGACAAGCGAACGCCCAAGAAGGCCGTGCGCCCGGTCGAAGTCGACTTTGGTCCTCAGATCGTCGAAAGCGAGGCCGCCCGTAAAGCTCGAGAACGTCGCGATCTGATGCATGAAGGTGGGGTTGTGTTTCGCCCGCAAAGAAAGGGCGCCTACGAACTGCCTCCTGTTCATTTCCTGAATTTCGAGCGCTCCGACGAGCCTGCTGTGGATCGTGAGCATCTTCGCGCCATGGCCGCCAAGATCGAAAAAACACTCGCTGATTTCAAAGTCGATGGTCAGGTCGTCGAGATTTGTCCTGGTCCCGTCATCACGATGTTTGAGTTCAGTCCGGCCGCAGGTGTGAAGATCGCGAAAATCGCAAGTCTTGCCGACGACCTGGCCATGGCGCTCGCCGCTTTGAGCGTTCGAATTCTTGCGCCGATTCCTGGCAAGGGTGTGGTGGGTATCGAAGTCCCTAATCCGACTCGTGAAATGGTCTTTTTGAAGGAAGTCATCGCCGACGACATCTTTGTCAGCAATGACAAGGCTCAGCTGGCTCTGGCACTTGGATTTGACACCGAAGGCGGTCCGGTGGTCGCCGACCTCGCCCGCATGCCTCATTTGCTTGTTGCGGGTGCGACCGGTGCCGGCAAGTCAGTTGCCGTAAACACCATGATTGTGTCGCTGCTCTACAAACACACGCCTGACGACGTGCGTTTCATCATGGTCGACCCGAAGATGTTGGAGTTCAGTATTTATGCCGATATTCCGCATCTGCTGCTTCCGGTTGTGACCGACCCTAAACAGGCCACTGTGGCGTTGAATTGGGCGGTTCAAGAGATGGAGCGCAGGTATCAGAAGCTCGCTGAAATGAGCGTTCGAAATATCATGGGCTATAATAAGAAGGTCGAGAAGATTACGCGTGAGGCGGAGTTCGACCAGATTGACGGTAAAGAAGATTCGGACGCTCTGCGCCAACTTGGCTTGGATCATAATGGCAAGGCTCGCCACGTTCGTTTGCCTTATATTGTGGTGATTATTGACGAGTTTGCCGACCTGATGATGACGGCTGCAAAGGACGTCGAAACAGCGGTCGCACGATTGGCCCAAAAGGCTCGCGCGGCAGGTATCCATCTGATTTTGGCGACGCAACGCCCGTCCACCGACGTGATTACCGGACTTATCAAGGCGAACTTCCCGACACGTGTTGCTCTGCGAGTGACGAGCAAAACGGACAGCCGAGTGATTCTGGATTCGAACGGCGCCGAAGCCCTTTTGGGCAACGGCGATATGTTGTTCGTGCCTCCCGGATCAAGTGCATTGCAGCGAGTCCACGGCGCGTTTGTGTCCGAGAAAGAGATCGAACAAATCGTGGCGTTCCTGAAGACTCAGGGCGAGCCTATCTACGACGAGACGATTCTTCTGGAAGAAGACGAGGACGCAGGTCCACGAATCGAGGACATGGATCGGGACGAACACTACGAAGACGCTGTGCGCTTGGTGATCGAGTCGAGCCAGGCTTCCATTTCGATGATTCAGCGCAAGCTTCGCGTCGGCTATAATCGCGCCGCCCGCATGGTTGAGATGATGGAAGTGGAGGGCATTGTGAGCGCGGCGGACGCCTGTAAACCGCGTGAAGTCCTTCTGGATTCGTCTCCGTATTGAACCCGACCTGTTCTTGTTGGGTTGCGTGTGATCGTGTAAGACCGCACTACGACTCGCACAAGAGGGTGTTATGGCTGAAGAAATTCTTCTCGATTACTTAGTGGATCGACCGAACGTATCGGTTGATGCACCCGAGACAGAACTAAAGGTTCTGCTGAAAATCAATGCGTCCAATGCGTTGAGGGCCAGCGGACAGAAATCCACCATTCATTCCAATATCGCTCTGGTGTTGGACGTATCGTCTTCGATGCGCACCCGCGAAATGGCTGCGTTGAAGGACGCGGCGCGTGCCGCGATCGGGCATTTTCGCCCAGGTGATTATGTGACGGTGGTGGCGTTCCAGTCGGTTGCCTACGAAATCGTGGAACCCACGATGATCGTGGACCGTTCGACACTCGCCGACATCATTCGAAAAATCGACGTGATCGACCAATTTCAGGGTGGGGGCACCGACCTTGAGTATGCGCTGGACAAGGCTGCGGGGTTGATCTCGGCTGTCCCTGACCGAAATCAGGTCAAGAAGCTCATCGTGTTCACCGACGGAATGGTGACCGGACTTCCGGAAAACTGCCTCAAGATGGCGGCAGAGCTGTCGGAGCAGGGCATAGGGATCGATGCCTTGGGCTTTGGTCCTGAGTTCGATTACAAATTCATGCAGCGCTTGGTTTCGTACTCGAACGGGTTCACCGCCTATGCCGAACGCACGGAAGAGATTGCCAAAGTCTTTGGCCGGAGAGTGCAAAGCACGACGGCAGCTGTGGCCACGAATGTGCGTTTGGACTTGACGTTCACGCCGCAGATCCGGGCCAATCGCGGATACCGTTACAGCCCCGAAATTGCCTATCTGGGCAAAATGAAATTGCCCGGTGAGATGCGAACAATAAGTATCAAGTTAGGCTCACTCGAAAAAGACCGTGAATATGCGTATTTGTTGACGGTTTCGGCTGCGGCACGCCCTGCTGGCAAGGTACGTATCGTCAAAGCGGAACTCTTTTACGATGTCCCTGCGATGGGCGTTGTGGGCGGCAGTTCCTCGCAGTCGATTGTGGTCAACTACACCAATGACCCTCAATCCATCGCGCAAGTGGTGGGAGAAGTGGAGCGGGCATTTGATGAAGTCGAGATCGGGCGCTTGGTTGAGGAACTCGATGCGTCAGTGAAGAAGGCCGACCACCAACACGTTGGGATGCTTTTCGACATTCTGACCGAACGATACAAAGAGTTGGGCGATGCGGACATGGCTGCTCATTATGTGGAGCTGAAATCCAAGTATTCTTCGGCGGGTTCACTCTCGCAGGAAGAGATGAATTACACGCGTCATAAGTCGACCCAAAAACGTGATAGCGGAATGCAGCTTGTTGATGCATCTAGCCTTATTTGACATCGCTCTGTTTTGAGCGGTCGTGGTATGTGTGGCGTCAGTTCGAATGGATCAGGTAGGAGAATAAAATGAGAAATGGAATTTTTTTGGCATGTTTACTCGCGACTCTCACGGCATGTGGAGTCAACCCTGACCGACTTGAAACGATGCGTCAGCGCAACGAGGAAGTCGCAGAAGGTCCCCAGAGCACAGATATCGTCGTGGAATATAACGACGGTGATCCCAAGGCTCTCAGAGACGCGGTCTCGGGTCTTCGGGACATGGAAGCAAGTCTGGCTGCTGCTCAGTACGATGCGTACGTGGCGAAGCGCTACGAAGTCACCAATGTTCTGAGCCCTGAGCTGGCCCCTGAGCTTGCATCGAACGATAAGAAGGACCTCGTGCTTCGTCGAGTCGCTCAGCTCGATTCGCGACTGGGTGCAACGGGTGGTGAGCGTGCGATGACTTTGGTGGATACCAAACGCGTAGGGACTGCGTCGTCGGACGCTCTTTATGCGATTCAAGACTCGATCGACTCATGTGCTCGGGCCGCAGTCAGCGGCGATAAGCAGATGAGTTCAGATCTCTACCGCAAATTTGAAGCGGGTCTGGAGCGCGCACGTTCGCTCGACGGATCGTCTTTGTCGTATGTTGGTCGTCGCCCAAGTGGTGCTGGAATCATCGACGTGCCGATCGAAGTTGCGCTTTGTGACGCGAAAATGGCTCGTCGTAAGGCCGAAGAAGCCGATGAGGCACCGGTCGCAGCTGACTTGAGTAAAGAGTATCAAGGGTGTGCGGCATTTGACGTGAATATCGAAGCGGCTCAGACGGGCGCCAACGCTTTTGGTGATTTTCAGATTCCTGGCGCGGGCAGTCAGCCTACTGCGGTTCCAGCCGTGTGCGAGAAGTTCCCGCCTTCGTCCGATGCGCCATCGAACGTGCAGCGTGCGCTGCGCGACAAGGCGCTCTGGCTTAAAGCGGGCGATATCGTCAGCATGGCGGGTCCGTTTGAGTACGACCAGCGTGAGACCCTGTACAAGAAGGGTGTAGCTCGTGTTTATAGAAAGGACGCGACGCTCAAGACCAATAAGTGCGGAGCTCAAGGAACGACGGTCATCTGCGAGGCCGAAGGTTCGGAGGTCGCAAAGGCCATCAACCTTGGCGGGCATTATATGGCTCGGGCAGATTTTCATCGTAAGCAGTCAAATGCGGCGCGATGCAAAGAGATGGCGGATCGTTCGTACAAGGCGACCAGCGTTGCGCTGACGTCGACCTCGGAGGCCCAGATCTTGTTGGCCACCGGTGAAACGATCACCAAAACCGAAGCACAAGCTCGACTCGAAGCTCTTAAAAGCCAAGCCAATGACGCACTCGCCTCGGACTGGTGTGCGAAGCCCTAATTAACCGTGAGGAGCCCCATGTCGGAAACGATTCTTTGCCCGGTCTGTGAGACCGAGAACGCTGAAGATGCCACGAATTGCGAGGTTTGCGGTGAGCGGCTGACGCCGCCTGCCCCGGGTGAGGTGTTGTCCCCTGAGGAAAACGTGTCTGCGTTTTTGGCTACAGGTCATGATGATGCTGTCGACATGGGGATGCCTGAGCTTCCCGATTCGGAGGCCGACGATGAATTGCCGGTCTTGAGTCCAATACCCGAAGACGATGATGGATCAGCCGAGTCGACGGTGGCTGGACTCGACGCCGCGATCAGCGAAGCAAATGCACCTGACGTGCTCTATTCATCGGTTGATGGGACGGCTTATGCCCTCGGAACGCCTGAGTACGAAGAAGGCTTCGGACCGATGGGTGAGGAGCTCGTCAGCGAGCGTCCTGTGACCGTCAGCAGCCCAATTGATGCGGACCTCCATGAGACTTCGTCGGCGGAGATTCGTGAGAAGGCTGAGGATGATTTTCACGCGGGTTCCGAGGAGGTCTCTCCGGCGTCTTCAAATCTGCGCGCATCGGCGGCGTTTGCTGCGGCATTCCCCGTGCGTCAGAAAGAGCGCGTGGCGGTGGCTCCGCTGCCACAACCTGGCGTGCATTCAGAACCCGCAACCCTGACTCTTTATGTGAATCGGGCACCCGTGCATTCGCACGCCGTGGACACCGACGAGACCCTTTTGGGCCGTCGAGATCCTATGTCCGATGCATATCCCGATCTCGATTTGACCGAGTGGGACGATTCGGGGCTGATTTCTCGCAAACATGCTTACGTGTACCGACAAAACCGGAACTACCAGCTCTATGTTTTGTCCAACGCGGGGACTCAATTGAACTCGGACATGCTGTCATTGGGTGACCGTCGCGCTTTGAAGTCGGGCGACGTGATCGTGTTGGCCGGCAAATACGCGTTGAAGTTCGAACTCCCTGCGGAGTGATTCCATGAATTTCCCGCGTTTGGGCGGAGACCGTTTCGAGGTCGAAGGGGTTTTCGCCGATGGCGGCGGCATGGGCGTCTTGTATCTGGCGCGCGACACGCGTTGCGCCAACAACCGCGTTCTCCTCAAAACCACCCGCTATGATGCGGGCCCTCGGGCTCGCAACCTTCGTTACACCGTCGACGAAGCCCTAGCTCATATTCAGAAATCTCGAAAAATTCTGGAGTGGGAGCGGAAAGTGTTGGTTCGCTTTCGAAACGAAGGTCTGAATAACCTGCCATCGGCGAACAACTGGTTCACCGACAAAAGCTTGACCCTGGAGGCATCCTACGAGGGCAAGTTTGGCGAAGTCATCATTCCCCAGGAAATCCTGGGCTCAGAGCCCTATCTGGTGCTTGAGTTGATACCGGGAGAGATCCTTGAGGACCGGATGACCAAGCCGGAGTTCCGGGCTGATCTTGAGTTGCATCTGCTCTCGATTGCCCGGGAAGTGCTGACGATCTTTATTCGCCTGCATCGTGAAGTGGATGTTGGGGACCAGAAGGGCGTCTTCCTCTACCAAGACCTGAAGCCTGCCAACATCATCGTCTCAGGGGATGACTATTTCACCCTGATCGATTTTGGAGGTGTGACGCTGAAGCTTGGCGAGAAGACCACTGAGCCCACGGCAGGGTGCATCACGATGGGCTACGCTGCGCCAGAGGCCTCAGGAGGCAGAGAGGCGTACATCGACGCTAGGTTCGACGTTTACACGTTGGGAGCGACTCTCTGGCACGCTGTGACACTTCAAGATCCACGTGAAATGGGCGAGTTTCCGGTTCTCGACCCCCGCGCCTTGCACTCGTCTGGTTTGTCACAAGCGACGATCGAGATTTTGACGAGGGCGTTGGCCCCAGATCCTTCGGAGCGGTACCCATCGGCAGCAGCGATGCGCAAAGACGTGATGGAACGGCTTCGGTCATTAAGATCCGCCTAGGCCTGTGTGCCAGTCGCCAATCGCATGCAGCCATAGGGCCAGCGTGCCAGTCGCCAATCGCATGCAGCCATAGGGCCAGCGTGCCAGTCGCCAATCGCATGCAGCC
>Ga0100388_10003857_pt1 | contig 12663 bp, 15 predicted proteins | sample CryGeymeta201512_FD_81536 | JGI IMG/M metagenome (GOLD analysis project Ga0100388, IMG submission 81536) | Groundwater microbial communities from Crystal Geyser aquifers in Utah, USA - Crystal Geyser metaG 2015-12 | ecosystem: Environmental > Aquatic > Deep subsurface > Groundwater | place... | reverse complement strand
TGTTCAACCATCAGTGACGAGTATGATTTCAGTGCAGCAAACTGATCAGCAGTTACTAGCACTCATGAAACAGAAGACACGATATAATATTCGTCTGGCAGAAAAAAAGGGTGTAGAAGTTGAATTTGTTTCTCAAGACGGTCAAGCAGATTGGCATACTATGATTACTGCATGGACGGCATTATTAGAAGAAACCAGTACCCGTCATGGAATTCGAAACCATCCTCCTGAATATTATAGACACATGATTTCCACTTTAGGGGAAGGAGGCCGGCTTGAAATAGTGGTTGCGCGACATGAAGGAGACATACTGGCTATGAATTTGAATATGAGTTTTGGCGATACGATGACCTATGTGCATGGTGCATCCACTGAACGGAAGCGAAATGTCATGGCACCGTATGCGTTGCAATGGGAATCCCTTCGTCGTGCACGGGAGCATGGATATGTTTGGTATGACTTTTATGGGGTTGCTCCTGAAGGTGTTGAGAACCATCCTCTTGCGGGAGTAACACGATTTAAGCAGGGATTTGGTGGAAAGACGTTTGTGTATCCTGGCACATATGAGTTTCCAATCCTCCCTCTATGGTATAAGATATATCATACGATAAAACGTTTTCGATCATTTGTATGATACGCACCATTGTCATTGCTGCAGCGGGTCAAGGTACTCGCATGAAGCATTTATCTGAAGATAAACCAAAGCATCTTGTCCGTGTTGCTGGAAAACCTTTTTTGCATTATGTATTACATGCGATTCATGCTGCAGGATTTGAACGTATTATTGTTGTTGTGGGTTATCATGCAGAAAAAATGGAAGCTTTTCTTGCAGACCAACCGTATGATATTACCGTTGTGAATCAATTAGAAAAAATGGGAGACAAGCATGGTACAGCATCAGTTGTTGAGGCAGTTGAAGATGTTGTTGGACAAGAACCATTTGTGCTTGTGAACGGGGATACGTTGTATACGCCGGATGTATTTGATCTTCTCAGAAACGATGACGGCATGACACATATGGTTGGTATTCATCATCCAGATCCAACCCATTATGGTGTGATTGATGCTGATATGAATGGACAATTACGAAAGATTGTCGAGAAGCCAAAAGAACCAGTAAGCAACTATATTAATTTGGGAGTGTATAGTTTTCAGCCAACGATTTTTTCTATTGTGCGGCAGGTATTGATCTCTCCTCGAGGTGAATTTGAAATTATAGATGCGCTGAATATGTTGGCAGACCAGGGTAAGGTACATGTTGAACGATCTTCGGTTGATTGGGTTGATCTTGGAACGCCCGAAGATATTCCTCGTGTAGAAGAGTTTTTATTCCGACATAATTATTTGTAAGCTAGAGTCATGCGCCCACGGATCGTTACAATAGGCGGAGGAAATGGACAGTCTGAACTGTTGCGTGCGCTACGTGGTGTTGATGCTTATGTGACCGCTATCGTGACAGTGATGGACAGTGGAGGATCGAGTGGTATTTTGAGAAAAGATCGTGGCATTCCGGCTGTTGGTGATGTACGTCGGTGCCTTGCAGCACTCATTGGTCCTGAGCAGGAGCAAGAATGGAATGGAAGAGATACCGATGGTCACGCATTAGGTAATTTGATTATTGCAGATGAAATTCAGAAAAAGAAAAGTATGACGACCGCACTTGCGTCACTAGGACATGCGCTTGGTGCTACAGGAACAGTTCTTCCAGTGACTGAAGAGCCGGTTGATTTGTGTGCAGAACTTATGAGTCATGAAATAATTATTGGTGAAGGTGTGATTGATGCTCCAGATGTGAGCATAGCTGGAACATTAGCACGTATGTATCTTGAACCGGTGGCACATGTTACTCGTGAAGTCGTTGATGCTGTTCGTGCTGCTGATTGTATTGTATTGACCATGGGTGATCTATACACCAGTATTGTTCCTAACCTACTTGTGCAGGGAGTAGTTCATGCATTAGAGGGAAGAAAAGCAACTTCTACGTTGGTGTATGTGTGTAATCGTTCAACAAAGAGTGGTGAAACTGATGGATTTTCTGTTGCTGATTATGTTGACGAACTTCATCGATATATTCAACCAGTAACCCTTGATGTGGTATTGTTTGATTCGTCGTCTGTTGTTGTTCCGGCGGGATATGAGAGGGTGAAAGATAATGACCAATTATCTGATTCTCTACGAATTATTCGGGATGATTTTGTTGATGATACGGCAACACAGTTTGTCTCTGGTGAAAAAGTAGCCCAAACACTCCTTACACTATGCACATCATAGTAGATTTTGATTATACATTGTTCGATACGCATGCGTTGCGTCAAGCGTTGATTTCTGTATGGAAGCCATTTGGTGTTACAGCAGAATTGTTTGCTGCAGAAGAAGAAAAAATGAAAGAGGTTGGTTCGTATGAATTAGAGCAGCACATTGCAGCGCTCATTCCAGAAGAACATAGTGAAGCCGCGATTGCAGTAGCAGTAGAATTGGTTGCACAAGGATCTCAATTTGTATATTCAGATGCAGTAGATTTTTTACAGCGATATTCGGACCAGATACTCGTATTACTTTCGTATGGAGACCCAATGTGGCAGAAAAGGAAAATTGATGGTAGCGGTCTAACAGATTATGTCGAAACTGTTATTCTCACTCAACGTGATAAATCTGAGGAAATTGAGGCCTTTCCAAGTACGGAGAAGATATGTATTATTACAGATAGAGGAAGTGAGATTGATGCCATGTATACAGTACGTCCTGATGCGTATTATGTGCATGTGCAACGACCTGGCACACCGTATGTTACTGAAGTGAGTGAACACACGTCGTTCACCGCTACAGATCTTTCATTCAATCTTCCGTTGTAAGATTAGTAACAATCAACGTTATGGAGATTAAACTAGATTTTTGGTTCCCTGGCTCAGAAGGTGAGGAGGCAAGGACCATGTATGTTACTGGAACCGATGGAGTTTCTAAAGAAGTGGTTGAACGGTTTGCTCATGAATGGAAAAAAGATGCATCGGAAGTCATGGCATTACAAGTGAAAGGCCGTGCAGATACATTTGAGTCCAGTTATGATAAGAAAAATTATGCAGTTTCGCGACCAGCTGAATATGCGCTTTCTGTTACTCCTGGATTTGCATCTCAATGAAGGTATATTCTGTTACAGAATATAGAGAAGAATTAAACCAGCTTCTTGGTCAAGTGACGGTTGCGATTCGTGGCGAGGTATCGGATTTTAGTATTTCACAAAATCGATTTGTGTGGTTTACGCTTGCAGATGAGCAAACCGTTGTGAAATGTTTTATGATGGCATTTCATCTGAAGACCCCGTTAGAAGATGGAATGGAAGTGCAAGTTGTTGGATCCCCAACAATGTTCAAAAAGGGACAGGTAGTGTTTCGTCCGCGACAAGTAGAGGTTGTAGGCGATGGATCGTTACAGCGAGCGTACGAATTATTGAAAAAGCAATTGGAAAAAGAGGGTTTGTTTGATGATACACGCAAGCGATCACTTCCACGTTTCCCGCAACGTATTGGTTTGGTGACAAGTAGAGATGCGGCAGCATATACGGACGTACTGCGTATATTGGATAATAGATGGTCAGGTATAGAAATTGTGCATGCGTATGTGAATGTGCAAGGTCAACAAGCAGAATCATCTATTACAGCTGCTCTGGCACAACTGAATGAAGAGTACCCTGATTTGGATTGCCTCATTCTGACGAGGGGCGGCGGGTCACTTGAAGACCTGCATGCATTTAATTCGGAGAATGTTGTACGTGCCGTATTTGCTAGCACTATTCCAGTTGTTTCTGGCGTGGGTCATGAACGCGATAGTACCCTCACTGATTTTGTTGCAGATGTGCGTGCTTCAACACCGTCAAATGCAGCAGAGATGGTTGTTCCAGATAAAAGTGATGTACAAAATGAATTACTTGCAGCCACCGAACGAATGCATCGTGCGATTAGAGCAGCGCTTGTGCAGAAACAACATGATATTACAGCGATTATTCATGTACTCGATGAACGTGCTCGTCAGCAAGTGAGCCATTTTGATTCCGTTGTTCAACGATTGTTATTTGGATTTCATTCTATGGAAGCAATGGTGAGGGCAAAACGTGATCAAGTTGAGGCAGCAACTCATTTGTTACAGTCATTAAATCCAACACGTTTATTTACTCGTGGATACAGTATGACCACAACTCCTTCTGGTCAGTTAATAAAAACAGTATCAGCTGTTAAAAAAGGACAGACTATTGTCACCCGTTTCCATGATGGCAATGTACAGTCAGTTATTGAGCCGGATTGATTTCACATCAACGTTTATCATATTTAATTCATAATTTGTCGAAACACATGATATCACTTACACGAGTTACACCAAAGAACGCAAAAAAACTTATAGGAAGACAGAGTCCATTAAATCGTTTAATGGCGCAGGCCGCATATGATTTGGGTTATCGATTGGAAATATATGAAAACATGAATATGTTTCGGGTATGGCATAAAGGAAAATCACATTTGTTTCGCAATATAGCCACACCATTGAATACATATGTTGGTGCACAAATTGCAGATAATAAATATGTTACCAATTCAATTTTGCATGATGCTGGAATTCCTGTTCCGCTTAGCCTGCGTATTTCGAAGAAGGCATTTGAAAAAGGGTCATTTGATGCATCAGAATTACGGTTTCCAGTTGTGGTAAAACCATTAAGTGGAACGGTAAAGGGAAATGGAGTAATCACCAATATCAAAACACACAAACAGATGATGAAATATTTGAAAAGTAGTTTTCGGAAATATTCAAAAATGTTGGTGGAGGAGTTTCACTCTGGGATGAACGATTATCGAGTGACGGTAGTGAATAATAAAGTTGTTGGTGTCATGTTGCGAGTGCCGGCATATGTTATTGGAGATGGCCACAGTTCGATTCGTGATCTCATGAAGGAAAAAAATGAAATTCGAAAACAATCTACTGATGTTAAGATGGGGCCAATTATCGTGAATATCGAGTTGAAAAATGCGTTGAAGCATCAAAAATTGTCGCTTCGATCTACACCAAAAAAAGGGAAACATATTCAATTGCAGAATGTGTGTAATTTTGGAGCTGGTGGAGAGGTAAATGAAATGAACAATAAGATTCATAAAGATAATGCTGCTATCGCTATTAAAGCAGCAAAGGCACTTGATCTTGGTTTGGCTGGTTTAGATTTTTTATGCAAAGACATTTCTAAACCAATGAAGAAAACTGGAGGAGTTATTTTAGAAATCAATCAACATCCTGATATTGGTATGCATCATTTTCCGACCCAAGGGAAATCAACAGATGTGGCAAGGGCAATCCTACTTGCAGCCTTTGCGTAGTGTGACTGATAGAGAAAGAGGTGTTATGATGTGCTTTGGTACGTAATTATTATAAAGATTGTATATATGGCTTTTTACTGTATTACTCGAGAAGGAGAATCAAACTCAAACAAATACCTAAAGGCAGCATGTAAGAAACGTGGTATTGAGTATGTTGAATTGTATGGAAAGACATTTGATTATACGCAAAAGATTCCATTAACAAAAAATGACCTGTTATATCGAGTCAGTACTGGAACTTCTGAACGAATACTAGAAAACTACCTCGTTGATGGAACAGTGACCACATTTTATCAACATCAATTCCCAGTACGTTTTCCTGGAATACCTGCGCATCAACGGAACGATATTTCTATACCGACCACTATTATGTTCGCCGGAGCGGATAGAAAACGATTGAGTGCGTATGTTGATCATCTTGGTGGATTCCCTATCGTCATAAAGGTGACAGGCGGTAGCCATGGGATTGGAGTCATGAAACTTGATTCTATGTCTTCCTTACTTTCTGTTGTTGATTACCTGAATAGCAGGAATGAAAGATTTATTTTACGTCAATTTATTGATGTGCGTGGTTCTGCTCGCCTTATTGTTCTTGGAAAAAAAGTAGTCGATAGTTATGAGTATCTGACAGGCGATGATGATTTTCGAAGTAATGTTGGTGAAGAGCCAACCGTTGTGAAAAAAAAGTTTTCTGTAGAAATTCAGAAAACGGCAATAAAAGCAGTTCAATTAATCGGTGTTGAATTTGGAGGTGTGGACATATTAATTGATAGTGATGGTAAGTATTATGTTGCTGAGGTTAATTATCCTTGTTACTTTCCACGTGCGCAGGGTTTGACTGGAGTTGATACGGCGGGCATGATGGTTGATTATTTGGTGAAAAAGAGTAAACGTCGGCGATAATTACATTGACTTTTGGCTCGCCACGGCATACAATTCACGTACTATGCCGAAAAAAAGTACAAAACAACCAAAGAGTTCATTTGCAAAACAGTTTGAGGAACTGGAGCATATTGTTGCCTCGTTCGATGATGATGATTTAGATTTAGACGTTAGTTTGAAACAGTTTGAAAAAGGGTTACAACTTGCAGAGGAGTTGAAAAAAACATTAAGTGGGGTTGAAAATAAAATTGAAACGTTGAAACAAAAGTACGATGTTGATCCTTCATAGTGTTGTGCCTGTATGAAAAATGTATGTATTTTAAGTGGTCGTGAAAATTGGAGAATAGCATCGCCGTTTACCGTCGGAGATATATATGATAAAAGCTATCAATTATTTTCTGGGCTTGCTGCTCAACGTGGAGTAAAGTTGTATCTTGTCGGACATGCATGGTACGACTCGAAGAAGAAAATTTTCAAACACGGGTGGACGTTTGAACATGGTCAATGGAAAATGTGCAAGAAGATTCGACCGAATTTGATTCATGATAAATTGTTTTCTAGTGCTTCCTTACGCTTGCCGTATATTGCTCAGCGCATACGAGACGATTATCCTGTATTAAATGATCCTGAGTTTGCATTACTTATTGGAAATAAATTTTATTCTAGTCTATTGTTTCCAAAGTACTCAAAAGCGTATCATCGGGCTTCTACCACAAAACAGCTCCGTGATGTTATTGCAGCTATGAAGGGAACGCGTATTGTTATTAAAGAAGAATATGGAACAGGAGGCAAAGCTGTTCAAATTCTGAAGCGGGCCGAAGCGAAGGCACTACAAGTTACGCGACCTGTTATTGTTCAGGAGTTTATTGACAGCTCGAAAGGGATACCAGACATTGTTCAAGGATATCACGATCTTCGAATCACCTTTGTTGATGATAGATTAATATACGGTTATGTGCGTACACCAGCACCTGGTTCTTTGTTGGCAAATGTTGCACAAGGAGGAACTATGAAAATTATTGACACAAAGAAACTTCCGCAACAGATCTGGCCTCTCGTTGATGAGGTATTGAATAGATTACAGTATTTTTCTCCGAAGATTTTTGCGATCGATATATTGTTTGATACGAAACAACAACCATGGATTGTTGAATTAACACCAAAGCCAGGAATATTTTTTGACGCGGATCAAAAAAAGTGGCAACGTCAATTTTATATTGCAATGATTAATTCGTTTAAGCGTAATGCAGTGTAAATTGTATGGGTAGCCCATTAACAGTATACAAACGAAATGCAGACGATCTTCTAGGTGATCTGCGCCTAGTGAGCCAGATAATAGAAATAAATAATGAGGAGCGAAAGCATTTTGAACCTACTGCAGGTAGTGATATTCTGTGCCCAGACAGTAGTAAATCGATCCATAGGACCGGTGGTGTGATCATTGAATTACATGCTCGGACTGGCTTCTATACCCATCTATATCCCACTATTGGACGGCAAAATAATGTTGTACGAAAAGTCATGAAAGCAACATTTTCTTAATAAACAGACGATGAACAAAAGAAAAACATTTATTATTGGAAGTATTATAGGTTTCATCGCAATTGGCTTTCTGACAATGTTCTTTTTTGATGTCATTGCACCCTCGCAGTATACAGTGTTGTTTGTTGGTTCTGATCAACGAGGAACAGAGCGAGCACGTTCAGATGTTATGTTTATTGTTACTATTCCAAAAAAAGCTGATGCGGAGCCCTTCTTTTTAAGTATTCCACGAGATACGAAAGTGGAGCATGAAGAGTGGGGCCTCCAAAAGATGACTCATTTTTATGTTCTGGGAGATCGCCCTGATGATGGAAAGCTACTCGGGAATATCGATTTGACGCGTACAGCTGTTGAAGATTTATTAGATATTAAAATTGACGCTACTATCGAAGTGACGTTTGAAAGTTTTGCGGAAATTGTTGATGTCATTGGTGGAGCGTCTGTTTCTTCTCGTGCGAGCACAGGTCAAAAGTTTGATGGAGTGGATACAGCTGCGCTCACTAGTGGTGCGTTGTCAGGAGAGGAGGCACTTGTTGTTATTCGAGATCGGTTTACTGGAGGGCGATCTGATTTTGATCGACAGGCTGATGCACGCGAAATCCTTCGTTCTTTAATCACACAAGTTAAAGATCCAGCTGTGATAAAAGAAGTTCTCGCGTATTTTAAGGACTCTGATCAAGCGCGTTTGGACTTTAAGCAAACCAAGTTAATTCGATTTTTGATAGGTGCTGGTGTATCGCGTAAGGGGAAAGTTAGCATAGGTGAGATGAGTGAAGATACCATTCCAGGGCAAGGTGGGAGAATCTATACCCCTGATTTTGGAAAAGAGTTATACTACTGGATACCAGACGAGGAGGCTCTGCAGGAGCTGGTACAGGAACATTTCTAACGATTTCTATTTACATGTTTAGAGCCTCGCCGTTTAAATTGAATATGTTTGACTTGTGCCCACAGCAGTACAAGTTTCAGTATATTGATACATTAGACAAGGAATACAAGAAGCCAAAGCCGTATCTGACGATGGGTGCACATGTTCATAATGCACTGCATGATTTTTATACTCAACTAGAACCAGAGGATAGAAATTATGAACAATTAGAAAAGATTTTACGGCGTCGATGGACTGAAAATCGTACAGGGTTTAGTAGTCGCGAAGATGAAGCAAAATGGGGAGTGAAAGCATTGAGCATGTTGCGTCTCTATATACATCGAATGGATCTCAACGTGACGCCAGTCATGCTGGAAGATTATTATGATATGGATGTTGATAATAATCTCAAGATTCTTGGACGCATTGATCGAGCAGATGAACTTGAGGATGGAACGTTGCATGTCATTGATTATAAAACAGGGAAATACGATCCTGAGACTGTTTCCGATCTGCAACTTGTGTTATACGGCTTGATTGTATCTGCGAATGAGAAGAAGCCTGTCAGTAAAGCAAGTTATTTATATTTGAAGACAATGGAATGGCACACTGTGGACATATCGCAAAAGGAATCCGATGTTGCAGTTCAACATGTTCGTGAGCGTGTTGCAGATATACAAAAGGAAAAAGAGTTCGCTCCACAACCGAATGAGTATTGTAAAAGTTGTGATTATTTATCAATTTGTCCTGCAAAACAACGCATTGAATTGTTGCTTGAGGACGGAACAATATAACAAGAAACTATGAGTGATATTCCCCCAATAATTGTATTCGATATAGAAACTCAAAAAACATTTGATGAAGTCGGTGGTTTTGACAATAAAGAACAGTTGGGTGTTTCCTATGTTGGAGTATATTCATATTCACAAGATACATTTTTTGGTTTTTTTGAGGATGAGTTAGAAAAGCTAGAGAAGATTATGGAAATTGAACGTCCAATGCTCATAGGATTCAACTCTATTAACTTCGACGTTCCGGTGTTACAGCCATATTTTAAAAATCTTGATCTCTCAGCATTACCGCATTTGGATATATTAAAAGAAATAGAGAAAGATCTTGGCCATCGACTGAAGCTTGAAAGTGTTGCGCAAGGAACTTTGTTTGCTGGGAAGTCTGGTAACGGCTTAGATGCCATCAAATGGTACCGTGAAGGTGATTATGAATCGCTGGCAAAGTATTGTTTGGATGATGTTCGCGTAACACGAGATGTGTATGAATATGGAAAACGACATGGGTTGTTATATTATCCCTCTGGAGGAGATAGAAAGCCGATTACGATCAATTGGGGAGAACCACCTTTGATTTTGAAAAAATTACAGGATGCATTTAAAAATCATGTGCAATTGGATATAGAATATTTTGAAGTTGAAGATGGCAAAAAGGAAATAGTGAAGAGAAAGATTGAAATACTTTCATTTGATGGTGATAAGTTTGAGGCGTATTGTCATTTATTGCACAATAAAGCTCGTTTTTTTGTCAGCCAAGTATGGAATATTGAAGAAACAGGAGAAACCTTTGCGCACCAGGAGAGTTTGTTTTGATTAAAAAAAGACCGATGGCACATATTTCGCCAAGGGCCTTTTTTTATAACACTGATACCAGCTGTGCTGCGAGTCGAATTCTGCGCATGAATGTGGGTTTTACCATTTCCTTCTTTGTTGATGAGCCGAGGTTGTTCCTTGTGGAACGTTGTACAGGAATATTTATGGTATTAATTACTGCTTTGATGCTTGGTCCAAATAATTCAACAAGTACGCGTGTTGGCATGTTGTTGAATTGTCCTGCAGTATGAATTCCAAGGTCGTGTAGTACTTGGGCAGTGCGTCTTCCGATTCCAGGAACAAATTGTACGGGTGTGTTATGGGCGAATGACATATATTTAGTATTGGCGAATGATTCCTACTACTTTTCCTTGAATGACAACATTTTTTACTTTAATAGGTTTGTAGTTTTGATTGCGTGGCTGTAATCGAATGTAATTTTTTTCCTTATGATATTCTTTGAGTGTTGCAGATCCATCATCGAGTAGTGCTACCACAATATCTCCATCACTGGCATAGTCTTGTTTCTGCATAACTACATAGTCTCCATCATCAATCAGACTTTCGACCATTGAGTCACCTTTCACCTTGAGTACAAAGCAGTCTGGTCTTCGTGCGAGTTCTCTTGGTACTGTTAACATCTCAGTTCGATCTTCAATGGCTTCAATTGGATAACCTGCTGTGATAAGGCCGGCAATGGGTAATTGGATCGAATCGCCCTCAAGGAATGTTTCATCCTCATCTTCGTTGTAATCTGTTATTTTGATTGTTCCGTCATCTTTCTGAATAAATCCATGCTCTTCTAGATATTCGATGTGTTCATGGACGGTTGCGGGGGATGATAGGCCAAAATGCTCTGCGATTTCTTTTAATGTTGGTGCATATGACTTGTCCTCGATGTAGTCTTTTAAAAAGGAGAGTATTTGTTGTTTCTTTTTTGGTAGTATTTTTGTCATATTTGTTTGGTTATCGTTTGATGTTGTTACAGTACCCGAAGAAAACCCGAACGTCAAGTTGAGCTTGTGGATAACCGAACAAAACCCGAATTGTATTCGTGTTTTTTTGGATAATGTTTGATAGCGTTGGTGAAGATTTGACGTTTCTTTTGATCATATATAGTAGTCTCTTGCAAAAGAGTTAAAAATATGGTATGATTTATTCATGGAAAATGGAGAGAGCTACTATTTTTTTAGTTTGAGTGCAAAGAACATTGTGGCAGCGATTTTTTTTGGAACCGCTGTTTTTTTGTTTTTTTCGTCCTCGGTTTTGGCCGCAACACCAGTATATGATACCTCCAGTGTCTTAGTTCAATACGAAGAAGGTGTTTCACCGCATAGTCGATACAATCATGAGAATATTGGTACGGCAGAAGTTGTCGTAGAGAAGGAATTTGGTATAAGCACAACATCTTCCCAAGAACAATGGAAAGTGAACATTGATGATGGTGCAACAATTGAAGAAGTAGTAGCAGAATTCGCATCAGATCCAACTGTTGAAGTTGTTGAACCAAATATGATTCGGCGCATAGCAACAACACCGGATGATACGGATCTTTCTCTCCAGTGGCACCTTGTAAATACAACGGGAGGAATTAATGCCGAAGCTGCATGGAATACACAAACTGGCTCTTCTGATGTGATTGTTGCCGTCATTGATACAGGTGTTGATATGGATCATCCAGATTTAGTTGGAAATTTTTGGGTCAATGTAGGTGAGATAGCTGGCAATGGTATTGATGATGACGCAAATGGATATATTGATGATGTCAATGGATATGATTTTGTTGATCTCACAGGTGATCCAAATCCAGATCCAGATGGTGTTGATAACGATGGATATGGTGGCGCTGATACAGGCGTTACACATGGAACGCATGTGGCGGGTATTATAGGTGCAATAGGAAATAATACACTTGGTATTTCTGGTGTGGTGTGGGATGTTTCAATTATGGCATTGAAAGCACTTGATGATGAAGGCTCTGGTACTGATGCTGCTATTGGTGAGGCTATTCGATACGCAACAGATAATGGTGCAGACATTATTAATATGAGCCTTGGCGGTTATGGATCTACAACTATTTTACAGTCGGCTACTGAGTATGCTATCGCCGGCGGAGTGCTAGTGGTTGTTGCAGCAGGTAATGATGGGACGAGCATTGATGATGATCCATTTTTTCCGACATGCTATGACAGTGTCCTTGGTGTTGGTTCTACGACGGTTGATAATGAAGCTTCATCCTTCTCTAACTTTGGAACGTGCGTTGATGTGTCCGGGCCTGGTTCCTCGATCTATTCAACACTATACACAAATGATGCCGCTACTGGTTTTACTGATGACTATGGATATATGTCTGGAACATCAATGGCCACTCCTGTTGTAGTTGGTGTTGCAGCTTTAGTAAAAGCATCAAATCTCG
>Ga0100388_10003854_pt1 | contig 12666 bp, 10 predicted proteins | sample CryGeymeta201512_FD_81536 | JGI IMG/M metagenome (GOLD analysis project Ga0100388, IMG submission 81536) | Groundwater microbial communities from Crystal Geyser aquifers in Utah, USA - Crystal Geyser metaG 2015-12 | ecosystem: Environmental > Aquatic > Deep subsurface > Groundwater | place... | reverse complement strand
CATATACGACGGGCTTCAGATACATTAGCCGGGTTGATTCTGCCTTGCAGCCAGTCTCCTTTAGTATCCGTCCGTATCTCTGCACCCATAGCGTAGAGATAGCCTTCCGTCCCCCGGCACTTCATACCGTGCTTGACCTCAAGCCAACCGGAGCCCAACACATCAAAGCGATGGGCTAAATAATGTGCCGTTACCCCAGCGACCTGATCTGCATATGGTAGCAGCTGCTCAATCGGCATAGTGAGAATATAGGTATGCAGAACGGCGTCCGAGAACGGCAGATCACATACATACGTCGAGTGGGCTTGATCGTAGCGGCGACGGCGTGGAAGCCGTATCTTATATACCTCGCGGCGAAGCTTACTTGCAGCTTTTCTTGCTACTACGCGTGGGGAGAAGGATGTTATGTGCTTACCATAATGGCCCAGCATTACCCGCAACACCCCTTCAATTTCTCGACGATCTTTCGAGTATGCTCGCTCCACGTATAGTTTGCCACTACGTCATTGCGGGCGGTGGCCCCTAATCTATCACGCAACTCTTTATCGTCGACCAGCACCTTTAAGCCGTCCATAAGCGCAGAAGCATCGCCCGGTCGTACCATCCAGGCAGTCTGTTCATGTTTGAGAATCTGGCCGATTTGGTCGAGGTCGGATGCTAAAATCGCTTTACCCATGGCCATATACTCAAACAGCTTGGTAGGTGAACCAAAAAACGGCGAGCCATCCGGGTTCGGGACATGAGGGGATACTAAAATATCACATGCCGCCAGGTGGCTGGGCCCCTCAACTTGCGGAACAAGACCCGTCAAGATTACCTCATCGGTGACATTGAACCTGGCCAATCTCTCCTTAACCTGGGGCATTAGCTCCCCATCACCGATCATCAAAAGCCGAATCTGCGACCGGTAATCAGGAAATTGCTGAATAAATAGCCCAAAAGCTTCCGCCAGCACTTCTGCGCCGTGCCATTTACCGAATGTTCCAATAAAACCAATGACCGTCATTCCATCAAGACCATATTTTTTGCGGATACTCGATCCATCCACTTCAGGCGAGTACCGCTGTGCGTTCACCCCATTCGGGTTAACCAGCACCTTAGTGTCGTCGATGCCCCGAGTTAAAAGCTCGCCCCTCATAGCCTCGCTGACAACGACGATTAAATCGGCACGGGTAAGATTGAGAAGTTCGATCTTTTCAGAGAGGGCTTCGTATTTTAGAGGCCGTCCCCAGTGCCGGTTCATCCATGTTTCCGAACCGTTATATTCAAGCACTAAGGGAACATTAAAATGCCTCGCTAATTTCAGTCCCGAGTAGTTATTTAAACTGTATCTTTGATAAATAAACGAGAGATTCCTGTTCGAAAGAAGCCTAATAGCATTTGCCTCAAGAGTAGTAGTAAAAAGAAGGCTGGGCAGCTCCCGAAAATCCCAAAACTCTTTGCTTGGGGAAATCACATGGGTCTCGATATCTTCTCTGACCGTCGGTATTGTATCTGTGGTTATAAAAACGGGCTTCGCCGTGAAACTATCGATATTGTTAAGGACGCCGGCAATATGCCCTATCGAGCCTCCCGAGCGCACACCGAAGCACAGATCGGTCCGCAAGTAGACCGGTGTCGCCGATAGATCGAGGGGTACGCGGGGCCTCTGAGTCTGCTCCTCACCGGCCAAGACTTCTACTTCTCGACGAATTCGGTCGATCACCGAAGCCTTGCGCACGTAACCGCACAGCGCTTGCGAAAAAAGAGAGGCCAGGGTTCCAGTAGATATCGCGAGGCGATTCCCCTGCTCATCCTCAAAATAACACGATTTCGTGCTTAATAAGCGCAGTAGTAGTGCAGCAAGGAACGGTTTGGGGATGACATCGAGGCGGTAGGTCAAAAGGCGGGCCTCTTTATAGTGCAAGAGGTGCTTAAAAAGAGCGCCTTGTCGTGTCAGCGCTTTAAGTTCATCGAATGTAATTACGGTTGAATGAGAAGACCGCTCAGGTTTGAAAAGCGTATCTTTAAGAATCGTAATAGTCGAATACTCCATTGAACCCTATTACCCCGGCATATGTGCCTGCTTAAGACCTTTCTTATAAAATCATATTATAATTTACGCCACGTATTCTTTCCACCAGAGCGCAAAATTCAGAAGATACCATATTTGCTGCCCTTGCTTTTGGTCAATGAGGCGTTTTACCCCCGCCGGATCTAAGAAGTCGGTAGCGCGGCAAAATTCGTCAAGTTCGCGTTGAGCCATATCCCCTAAACGGTCGAAAAACCACTCGTAAATCGGTACGCCAAATCCCTGCTTCTTGCGGTCGATCAGCTCATCGGGGACCAACCCGCGAACCGCTTTTTTAAGTATATATTTAAGAACGCCGTCTTTAATCTTTACCGCCTCCGGGATGCTCATGGCAAGCTCGACGAATTTGTGGTCGAGAAACGGTACGCGACCCTCCAAGCTGGTTCCCATGCTCATTTTATCCACCCGCATGAGCAATAGCTCCGGCAGTCGGAGATTAAGATCAAGGTAGCTCATCCAATTGAGTCGCGATGGGTCGTGTGTTTTATCAACAAAGCGGTCATATAAAGGTTTTAATGCCTCCCATGAGGTCATACCTGAAAACTCTTTACGTAAACGCGGCGAGAGCAAATGCTTTTTTTGAGTTTCCATAAAGGCCTCGGCCCCACCCCAAAAGAGGGGTAAGTGCTCTGTGCCGCGCCGGAGCCACTCATACTCGATATTGTTCTGTCTGCCGAGTAGCTGAAGGCCCGCAAGCCCCAGTTTCTTAAAAGCGGTCGGCACCGGAAGGTCATTATACCTCTCCAGTTGTAGAACCGTTCTCCAACTGGGGTAGCCGCAGAATAGCTCGTCCGACCCCTCCCCCACCTGGCATACGATCACACCGTTATCGCGGGCTAATTTAGAGACATAATATACCGGCACGCAAACGGGGTCGGCAATCGGCTCGTCCTGCAACTGCACCATGTATGGTAGAAAATCGAGCAGGTCGTCCTGCGTGAGGATTCGCTCATAGTGCTCCGCGCCCACCAACTGCGCCATTTGACGCGCGTACTTCAATTCGTCCTGGTAACTCTTGTACTCGCCCCCGTAGCCGATAGAAAAGGTCTTAACCGGCCCACCTTCTCCTTCGGAGAAGAGGGCAGCATTCGTGCTCGAATCAATACCGCCTGAAAGAAAAACTCCAACCGGTACGTCGCTCACCTTGCGCAACTTTACCGCGGTTCTCAGCTCCGCCAAAACCCGCTCGGCAATCTCATCCTCGGTCGTATCAAGAAGCGGATATGAATGCTCCAACACGTCCCAATATCGATGCTCGCGGACCTGTCCGTCCTCGCTCACGCGCAACCACGTACCGCTCGGCAATTTCATAATGCCGTCGAACAGGGTCTGGGGCGCCGGTGTCGTCAAAAACGAGAGGTAATGGAAAAACGCCTCCTCGTGAACCACGCGCTTCTGCTGGGGATCTTTAAGGAGGGCTTTTATCTCCGAAGCAAACGTAATGCGCGCATCATGAACGCTGTAATAGAGGGGCTTAATGCCGATGCGGTCGCGGATCAGCCAAAGCTCCCGCACTTTTGCATCCCAGAGCGCGATTGCGAACATTCCCCTGAATTTCTCCAGGCACTCTATTCCCCACTGCTCAAACGAATGAAGTATAACCTCGGTATCCGAGTGGTCCGTCTTCCACCGGTGCCCGCCGATTTGCTCCAATTCGGCCCGTATCTCGGCATGGTTATAGATCTCACCGTTGAACGAGATCCACAAGCTTCCGTCTTCGTTGCTCATGGGCTGGGCGGCGGCATCCGAGAGATCGATAATCGAGAGACGACGGTGACCTAACCCAACCCTGCCATCTTCAGAAATCCACGTCCCCGCTCCGTCGGGGCCGCGATGGGCCATCGTATCGCGCATGCCCGTGATATAAGGCTCGGTAACGGTAAATGAGCTGCCCTTAAACGCTAACGCGCCGACTATGCCGCACATATATTCGTTTTCCTTCTTTTTTCTAGGAATCTATTTACGTACCAGGCGAATGGCAGGACCAATACCCACGCCCCGGTCGATAGATAGCGCGGTTCAAAATGAAGGGGTATCTGTGTCATCAAGGTATACGGTAAGGGCATGAGTAAAACGATCAAAGGTACCCACGAATCTTTTAATCGATATATCATTATAATGGCTAAGATCAGTCCTACGTTGAAAAATATAAACCCTGCTACGGCATCAAAAAATATCTTAATCGCGAAATCTATAGGATATCGCTTTATGAAATCCTTCAAAGAAAGCCCGGATTCCGTATAGCTGGTAAGCCCCAACATCTTCGGTTGAAATATTTCAAGCGGCCTCTTTATAATGGTCATGCCCCTTACAAGAACGGTTTTTACATAAAAACCGGGGTGCTGACGTATGATTTTTCTCGAATAATCCCCTAACACCTTGTTCATTTCAGGTGAACTCATTTTTACATTATAACCGCGGCTTTTACACCACGGCACCAACGCTCCGTCATCAAGAGCAAAGCCGTAGGGATTGTCTTTAACGATACCCATACCTTCCCATAACGTCCTTCCTAAAAGATCGGTGTCCGCCATACCGTAATATCTAAGATTAAAATCCGCGAATGCATGTCCGTAGACAATGAGCGGCACAAGAATCGTCGCTAAGGCGAAGATCACACGACTTTGAACGCTCTTCTCCTTTAGAAAGAATATAAACGGGACTATGACAAAAAAGAAGTAATAAGCGGAGGGTCTTACCCAGAGAATAAGCGAGGCCAGGGCGACCAATAGGAAAACAAGCAGATACGAGAGCGCATCGCTCCTACGGGAAAAGATAAAAAACGCCCCGATATAAAACGCATAGACTGAAACCACGAATATATCCCTCATCGGTAGACTCGCAATCGGCCATATAAATGGGTAGGCGAATACGTAGAGCAGTCCCGAGATGAAAGCGACCCTCTCCCCTAAAATCAGATAAACACAGTAGATAAAGATCAATAATGACGCGAGTTCGAGCATAATCTGCAGCACAAAGGCGTATCTGGTGGTTAATTCATGAGATAAATATTTACTTGTAAACGAAATTATATAGCCGAAACCGGGAACATCCTGGGCGGGGAACGTTACGTAGGTATTCGACCGGGGGTAGTTCTTCCACTCCTCGATAGGGATAAAGCGCGGGCCGTCCTTGCTCGCGCCATTGGCCTTGCTTACGGCATCCGCCCGGCCGGTGTCCACCGCAAACCAGTGTCCACGGTAGGCGGCATCCGCTATCGCGAATTGATTGGATATCATGCCGTAGTAATAGTAAGTATCTTTATACGCGAAGCTTGTTATGCCCCTGACGACCAAGAAGAGAATGGCGATAATAAACAGCTTTTTAGTCATCTAGTCCACCGCTCTCGTTGACTGCATGTTTACAACACCATCCATAGCCCTGCCGGTAACCGCGCTTATCACCTGCTGCGTGATATATTCTAAACTCTCCTCGACCCCAATCCATAGCGGTAGCCTTACCAGGCGCTCACTTACGTCCTTGGTTATTGTGAGCGGTCCGTGCGCCCGACAGTATTTTATCCCCGCAGGGGAATCGTGGAGCGGGATATAGTGAAAAACAGCCCCTATGCCCTTCTCTTTAAGCCGGGCTATGAAAGCGGCGCGCTGCGCTATGTCCGGCACCAGCATATAGTACATATGTGCGTTATATCCACACTCCGGTGGAACGATCGGGCGACGTATCTTATCGACCTCTTCAAGCGATTCGAACGATCGGTGATACGTATTCCATATCTGCAAACGGCGCCCTGTAATATATTCAGACTGCTCCATCTGGGCCCATAAAAAAGCCGCGACCGGTTCACCCGGCAAATACGAAGAGCCGATATCCACCCAGGTATATTTATCGACCTGTCCGCGGAAGAAAAGGCTGCGGTTCGTCCCCTTCTCCCTGATGATTTCCGCACGCTCCACAAATCGTGGATCGTTAATGAGGAGGGCTCCCCCCTCGCCGGATACAATATTCTTAGTCTCATGGAAGCTCAAGGCCGCCATATGACCTATGCTGCCTAACATCCGTCCCTTATAGGTCGACATGATGCCTTGGGCGGCGTCTTCAATCACCAATAGGTCATGCTTCTTGGCGATAGCCATGATGCTATCCATCTCGCAGGCTACGCCCGCATAATGCACCGGAACGATCGCTTTTGTCTTATCCGTGACGGCCGCCTCGATCTTAGACTCATCGATATTTAAGGTATCGCTTCGGATATCGACAAACACCGGCACTCCCCCGCGCAATACGAATGCGTTGGCAGTAGAGACGAATGTATACGACGGCATAATCACTTCATCGCCAGGCCGTATATCTGCTAAAATAGCCGCCATTTCTAGTGCGCCCGTGCATGAATGGGTTAGTAATGCCTTATGACAACCGATGTTCTCCATCAGCCAGGAATGACACTTCTCGGTGAATGAACCGTCTCCTGAAAGGTGATTATTAGCAAGAGCCTGCGCAAAATATTCGGATTCGGTTCCTATTACATACGGTTTATTAAAGGGAATACGCATAGACGCTAAACCTTTCGCGCAACTAAAAGTAAAGATCCTCCAAACGGAAGACGAATACCGGCCTTAATCAAGCTCCGTTCCAAGTCTAGCACTTTTTCCATGGCAGTATTGGCAAATCCGCTAATTCTCAACTCGGCCAAGGCATCACATTCCTTCCCTGGCTTGCGCTTACCCAACCTTGATATCATCATGAGGGGCAACAGGAGTGAAACAAAGGAGGTCGTTTTAAGCACTTCAAAACCAGCCTGCTCAACCTTGGTTCGTAAATCGCTTACGCTATAGCGCCGCACATGACATGCAGCTTCATCCGTCTGACTCCACAGGAACGCATGTTGTGGAACGGTTATAAGAATCCCGCCGTTTTGACGAACCACCTGATACATTTGCGCTAAAACCAGTTCGTCTTCCGCAATGTGCTCAAGAACATCGAAAGCTCCCACAACATCGAATTCGTCTTCAAAAGGGATGCGGCGGGCATCGACCTGGAATAAATCGGCGCTCTTCAAACGCTTTGCGGCAAAACACAGCCCGCTGCTATAAATCTCGCTTCCAAACAATGAAAGGTGAGAAACCTCTTGTTCTATACCTGAGAGGACAAACCCCGTCCCGCAGCCAATCTCAAAAAATGTTTTCGCATCCGAGAAATACTTTTGCAAAGCCCAGATTATCAAGCGGTTACGTGAGCGGAACCAAAAATTGCGCTCTTCAAGCGCCATGAGCTGTGGAAAATAGCTAGGATCGAAACCATCGCTGGTTTGCGCCAACTCCGGTGAGAAAGCCAGGTGACCCTCGATCAGCTCGGGCGCGGAACTGCATGAAGGGCACTCCCAACTAACGCTATCAAACTTAACCCCACAAGCGGCACATATCTTCATCCCCGGCTCCCGATAATTAATCCTAATACCACCAATCCCATGCCCACGACTTTTGGGACAGTAATGGTTTCTTGAAAAAAGAGCCCGCTGGCTACCATAACGAGAACAAAGGCAAGGCTCATGAACGGATATGCAAAGCTCAGTTGTAGTTTGGTCATTGCCGCCATCCAAGAGACGGAGGCGAGAAATGCCGCAGATAATGCACTGATTACCCAGGGGTTAAGAAGCAGATGGAGGATAAATCGTAGTTTATCGGTAGTGCTAATAGGTAGACCGCCGGCTTGCGAGACTTGCCATTTTATGATCAATTGCCCGTATACGGTTAGTAGTATCGTTAAAAAGATATAGACGTAACTCACTTATTCAACCTGTGGTACACATCAAGTGGATTTTTAAACCTGAACCCTAAAGAGACATATAAGTTAAGCACCGGGAGGTTTGCCGCCGAAATCGAGCTAATGAGCTCGCTATGGCCGATACGAAAGATCTCCTTGCATGCGGCGCTCCAAAAATACTTGGCCAAGCCTCTTCCCATATAATCACTACCCAGGGCATGCAGCACGATTCGATTCTCGACAAAACCAAAAAACCCCGCCGTTTTGCCTTCATACAGTAGCACGAGCACAGTGCCGGCTTTATAGAGATCCTGCAGCCACAAATCGTATCGGAGGTCGGCATGGCGACTATCTAAATTGAAGTCACGGTTAAACCGCCCATGGCTGAAAGCGCCGTGCGTGATAGCAATCAGGTCTTCGACAGGCGCGGTTCGTGTTACACTAACCGCCTCGTGCTCGAAATTTACAAACCGGTCGGTAGTGCAATACGGCTGGATTAAGGTATCGCAATAGTAGAAACCGTACTTATGGAGAAGCCCCTTGGGTGAAAGGGGATCGACTTTAACCGTAAAATGGCCGGGTATCTTTGCGACATACTGCAGTACATCCTCTGTGACGGAACGAATCTCATACGTATCTATGCCAAATGCCCGAGCATCCCACGGGGTTCTTACAACCGAGCTTGATAGCTCTGTTATCGTCGGCTTTTCTTGTGGATGTATATCGGTGCCTAAAGCCTTCAAATCATGTAATGCTTCCGATCTATCTTCAGATAGACTCACTCATACTCCTATTCCTCTGAACGGCTTTATCTCGATTAAAGAGAGATATCACCGTTCACGCTTAAAGGGCCCGTAAGCTCTTTGCCGGTCGGCGTTGATTCCTTAATTATATACAAAGGACGCTTCTTTACCTCATCGAACGTTTTTCCGAGATAAATTCCTATGACTCCTAATATTGCAATAATAATACCGCCAAGAAAATATAGGGAGACGAACAAACTGCTCCAGCCTAAGATGGCAGTACCGTAAATCAGAGCCCTCAGAGAAATGTAACAACCAAAGATAAAGGCAAAAAACAACATGGTAAAACCGAACTTTATCGACATCCTGAGGGGTTTATCAGAATAGGCGATTATCGTCTCGCCGGCTAATTTTATGAGTTTACCGATTGTGTAGGCACTCTTCCCCTCGAAACGCATGTCGTGCTGCACATCAATACTCGTCGTAGGAAAACCCATCCAGTCGATCAATCCGCCAAAGAAGCGAAGTTTCTCGCGCATCAAGCGCAAATTCACGACAACCTGTCGTGAGATAATTCGAAAATTACCAACCTGTCCATCGTAATTGATGCCGGAAAGATAACTGAACGTCCTGTAGAACATCCACGAGGCAAGCCGCTTAAGCGTTTGGTCTCTGCGCTTTCCCCTTCTTGCCAACACCACGTCATAGCCCTCTTGCGCCTTGGCATAGAGACGCGGTATTTCTTCAGGGCGATCCTGGAGGTCGCAGTCCATCACCACCACCCAATCACCGGTGCAATGATCTAAACCTGCGGTAATACCGTAATGCTGGCCGAAGTTGCGGCTAAACTGTATCCCTCGAGCGCGCTTGTCTCGCCCGGCGAGCTCAAGGATGATATCCCACGAACGATCGCCCCCGCAGTCCTCGACCATCATGATTTCAAAATCATCAGTTATTGGTTCCAGTGAAGCCGTCAAACGACGATACAGCTCATGTAGACAACCTTCAGCTCTATATACAGGAATAACAACCGAAATATGCGCCATCTGCCTTACCTTCTTGCTGTTAAGAATGCGAGTACGGTCGGCCAATCAACACTACCGCCGTTTTCGGGGAAATTTAAATGCGCTCCAGAACCAGGATATCATTATCGTTCTCCAACAGGAGATCGTTTGCTTCTCTTAACGAGTCAAACGTACCGGCATCCGTCCACCTTCCATGAACAATACTATACTGCAACTGCCCGTTTTCTATATAGAGGTTGTTGACGGTGGTGATCTCAAGCTCGCCCCGCTCCGAGGGCTCGATCTGGCGAATTAAACTAAACACCTGGCTATCGTACATGTAGCAGCCGACAACCGCGTAATTGCTTTTCGGTTGAGAGGGCTTTTCTTCGATAGCGACTACCTGCGTCTCATCAAGCGCCGCTACCCCGAAGCGTTCCGGATCGCCGACTTCTTTTAGGAGTACCCGTGCACCCACGTCTTGCTTTCTAAAAGCTCCGATATGTTCGCTGATTGAGTATTCGAATATATTATCGCCCAGCAAGACGACTATTCTATTACCGCACGCGAAATTCTCGGCCAACGCTAACGCATGTGCGATTCCGCCCGCCTCTTCCTGTACGCGATAGGTAAATTCGCAATCGAAACGTTTCCCCGAACCGAGAGAGTTGACTATATCTCCCATATGATGCGTAGAGGTGATCACCATGATATCCGTAATACCCGACCCCACCAGTTGCTTTACCTGATGCCATATCATTGGCTCCTTCCCGACAGGAAGCAGGTGCTTGTTTGTAACCTCCGTAAGCGACTCTAATCGCGTTCCTTTCCCGCCAGCAAGAATGATGCCTTTCATCGCGCGTCTCCTCCCCTTAACTCCGCCTCAACCTCGAAGCTGATGCGCATTGCCTGAACCTGCTGCCAGAGAGGAATCGGCCACTCTCCGCCACGCTGGATCGTAGAGGCGAACGCCTCCAACTCTTCTTTTTGTCCTTTGCTTGCAAGTTTCGTCTCAATCCTTTTGGCGTTAGCGCCGGCTACAGTAACCTGTTTATAATCATCAAGCACTATTACCTTACCATCCACAAATACTTGCAACTGCTCTTTTGGATAATCATTACTGCCAAGTGCGGTATATGTAAGCGTGCCCAGGGAGCCATCTTCAAAGACCATCGTAGCAACAAAATTATCGGTACGGCCGTAATAGCCCGTTGAAGGTTTGATTGACTTGGCATCCACTGCTATCACCTTACTGCCGGTGAGATAAGTGAACAGATCGTAAATATGGCACGCCTCGCCTATATTGCGCCCGCCACCCTCTTCTGTATGAACCCAGTGGTCCAGCGGGATGTAACCCGCATTCATGCGGTAATTAAGGATCATCGGATTACTGCGATCCTTGGTTAGCTCGCGTATATACTGCGTGTGCTTAGAAAAGCGACGATTGAAGCCTGTCAGCAACACCGGCAGAGCATGCGCACCGGCCAGCGAACCACATACTTCTTCAATCTTACCGAGCTCATCCATTGTGAGGGCCAAGGGCTTTTCTACCAACACATGCTTGCCTGCCTGTAACGCCTGCATGGTCATGGATGCATGCAGGTTGTGCCTCGTAGCGATAAGCACCGCATCTATTTCAGGGTCGTTTATTACTTCCCGGTAATCGGTAGTCGCGTATTGTGCGCCGAACTGTTTGGCCGTCGCCGTGGCGTTATGCCCCGTGCGGCTTACCACCGCCTGCAAATGGTAGCGATCCGACAGGGCCTTAAGATTTGGTAAATGCATGCCCTTTGCAAATCCACCTGCCCCTACCAGCGCCAACCGAATTTGCTTGGCCCCGGCCGGTTGTGCGACCGGATTCATAATCACCCGCGACAGTGCAGCCCCATTCAGGGATATCTCGTAGGTCAATAAGACCATCAGCGGCTTATCGTCCCCGCTCTTCAATGCTTCATAGGCTACCGCAGCATCGCTAACCGGATAGCTCTTAGCAATCAGGGGCTCGATCTTTATGGCACCTTCCGAAAGAAGGCGCAAGTATTCGGCCATGTTGCGATTCTCTGTCCAGCGCACATAGCCTACGGGATAATCGAGGCCTTTTCCCTCATAGGTGTTATCGTAACGACCGGGGCCGTAAGAGCTGGATATGAAGAAATCCAGTTCCTTCTCGTAAAAATCGGCGCGGTTGAGGTTAAGACCGACATCTCCGACCAGCACAACCCGACCCTTTTTGCGACACATTTTAAACGCAGTTGAGACGACCTCATCTGAGGGCGTAGCGGCGGTAATAATCACACCATCCGCGCCGATGCCATCGGTCAGACGCGCAACGGTGTCGATACCGTCGCCGTCTTCGGGGGTAATAGCCACATCCATCCCGAGGTCGCGCGCCAGCTTAACCCGCACTGCATCCAGATCGGTTCCGATTACCCGGCAGCCGTTGGCCTTAAGAAGCTGGACCGTGAGCTGACCGAGAATACCCAGCCCCAGCACGACAAAGCTCTCACCTAACGTCGGCTGGGCGCGACGCACACCTTGAAGCGCGATGGCGCCAAGCGTAACCGTGCTGGCTGCGGCAAAATCAAGGCCGTCAGGAATAGGAACGGCTAGATTACGGGGTACCCTAATAATCTCGGCATGGTGGGCGCATTGCGCGCCGGCGCACGCCACACGATCACCGGGCGTAAGATCATCTATCCCGTCGCCGACCTCCAACACGACACCGGCGGCGGAGTAGCCTGTTGGCTGTCCAGACGATAACTTGCCTTCCACAATGCTTCGGGTGCTGGAGAGACCCTGGTTGGCAACCATTTGCAGCGTCTTTTTAACGTTCTCGGGTTGTTTAAGGGCCCTCTTCCACAAAGGCAACCCGCTGGCCTTTATCCCGCTCATCTCGGTCCCAATCGAGATACACGAGCGGTCGACCTGCACTACTACCGTGCCCGGCTCAACCTGTGGGGCAGGCACCTCCTCGATGATGGCTTGTCCTTGTTTAATAAGCACTTGTTTCACTAATATATACCCCTCGCGATGGTCGCATTATTTAATAAAGCGAATGAGCATGCCCCCACCGTAGTTGAAATTCGAGGCAACCCCAGTAAGCCCATTCTAAGCTACAACCTCCTTT
>Ga0100388_10003813_pt1 | contig 12736 bp, 13 predicted proteins | sample CryGeymeta201512_FD_81536 | JGI IMG/M metagenome (GOLD analysis project Ga0100388, IMG submission 81536) | Groundwater microbial communities from Crystal Geyser aquifers in Utah, USA - Crystal Geyser metaG 2015-12 | ecosystem: Environmental > Aquatic > Deep subsurface > Groundwater | place... | reverse complement strand
TGGTAGGCGACAACCCAGCCATGCACCAGCGCTTGTTGACCAAGTTTTTGGCCAACGCACAGACCCAGTTGAGCACCCTGGTGCAGGCCTTGCAAGCGACAGACGTCGTGCAACTGGGCAGCACCGCCCACACCCTGAAATCTGCCGCGCGCTCGGTGGGCGCGTTGGCGCTGGGCGAACTGTGCCAGCAGCTAGAAAACGCGGGTCGCGCGGGCGATCTGGCCACGTGTGCTACGCTGATGGCTGAGCTACCCAGCACGTTTGAAGCGGCCAAATCGGCCATAGCGGCTGCTCTGCCACCGCCGTTGAATGCACCCATTCCCCCAAATGGGGGATAGACGCAAGTACCGTCAAAGCGGATACTGTCGGTTAAATCACCGATCACTATCCATCCACCGACCTTGACCGCGACATTGACCTATGAACCTCTCTGACCTCTTTATTTTGGTGGTGGACGACGACGTCTTTACCCAAGACTTGCTGACCGAAATGCTGGGCAGCCTGGGCATCACCCGGGTGCAATGCGCCAACAACGGCCGAAGCGCCTTGGCGCTGCTGGCCAAACAGCCCGAACCACCGCACGCCATCATTTGCGATGTGGTCATGCCTGACATGGACGGCATTGAACTGATCAACGCCTTGGCCGCACACCGCTACCCTGGCGGCCTGGTGTTGCTCAGCGGCGTGGACATGCAAATGCTGTCGCTGGCCAAAGACATTGCACAGGCCAGTGAGGTGACGGTGTTGGGTGCCTTTGTGAAACCCGTGGCAACACCAATGCTGGCTGTTGCGCTTGAAAATATGCTACAAACAAAATAGCTTCTTGAACATATATCACAAGGGTTGCAGCTTGTTTTCTCCTGCAGTAGCGCAACGTCAGGTGGAACGCCTTCAACGTGAAAGACCGCCGTCATGCCGTTCGCGATAGCGGTGAGCTTTCATCAGCAGGGGCGTCGCTCTGGACTCATGCCGGTCAGCCCCGGCGCAAGTCCAGCGTGAATGGAAATTCGCGGCTGCCGGGCACGTTGATGGTGGCTGGCGGCACGTACATGACACCCGGCGTATGGCCCATGGCGGCAAAGCGCGACAAACGGCGGCTCTCGGCCTCATTGGCGTTGACCGGCAGCGCCTGGTAGCTCAGACCACCGGGGTGCGCCACGTGGTACTGGCAGCCGCCCAAGCTGCGCTTCATCCAGGTGTCGACAATGTCAAAGACCAGCGGTGCATGCACGCCAATGCTGGGGTGCAGGCTGCTCGGCGGGTTCCACGCCTTGTAACGCACACCGCCGACATATTCACCTTGCACGCCGGTGGGCTGCAGGCTCATGGCGCGACCATTACAGGTGACCACGTAGCGGCTCTCATTGAGGCCAGTGACGCGTACCTCGATACGCTCCAGTGATGAGTCCACGTAACGCGCGGTGCCACCGGCGCTGCTTTCTTCGCCCATCACGTGCCAGGGCTCCAGCGCGTTGCGTAGCGTGAGCGCGATGCCTGCGGTGCAGACCGATCCAATCAGCGGAAAGCGGAACTCCACGTGCGGCGCAAACCAGCTGTCGTCAAAGGCGTAACCAGCAGCGCGCATTTCGGCCATCACGTCGTGGAAATCCATCTCGATGAATTTCGGCAGCATGAAGCGGTCGTGCAGTTCGGTGCCCCAGCGGGTAGCGGGGGCCCGGTACGGTGCCTTCCAGAAGCGGGCAATGAGTGCGCGCAGCAGCAGCTGCTGCACACTGCTCATGTGCGGGTGTGGCGGCATCTCGAAGGCGCGTAGCTCCAGCAACCCCAGGCGGCCGGTGGCCGAGTCGGGCGAGTACATCTTGTCGATGGAAATCTCGCTGCGGTGGGTGTTGCCGGTGGCATCGATCAGGATGTTGCGCAAGGTACGGTCGATCAGCCATGGCGGCATGTCCTGCCCATGAATCTCGCGGTTTTTGTAGATCTGCTCCAAGGCAATTTCCAGTTCGTACAGCTGGTCGTTGCGGGCCTCATCCACGCGCGGTGCCTGGCTGGTGGGCCCGACAAACATGCCGCTGAACAGGTAGCTCAAGGACGGGTGGTTGTGCCAGTACAACAGCAGGCTGGCCAGCAGTTCGGGTTTGCGCAAGAACGGGCTGTCCGACGGTGTGGCGCCACCCATCACAAAATGGTTGCCGCCACCGGTGCCGGTGTGGCGACCATCGGTCATGAACTTCTCGGCTGACAGGCGCGACTCGAACGCGGCGTTGTACAAAAACTCGGTGTTGTAGACCAGCTCTTGCCAGTGTGTCACCGGGTGGATGTTGACCTCGATGACACCGGGGTCAGGTGTGACGCTGAGCAGCTTCAGGCGTGGGTCGCGTGGCGGCGGGTAGCCTTCAATGACGATCTGCACACCTAATTCTTGTGCAGTGGCTTCGACCGCGGCCAGCAGATCCAGGTAATACTCCAGCCGCTCCAGTGGCGGCATGAAGACGTAAATCACGCCGGAGGCGTCGCCCACCGCTTCCGCCGCCGGGCCGTTTGCGCGGCGCGGGTCGCGCACTTCCACGCACAGCGCGGTGCGGGTGATCCAGTGCGCTGACTCGTGGCGGCTGGGTGCGCGAACAAAGTCGTCGGGCTCGGATTGCAACGCCGATTGGGCGTGGCCTGCTGTACTGGCGCGGCCAGAGGCGGCGGCCGGGCTTTGCATGACGCGCGACGCGTGCGCCGGCAGTCTGGCGCCAGCGACAAAAGGCGTCGACGCCAAACCGCCCTGGCCGTCGGCGCTGTAGCGTGCAGCAACGTTGGCGTAGGCCGGCAAGTCGCCGCGCAGCGTACTGGGGTCTTGCTCGATCATGTAGGGGAAGTCGGCTTCGCTGACCCAGGGCAGCGAGTCCAGTGGCAGGCGCAAGCCCATGGGTGAGTCGCCGGGCATCAGATACATGCGCTCGTCACGCAAAAACCAGGGACCGGTGGTCCAGGCAGCGCCATAGTTTTCATGGTAGCCAGCGGCCTTGATCGGCAAGACGTAGCCGACCGGGGTGTCTAGCTTTTGTTCAAAAACCCGGCGCAGGCGGGCACGCTCCATCTCGTCGTCGAGCTTGGAATCGAAGGGGTCGACATTGACCGGCAGACGGCGCTCGCGCCACAGGTAGTACCAGGTGTCTTCGTACGCGGTCTGGATGAATTTGGCCGTGACGCCGAGCTTGGCGGCCAGTGCGGTTGAAAAGCGCTGCGCGTCGGCGTGCGTGTAGTGCATGGGCACGCGCTCGTCGGCAAACAGGGCCGGATTGGCCCACACCGGCTGGCCGTCGGCACGCCAATAGATGTTGAGCGTCCAGCGCGGCAACTGTTCGCCGGGGTACCACTTGCCCTGGCCGCAGTGCAAAAAGCCGCCTTGACCGTACTCTTGACGCAATTTATGCACCAATTCGGTGGCATAACCGCGTTTGGTGGGCCCAAGTGCATCGGTGTTCCATTCTGGTGCGTCGCGGTCGTTCACTGCCACAAAAGTGGGCTCACCGCCCATGGTCAGGCGTACGTCGCCCGCGGCGAGCTCCTTGTCTACCGCGTCGCCCAGCGCCATGATGGTGGCCCATTGTTCCTCGGTGTAAGGTTTGGTCACCCGGGGCGACTCGTAGATACGGGTCACGGCCATGTGGTGGGCAAATTCGACCTCGCACTTGTCGGAGCGCCCCTCGATGGGCGCGGCACCTGAGGGCTGCGGCGTGCAGGCCAGCGGAATGTGACCTTCACCAGCAAACAGGCCCGATGTGGCATCCAAACCTACCCAGCCGGCGCCGGGCAGGTATACCTCGCACCAGGCGTGCAGATCGGTAAAGTCAACTTCGGTGCCGCTGGGGCCGTCGAGCGCTTTCACGTCGGGCTTGAGCTGCACCAAATAACCCGATACAAAGCGTGCGGCCAGCCCGCAGTTGCGCAGCAGTTGCACCATCAGCCAGGCGGAATCGCGGCACGAGCCGGAGGCCAGCTTCAGCGTTTCTTCGGGCGTTTGGACTCCCGGCTCCATGCGAATGGTGTAGTTGATGGCCTGGTGGACCGCCGCGTTGAGATCGACCAAAAACAGCACGCTGCGGCGCTTGGTGCGGTCAACCTTGTCCAGGTAGGCTTGCAGCAGCGGTGTGACCGGGTCGGGCGTGAGGTAGGGTGCAAGCTCTTGCTTCAGGTCGGCTGCGTAGCTGAAAGGGAATTCTTCGGCGGCGGGCTCCAGGAAAAAGTCAAATGGGTTGTAAACCGCCATGTCGAGCACCACGTCGACCGTGACCTTGAACTCTTTGGTTTTTTCCGGGAAGACAATGCGCGCCTGGTAATTGGCAAACGGGTCTTGCTGCCAGTTGATGAAATGACCTTCGGGTTCTATCTTGAGCGAGTACGAAATAATCTTGCTGCGGCAATGCGGGGCCGGGCGCAAACGTATCACTTGCGGCCCCAACGCAACCAGACGGTCATAAGCGTAGTGGGTGACGTGGTTGATGGCGGCGTGGATGGACATGTGGGGTGTCTCGATGATTGAAAGGGACTGACTGCTACGGGGTTAAATCAAGCAATGTTGATGCCAACGGGTCTATTGTTCGTAATGAATGACTTATGCCATCCAGTCTTCAAGTTTCAGATTCGGCACGTTTTCAAAATGATGCGTGTTGTGGGTGACCAGAATCAGCTTTTCAGTCAAGGCGTGGGCGGCGATTTGAGTGTCAAACTCTCCCACAGGGCGGCCGTTGCGCTTTAAATAGGCTCTGATTCGACCGAATTCATCGGCGGCTTCAATGCTCCAAGGTAGTGTGGGCAATTCCATCAGTAGCAGATCAATGCGGCGACGGCGTTTGTCGAATTTGTCCATCAATTCAACGCCGTAGCGCAATTCAGCGCGGGTAATGGCGGATATGGCAATGTCTTGTGCGTCCACCCCGGCTTGCATACGTTGCACCAAACTGGCGCTGACGCCTTTTACAAAGTAACTGACGATATTGGTGTCGAGCAGGTAACGCATCAGGATGTTGCCTTGCGCACACGCTTGGCAAGCTTCGTCACTTTTGCGGGTTGGGCTGGTTCAGCCACCTCATTGGCATCCCAGTCTTCAAAAGGGCTGGGGCGACATTCATCATCACGCGGGGGAATGAAGTCTTCAGTGAAAGGCTGCTCGCGGATCAGTCTAAACAGCTCTTCCAGGTTGCGCTTGCGCTTGTCATCGTCTTTGGCTTTCAAAATGACGTTGCCAGTGGCTGCATCGCGGTCAATCCAGACCGAATCGCCGGGCATCCGAAACGCTTTGGGCAGGCGGACTGCCTGGCTGTTGCCTGATTTGAAGAGTTTGGCTTCAACTTGCATGCGTGTGCTCCTGAAATAGATACGGAAACGTCATTACTTTATCACCAACCAGGTGACCAGCTCAAAGTCTTGCGGCCCTTGCACTGCCTGCACCGCATCCATCCGCTTGCCGCTGCGCCCGCTGAACAGATTGGCGGCATTTTTGTGGCCAACCTGCGCCACGATGGCTTGGCCGGCTTTGCCCGCTGCCGCTATCAGCGTTGTTAGCATGGGGTCATGCAGTGCATCACCAACCAGGCAACGCTATGCCCTACCACCCTAATCCTCGCACCCTGCTGACCCCGGCCATGCGTGGCGTGATCGAGCGCATGGCGCGTGCGGCGCATGTGCCCTTGCACGCGCTGACCCCACAGCAGGCGCGCGCCGCCTACGAGCTGGGTGCTGACGTGCTGGACCTGCCGCCGACCAAACTGCCGCGGGTGGACAGTTTCACCGTGCCTGCGCGCGATGGCTTTGACTTGCCGGTGCGCTTGTACGCGCCAAGCGCGCCCTCAGCGAAACGGCCCCTGCCAGTGCTGGTGCACCTGCACGGAGGCGGCTTCACCATTGGCAGCATCGCCACGCACGACATTTTGTGCCGCAGCCTGAGCCATCTGGCGCATTGCGCGGTGCTGTCAGTGGGCTATCGGTTGGCCCCCGAGCACCGCTTTCCGGTGGCGTTTGAAGACGCCTGGGATGCCGTGCAGTGGCTGCATCAGCATGGGTTTGAACTGGGGCTGGATCCTGCCCGTATCGCTGTGGGCGGTGACAGTGCTGGCGGCACGCTCGCCGCCGCGTGTGCGCTGCAAGCGCGCGATGCCGGCCTGAAGCTGGCGCTGCAACTGCTGTTCTACCCCGGCACCTGCGCGCACGCCGACACGCCGTCGCACCGCACCTTTGGCAAGGGTTTTGTGCTGGAGGCCGAGCACATCGCGTATTTCTTTGACCTCTACATTCCCGACCACGCTGACCGCGAGGATTGGCGCTTTGCACCGCTGAACGCGCCCGATGTCGATGGTGTGGCTCCAGCCTGGTTCTGCCTGGCCGAATGCGACCCGCTGGTCGACGAAGGACTGGCGTACGCCGACCGGCTACGCGCTGCCGGTGTGGCGGTAGACCTGGAGCTGTACCGCGGTGTCACCCACGAGTTCATCAAGATGGGCCGGGTGTTGCCGCAGGCGCGCCAGGCGCATTTGGATGCGGCGCGGGCGCTGCGGCGGGCTTTGGGGTGATTGTCGTTGCCTGAGCCTCCTTCTTGCCGGTGAGGACTGTTGGTGCGCGAATGAAGGCGTTGAGTGCAAACGGTCGCGGTTGACAGGTTGGCAGCGTTTCCTGTCTTTGACGAGCGGCAGCTTTTGGGTAGCCTAATTGATTTTCCGCAGGAGACAGGTCGTGGTGGGCTGAATGGTGTCCTCGGAAATCGTTTTTGGCACCGTCGTCCCGTGTCCTTGATTCGAGCCCAAGTTGGGGAGCCAATCAAGGATCGAACATGCGCGGTTTCCTTATGGGAAAACTGCGCTCGACCACCTTCGCGCTGAACGGCTGGAATCGGGCATGTCAATTCAGAGGGCGAAGGTCGCCTGAGGGTCTAAACCGGCATTTGCCAGGCCTGCCGCAACTCCAACCGCCGGCCTGGCAGTTCAGTCCACAGGCGGCACTGAACTTTTGCCTTTGCCCTGCCAGCGATAATCGCGGGCATGTCTACCCCCAAAGTATTGTTCGGCTTTCACGCCGTTGGCGTGCGCCTGAAAACCGCGCCGAAATCCATCGTTGAAATCTACGCTGACCCAACGCGGCGCGACGCGCGCATGCGCCAATTCATCGACAAGGTCAATGAGACGGGTGTGCGCCTGATTGAGGCCGACAGCATGCGTCTGGCCAAGCTGTGTGGCAGCCACGGCCACCAGGGTGTCGCTGCCCGCGTGCACGCGCTGGCGCAGGTGAAGTCACTCGACGAATTGCTGGAGCAGCTCGAAGCCGCCAACGTTGATAAACCGGTGGCTGAGCGCGATCAGCCGCTGATTTTGGTGCTCGACGGCGTGACCGACCCGCACAACCTGGGTGCCTGTTTGCGCGTGGCCGACGGCGCAGGCGTGCACGCGGTGATCGCACCCAAAGACCACGCTGCGGGTATCAACGCCACCGTGGCCAAGGTGGCCAGCGGCGCGGCTGAAACGGTGCCGTATTTCATGGTGACCAACCTGGCACGCACCTTGAACGAACTCAAAGAGCGCAACATTTGGATCATCGGCACCAGCGACCAGGCCAGCCAAACACTCTACCAGGCTGATCTGAAAGGCCCGCTGGCGCTGGTGCTGGGCGCCGAGGGCGATGGCATGCGTGCGCTGACTGCCAAAACCTGCGATGCGCTGGTCAGCATTCCGATGCGCGGTGCGGTGGAGAGCCTGAACGTGTCGGTGGCCAGCGGCGTCTGTCTGTTTGAGGCCCTGCGCCAGCGCACGGCGGCTTGAGGTAACTTCTTTCAATGACCAAGGAACGACGATGAATGCCACAAAAATGAGAGCTAGTTGCGCTTTACTGATAAGCGCTGCAGCTATATTCTTCTTGCAAGCTTGTACGCAGGAGCAGCAGAACAAGATTAGCCGCGACATTCAGAACTGGACCGGCACCAACGGCGTGCTGGAGTTTTATGCCGGCGACAAGGTGGTGCGCCGCTTCATGAAGATCGACAAGCTTTCCACCGCCATGGGCACGCAAGACAATCTGCCTCGGCCCTATCGTTACGGTTATGGTGTGCTGGACGAGAACCTCAACTTCGTTGCTGATCCGAACGAGAAAAAAGTCTATTTCGAGATCAGCGACTACGCTTCCAACTACCTGTTCTTTGAATACCCGCACTAAAGCGGACCGATTCAAACCGCGCCCAGCCAGCCCAATAGCCCGCCGATTCCCAACAGCCACAGCAAGTGCAACCGGGTACGCCAGACGACCAGCGCACTGACCAAGGCCAGCAGCCACAGCGGCCAGTGCGCTGGGGTGGTGCCCAGGTTGATCGTCAAGATCCAGCTGGTGGCCATCAGCAACCCGACCACGATCGGCGCCATGCCCTGTTTGAAGGCGCGCACCGCGCGTAGTTCGCGGTTTTGATGGCCCCAGCGTGAGGCAATAAACGTCAGCGTCGTGCTGGGCAGAAGAATGCCTACCATGGTCAGCAGCATGCCAAAAGCGGCGCTGGCCCAGGCGAGGGCACCCGCATGGGCTCCCCCGGCGGCGTTCAGGCCCACGTTCCAGCCCAGCAGCGCGACAAACAGCACGTTGGGCCCCGGGGCAGCCTGCGCCAGCGCGATCGATGAATTGAACTGGTTGTCGAGCAGCCAGTGATGCTCGTCCACCAGCACGCGGTGCATGTCAGGCACGGTGGTGATCGCCCCGCCAATGGACAGCAAGGACAGCGTCAAAAAGTGCGTCAGCAGCGTCAGCCAATCAGTCACGGACACGGTGATGCTCATGGCGTGCGCGCTCCCCTGGTCTGTACCAGCAGGCGGTTGGCCCACACGCTGGTGACGCTGCCCAGGCCCAGCAGTACCCAGATCAGTGGCACGCGCAGCAGTGCAATCAATACAAAAGTTATAGCTACCAGCGCAAAGCATACAAGGGCTCCAAGCACATTTAGCTTTAAAGCGGGAAACAGCTTGAAGCCCGTGGCGGCAATCATGCCGGCCGCCATCGCACCCATGCCGCGCAGCGCGCCTTGCAACTGCACTGAATCGGCCGCACCCAGCGTCAGCCACGACAGCACCAGCACAAGCAGCAGCGGAAACGTCAACATGCCCGCCAGCGCGGTGAGCCCGCCGCGCACGCCAAAGTAGCGGTCGCCAATCATCAGGCAAATATTCACCACGTTGGGGCCGGGCAGCACTTGCGCCACCGCCCAGTCCTCGATGAATTGCTCGCGCGTGAGCCAATGCTTCTTGTCGACTAGTTCGCGCTGTACCACCGCCAGCACGCCGCCAAAACCTTGCAGTGCCAGCCAGGTGAAGGCCCAGAACAGCTCGCGCAGCGATTTAGGGTGCGGATACGGCGGTAAGGAGACTTCGGGGCGGTTCATGACGGCGTGTTCAATGTGGTCACCTGCTGACAAAGCCAGTCGATTACGGCGCGGTCTAGACACATTTGCAAATGGCCGATGCCCGAGAAGTGCTTCACCTCAGTGCCGGGTAGCACTTGTTCGGCCTGCGGATACACCACGTTGTCTTGCGCCGTGATGGCGATGTGCATCAGCGCGCGTTTGTTGGCGTTCTCGCTGGCAGCCAGCGTCTGTAACCATTCGCTGTGCCAGACCATCTGCGCACCGTTGGGCGTCATTGAAGCCTGCGCGATGCGCGTGCCCTGGTGCGGCGTGCCCAGCGTGAGGATGCGTGCCACCCGTGCTGGCCCGTGCGCACGCAGCCAGGCGCGAATGGCCAGCCCGCCCATGCTGTGGCCGACCAGTACCACTTGCTGTGCTTTGGTTTGGGCGAGCAAGACGGTGACGCTGCGCTCCAGCGTGGCTGCGTAGTCGTCAATCGAGGTAAACAGCGGCTCCAGATCCACCCGCAGCACCGGGTGGCCGGCGTGGCGCAATGCCAGCGCCATGTCGTCCCAGACGCGGTGATTACAGAGGTAGCCGTGCACCAGCAGCACCGGCAAAGCGTTTTGATCCAGCTGTCTTTGCGCTGGGGTTGACGGCAGCTGGATGCCTCTTTGCCTGTGCGGCCAGGGCTGGCGCAGCATGAAGATCAGTAGCGCAGCCTTGAATTCGCCCCACAATGCGCGCCACCACAGCACCCCGGCGTTGCCGCTGCGCGAGCGCAGCATCAGCGTCACGATTGTCAAAAACTGTAGCAGCAAAGGAAGACCCAGCGAGCACAAGGGCACCAAAAGCAAAGCAGCGCTGCCTGCGCCGTTTTCGGTCAGACGCACCGCCAGCGTGCTGCCCAGCAGCGCACCGCAGATCAGTTGGACGAGGTAGATGGCGCGTAACAGTCGGGCAAGCATGGCGGGTTTGGAAATGGGTTATTCTGGCGCGCCATTGTCGTTCAACCCGGTTTCCAAGGAGTCGCCCATGCGCCAATTGCTTGGCATCCAGATTGCCCATGCGCGGCGTGTCAACATCAACGGCCGCGCCGTGTTGACGGCCATTCACAAACAGGCGGTCACGGGCCCGGTGGCCGTGCAGCGCCTGGGGCTGGCGGGCGATGCGCAGGCTGATTTATCGGTGCACGGCGGGCTGGACAAAGCGGTCTACGCCTATCCGAGCGAACATTACCCGTTTTGGCAAGACCAACGGTCCGCAGCGGGCCTGTGTGGCATAGACGACGCGTTGCCCTGGGGCAGTTTGGGTGAAAACCTGACGCTCTCGGGTGTGCTGGAGCGTGATGTGTGGGTGGGTGATGTACTGCGCTTTGGTCACTGCGCGTTGCGCGTGACGCAGCCGCGCGAACCTTGCTACAAATTCAACGCTGCCATGGGCTTCAACACGGCGGGCAAGTTGATGGCGCAGCAGGGCTGCTGCGGTTTTTACCTCACGGTGGAGGAACCCGGCACGCTGCAGGCCGGGGAATCGTTTGAACTGCTACCCGGCCCGCGTCGCCTGGACATCCCGCAGATGTTTGCTGCGAAGATGGCAAAGCAACTGCGCTGACAGCCAGCTACTTGGCGTCTTTCTGGTTGCTCAGCAGGTCGTACAGCGGCATGGCGATGCCACCGAGCAACAAAAGCGTCAGATCGAGCTGTTGGAGCTTGAGCACATAGGGCAGAAAAAACAGCGCCAGCAGCACCAGCGCGATCACGTTGAATATTTTTGTGTTCATAAGAAGGCCTGTTAAAACTTGTACCCCGAGCGCCTTACTGCCCCAGGCGTTGCACCAGCCAACGGGCCGTGCGCAGCAACCTGCCGTCGTCATTGCGTCGACCTACCAGTTGCACACCAATGGGCTTGCCGTCTTCGGTTTGCAGTAGGGGCAACGCCACACAAGGCAGTCCGGCGAAATTCCAGATGGTCGACATGACCGGGCTGCCTGTGCTGTCCAGACTCGCAGGTGCCGGCCCCAACGCGGCAGGGGTGAGGATGGCGTCGAAATGGTCGAAGTAGTCATCAAAGGCATCTGCCGCTGCGTGCATGCGTGCCAACGCGTGCAAGTAGTCAGACGCCGAGATCTTCTGCCCACGCTCGACCAGACCGGCAATTTCCGGGCTGAGCTGACCCGCAGCGGCACCCACCAGCGGCTCAATGTTGACGCTCATTTCGGCTTCCATCACGGTTTTGAGCCAACCGACCGAGTTGGCCACCGAGGCGTGCAGCTCAAGCTCGGTCAGGCAGTCGGACAACTCGTCTTTCAGCTCAAGAAAAGCCTCTTGCGCCACCGGGTCCATTTGCTCCCAGAACGGGGTGCGGGCGAACATCAGCTTGGGCTGCAGCGGCGGCGCTTGCCGACACATTCCAAGGAGGTTCATCGGAAACACGGTACGCCCCTGCGCTGTCGGGTAGGCACCGATCATGGTTTGCGCCACCAGCGCCAGGTCTTCGCAGCTGCGCGCGAACACACCGATCTGGTCAAGCGACTGCGCGCAGCGCAACACACCGGTGGTGCAGATCAGTTCCCGCGTTGGTTTGTAGCCATAGACGCCGCAAAACGATGCCGGCCGGATGACCGACGCGTTGGCCTGGGTGCCAATGGCCACTGGGACCAGGCCGGCCGCCACCGCTGCCGCTGAACCACTGGAGGACCCCCCCGGCGTGTGCCCAGGCACACGCGGGTTGCGGGTGACGCTGGGGTGCAGGTAAGCCAGTTCGGTAGTGTGTGCCTTGGCCCAAATAATGGCCCCGGCCGCACGCAGACGGTGTACCAGGTAGGCATCCTGGCTCGGCGTGCGGCCCCGCGTGGCAGCAAAACCGTATTCAGTCGGGTAAACCTCGGTGTCGATGACGTCCTTGACGGCAATCGGCACACCGTACAAGGGCGGCAGGTCCATGCCGCTGGCGCGCAAAGCGTCAAGTGGTTCGGTCTGGAGCTTGACGATGTCTTGGTTGTAGTGCGCAAACGCCTGCACCTGCGGGTCGACCGCCTGGGTGAAGGTGTGCATCGCGTTTAGATAGTCCGACAGCGCCAGTTGGCCTTGCTGCATGGCAGCGGAGAGCTCGGTGGCGGTCAGTTCGTGGACGTGTCGGCTGTGGGTCATTGTTTGGCACCCCCGCCCAGGAACGCCGGGTCAAAGCCCGCGCCTTCTTTGGCTGGCGCGTCCGTCGGCTTGTCGGTTGGTGGTTCGGCGCTGTTGCTCTCGGTGGGTTTGTCAGCGCCGCCCGCAGCACCGCCGAGCAAAAACGCCGGGTCCATTTCGCTGCCATCGGTTGCAATCGCTTCCTGCGGCTCAGCGCTGGCGCTGTTGTACATCAGGTCAGGCAACCAGTTGATCAACCTGGGTTGCGCGTAGATCAGCCCCAGCG
>Ga0100388_10003806_pt1 | contig 12747 bp, 12 predicted proteins | sample CryGeymeta201512_FD_81536 | JGI IMG/M metagenome (GOLD analysis project Ga0100388, IMG submission 81536) | Groundwater microbial communities from Crystal Geyser aquifers in Utah, USA - Crystal Geyser metaG 2015-12 | ecosystem: Environmental > Aquatic > Deep subsurface > Groundwater | place... | reverse complement strand
TGGAGAAAACGGCCGTTACTCGGATATAAACACAAATATTTCCAGATATACATATTTTACTATAATTATATTAAATTCCTTTATAGCTTCTTCAACCGTCTTTGCCTTAAAAACCAAAGAATTATATATAATCGAATGTTTCCCGTATTTTTTAACATAACCTCTTACATTAGCAAATGACGGTGGTTTATATTCAGTATGATATTCACACTGCAGGCACTCATTGTCATAAACCAAAACTTTCCCCGGCGGCAGTTTCTTTAAAAAGTCTAAGGCATAAATTTCTCCCTGAGGAATCAAATAATTAACTTTTTTCAAATAATTCCAACCTTTACCGGTAAGTAACAACAAAATAGCCTTCTTTTGTTTAAAAAAATGGATCGCTTCGGAAGAAAGGCCTTTAATTAAAACACTTCCCAAGGGGACAACGAGCGCCTCTTTGGAAAATTTTTCAATTATATTATTTGTTCCCGGTTTAAATTTTTTAATGCCTTCCTTAAAACTAATTTCATCGACTACCGCCGGAACATTTATGACCAAGGTAAAATTTCGATTGGGTGAATAATAATAGGGTTCTTCCAAGTTTGCATTGTAAAATCTTAAATCTCTGACTGTTATTTCTTTAGTTGCCGGGTCAATTGTATAAAAAAGCCGATACTCGGGACTTTGCGACCAAACTGCTTTCACTCCGCCTCCCAATAAATCTTCTGTTTCTAAAAAACTGGCTGGAGAAAGGCCGGGGTATTTTTTCCTATACCATTCGGCAAAATCTTTCATGGTTATAATATTTATTTCCTCCGTGTTTTTTAATTTGCTGACCAAATCCATCCACTTCGCAAATTCTTTTTGGTAACCTTCGGGATCAAAATCGGCCTCCAAACCAACCGTAATCTGACCAAATCCGCTATCTTCCTGGTTAGTATATAAACGCACCAGCTTTTCAAAGTAATTAATATCAAGGTTTCTGTCACTTACTAAATAATCTTGCGTGCTGAATAAACTACTATAATAGCCGTTCAAAGGATCTCTGGAGGCCCATTGGAGATTTACCACATCAAGTTTAACTTCCAAATTCGAGGCAAAAACTCCACTGTGATATTTACTGGGATAATAGGGAACCTGCCATGGCTGGCCCCAAATTTGATAGCCATCGGTTGCAAACTGATCGGAACAAACCAAATTTGCCGTGATTCCGTACTTTCCCTTCATATATGAGAGAGAAAACGAATCCGTCCACCAAGAGCCCACGGAAGTAGGATAATAACCAAACACGTCTTTAAACTTAGAAAAAACTTTATCTATTAATAATCGCCTTTCCTCTTGGGTATATCCGGAAAGAAAAACGGAATTTGCGTGATGCCAAAAGCCCGTATTGTGGTATTCAACCCCCGCTGCGTCCGAAAATTCTTGAGAAACTTCAAGAAAAATACCAAGCTCTTGGTTTTTATCCATACTCTTTACAACAGACAAAATTCCTTTATTTTCCAAGGCGTTGTAAGTCAATAACCACGTAGCGGGAAGGCTTTCCTTTTTAATCACCGAGTATTCACTTTCTAAACTCTTCCCGGGGTTTTTTGTATATGAAGAAATTCTCACCGGATTAACCACCGTAACAAATCTTTCGTTATCTTGCGCCAAAACAGAACTTGGGCTAAACAGCGATAACAATAACACAAGTAGAGAAAACTTTCTCATAACAGCCAATTTTTTCTGTTCTTATCATCGTAATAGTGAAGAATCTTAAGGCGGTAAAAGACGGCGGCGGTATCCCAAGCCATCCGGAAAATAGTAGACCATTTTATTCTACTGGTTGATTCATTAAAACTAACTTCAATCGGGCCCTCAAAAATCCGATTAAATCCGAGGTATTTGGCAACAACCAAAAATTCAATATCCATAGCATAAGTTTTAACTAAAAGCCGAGGCAAGATCTTTTCAACCACTTCTCTTCTAAATATCTTTATGCCGCTTTGGGTATCCGTTAGCGGAAGATTAAAAAGCACTTTTACGCCCAAATGATAGCCGAAACTTAAAATCTTCCTTAAAAAAGGATAATTTACCCTGGAAACCGGATGTTTTTTACTCCCAACTATAATATCAGCGTTGTACCAATCCATATGAGCCATAAGCATCATTATTCCTTTGGGAGAAATATCCATACCCGCATCCAAAAAAGAAATTAGGCTTCCTTTAGCCTGCTTCATTCCATATCTGACTGCGTAGCCCTTACCGTGATTTTCTTTATACGAATATACTTTTATTTTAGGAGAGTTCACTTTTTCGGCTTCACTTTTACTGTTATCAAGTTCTCCGTCAACAACACAAATAATCTCATAGTCAATATTGTTCCCCAACCCTTCTTTAAGAGTCTTGTCGATATTCTCCAAATCTTTTCTTAATGTTTTTTCCTGTTTGTAAGCAGGAACGATTACTGACAGTAGTTTTGTATTATTTTTTAGCATAAATATCTTGTAAACGATTGTATCCCAGATATCCCGCAAGAGCAAAAAACAAAATCGCAGCCAGTGTTAAAGAAATTTGAATCACCTGCAGCAAGCTTCCAGGCCAGAACCATAAAGCTACAACCTGCAAAACAGCTATTAATAAAGGAAACCAAACTACTTTAGTACGCCCCAAAGACAAAGAAAAATTTACTAAGATATTCGCCAGAGTATAAAAAAGTATGAAAATTCCCATCCAAACCAAGTCAGACTTGGCCGAAAGATAGGCCTTGCCATAAAGAACACCTATTGCAATATTGGGGAAAAGCCAATAAAAAACGACAACCAGACTTGAAATCGCCAACGTTATAACAAAAGAGAACAAAAACACTTTCTCATAGGACTCCCCCCGGGATTTTCTTCCTGCCACAATCGGAAACATTGTTCCTACAATCGGGGAAACTGCAAAGAATATTATTTTCCCCAGTGTTGAAAGAGCGGCGTATATACCTGCTTCAAATTCGGGCAAGAAATGTTTAACTAATATCAGGTCTGTTGTAAAAAGAGAGGTAAAAGCAAAGGCCTGAACAAGAACGGGAATGGAGTATTTGAAAAAAGGTTTAAGATTAAAAAATTTACTACTTTTGCCCGTTAAAACTCTTTTAATAAACCAACGGGAATAAAGATAGGAAAGTACTGCACCGACAACAACCGCAAAAATAGCACCAAAAACTGACCAGCCCAATAAAACGAGGGTTATTCCCAATCCCAATTTAACTACCGCCGAAACCAAATTCGGAACAACCAACCCTGAAAACTTTAGCAAGCCTTGAGAACTTGCCTGATTTACTAAAGTAATCAAAGAGAAAAATAAAACAAAGGACACCATGGCAACTATCGAAATATTTTCTATACGCAAAAACTTTGCCACAAACGGAGAAAAAGTCATAAATACCAAAGAAGTAATCCCCGCCAGAATAAAAACAAAGCGTGAAAGTGAACGGTATACGGAATACACTTCGCCATTTCCCTTGGCTGAAGAAATAAATTTTACAATTGAAACACTGGCCGAAGACGGAACAACGCTAATTAGATACAAAATTGAAAATATACTTGCCAAAACCCCATAATTAACCGGCCCCAAAACTCTGCCCATTATCAAATGGTATGCGTAATTAACCACATTTACGACCATATTCCCCCCAACCATTATCAAGCTTCCTGAAAAAAGCGGGTGGCGCAGAACGTTAGATATACGATGTCTGATATATGATATACGTTTCATGAAACCCAATAACCTCTGATAAACATTGATAAAAGAACAACCTGCAAGAAAGCCTGAGCAATTATAATCAATTTAATATCCTTTTTATACCTTACGGCAAGAAACGGGAAAAGCATAAAAGCCATAAGAGCGTATCTGGGCATCGAAGAAAAAGTTCCCGTCAAAGTCGGCAGAATTACGGCCAGCGCGGAGAAAAGCCAATAGGAAAATTTCATTTTCCTGAAGGCCATGATCAAAACAACAATTAATGCCATTGTAATAAAAAATTCCAGGAAGGCGTTAAAAAAACTTAAGCTAAATAAATTTACAGAAAAGAAAATTTTAAAATAACGATAAATTACCTGTGGCAAAAGAATTACGGGTAGGGCGCTTCTTTCGGCCCCAAAACCGGGTTGAGCAGAAAGGAAAAAGAAAGGATTGCCTGTTGATTCCTGAAGATAGAACATATAACCAATTAATCCGGAAGGAGATAACAAAACTCCGGCAAAATCAAATAACAATTTTTTTGACATCCTTAATTTTTCTTTTCGGTACCGAACAAAAAATTCAACAGCCAGAAAAACAAAAAGTAAAGCTCCCTGAATTTTTGTTATCGAGGCTAAAGCGGCCATAATTCCTGCCCAAAAGAATTTACCTTTCTTGGCAAACCAAAATGTGAGGACAATAAGAAGCAATAGAAGCGATTCTGAGTAAACGGCTCCGAAATAAAAAGCAGTTGGAAACGAACAGAGAAGTAATATTGATAAAAAAGCCGTTTTCGAATTATAATTTTCCCGCCAAAGTTTGACTAAAAAATACAAAGCAAAAATAAAAAACACTGCCGACAAAACCATTGCGGTATAGAAATATGACGGGTCCACAAATAACTGCAAATCTAAATATTTATCTTTAGAAAAAATATTGAAAAATTTAACCAAGTAGGGATAAAGTGGGAAAAAAGCCTGGCTTAAATTTGAACTATAGCCATTCTGGGCAATTTTTAAGTAATGGACTCCATCAAAATTACCAAATCCCCAAACCCAGTTTGGCAAGTTTGTAATTGTTAAAACTCTATCCCAGTAAGGAAACCTGCTCCCAAAAACCGGGATAATAATTCCTGCCAAAAAAGCAGTTATAAAAAGAAGGCTCCGCCAACCCAAAAATAAGCCGATAACAGATTTAAAATCAGATTTTCGCATAGAGAGCTAACGTTTCTTTGGCGGTTTTTTCCCAGGAGTAATCTTTATTTCCCTCTAAAATTTCAGTGTGTACTTGAATCTTTGTAGCAATTACCCAAGTTCCACAGGCTTTCGCCTCAAGTGGCGGAAGGGAAAAACCTTCATAAAAAGAAGGCTGAATATAAATGTCTGCGAGATTATAAATTGCGGCTAAATCGTGATCGGGCACAAAACCCAAACGAATTACATTTGACCAGTCCAACCCCTTCAAATGAGTAAGTTCCTGATGACTCAAGTCCCTATCTCTATCTCCTATCTCCACAGCTTGTTTCCCCACTATTACAAGCGGAATATTTACATATTTGCACATTTCAATTAACCCCGGGATGTTTTTATTAAAGTTAACATCTCCCACATAGAGTGCAAAAGAATCCGGCAAGTTATACTTCTTTTGCACGGTGGACAGTCCGCCTTGACTTGGCGAGGCAGGTGAACGGTGATCAGTGATCGGCTTGAACACATTTTTTGGAGCAAGATAAATTACATGTACTTTTGAAGGATCAACGCCTAAAAACCTGCAGATATCTTTCTTGGAAGTTTCGGAAATTGTAATTATTGCGTCAACGTTCTTCTTAATTAGAAGTTTTTGAATAAAAAATATTAGGTTTCCCTTAATTCCTCCGGGGTAATGTTTAGGATAGATAAGAGGGATAAGATCATGAATCGTTAAAACTACTTTTTTAGCCGGCTTCCGGAAGGGAAGAGAAAAAGAAAACGGCTTAAAAACCGTGTAATGGACTAAATCATATTTCTTGCTTTGATTATACTCTTCAATTTTTAGTTCTGAGTTTTTAGTTTTAAGTTTGAGCTCTTTCAAGAGCTCGCTCGTATGTACCCCAATCCCCCTTACCTCATGACCGCTACCTAGTCCACCCAAATGAATTCCAACCTTCATAGATATATTTTACCTCTAATGTTCGACTCTTACATCATGAAGCCAAATTCCGGAGGGACGTGTAAGCATAAAAATAATCACATTTGCCAATTCTTCAGGTTTGATGAACTTTTCCTGATTAAAATGTTCTCCTGTTTTATTAAACATTTCCGTGTCCGTCCCTCCCTGATAAATCGCCGCAACCCGGACATTTGTATCTTTAAGATCCTCTTTCAAAACCTCAGTAAATCCTCTTACTCCCCACTTCGCGGCTGTATAGACACTCTGTCCCGGCTGGGCCGTGACCCCCGATTTTGAAGAATCATTAATAATAATCGCTTCATCTTGACGTTTCAGAATTGGAAGCATCAATCTCGTCATATGTATCATCCCCGTCAAATCACTATTAATAACGGAGTCTACTTCTCCTTCAGGAATATCTTCCAACAAATTAAGTTTCTGCCAAATGCCGGCAATATTAAGAAGAATTTGAACCTCGTTAAAATCAACTTCGATTTTTTGAACGGTTTTTTTAATCTGCTCCTTATCCTGTATATCGCAAGGGTAACATATCACTTTTGAAGAACCCAGTTTTTCAGCTTCTTTTTTAACTTCATTTAGTTTCTCTTCATTCCTCGCAACGAGGGCGAGACTCGCGCCTTCTTTTGCAAGTTTTAAAGATATCTGTTTTCCAAGTCCGTCACTTGCCCCTGTTACAACCGCAACTTTGTTTTTAATATCCACACCCTAAAATATACCCTAAAAATATGGTAAAATAAAGGGCAGTTATGTCAAAAATACCAAAAAATCTACAGGGTATTTTATGGTCAAGAAATATTAACAGTCTTGATCTTCAAAAAGACAAAAACTATATAGTTCATCAGATACTGGCCTATGGAGGATGGGATCACTTAACATGGCTTCTTGATAATTACAAACTGGACAAAATTAAGGATGTCTTTACCCAACACCCTGCAAAAGATTACGACGAAAGATCGTTTAATTTTATCCAAAAAATTTTACTGAAAATACCGAACGCAGACATCGATAAAAGATATTATGTCAAAACTTATCCTAGAATCATTAAATAACGACAGGCTTAAGGTTTTTCATGGACTAAAAAGTTTTAGAAAAGTTGGTATTTTGGGTGGCGGAACCGCTCTTTCACTTCAAATCGGACACCGAATTTCATATGATTTTGATATTTTTACATACAATAAATTAGAACCATCTTTGTGGAGAAAGGCAAGAGATACATTCGGAAAAGGCACGTTAAGACTTCTTGATACTGAAGACCAATTAAATCTATCAACTCCGGAATCCGTTTATGTTACTTTTTTCTACGATGATTACAAGCCACTTTTCGATCCTATTGAAACTAAATATTTAAATTTGTTAGACCTAAAAGACATTGCTGCCAACAAAGCCTTTACAATCGGAAGAAGACCTAAATGGAGAGATTATGTAGATTTATATTTTTTACTAAAAAAAGACTATATTTCATTTGAAAATCTAATCACCATGTCAAAGAAAAAATTTGGTGCAGGATTTTCTGAAAAACTTTTTTTTGAACAATTGATATACTGGGGTGACATTGAAGATTATGGTATCGAATATCTTGTTGACAATGTTGAACCTCAAGTTATAAAAGACTTTCTTGAATTACAAGTTAAAAACTTTACAAGTAAATTTCTCCTCTGTGGCCGACCTTAAGAATCGTTCTTAGTAGTTAGATATTTAAAATACGCAATCGGATAATGCAGGGAGGAGAAGAAAGACCAGAGAAAACCGCGAAGACCATCTAAGAAGCCTAGATGGCGAATAAACAAATTACAAAAGGTGAACAGTGGACGGTAAACCGTGAACAATAAAAAACTATAAATGTTTTTTGGAGTCTTTGAGTTTTTGAGTTCCTGAGCTTGGAGATCGGTATAGCGGTTCAACCGATTAAAGTATCTTTTTAGAGTCGGGGAATCGTAATGTTCCAAGTCGTTTGCCAGCCAACCCACTCTTCCGTCAAGTTCTATCTGTTCATGGACTGACTTTTGGGGAAATTTAGCTTTACCTTTTTTGACTAGTCTTATTACTCCATCGGGATACACTCCTGCGTGTATTAATGGCCTTCCTAAAAACATATTCCGGCGAGGAAGAAAATAACCAACTACCTCGCCGGTAGGTTTTCCAATTGGCCCGTCGCGTTTCTCTATTAACTCTTGATGGAGCGCGAACAACTTTTTCTTTTTTGCATCACCTCCGAGGAGTCCTTTCAGGCCACCGTCGGAGGAGATTACAGCCCTAATCTCTCCAGCGAGTTCTGGGGTAACCACCTCATCGGCATCAAGCTGCAAAATCCAATCACCGGTGGCGTAATCCAAAGCCTTTTGTTTAGTTATATGAAAAATATCGTGGTGTGGTTCCAAATAGACCTTAGCCCCGAATTTTTCGGCAATTTCTCTGGTTTTATCAGTCGAATATTCATCAACTACTATTATTTCATCGGCAATATCTTTTACGGAATTGATACACTTTGCGATATTTTCTTCTTCATTTCTCGTCGCCAGTACAACACTGAGTGGCTGGTGACTTGTGGCTAGTGACTTGTGATTCATTTTTTGTTTAAACTATTTATGAGAGCATTAATTGACATGGCCAATAATTCACACTTCTCTCTCATTTTTATATACCTCTCCTGGTCTATATATCCTAAATCCTTTGAAAGCAAAAGAAAATAGATTACTTCTCCTGTAGATCCTCTCGCATTAAAAAGAAAATTAATCAATTCTTTAGTTGAATGTCTGTAAAATCCTTCGACAATGTTAGCAGGAACTGAAGAAGAAGCACGCCTTAATTGTGAAATAACTCCATACAATTCATCTTTTGGAAACTTTTTAGTTATTTTATGACATCCTCCCCGCTCTAAAGAGCGGGGTATCCCTCCAAAGGAGGATGACATATCAGCGTTCAATTCATCTCCGCAGTAAACTGCGGAGTGTTCTTGAATGCTGTTATAAATCTCAATGGTAAGTAGGTGGCTATCCTGCCATATCCGAAGGTCTTCAAACTTTTTTATTTGCTGTTTCATTTCTCACTAACCACCAATCACTAGTCACAAATCACTTATTTTAGATATTTCCTTCAACTATATAAAATGCATCATTTCCGTTAGAATATTTTATCAGTTTTTTAACATCAAATTGGCTGCCATATCTTAAGCCCGTATAATAGCTCGGTGTCATAATATATATTATTCCGGGATCCGGGCGACTGTCTATTATATCCCAATTTCCAAACCGGTATTTATCAAAAGAAACTACGGTATTATAGCTTTTGGATTCGCTTTCATCATATTTAACAGTTTTAAGAAGTTCAGGAAGGGGGGTTTTAAAATAAAACAGGAAAAAGATATATGGCTGCTGCCTGATTTTATCCATATAAACCCGAAAATAATCCGGGCGCTCTTTTAGATACCCGACAATCTGTTTCATGCCATACTGCCACTCAATTGCTTCCTTTTGGGCATAACTCGTGTAGTAATACTTAAGGTAGTTCCCAACCTCCCTTCCCAAAAACAAGACTATTAGAATTATTCCCGCAGTTTTTGTAGTATTTTTATTTAAAAAAGAAATTAATGAGGCCGCCCCCTGAGCGGAAAACAAAATCACAGGTCCGATCATAAATATCCCCCTAATCGCGCTTGGTTCGGTTGCCGAAATCGCCCCGGGAACTGGCGAAAGCGCCAACCAGGTTATTAATATAAAAAACGCCTGCCATTTTTTAGTCAACAAAACCACAACCAAACCTAGTATCGCTAAAATTAAATCGATCTTATAAAATTCTCCTACTGTCTTTACCGAAGCCCTTGGACCCTGGTCGCCACTTTGGAATAGGTATGAATATTTAAAATAGCCTTTGTAGTTATGAATATAAGTCGGAATTAACCCTCCATATTTTTTAGTTTCCTCTTTGGAAAACCTAGTTTGATTAATTCTGGCAAATCCCAAGATACGGGGCTCTTTAATAACCAAAGCTCCAAAAAATAAAACAACCAAAATACTGACAATCAAAAGCTTTTTGTTTTTGATTAAATCTTTAAAATGAATCGCGCACAAGAGAAAAGCTACGGGTGGGATGACAATTTTTGCCGAATGATAGGAAAAAAAACTCAAACCAAAAGAAGCAAAAGATAAGGGAATCAGCCAATTTTTTCTCTCAATGCCGTAGTAAAAAAGAGCAAGCCCTAAAAGAAAAAAAGACAAAGCAAAATTTGTTTCCCAAAGACCTCTTGAGTACTGAAGATGGTAAGGCGAGACCGCCAAAAATAAGGCGGAAAAGAATCCCACAATTTCGTTCTTAAAAAGTTTCTTAGCCAAAAAATATATTGCCAAAACACTTAATGTTCCGACAAGGGCACTACTTGCCCTGGCTGAATAATCAGATAAACCAAATATTTTAACAACTAAGGCTGTTAAATAAATATGAATGGGGTGCTTATCGTCTCCGAAAGATTTGAAAACAATCGGAAATTTATTCCCATATTCATCGGCTCCCCAATTTGCAATTGTATAGGCATTATAACCGGCGGCTATTTCGTCCCAATTAAGCGACGGCGGAACCTGATCAAGTTTATAAAACCGTAACAATCCGCCGAGAATTACGATAAGAAAAAGAACGATGATCTTAATGTTTTTCATTTAAATTGAAAGTCGCCAAAAGATGAAACCAGCGAAAATCCCCACTTGTCAACCGGATTGTATTTTACTGTCTCTCTAAATTTTTCCGGCGGATATTTTAGATAATATAGGGCGAAAATATACGGCTGGGCATATTCATCCGTAACCATGCCGCTTTTTTGGCTCGTAAAAATTTGTTTATACGGATATTGCCAATCATTGGCCATTTCTTTGGAATACTTTGTAAGAAAATCTTTAAAATAAATTCCAAATGAAAAAAGATAAATTGAGATAGTACCGACCAAAATAGCCTTTGCATACTTTTTGAAATTTCCGGCCAAAAATTTAATCCCAAAAGCAGAAATCATTGCAAAAGAGGGGGCAGCCAGAAGTGCTCTTAATGCATGCGGAGATTCTTTGGTTAATGCGGCCGGAATCGGAGCCAGGAAAAGGGTGATAAGCGGTAAATAGAATAAAGCTCTTTTACTTCTAATAATTACCCAGAAACCCAAAAATATTAGGGGAATTTCAATTAAATATAGCTGGCCATGGCCGGGAATTTGACTTCGGGGATTGGCATCTCCCTTCAAAAATAAAAACTGCGGGCTAAAGTGAGAGAAATAATTTTTAACAAAATCCGTCTTACTTGTAATTTTAACTTGCGCAAAGCGTACCCCTCCCGCATCAAATTTATACAGACGGTACACAGGAATTAAACTCAATAAAAATATGGATAAAGAAAAAATTAAAATTTGAGTATTTGTCTTGCGGAAGGTATAGAACAAAAGCACAAATAGCCAGATTGGAATAATAATCCGAAAAGAATTATAACTATAAAATGAAAGAATAAAACCAAGGATCCCGAAAAGCAAATAAAATTTATTCTTATCATTAATAAGAAATAAATAAGTCCCCAAAAGAAAGAAGAAAAGTCCGGCCGTTACCTCATAGCCTGTTCTTGAAAAAATAAATAACCAAGGCGAAATGCTCAGGATAAAACTCGATAAAAGCCCAATCGCCTTCTTGCCTGTAATTCTTTTTGTTAATAAATACATAAGCACCAAGGTTCCGAGCGAGTAAAAAACCGCAGGCAACCTGACCGCAATTTCATTAAGGCCAAATATTTTAACAAGCGGTACTACCGAATAAATATAAACAGGAAGTTTAAATTCCCCAAAGGCCCTGAAGTGCAGAGGCAAAAACTCTCCCCACTCGTCCCGACCAGTCTTTAAGACCGAATAGGCGTTATAGCCGATTGAGGCTTCATCCCAATAAACCGAAGGCGGAATAGAAGCAATTTTATAAACCCGTGTTATTAAAAATAATAACAAAACTAAAAAAAATAATATCTTCTTCATTGTTTCTCCACTATCTCAAAAGCAACTTCATCGTTTAAGAATTTTACCGTTAAAAGCCTTGGAATATAGACCGGAAAATCTCCGGGCTTGCCGATAAATAATATCTTTTTGCCCGGATTAGCGTTAATTATGTCTTGATATTGGGTACCCTTGTCTCCCAAATCCGGAAAGTAAAATTTATCAAACTTTAAAACCCGAACCCAATCATAAGTCTCAAACCGATCCAGATTGGGGATATTTTGAAACTGAGCCGGATCATATTTAAGATAAAAAAGAGTAAACATATGCGGCTCGCCGTAGTGCCTGGTAAACGTGATGAGGTCATACTTATCTTCATTTTCCTTGATGTATTCAACGGCCTCTTTGTTGCCGTACTGCCAGTCCCGGGAATATTTGATAGGGTAATAAACAAATAAATTCTTAAGAAAGGCGGAAAAATTAATTAGAAAGATAATTATGGAAATTCCTATCAGAAGATAAAACAGCTTTTTGTTCTTTACCCACCCATAGACGGCATAAATCCCCAGGGCCGTAAAAATCTGATAAACGGGGGCGGCAATCACGGTTCTTAAAGCATTAGGGATGCTGTCGTTGGTCAAGGCAACCGGAACAAAAGCCAAAAGCAGCCATGGCAAAAGAATTTTTAAATTGCGGTCTTTCTTTTTAAACAAATAATATAATCCCAGAAGTAAAAACGGAGACTGGAACAAATAGAGTTCTCCAACCCCCTGGACATGGTGCTGACGATGCCCTGCTCCATGAATAAAAAGAAAGTCCGGAGCGAAATGAGCCAAATAGTTTCTGGCAAAATAAAAACTTAGGTACGTTACTTTGTTATGAACTAGCCTAGGCAGTATTCCCGGAAGAGTCGAGGCTCCTCTTCTTTCGTTAATTCTGGGAAC